>Ga0265318_10000152_pt1 | contig 62202 bp, 49 predicted proteins | sample 4821metaG_FD_192431 | JGI IMG/M metagenome (GOLD analysis project Ga0265318, IMG submission 192431) | Rhizosphere microbial communities from Carex aquatilis grown in University of Washington, Seatle, WA, United States - 4-8-21 metaG | ecosystem: Host-associated > Plants > Roots > Rhizosphere >... | reverse complement strand
GGCGCGCCAGGCGCTGCGACCGCTGCCCCCCCCGCCCCCGCCCCCGCCCCAGCCCCAACCCCCGAACCGGCTGACGGTTCGACCCCGCTCGGCGCCGCTTGCGCTCCGACTCCACCGCTCGCCGTCCTCGCGGCGGCCCGGTTAAGCGCCGCGCCCCCAAGCATGATGGCGCCGCTGACCATCCCCACGAGGAAGGTGCGTCTCCATTGGCTTTTCGTTCGAGAGAACATGCTCGCTGTGAAGGCCGTCGTCCGCGCGGGGCATCCGGGCACTCCCGACTGCGGCGCTCGGCGTTCGCTTCGACGCGCGTCTCGTCGCCGCCGGCCTGCGCCGAACAATATGCGACGCCGACGCATTTCGCGACCATCCTCCGTCGACGGCCCTAGGCCGGGCCCGACGCCATTGTCTCACGGCCCCAACCAGGGACCGTCACTCGGGCCGGGCCAGCTGCGGTTTGCCATCGGGCCCGGGAACGATGCTCAAGCTCGGCCGCGTGCCGGCTCTCAAAGCGTACCGTGCCACCAGAACCTTCGGCCCCCCCTGCGGCATGGTGCAGTACACGTCGTGCAAGCCGGCCTCGAGGCCCGCATACGTCGCGCGCAACGAGGGTGGATGATCGTCGAGGGACGGCTCGCAGAATCCGTGCGAGGCCCTCAGCGAAATCCCCGCGGGCAGCACCGCTGGCCTCCCCTCCCCCCCATCGCCCGCCAGTTGCCGCGCGCCGGCCGGGATGACCTCCGAGGTCGGTGCGCCACGACCACCCATCGCCGCGGCAGCCTTCACCTCGACCTCCTGGCCATCACGGACCTGACTCTCGCGGCGGAGGGACGCTCGCCCCACGAGGGGCGATCCCTCCAGACCCGGGGCATCTTCCGGCGTGCTCCCATTTTCGGCATGGCGCGCTCGCTCGCTCCCCGAACCGCCCACCGCCCTCTTGTGCTTTCCCGCTCCCGTGCGCACGCGAGGATTCTCCGTCCTCGACGAAGGCAAGTGGACGCCAGGCGTGCCACCCGAGGCCGCCTCGGCCAGCTCACCGCTCGCCTTCGGTGGCGGCTCGGATCTACGCTCGGTCGGACGGGTGCCAGGCCCACCCCCAGAGGTTCCCGTTGCGACGCGCGCCCCCGCCACTGCCCCCGCCCCCGTCCCCACCCCCGTCCCCACCCCGACGAGCGCATCCGCCTCCCGGCTGGCCACGGGACTGGCGCTGCTCCCGAACCAAGCTCGCCCTCTGGTCACCCCGTTCGTCCCGGCGATGGCCAGCACCACCACGACCACGCCACCCAGCAGTACGATCCCACCGGCCGCAAAGCCGGCCGTCCTCCTCCATTGGCCCCCGGTGCCCATCTGCCGCAGCAGGACCTGAGCGCGGGCATCATCGGGCGCATAGGCGAGCGCGCGCCCCAGTTCGGCGAGCGCTCGCGCTCCCTGCCGTTGCTTCCTGGCCCGCTCGGCCGCTTCGCGCGCCTGGGCTGCGATTCGCGGAGACAACCCGCGCTCGAACTCCGCCGGATCCGCCAGGAAGGCGCGCAGCGCCGCACCTTCATCCCCCAGCCCGGCGCCAACCAGCATCCCGCGCAGGGCCGACGCCACCGCGGCTCCGTTCGCGAATCGCGCGCCCGGATCGTGCGCGAGGCAGCGCAAGATGATCGCCTCGAGCGCGGGGCCAACATGCGGATCGAGCTTGCCCGGCCGGGTGAATTCACCGCGCAGAATGGCCGACAGCATGGTGAGCGGATCTTTTCCGCAGAAGGGCAGGTGTCCCGTGCACATCTGGTACAGGACCACGCCCAGCGAGAAGACGTCGCTCGACGGTCCCACCTCGTCGCCGCGCGCCTGCTCGGGTGACATGTATGCCGGCGACCCCAGCACGGCCCCGGTGGCCGTCATCGTGTCGAGGCCGCCCACGTGCGCGACGCCAAAATCCGTCAACACCACCCGCGGCACCTCGCCCCGATCGATGAGCACGTTGTCCGGCTTGACGTCCCGATGGACCACGCCGGCAGCGTGCACGGCGCCGAGCGCGTCGGCGATCTGCGCGCCGAACAGCATCGCCGACTCGGGCAGCAGGTGTCCGCGGCGGCCATCGATCACCTGCCGCAGGTCGGGCCCGTCGATGAGCTCGGTGACCAAGTAACCGGGCTCCTCCCCTCTCGGGGGCGAGAAGTCGTACAGCGCCAGCACCGACGGGTGCCGGATCCCCGCCACCGCGCTCGCCTCACGACGAAACCGCGCTTCGAGATCCGCCCGCCCGGCAAAGAAGCCGTGCATCACCTTGATGGCCACGTCTCGCCCGAGCTGGGGATCGTGCGCGCGATAGACCGTCGCCATCCCTCCTCTCCCGAGCTCCGCGCGGATGGAGAAGCGCCCCAAGGTCTTGCCGATGTAGCCTATCCGACGATCGTCACTTGCGTCTCTCGTCGTGTCATCGACGGCGTCAGCGGCGGCATCGCCGGTGTGGTCCACCCGCGAAAGCTTACCGCGCCTTCGAGCCGGATTCTGCGGTCAAGCCCCCTGGCAACAAAAAAAACGCGGAAGGTCGGCCCCCCCGACCTTCCGCGCTGCGATCCCCAGCCCTGTTTCCCCCACCCCGAAAGACTGCCCAATCAGATTCGATGATCACCTCCTTTGCGGATGACCTTCCCTGAGCCAGACTCCCTTGTGCCACCGTCTTCCCGGCTCTCACCCACGGCTGCCCTGCGCCTGCCACCCCGACCCTTGGTGCTTCATTCCTTGAAAACTCCCAACCATCTCAACTTGCTCAACTTGGCCAGTGTGCCCAATCTGCCCGGCCTGCCTGCATCTCCGGGCCGCCGTCGGCGACCGGCCCCACCCATCCAGTCGGTGCCGACCTCCGTGTCGGCTCGCCCAGCCATCCCCATCGACGAACACCATCATGCCTCGCGCGATGTTTCGGCGTCCTTTCACACCCACGAATCTTCAGTAAAATCGAGGAAGGGGAGCCCGCACTTTCCGCTCTCCACGCCGCCCTACCGGGTGTTTCGCTCGCGCCTTCCCAACGGCCTCCGCCTGGTCACCATCGAGACTCCGCACCTGCACACCGCCTCGATCGCGCTCTATGCCCGGGTGGGCGCCCGCTACGAGACCCGCCGAACAAACGGTCTGTCGCATTTTGTCGAGCACATGCTGTTTCGAGGCTCCTCGCGCTTCGCCAACTCCTTCGAGCTCAACTACGCGATCGAGAGCGTGGGAGGAACGCTCTACGCCGAGACCGGCCGCGACTACTCGCTCTACCAGATTCCCCTTCACCCGACCGAACTGCCGCGCGGACTCGAGATCATGGGCGATCTGTTCGCCACGCCCCGCTTCTCGGACATCGAGCTCGAACGACAGATCATCCTCGAGGAGATCTTGGAGGATCTCGACGAGGACGGCCGCAACGTGAACGTCGACGATCTGTCGCGCGCGGCCGTATGGGGCAATCACCCCCTCGGCTTCCCCATCACCGGCCCGCTCGCCAACGTGCAGCGCTTCTCCACCGACGAGGTCCGCGCCCACTTCGCCACCTTCTACGGTGCCTCGAACATGGTGCTCTGTCTGGCGGGCCCCATCCGTCACACCCGCGTCGAGCCCCTGGCGGCGGCGGCCTTCTCGCGCATCCCGCGCGGCCGGCGGGCCCAGCCGACCCCCGCACCTGCGCCGGGTCCGGCGTCGGGCACCCGCCCCCGCTTCCGGATGGTCCCCAACGATTCGGCGCAGATCCAGACCCAGCTGGTCTGGCAAGGAATCCCCGACAGCGATCCGGATTATCTCGCCCTCTCGGCCCTGGTCCGGATCCTCGACGATGGGATGTCGACCAGGCTCCACTACCAGATCTGCGACCAGAAGGGCCTCGCCTACAACGTGTCGGGCGGAATCGAGCCGCTGCATGACACGGCGCTGCTGGAGATCGACGCCGCCTGCGCTCCCGCCAAGTTGCCCGATCTGCTCGCCGAGGCCCTGTCGCTGGTCGAGCGTTTTCGCACCGAGCGCGTTCGCGCGGACGACCTGGCCAAGGCCAAGCGCCGCTTCCGCGGTGACATCGAGGCCAGCTACGACGACATCGATGGGCTATCGGGCTGGTACGGCGGAACGTCGCTGTTCTACACGCCCCGCACCCACGCCGAGCGCCTGCGGCGCTTCGAGTCGGTGACGGCGGAAGCCATTCAACGGGTGGCCAACCGGGTGCTGCGCACCGAGCGCCGGACGGTGACCGCGGTGGGGGCGCTCACCGCCAAGCAGGAGCGGCGCGTCCGGTCGATTGTTCGACGGGAGCCTGCTCGGGCGCCGGGAGCCTGAGCGGGGAGCAGCACGAATGCAGCGCCCTTCCACCACGGCGCCGCCCGGTCGTCGGACGCGGGGCGGTGGTGGCGGCCGAGCTCCGAGCGCGGGAATCCTCCTGTATCGCAGGGGAACCGGGGGCCAAGGCGAGACCATCGAGATCCTGCTCGTCCATCCGGGCGGACCGTTCTGGGCGACGAAGGACGCGCATGCCTGGTCGATTCCGAAGGGCGAGCTCGAGGACGGCGAGCCGCCCTTGCGTGGGGCGATCCGAGAGCTCAGCGAGGAGACCGGGGCCAGCGTCGGGCCCGCCGCGGAAGCAGCGGCGATCGCGCTCCCACCGATCCGGACCAGCAGCGGAAAGATCATTCATGCGTTCGCGGTGCAGCAGGACTTCGATGTCACCGCGCTCCGGTCGAACCCGGTCGAGCTCGAATGGCCCCCACGCTCGGGGAAGCAGCAGACCTTCCCGGAGGTCGACCGGGCGGGCTGGTTTCCGCTGGAGCTTGCCCGTGACAAGCTCCACAAAGGTCAGGTGGGGCTGGTCGACCACCTGATCCGGGTGCTCGACGTCGGCAGCGCCGCGCCGTGACGTTGGGGGCGGCCAGGAGCCGGCGGACGAAACCATGCATATATTCGCATTTTGACATGAATATGGTACGCTCAGGTCCGTGAGCTCGTCGTCCCCCGCTACCCTTCCCCGCGCGGAGCTGTTCCGGCTCCTCGGTGACGAGGACCGGCTGCGGCTCCTCGCCCTGTGCGAGGCAGACGAGCTCACGGTCGGGGAGCTGGCGACTCTGCTCGACGAGAGTCAGCCGCAGATCACCCGCAAGAGCCAGCCGCTTCGGGACGCTGGCCTCCTGCAGGCGCGCAGGGACGGCACGCGCACGCTGCTCCACGCCGACCCTCCGACGGATCCGATCGTGCTGGCCGGCCTCGAGGCCGGGCGATCCTTGTGCCTCGGAGAAGGGCGCCTGGCCCGGGTACCGGCGGTGATCGCGCAGCGCGAAGAGACGGCCCGTCACCTGTTCGGCGAGGGCGACGGCAGGGCGAGGGCTTCGGGGGATTCCACCCCCGCCGCCGCCAGGGCCGGCGCCAGCGGGAGCGGGAGCGGCGTTGCGGTGGCCGGGAACGCGAACGCGGCCCGGATCGCCGTCGAGCGGGCGCTGCTGCCGCTGCTGGGGATCGTGATGCCTCTGTTGCCCGGCCGCGCCCTGGCGATCGACGTGGGGACAGGAGAAGGGACGCTGCTGCCCATCCTGTCGCCGCTCTACGAACGGGTGATGGCCGTCGATCGCAGCCCCGCGCGGCTGGCGCGGGCGGCCGAGCACACCGCGGCGCTGGGGCTCCCGAACGTGCGGCTCCGCCAGGTCGAGGTCGACGATGCGAACCTCGTGCAGGAGATTGCGCGGGCGGGCGGGGCCGACCTGGTCGTCCTGGCGCAGGTGCTGCATCACGTGGCGCGGCCGCAGAGCCTGGTCACGTCGGCGGCGCGGCTCCTGCGTCCACACGGCCACCTGGCGATCGTCGATCACCTGGCCCACGACGACGAGCGGCTGCGCGAGCGAGGTCATGTTTGGCTCGGCTTCGAGCCGGCGCGGCTGCGCGAGCTCCTCGAGGGCGCGCGCCTCGAGCCGGTGGCGCTGTCGCTCTTGCGCAGCGACGAGACACCGCCTTTGCAGCTCGCGGTCGGACGCCGCACCCAGGAGGCTCCGCCCCCACCCTGACGCCGGCCACCACCCGCACCAGGCGAGGAGGGCGTATCCTCGGCCTGCCCGGATTGCTTTCGAGCGCGAGAAGAACGACCCAAGAACCCCAAGGAGAGTCACCATGGACAGCCGTACGGAATTCCCTGCTTACAAAGTGAAGGACCTGTCGCTCGCCGAGCTCGGACGCAAGAAGATGCGCATGTCCGAAAAGGAGATGCCCGGACTGATGGCGCTGCGCGAGGAGTTTGGCGCGCAAAAGCCCCTCAAGGGCGCGCGCGTGGCGGGATGTCTGCACATGACCATCGAGACCGCGGTGCTGATCGAGACGCTGGTGGCGCTCGGCGCCGAGGTGACCTGGACCTCGTGCAACATCTTCTCGACCCAGGACGAGGCCGCCGCCGCCATCGCCAAGGCGGGCGTGCCGGTGTTCGCCTGGAAGGGCGAGACCCTGGCCGAGTACTGGGCCAACATCGAGCTGCAGCTGGTGGCCTTCAAGGGTGGTCAGGGCCCAAACCTGATCCTGGATGACGGCGGCGATCTGACGCTGCTGGTGCACAAGGGCGCCGAGTTCGAGAAGGCGGGCAAGGTGCCCGATCCGTCGACCACCAACGTCGACGAGATGAAGGTGATCCTGGCCCTGCTCGCCAGCAGCCTGAAGGCCGACGGCCAGCGCTTCACCAAGCTGGCGCGGGACATCAAGGGCGTCTCGGAGGAGACCACCACCGGCGTGCATCGCCTGTACGACATGGCCAAGAACAACGGGCTCTTGTTCCCGGCCATCAACGTCAACGATTCGGTAACCAAGTCCAAGTTCGACAACCTGTACGGCTGCCGCGAGTCTCTGTTCGACGGCATCAAGCGCGCCACTGACGTGATGGTGGCGGGCAAGATCGTGGTCATCGCCGGCTACGGCGACGTGGGCAAGGGCTGCGCGCACGCCGCGCGCGGGTTCGGCGCGCGGGTGCTCATCACCGAGATCGATCCGATCTGCGCCCTGCAGGCGGCCATGGAGGGCTTCGAGGTGGTGACCATGGAGGACGCGGCCCCGCTCGGGGACATCTTCGTCACCGCCACCGGTTGCGTCGACGTCATCGTGGCCGAGCACATGCGGGTCATGAAGGACGAGGCGATCCTCTGCAACATCGGACACTTCGACAGCGAGATCCAGGTGAGCTGGCTCGAGACCAACCCGGAGGTGCGCGAGGAGAACATCAAGCCTCAGGTGGACCAGTTCGTGCTACCGGGGGGACGGCGCCTGACGCTGCTCGCGCGGGGACGGCTCGTGAACCTCGGCTGCGCCACCGGCCACCCGAGCTTCGTCATGTCGAACTCGTTCACCAACCAGGTCATCGCTCAGATGGCCCTGTGGGAGAACGCCACCAAGGGCAAGGACGCCACCACCGGCATGACCTTCGCCAGCGGCAAGGTCTACGTGCTGCCGAAGAAGCTCGACGAGAAGGTCGCGCGGCTGCACCTGAAGAAGGTCGGGGTGAAGCTGACCACCCTGACGCGCGCCCAGGCCGACTACCTCGGCGTCTCGGCGGAAGGCCCATTCAAGCCGGATCACTACCGGTATTAGACGCGCCTTCGGCGCTCGCGGGGGGCCGCGGACGGGCCCCCGCGGGCCCCCCGCGGAGCTTGCTGAGGCGAGCCGGCGCGGCGAAGCCGCGCCTCCCGTTGAAAGACCCGCTCGCAGTTGCTCGCTCTGGCGCTTCGACGAAAAGGATCTCCCTCGCCCGCGGAGCCGCTCAGAGGGGTGGGGACCTGGCTAGGGCGGAGCGAGGGTCAGGATGAGATTCGAAATTCGCACGGAAGGAGGGGGGCACGCACGTTCGGCGGACAGCGTGGCATTCGATGGCGCGGGTGGAGAACTGCGCAGACGGACGGCCAACCGCAGACCGGCACGACTGTCGTTGTCGTGTTCGGGCGTGGTGGTGCCGGCGAGCTCCGAGCTGGAGATTGCCGCGGTCGCGAAGACCGTCGCGGGAGCAAACGGGTCACTGACCTCCAGCACGGACGAGCGGGATGAGGCGGTGGCGGTGCCCAGACTGCAGCCCGCTCCGGGGGTGGACCAGCTCACGCTTGCCCGGACGGCCAGGGTGTGACCGGGGGGCAGGTCGACGTCGGGGATGAGCAGGTCGACGGTGGAGTCTGGCCGGCCGGGGGCTGCGGCTCGAATGGTGGTGGCGCCGGCGCCCCCTTGCAGAGGTGAGGGCTGGAAGCGCGCGTCGGATGGGTCAAACACGGGGCGCCAGTAGGTGGCGCGCGGTTGCCCGTCCACGGAGCTCACCGAGAGGGCCCAGCGGTCGTGATCGCGCAGCAGGCGACCGCCCGAGACCATGAGGACGCCGCCGAGGGAGAGCCCGACCAGCAGCCCGGCGGTCCCGAGCAGGGATGCCCACCCGGATCTCCCCCCCGCGCGGACCGCCGCCGCGAGCCGGGCGATCCCGAAGGCCGCCAGCGGAAACGTCACGATCTCCGAGGTGAGGCGGTAGCGGGGCTCGGCCACGAAGATCGCGTAGGTGGCGAGCATGGCGAGCGCGAAGGAGAGCGGGACGAGCAGGCCGAAGGCACGGTCCTGCACCGCAAAGGAGATCCCTGCCGCCAGCCCGAGCACGAGCAGCCATCCATAGGCGTCGGTCACGCCGGTCAGCCACGCGCGGCGCCGGTTGAACGCCAGGGTCGCGTCGGGCGGCAGGATGCCGGGGCGATAGACCGACCAGTAGAGAAGTCCCCGCTCGGGGGCCAGCAGCCGCTCGAGGCGCAGGGCGATCATGCCGAGGGTGAAGCCCGGCTGGAAGGCCATCCATCGGCGCGCGAGCGCATAGGCCACGCGGTCCGTCTCGCGGTGCGGGCGCGAGAGGAACGTCCGGCCCGTGAGCTGACGAAAGGTGTCGTTGAGGCCGCGCGAATACGTCCCGTCGGTGTTCGGATCGTTGCCCATGAGCGCGGTCACGCCTCCGTGGGTGTCGGTGAAGAAGAGCGCTCCCTCGTGCTCGAGGTTGCGCCAGGCCCACGGCGCGAGGACCGCCAGCGCGACCAGCACGCCGAGGGCCGTGCGCGTGCACACTGATTGCCAGGGAACGCGGGCCGCGAGCCAGTATCCGCCGCCGAGCGCCACCAGGGGCAACGCAACCGCGCGGAACCAGGCCGCGACGCCCATGGCAGCGCCAAAGGCCACCGCGGCCACCAGTGGACGGCGCGGGCCCGCGTGGAAGAGACAGGCCAGCGCCACGCAGATCAGCGCGGCGCACGGCACGTCGGTTCCGACGACGCTCGCCATGGCGAGGCCGGGCATCCACAGCAGGTACAGGAGGGCGACGGAGATCCCGACCGCTTCCGCGGAGACGCCTCTTCCAGCCGCTGGCCGACCCGCATGGGAAGTGGCGCCTGCGCTGGCCTCCCCCTGCGTCGCCGCCCCCATGCTTTCGCCCGGCGAGCGCGCGCCCGTCATGCGCGCCGCCGCCCGCGCCAGCACGTAGAGGGCCACCGCCGTGAGCGCGCCGAAGCCGGCCCCGAGCAGCTTGGCCGCCAGCACCTCGCCTCCGAGTCGATCGATCCCCGCCAGCAGCAGCACCAGCCCCGGCATGTAGATGAAGCCGTCGTCGAGCCGGCCATGCTCCGCGAGGAACTGCGCCGATTCGCGGTAGGTCGCGAAGTCACCCACCACGATGGTCGGCACACACAGCACCCAGGCCACGCGCAGCACCAGCGCCACCGCGGCGATCGCGAGCGCCGTGCGCCAAGGCGACCATGGGCGCAGTACCCTGGCGATGAGCGGGCTCACGCGCTCACCAATCGGGCGGTCGCGGTGAAATCGCGCACGCGCTCACCGCGCCCGCGCGCCGTCTCAGGCGCTGGCCGCGTCGCGCAGGCCCGCGAGGGTGGTCCGCACCTGCTCGGCGTGCCCGGCGGCCTTGACCTTCGGCCAGTGGTGGGCGACCTTGCCATTCGGATCGATGAGAAAGGTCGACCGGATGATCCCCTGAAACTTGCGGCCGTAGAGGGACTTTTCGCCCCAAGCCCCGTAGGCCTCCATCGCGACATGCTCCGGGTCGGAGAGCAGATCGATCTTGAGCTTGTACTTCTCGATGAACTTGCGGTGGCTCTCGACCGAGTCGGCGCTGCACCCGAGCACCACGGCGTCCAGCTTTTCGAAGCCCTTCAGACCGGCGGTGAAGTCGCACGCCTCGGTGGTGCAGCCGGGCGTGCTGTCCTTCGGATAGAAGTAGAGCACGACCCACTTTCCCTTCAGGTCGGAGAGCTTGACCGTGCGGTGATCCTGGTTCTCGAGCGCGAAGGCCGGGGCCTTTTTCCCGACCGCGGGTGCGGTTGACATGGACCATGGTCTTATCACCTCGCGGACACCAATCAAAGGCGGGCCACCGCCCGACCCATCTCCCACTCCGGCGCTCGAGCCTCACTCGGGTGCGACCTCGATGCGCACCGGCACCACCTCGATCTCTGGCCCTGGCGCGACGTCGAGCGGGAACGCATGGTCGGCGAAGCGCCCGACCACCGAGATCGCGCCCGCCGACGTGGCGACGGGCAGCTCGCCGGTCAGGTATTCCCCCGTGGTGACCAGCGCCGCCGATACGGCGGGTGGCGCCGGAAAGATCCGCAGATCTGGAGGCACCACGGGCCCGCTCGTCGGCGGGGCCGCCAGTCTCTGGCGCGCGCGCAGCTCGAGGAAGCGCGGATGCTCGACCCGCACCCGAAACACCAGGCGATCCCCCTTGCGCACCGTGGCTTGCGGGTCGAGCGCGTGGATGCCGTCGTCCCGCCGCACGTAGATCTGGATGCCCGAGGCCTTGACCCGCGAAGCCCCACGGACGCCCGCGTAGGGCGTCTCGGCGCGCGACGGGGCCCGCGGCCGGGCGACGAGCAGGGCGAGGGCGCACACCCCGAGCAGCGCGGCGGTCACGATCACGGCTTGCCGCGCACCCTTGCGACGGCGGCGCGAGGCGGACATGGCGGTGGCGATGGCGGAGGTCATCGCCTCGACCTCGGTCGGGCCGATGGACTCCACGAACGCCCGCCGCCACCCGTCTCGCCGTGCCGCGGCGCGGGCGCAGTCGGGGCAGCCAGCGAGGTGCGTCCGCACCGCCGCGCTCTCCGGGGCGGCGTCGAGCTCGAAGCGAGAGGGATGGCCCTGGGTGGGGGTGGCTCCCTCGAGCGCGCCGAGGGTCCTGCGGAGCCGGTCCGGCAGCGCCGTCCCGAGGACGCGCGCCACCTCGTCGACCGCGAGGGCGTCGAAGTCCGCGAGCACCCGGGCGTTGGCGTGAAGCTCGTCGAGGCGGCGGAGCTCCCCCATGCTCGGCAGGGGGCGACGGGCCGGCGGCGTGACCCGAGGCGCGGCAGGTCCCCCCCCGCCGGGGACGGCGTCGTCCGGCAGACGCTGAAGCGCGGCGTTGGTCGCCACGCGGTAGATCCACTGGCGCTCGAGGTCATCGGACGTCTCGGTGGGCGCGGGCGCGACGCTCCGGCGGATCACGAAGCGAACGAACAGCTCGTTGGCGAGCGCGCGCGCCGCGGCCTCGTCGCCGAGCAACAAGGCCAGCCGCGCAAACAGCGCGCCACCCATGCGCCGATAAAAATCACCCGGGCGGGCGACGCTGCCACCACCTCCATCGGCGCCGGGCGGCCCGCCGGGGGGCAAATCAACTGTGGACGCAGACATGCACCGGATCCTCTGGACGCCGGGCTACCTTAGCAGCCCGGCGCGGACTTCTCCACGCGCCGATCCCAAAGGGGCGGCTCCTCAATTCGGCGCGGCGGAGGACGATGGGGGCTCCGAGCCCGACGGGGGCGGCGACGATCCCGCCGGCGGCGGCGGCGCCTCGTCCCTGTAGGCGTCGATCAGCTTGTTCACGTCGAGCTTGTTGAAGGCCGAGCCCGGGGTGCCTGAGGGCACCAGCAAGATGGCCTTACCTTCCAGCGCCTCGGCGATCTTCAGCTTGACCATGGCCTTGCCCCCGGCGCCGCGCAGCGCCTCGTTGCGCTTGGCGATGGCCTTGGCCTTGGCGGTGCGCTCGGCCAGCAGCGCCTCGGCGTTCTGCTGCTGGGCATAGAACTGCGCATCCGCCGAGAGCGTCACCTGCTTCAGCTTCCCCTCGGCCTTGGCGATCTCGGAGGCCACCCCGCCGCGCGCGGTCTCGAGGTTGCGCAGGGCCTCCTGGGTCACCGCCTCGGTCTCGCTCTTGAGCTGCTCGGCGCGCTGCTCGGCCAGCTTGCGATCGTGGATGATCTTCTCGTATTCGGGCGCGAAGCGGTGCTCGTGCAGGATCACCTGCAGGACGTTGACCCCGAAGGCCCCGAGCGACTGGCCGAGCACCCGCCGGGCCTCATCGGCCTTGAGGAAGCGCTTGTCCGAGTTGTAGATGGCCTCGCTGTCGAGCTCGTTGAGCACGTCGCGCACCAGGGTGCGCGCCATCGGCCGCACCAGCTTGTCCTTGACCTCCTCGGTCGAGGTGCCGACGAACTGGAGGATGCTGGGGACGCGCTGCGGGTCGATGGTCCACACCACCGTCACGTCCATCGAGATGTCGTTGCCGTCGGTGGTCTTGAACTGCAGATCGTCGCGCTCCTCGCGATCGCCGTTCCTGGCGCTGGCCACCATCTGCAGGTTCTGGACCTTGGTGTCGAAGGTGTAGAAGTCGCGGATGAAGGGCGCGAACAGGTTGGTCGAGCCCGGCGGATAGAGCTGGTCCTGGACGCCCTTGCTGGCGCACCCGATCGCCAGCTTGCAGACCAGCACCCCGACCTCGGTCTCGCCGGTCGAGCGCGACACGCAACCGGACGCCGCCGTCACCGCAGCAGCAGCCGCCACCGCCACCGCCCGCGCCAAGGCTGGCACGACCATCCGGCCCTTCCCCGGTGGGAGGAGGTCCCTCATCGGACCTGAAACTTTCGCAGCAGCTCGCCGAGATCGAGCGGGTTGGTCCCGCTCGCTCCGTCGCTCGGCAGGAGGATCACCCGCACCCCGCGCAGGGCATCGGCCATCTTGAGCCCGACCAGGTTCTCGCTGCCGCTCCCCTGGAGCGCCGTGTTCTCGAGCTGCGTGCCCTTGGCGTCGGCCAGCTCGACCAGCAGGCGGCCCTCGGCGGCGCGCTTGCGCTGGTACAGATCGGCCTGGGCACGAAGCTTCTCCACCTCGGCGCGCCCGCGCGACAGCTCGGTCTCCTGGTTGGCGGCCCCCTCGGCGACCATGGTGTCGCGCTTGCGCTGCTCGATGGCGGCCTTGGCCTCGGCCTGGCGGAGGAACACGGTCTGGTCGCGGATCTTCCGTCCCTCGATCATCTGCTGGTACTTGGGGTCGTAGGTGTAGCGGCGCACCAGCACCGCCGCGATCTCGATCCCGTACCCCGCCACCTCGGTGACCAGCTGATCGTGCGCGGCCTGGGCTTTTTCGATGCGCTTTGGCCCCTGGTAGAACTCCTCGCTGTTGAGCTCCCCGAGGGTCTTGCGCAAGATCCGGTCGGCGCGCGGGATCACCAGGCGGTCCTCGAAGGCCCGTCCGGGCCCGGCCTCGGTGAAGACGTGATAGGGATCCTTGACCCGGTAGATGATGGTCACGTCGAGCTGGACGTTGTACCCGTCGCTGGTCTGGATCTTGATTGAGTCCGCCTGACGGGACTTCTGCGACAGCTCGCTGGCGGAGTCACTGAAGTTGATGACCTGCAGATCGCGCGGAAAGAGGTGCAGCCGTTCGACGCCCGCCACGATGAAGTGCAAGCCCGGGCCATACGGCTCGGGCTTGATGCCGGCGCCCGAGCCGAAGTAAACCTGTCGAATTCCTGTCATGTTGGGCGGCACGTAGGTCGAGCAGGACGACCCGGCGAGGTAGACCGCCAGCGCGGCCCCGCCGACCAGCCAGAGCAGCCGGACCCGCAGGACGCGGCCGACGATCCGGCGGAGGAGACCGAGGCCCGATTGCCAGTCCAGATCCAGCCGCGGACGAATGGGATCAGCCACCGGGCGATCCCGCGCCGCGAGGAGGAGGCGGCGGAGGCGGGAGCAGCTCGTTCAGCTGCACGCGCGCCTCGAGGGCCGCCTGGGAGGCGCCGAGGCGTAGGGCGATCCGACCGAGCTCGCGCGCATAGCGATGACGGTGCCACACAACCTGGGCGCTTGGCAACCAGGCGCCGGCGATCGCCATGGCGAACGGCAGCCACTTCTCCCAGATCGGGATGAAGGGCAACCACACGAGCAGGCCGCCGAGGACCATGCCGCCGAGCACGTAGACGAGTCGCGCCACCAGATCTCCCCCCCGCCAGAGGCCGAAGCGACGGGCCTCGAGCGCGGTGAAGTCGACCGCGACCGCCCGCCAGGCCACGGGCAGCACGGAGGACAGCTCGCGCTCGAGGGCCTGGAAGTAGCTCGGTGGAAGCTCACTCTCGAGGTAACTCTGCCGCAGGGGCGCGAGGGCCGCCTCGACCTCGCGCGCGGTGGACTCGGGATCGTGCACCGCCAGCTCCCGGTGACGCTCGAGGTGGGCGAGGACCTCGACGGCGATCCTCCGCATGGCGAATTCATCGGTCATCTGGCGAGACCTGGGCCGAGAACTCCCTCGGGACGTCGCCGGGGATCTCGCGACGCGGCGGGTGCGGCGGGTGCCGCGGGTGCCGCGGCCGGGAAGACGATCACGAAGGCGGTCGGGCCGCGCCGGATGCGGGTGGCGCGGCCCGCACGGCGGGCGTGGCGGTAGACCGGCCACCAGTCCTGCGCGCGCAGGAGCGGGCTGGTATCGGCGTACTCCGGGATCACCAGATCGATCTCGAGGTAGCGCCCGAGGGTGGCCACGCGGATGGCGCGCGCGTAGCTGTAGATCCCGAGGCCCGGCAAAGGGTAGACATCGTTGTGGAGCGCGCCTCCGTAGACGGCCACCAGGGGACGGAGACCGGGCGGCGACGTCGGGCGCGGGCCGAGGCGAGCCCGTTCGAGCAGGGCGGTCTCGATGGTGCGGCGAAGGGCATCGCCCGTCAGGCGCAAGGTGCGATCGAAGTCGAGGTCGGCGGGGGACGCGGTGGTGGTCGAGGTGGAGGCGCGGTCGGACGGACCGGGGGGCCCACGCATGGCGCGGTAGTCGTCGCAGGACATGGTGAGGATGCGCGGCGCGGCCCCGCGGCCGTGGGCGGCGCGCAGAGCATCCGCGATGTCGTCCTCCGTGGCGGCCGGACGATCGATGGAGCGGGCAAGGCCCTTGGTCACCGCCTCCTCGACCGGTCCACAGCGCCCCGAGGTCATCCAGGTCTCCACGATGAAGTGGGACAGCCGGGGCGCCAGCTCGGGCAAGACCTGCTCGGTGAACCGCCGCAAGGTGGGGGCGATCGTCGCCGTGGCGCTGGTCTGGTGCCACTCGCCGAACCCCACCACCACCGGGTCGGTCTCGGTCAGGGTCGCTTCGATGGCCGCCCGCACCGAGGGGAAGCTGGTCCCGATCGGACGAGGGTCTGGCGCCGCGGGGAGCGCGGCGGCCCCCGCGGCCGCGGCCACGGTCGCGAGGACCTGGAGGGCGCCCCCGACCATCACCTCTCACCCGTCGGGTGGCCCGCGGCGATCGCGGGCTCGAGGATGCCTCGCACGAACCCCGGCCGAAGGTAGAAGCCCATGCGACCGACGCGGGTCGGGAGGCCATTCTCGTCGAAGGCCGCCCGGACATCCGCCGCATTCTTGCCTTTCGGTCGAACCTGCAGGACCTGACCGAGGTGGCCGGTGATCGCGGCGGCGCGCCCGCGCCGAAAGTAGTCGCGCACGAACCGCTCGAAGTCGGCGGCGAGCAGGCGCTCCTCGGCGGGGCTCGGGGTCCACAGCCGCACCGCCGAGATGCGCCGCTCCACCACCGCGTGATCGAGGTCGGGCCACGCGACGGCCACGAACAGGACGCGGCCGAGCTTGTGGCGGACCGTGCTCGTCTCCCAGGACTCGCCGGCGATCGCGATGGGATCGATCTGGCAGACCGCGGTCGACTCGCGCGGGACGCCACGTGCATCGACGGGAACCGTCTTCAGCTCGATGCCGAGGTGGGCGAAGTCGGGCCCGCGCCGACCATCGGGATCGACGCCGAGCTCGCGCTCGATGATCTGCCCAGCCCAGCCCTTCGAGCGGTCGCGGGTGGCGCCCGGGGCGGGAACGTCGCTGCCGAGCCTGTCCGCCAGCTCCCCGAGATCCACGCCCACCAAGGCACGCGCATGGGCCAGAAGGGCCGGGAGATCAGCGCCAGCCGAGAGATCCGAGCCGGCCGAGGCCTCGGGGCTAGTCCGGTCGTCGAAATCGCTCAACGCCGATTCCCCACTTCTTCATCCAGCGCCACACCGCCGCGCGCTGCTTGCCGAGCGCCCGCGCGACCTCGGCGACGTTGCCCTGGTGGCGACCGAGGAGCTCCTCGATCTGCGCCGCCGTCGGCGTCGGCGTCGCGGCTGGCGCGGAAGCGGAAGCGGAAGGGGACAGGGTCGAGGTCGAGGACCTCGTCTCCGGCGCGCCCGGGGGCGCCCGCGTCGCACTTCCGAGAGCAGCCACGGCCGCGCCGAGACCAGGAGGAAGGTCGCGGAGCGCGATTGGACGCTCGCCGCCGGTCAGGACGGCGGCCGTGGCGAGGCTCTTCTCGAGCTCGCGCACATTGAGCGGCCAGGCATGAAGCGCGAGGGCGCGAAAGGCCGCCTGCTCGAAGGTTCGCGCGGGCGCGGGGACGCGACGCAGGAAATGGGCCGCGAGTGCCCCGAGATCCTCGAGGCGCTCGCGCAGGGGTGGCAGGTGGATGGGGGAGACCCCCAGTCGGCCGAGGATGTCCTCCCGCAGGCCACCCGGTGACTTCCCGGAGGACTCACCCGTGCGATTGGTGGCCGCGATCACCCGCACATCGACCTTGCGCGCGCGGGTGGACCCGAGCGGGGTGAGCTCGCGATCTTGCAAAAAACGCAGCAGCTTGATCTGGGCATCGGGCGCCATTTCGCCTATCTCGTCGAGGAACAAGGTCCCACCTTCGGCCTCCTCGATCAGCCCGGGCTTGGCGGCGTGGGCGGTCGAGTGAGCGCCCGCGCGGAATCCGAAGAGCTCGCTCTCGACCAGATCCCCCGGGATCGCGCCGCAGTTGATGGCCACGAAGCGTCCCCGTCGCCCGCTTTGTCGATGCACGGCGCGGGCGTACACCTCCTTGCCGACGCCGGTCTCGCCGAGCAGCATCAGCTCGCCGTCCGTCGGAGCGAGCCGGCGCAGCCGATCACAGGCCAGCGCCAGGGCCGGCGACGAGGTGCCCACCGGCCCCAGCGGAGACGTCAGCTCCACCTCGACGGCATCGAGCGCCCGCGGGCTGACCAGGCGGAACACCGCCACGTGGTCGCCAAGAAAGACGACCGCGCCATCGCGCAACCGGACGGGAGCGTCGATGCGAACGCCGTCGACGAACGTCCCGTTCTTGCTCCCGAGGTCGGACAGCAGGTACGTGACGCCGGTCGTCGATGCGGAGGCGGAGGCGGAGGCGGAGCCAGCCGCCATCCCCGCTCCGGGCACACGCGCGAGGCGGGCATGGTTGGCCGAGACCAGCGGATCCGCCAGCAGGAGCGTCGCCAGCTCCGCGGGGGCGGCCGAGAGCTCGGAGGCGTGCGCTCTGCCCGTTGAAGCAGCGTCGGGCTCCGCCCCGGGCGGCGCAAGAGAGGCCGACGGGGCGGACGACGGAGACGCCGACGACGATGTCCGCCCGATGTCGAGCCCGCCGCGGACCCTCACCAGGCGCCGGGCCGGGGGGTGCGCCGGTTGCCCGGCGCTTCCCTGCATCACCAGGATCGCGATCTCCGGGAGCTCCGCGGACGCTGGCGGCGAATGCACGGCCGTCTGCGTCTTGTCGCGCGAGCTCACGGCAAGAGGTTATCACGCGAAACTGCCCCCGCCGGCCGCTGGCCCCAGGGGTCAGCGCAGGCTGGCGAGGAGGCGCCCGACCCCGGGCACCCCGTCGCGCGCCAGCACCTTCAGGGTCTGGCTGCCGATCACGGCGATGTCAGCCTTTCCGCGCAGGAAGTCGACGTCCGCTCGCTCCTTGACGCCGAACCCGACGGCGAGCGGCAGGCTGGTCGCGGCCCGCGCGCGCTCGAGGTACGCGGTGAGCTCCGAGGAGAACTGGGTCTCGCTGCCGGTCACGCCCTTCCGCGCCACGCAGTAGACGAATCCGCGCCCGTGGGCCGCGATCTTGGCCAGGCGCGCCGGCGGGGTGTTGGGCGCGAAGATGAAGATGGGCGCGAGGCCGCAGGCCTGCATGGCGCCGAGATACTCCGCCCCCTCCTCGGCTGGCAGATCCGGCACGATCGCCCCCTGCAACCGGGCGGTGCGCATGCGCTCGGCGAACCGGGCCACGCCCTGCCGGAACAGCACGTTGTAGTAGCTCATGAAGAGGAAGGGAATGTCGAAGCGCCGGGCGACCTCCGTCGCCAGGGTGAAGCACCGATCGACGGTGGCCCCCCGTTCAGCGCCTCCTGGTTGGCGTGGAGGATGGCCGGGCCATCGGCGATCGGCTCCGAGAAGGGGATCTGCAGCTCCATCAGATCCACCCCGGCCTCGACCATCGCCTCGACCAGTCGCAAGCTGGTGTCGAGGTCGGGGTAGCCGATCACGATGTGGGTCATGAGCAGGATCTCGTGCTGGCGCCGACGCGCGCGCAGGTAGTCCGCGAGGGGATCAGCCACGGTAGCGCTCCGCCTTCTTCTGGATGAAGGTCTCCCACTTGGGGTCCTTGAAGGCATCGGCGATGGTGAAGATGTCCTTGTCGCCGCGGCCCGACTGGTTGATGAGGATGACCTGCTCGGGCGCGAGCTGCGGCGCCTCGACGAAGGCACGCGCGAAGGCGTGGGCCGACTCGAGCGCCGGGATCAGGCCCTCGAGGCGGATGGTGAGCTTGAGGGCCTCGATCGCCTCGGTGTCGGTGGCGGCCTCGAAGCGGGCCCGCCGGGTGTCGTGGAAGTGGGCCAGGATCGGCGAGACCCCCACATAGTCGAGCCCCGCCGCCACGCTGTGGGTCTCGTTCATCTGCCCGTCGGCGTTCTGGAGAAAGTAGGTCTTGTAGCCCTGCGCCACGCCGACCGATCCCTCGAGCAGGCGGGGACCGGCGGCGGGCGCGGCCCCGCTGCGTGGGCCGGCCAGGCGCGCCGCGTGGTGCGCGGTGTCGAGCCCGTCGCCGCCCGCCTCGACCCCGACCAGCTCGACACCCGGCTCGTCGAGGAAGCCGCTGAAGATCCCCATGGCGTTAGAGCCACCGCCGACGCACGCGAAGATCCGCGCCGGCAACTGCCCCGTGGCGGCCAGGATCTGCCCGCGGGCCTCTCGCCCGATGATCGACTGGAAGTAGGTCACCATCTCGGGGAAGGGGTGGGGACCGCAGGCCGTCCCGAGCACGTAGTGGGTGTCATCCATGTTGGAGACCCAGTCACGGAATGCCTCGTTGATGGCGTCCTTGAGCGTGCGCGAGCCCTCGACCACCGGCACCACCCGGGCCCCGAGCCGCTCCATCCAGAAGACGTTCGGGCGCTGCCGCTCGACGTCGATCTCGCCCATGTAGATGGTGCAATCCAGCCCGAACTTTGCGGCCATGGTGGCGGTCGCGACCCCGTGCTGGCCGGCGCCCGTCTCGGCGATCACCCGGCGCTTTCCCATGCGCCGGACCAGGAGCCCCTGCCCCATCACGTTGTTGATCTTGTGCGCGCCGGTGTGGTTCAGGTCCTCGCGCTTGATGTAGATGCGGGCGCCGCCGAAGTGCCGGGTCAGGTTCTCGGCAAAGGTGAGCGGCGTCGGCCGGCACGAGTAGCTGCCCATCAGCGCCACGTACTCGGCCCAGAAGGCGGGATCGGCCCGGGCCGCGCCGAAGGCGGCGTTCAGCTGGTCGAAGGTCGCCTGCAGGATCTCGGGGACGTAGGCCCCCCCGAACCCATCGAAGTATCCATTCTCGGCGCGCACGGGCTCAGCCATGGGGAATCTCGGCTCCGCTGGTTTGCAAGATGGTTTGATAGAACGTGACCTCGTCGGTGCGACAGGTGATCTCCGAGAAGATCGCGCTCGGCGCCTTGGGGAAGTGCAGGCGGCGCTTGACCAGCAGCGCCGCCTCGCGTGGCCCGAGCCCGAGCGCCTCACGCGCGTGAGCCGGCGCCGAGGGGGCCAGGATCGCGCGGAAGCTCTGCTCGGCGTGGCTCGGCCTCAGGTGATAGCGCTCCTCGACCAGGCGGGACAGGGACACCCCGGCCAGCCGCTGTCGGTGGAGATCGGGGAACACCTCGGGGTCGAGGAACACTTGCTCGAGCAAGGTGGGGCGAGCACGCCGGGAGGGAGATCTCATGGCAGCCCCTGGCGCGGCAGAGGCCCGAGGCGAAGACGTGACCGGGCGCGCCCCGCTCGGCACACTTCCGAGGCGCACGAAGCTGAAGGCGTCGCGGCCGGCGAACGGGTTCTCGGGATCGAGGGTCGGAACCGGCCGGAGCCGGACCCTCTCGAGCAGTCGCGTGCTCAGCGGGAGCCCGCCGTGCTGGAAGCTCGCGAGGGTCCCGGAGAGCGAGAAGAGATCCACCCGGGGAGCCCGCCGGCGGACGAAGGTCCCGGAGCCGCGCCGGCGCTCCACCAGGCCGCGCTGCACCAGCAGCTCGGTGGCCTGACGCACAGTCGGGCGTCCGATCCCGTGGGTGCGGGCCAGCGCCGGCTCGGATGGCAGCCGGGCACCCTCCCCGAGCCGGCCGGCGGCGATCTGCGCGCAGAGCTCCTCGAAGAGCTGGCGATAGAGGGGGATGGGGGCGTCGGGGTTGATCATGACCGGGGGGGAGGGTTGGGGGGGCGAACAGCGAACAGCAGGTCGGAGCCTGGCCCTGCTCGCCCAAGTTGTCAAGACAACCTGATCTCCCGGCCTGCCGCCCCCGCGCCCACCGCACCACCCCGGGGAGGTGGGCTCAGAGGCGCGGCGTGAAGCGGGCGAGATCCTCGATCCCCAGGCTGCGCTCGATGGCGTCGACCTCCGAGACCGCGCGCTCGAAGCCATCCCCGCCGAAGAGCTGGTGCTCACGGCGCTCGAAGTCCTCGCCGAGGGCATCGTATTCGTGTGGGCCGAGGAGGCCGTGCAGTGCAGGAAACAGCACCGTATCCTCGCGAGCGGCGTGGGGGGCGTACATGCCGCCAAACAGGCGGAGCTGATCCCGCAGGGCCCGTCGCTGCGCCGGGTCCTTGACGTTGGTGGCCGTCGCCAGCCCGAGGACGCGATCGGTGAGCTTTCGGCCGGCCTGATGCTGGGCCCGGAGGGTCCGCACCAGCTCGACCAGCTTTCCAGCCCGCTCGAACCGGGGAAACACGAACTCCTCCTCCTGGCGTTCGTGATAGTCCTCCACGAAGCTGCGGATCAGCTTGGCCCCGCGCTGGATCGCCTCGACCTCGACCTCGGCGCCCGCCGGCCCGTCGAGCCTCCGGCAGACCTCGTCGTAGATGAGGAGCACCCGACGAAGCACGCCATGCTCGCGCATGAGGTCCTCACCCGGACCGATGTCGGCGTCGGCCTTTGCGTCGTCGTCAGAGCCCGCACCCGGCTTGGGCTGGAGCTTGGCCTTCGGGTCGGCCTTGGCCTCGGACCCGAGCGCGGCCCATCCGAGCCAGGCCGTCGCTCCCACCAGAACCGACCGCCGATCGGCGCGCGGCCTCGGCGGATGAATCCGTGGAGGGGGGGTTTGTTTGATCATACCGACAGTCTGGGCATCCGACCGCGCCGAGTGCAACCGGGGTGTGCGAGGTCACGCGCCCGCGGGAGCGGCTCACGGGCAGGTGAGGCGTGCCAGGTGCGGCGTCGCGAGCTGTAGGTCTCGACCGTCGCCGAGCTGGCCGGTCGCATCGCTGCCCCAGCACACCACCGTGCCCTCCGCGCGCAGGCTGCAGGTGTGCGTGCCTCCGGCTGCCACCGCCAGGCTGTCCGTCACGACCGGAGCCGCCGGGGCGCGCAGCTGCCCGTCGCGGGTCCCATCGCCGAGCTGGCCGAGCCGGTTGTCGCCCCAGCAGTAGACGCTCCCCGGTAGCCGAGGATCGTGGGTGGCGGCGGAATCGACCCGCGCGCAGGTGTGCAGGCCTCCGGCGGTCACGTCGACCGCATCGGCCACCCCCATCACCGGGACCGGTACCGCGCGCGCGAGGGCGGCGCCCCACCCGAGCTGGCCGCTCGTCCCCTGGCCCCAGCACCACACGGCGCCGGCGGAGGTGGCCGCGCAGGTGTGATCGTCGCCTGCCGCGATGGCGGTCGCGTGGTCGAGCCCGGCGACCGCCACCGGCGTCGGGCTGCTGGCCATGCGACCATCCCCGAGCTGCCCGTCGGTTCCACGCCCCCAGCACTTGACCTGCCCGCTGGCGAGCAGCACGCAGCTGTGTGCCGCCCCGAGAGCCCAGGCAACGACGTCGGCCCCCACGATGCCGGCGATGCCCACCAGCGCGGTCGGGGTGGTGCGCTTGTCGGTGGTGCCGTCGCCGAGCTGCCCCGACTGGTTGTCCCCCCAGCACACGGCGCCCGCGGCGCCCGCGGCGCAGGTGTGGGCACCGCCAGCCCCGATGCGGGTCGCCGCGATGACCCCGAGGGCCCGCACCGGCGAGACGTAGTCGACGGGCATGGCCGCGCCGAGCTGCCCCGAGCTCCCGCGGCCCCAGCACCAGACCGCGCCGTCGGCTGTGGCGCCATCGCCCCCGGTCCTGGCGCAGGTGTGGAGCGCCCCCGCGACCAGCTCCCGCGCATCGAGCGCCACCTTCAGTGGAGCAGCAATCGCTCGATCGGTGCGTGTGCCGTCGCCGAGCTGCCCGGCCTGGTTCGAGCCCCAGCACAGGACCGAGGCGGGTCCGGACGAAGGAGATGACGCGGCTCCGGACGCGCTCGCCGCGCCGTCGACCGAGCGCCGCGCGCAGGTGTGGTTGCTCCCGGCGCTGAGCGCGAGGATGCCGGACAGGACGCCCGACTGGCCGAGCGCGGGCGTCGGGACATCGCGGGTCAGCCGTGCCCCCGTGCCGAGCTGCCCGGCCCGATCGTCGCCCCAGCACCACACCGAGCCGTCGCGGCGGCGCGCGCAGGAGAACGAGCTGCCGGTGGCGACTGCCTCCACGTCGGGGAGCCCGGTGACGGGCACCGGCACACCGATGTTGGTTGTCGTGCCGTCGCCGAGCTGTCCGCTCTGGTTCGCTCCCCAGCACCAGGCCGTCCCGTCCTCGAGACGGGCGCAGGTGTGGTGTCCGGCGGCCGCGAGATCGGAGACGGCGGCCAGGACGGGGACCAGACCCGCGCTCGGCCGGACCGGCAGATCGTTGCCGTCCCCGAGCTCGCCGAGGAGGTTGGTTCCCCAGCAACTCACCTGGCCGCCGGCGAGCAGGCAGGTGTGCCCCACCCCGGCGGCCAGGGTCGTGATGGGGCCGGCCGCGCCGAGCGCGCCAGGCGCACCGAGAATGACCGCGGGGGCGGGGGTGGAGCGGTCGACGAAGGTCCCGTCGCCGAGCTCGCCCTGCGCGTTCGAGCCCCAGCACATCACGGCGCCGGCAGTGGTCGCGGCGCACGCGTGTCGATCGGAGGCCGCGAGCAAGCGCACGTCGTGCAGCACGGCCGCGTCGATGGCCACCGGGGTGAGCGCGTCCGCGCCTCCGGCGGCTCCGGCTCCGCCTCCGAGCTGGCCAGTCGCGTTGCTGCCCCAGCAGGTGACGCTGCCGTCGGCGCGCAGGGCGCACGAGAACGCCCCGCCGGCCGCGACCGCGACGGCGTCATCCAGAGCGACGACCGGGGCCGGCTGGGCGCGGGATACCGTGGTTCCATCGCCGAGCTGCCCGGTGGTATTCGCTCCCCAGCACCACACGCTGCCGTCGACCAGCAGCGCGCAGCTGTGCGCATCCCCGAGCGCGACGTCGAGGGCTCGCACCGGGAGGCCTGGGACGGGGACCATGGTCGAGCGGGCCAACCCCGCGTCGTCGCCGAGCTGGCCGCTCGCCCCTTCGCCCCAGCAGGCGACGCCGCCGTCCTGGCGTACCACACAGGCGTGGTCCCCTCCGGCGCGGAGGTGAACCACCGGGTTGGTGGGGCAAGCCTCGTCGACGCAGCGGTTGGCGAGCTCCGCGGGGGCGTGCGCGCGATAGCGGCGGCCGGAGTCGCAGGAGCCATCGGGCAGGCTACAGGCGCCGGTCGACTCGCACACCCCATCGCCGCACTGGCGGTCCTCCTCGCAGCGAAAGATCCCGGGCCCGAGACAGCCCGACATCGTCGAGGTCGCCATCAGCATCGTCAGCACCACGGACATGCTGAACGCGGCGACCAGGACCACGCGTGGCCAGTTTCGCAGGCAACGACGAAGCCAAGGTCGAAGCCAAGCTCGAAGGCAACGGCGCGTCGACGCGGAGGTCGCGCTCGAGGCCGGGAGGACCATCAATAGGACCCCATCACGCTCAACCACCGACCATCGAACAGCAGGCGAGCATCGAGGGCCGCGGTGGGGCGCCCCGCGGTTGGCCCGTGCGCACCACGGAGCAGCCACCAGGCTCGCACGCCACCCACCACCCCGAGCACCGCGGCGGTCGAGAGCGCGCCGATGGCCACGGCTCGGCGCGCGCCGGCCGTCTGCCAGGCGCGCGCGAAGTCGTCGTACGAGGTGTTCGTGCTCGCCGTCTCTGCGGGCTGCGCCCGGTTCGAGGCCACCCATGCGCCGACGCCCGTCCCGAGCGCCACCAGTGAGAGGGAGAGTGGAGCCACGGTCCACGGATCGTGGGCGAGTCGAGCCAGCGCCGATCGCTGGGCGGTGGGCGGAGTCCGCTCGGTGAGCGCCCCCGAGACCGAGGCCGAGGCCGGGCTTCGATCTTGGGGTGGATGCCCCGGGTCGGACGGGCCGTGGGGAGTCGGGGGACCGGAGGCCCTTGTCGTCGCGCCCGGCGGGGCGGAGGACGCGGCGACCACGCTGGCGGAGGCGGCTCTGGTCGACGCCGCCGCCGCGCACCGGTCGAGCCCGAGCTGCGTCGCCTGCACCTGCAGCGGGGGCGGCCGGGTGGCGAGGAACCGGTGATACAGCTCGAGCGCCCGCGGACAGTCTCCGTCGAGGCGGAACGCCTGCGCCTCCGCGAACAAGAACTCCGGGCGTGGGTCGAGGGCAAAGGCCCCCTCGAGCTCCGCGATCGCGCGATGGAAGTCCCGCGCGGCATAGTGGCCGAGCCCGCGCACGTACGCCGCCTCGGCCTCGGCCTCGGTGGAGGGGGAGGGCTCGCGCTCGTCCACGGGCGCCGTCCCTCCCGACGGAGACGCCACGGCGGCCCTCGAGACTGCGCAGCCCACCGCGATCCCCAACGCGACGAGGACGATCCGTCGGAACCCCGAGCCCCGGTCGTGAGTCGGGGGCCACCCACCCCCGGACGACCGCCGTCGTTCCGGGAGGTGAAGAGCGCAGGCGCGTGGAAGCTGGGCGGAGCTCACGGTGGAACGGGGGAATCCGGATCCCACACCTTGACCTCGGGTCGTGGCGACGCCGAGATCTCGGCGGCCCGCGCGGCTCCCCCCCCGAGCGGTCCTGGAGCGCGACCGCCGGCGTCCTCCTCGGTGGCCACGGCGGCGGTCGGGGACCGACGAAGAGCCACCGGCGCCCCGTCGGGAACCGAGCGCGGCGACGGGGCCCTGCGCGTGGGTGAGGACGGCCGCCGCTCGCGCGCCATCCCGCTGCTGCGCGAGGTGGCGTCTTGTTCGAGCGCTTCGGCGGACGACGGCGTGACCCGTGCGCCTCGGGGCTCAGGGCCTCCCGCATGAACGCCGGGGTCGACTTCCGATCGAAGCGCCGGCTCGGGGGCTGGCTCGCCTGGCCCTCCAGTCCCAGGCGCGCCGAGCCCGGCCGCCGGCACCGTCCGGGGCTGCCATCCGGGCTGCATCTCCGGCGACGAGGTGTGCGACGCCGAAATCCGCCCGGGAGCACGCCCCGCCCCTCGGACCGCGCCGCCCCGCGAACGCGCGATCGCCAGGCCTGCCAGGCCCGCCGCCACCGCGGCCATGCCGACCAGCCCCAGCGCGCCGGCCGTCGCGACCGAATGCGAGCGCTTGACCGGCACCGACCCGATCGATCGCCTCGGCGGATCGCGGACCGCGCGCGTCCCTTGCGTCCACCGCGGCGCGTTCGCCACGGCCGCCGTGCCGGCGGCCCCGTCGGTGAGGGTGCGATCCCCTGGGTCCGTCGCCGGCTCGCCCGGGTGAGGGCCGGCGGCGCCTGCGCTCACCCATCCCGGGGCCGCCACCCCCTCCTCGACCGGAATGGAAGGCGGTGGCCGCGCCGGCGACGCCACCGCCTGATCGCGCAGGTGCTCCGCCAGAGATCGACCACTTCGCATGGCGGCGCGCCATTCAGAGACCCGCGCACCGAACAGGGACTCGAGGTAGGTCGCGGTGTCGAGCGCCGAGCTCGACAGCTGCTCGGCCCGGGCGAGGCGCTCGAGCTCGACCTGCACCGCCTGCGCCGTCGGAGGGCGCTCGCCGCGCGACCGAGCCAGGCTCCGCACGATCACTTCGACCAGCGGCGCCGGCACCCGCGTCCGTGCCCCCTCGGGGACGCGCACTTCGCCCCGCACGATGCGAGACATGAGCTCGTAGTCGCTGTCGGCCGCGAAGGCCGGCTGGCCGAACGCCATCTCGAAGAGCAACGTGCCGAGCGCGAACACGTCACTGCGTCGGTCGAGCGCGTGCCCGAAGCACTGCTCGGGCGACATGTGCGCGAGCTTGCCCTTGAGCTGACCCTGGACCGTCAGGCTCCGCTGCTGGCGCCACTTGGCCACGCCAAAGTCGGTGAGCTTGACCACGCCGTCAAAGCTGACCAGCACGTTCGACGGTGAGACGTCGCGGTGGACCACCTCGAGCGGGTCCCCGCTCTCCGCGCGCAGCTCGTGGGCATGGTGGAGCCCGGCGGCCACCGCGGCACCGATCGTCACGACCATCGCGGTCGGGAGCGGGCCCTCCGCCTCGTTCAGCACGGCCCGCAGATCGCGACCATGCACGTACTCCATGATGAAGTACGGAATCTGTCCGCCGAGCTCGCCAGCGTCCACGCCGACCGGCGCGGCGTCCGCCACGCCCTCGGCCGCGAGAGCGGCGCGCGCCCCCCCGGAGGCGTCCTCCATCTCGCAGACGTCGTAGACCTGCGGGATGTGTGGATGCGACATGCGCGCCATCAGGCGAGCCTCGTCGAGGAACATCTGGCGCAGCTGTGGATCGAGTGCGTACTGGGGCAGGAGGCGCTTGATGGCGACGACCTTGCGAAAGTCGCCGGGCCGGGTGGCCTCGGCCAGGATCAGCTCGGCCATGCCTCCCACCGCCAGCCGGCGGAGCGCGTGGTAGCGACCAAGATGCCGTCGCGCTCCGGGCCATCCGGGCGCTGGCTCGAAATCAGCAATGGCCACATCCGATCGTAGCCCCGATCGGTCCCATCGCTCAAGGCGCATTCGTGAGACCGAGGCCAAATCCGCGCCCGCGGGCCGCGCGCGGGCATCGCCGTGTGGGCATCGCCAGGTGGGCGCGCCCCTTACATGACATGCACCTTGCGCGATCCGGTTCCAGAGGCCCGCGGTTGCGCAACACCTCGCACGCCCCCGTCCAAGAGGAGGTTTCCTCGGGGCGGCGGTTGCGCAACCGCCGCCCTTCAGCCGGGTCGGCGAGACGCCGATTCTTCCCTCGCCAGATCTTTCCGACGCGGACCGACGAAAATTGGCCCCGGAACGGGCGGGCCAGCGCAAGCTCATCGCCCGGTTCGACCATCCCGAGCGTGAGGCGCCACCCAGAAGCCCTGGGCACGGGTGGCCTCGAACTTGCTCGGCACTTCCGCCACATGAAGGAGCCCATGACCAAACTCATCGCGGACCTCAGGCTATCCACCCCGTCGACGCGGCGATCGCGCCGAGCGCTGGCACCGAGGGTCGCGGCCCTCTCCCTCTTAGGCTCGTTCGGCTGCTCGGCCAACCAGAGCTCGGCCCCCGCGCTGCCCGCCGATGTTCGCGCGATCATCTTCCTGCAGCGGGTGCCGCAGAAGGCCACTGGCAACGTCTTCGACTACACCAGCTTCGAGCCGGGCGGACGCATCGCGCAGCTCGAGCCGCCTTCTCCCGATGGGAAGCTCACGGTGCTCACCTCGGATCCGATGTGGGATGGCGCGGACTTCATGTCGTGGGACCTGTCGTTCGACGCCAAGCAGATCGCCTTCTCGGCACGGACCCAGGACTCGACCCGCTATCACATCTACACGATGTCCCTCGGTGGGACGGCGTCCGCCCCTCCGACCGTGACGCAGGTGACCGAGGGCGACAACGACTACGTCTTTCCCGTCTACTTGCCCGGCCAGCGGCTCATGTTCACCACCAACAAGAACGTGGAGGCGGACACGCCCCAGTTCCAGGACGAGTACGAGCGCGCCATCACCGCCCAGGTCGGGACCATCAACCTCGATGGCTCGAACGAGGTGCTCGGCCCGCGCAATGTGTCGCACCGGGTGGCGCCCGCGCTGCTCCCCGACGGACACGTCCTTTACACCGAGTGGCGGCACCTCGGCCCGGTCAACGACGGGCACCTGCGCCTCATGAACGGGGACATGACCACCGTACGCGAGGCCTTCGGCAGCGAGGCCGGCGCCGTCGGGGGGACCAACAGCTACCTGCGCGGACGTTACGTGGCGCAGACCCCCACGGGGGTCGAGGTGGTGGCCGTCGGAACATCCCGCGACCGCACGCTGCAGGCCGGCAAGCTCCTGCTCATCAACCTGGCCAAGAGCGAGGCGACCTCCAGCTTCAAGGACATGACCCCGCTCGTCCCCGGCGATCGCTCGCGCTCCTTCAGCGGCGTCGGGCGCTACTACGACGCCGAGCCGGTGGGCGCCGTCGCCGCGCGCACCTTCCTCGTGTCCTGGGCGGATGGCCCGGTGCAGTCCGAGGTGGTCGCCACCGCCGGCAACGCCAACTTCGGGATCTACGTGTTCGAGTTCGATCCCACGGCCACGGGGGCCTCGAGCGGTGGGGTTCGCCACCCGCTCTACGACGATCCGGCCTACTGGGACGTGCAGGCCCGCCCCGTGCGGCCGCGCGCCGAGCCTCCCGTGACCTCGTCCCCCATCGATGGCGATGGCTTCGTGCTGAGCGCCATCAACGTCTACGACACCAGCCTGCCCGATCAGGTGAACATTCCCCCCGGCGAGGCGGTGAAGGTCCGGCTCATCGAGGGCTTCTCCGGCGAGGAGGGGCCGCGCCTGTTCGGCACCACCGAGTTCGACGGGCAGTCGCTCTACGGCGAGGTGCCGGTCGCCCCGGACGGCTCGTTCTCGGCGCGCGTTCCGGCCAACGTGCCGGTGCACCAGCAGGTGATCGACAAGTTCGGGATCGCGCTGGCCGACGAGCCGGTGTGGATCAGCGGGCGGGCCGGCGAGGCCCGCACCTGCGGGGGCTGCCACGAGGACCGCGCCAAGAGCCCGACCGTCACCCCCGGGCAGATCGACGCGATCGTGCAGGGGGCGGTGGACCTCAACGTGCCCCGGGCCCAGAGGGTCTCGATGGACTTCAGCCCCGCTCAGGTGCGCGGCGTCCCCTGGGACAAGGCCATTCAGCCCATCCTCGATGCCAAGTGCGTGGCCTGCCACGACGGCGATCCGGCCAAGCCCGGCAATCCCAGCTTCACGGTCACGGACATGACCACCGGCACCGCGCAGACCTTCGTGTTCGACCTGACGGGCAAGCCGCTGCCGGTGACGGTGGGCGAGAAGATGACCGGGGCCTTCACGGCCTCTTACATCTCGGTGATGGGCATCGGCGAGCTGCTCGGCGAGGACGCCGTGTCCATCAGCGGGACGCCCTTCGCCTTCGCCAAGGGGGGCGCCGCCCGCGACTCGACCATCATCCAGACGCTGAATCCGCCCCAGCGCGACCCGGTGGTGGACACCACCGTGCGCCGCTGGCCAGGCGCGGCGGTGCACCCGGTGGACGTGGGCGGCACCGAGCTCACCCCGGACGAGTACTACCTGCTCGGCCTCGGCATCGACATGGGCGGGCAGTTCTACTCCCGCGAGAACAAGGACGAAGCCATCGCCTACAACCAGTCGGGTGCGCCATGAACCGGGGCGCCACCAGCCAGCCGTCGTCTACCCTCAGAAGCACCCCCGGAGGCACCCGCATGTTGAAGTCCGCGATACCGTCCGCGCCCCGTCCCCTCCCGAGCCGGCTCACCGGCACCGTCACCGTCGCCTGTTGGGCCGCGATGGTGGCAGGCGCCGTGGCGATCACCCCTCGCCCGGCGCGCGCCGGACAGGGGAGCAGCCCGCAAGCCGTCGCCTCCGCCATCGCCTCGGGCTCCCCGGACGCCATCAAGGCCGAGCTCGAGCGCGCCGAGCACCTGGTCTGTGCCGCCTGCGTGGACTACGTGCTGCCGCTCATCGACAACGCCGATGCCGGCATCCGCGAGGTCGCGGGGTGGTGGCTGATCCGGCGTGGTGCCAGTCGCCCGGTGTTCCGAGACATGCTCACGCGTCTCGGTGAGCCGAGCTCCATTCGCGCCCGCAATGCCGCGGACATCCTCGGGGCGTTCGCGCTGCCGCAGGCCATCCCGGCGCTCGGCGCGGCGCTGTCCAACCCGGTCTTCACCCCCGAGGCGCGGGCGGCCATGGCGGCGGCCCTCGGGAAGATTCACCGTCCAGAGGCGGCCGCGCCGCTCGGCGCCGCCCTGGCGGACGGCGTGCCCGAGGTCCGGGCCGCGGCGCTGGCGGCCCTGCGCCACGTCGACGGGTTCCGGGATGGGCAGGTGGCGGTCCCGCTGCTGACCGACGCGGATCCGGAGGTGCGTGTCCAGGCCATCTTCACGGTCGCCGAACGCGGAATCACCGCGGCGGCCATGCCGCTCGTCGGCTTGCTGCAGAGCGATCCCAGCGCCAGCGTGCGCAGGCGGGCAGCCTGGGCGCTGGGCCAGATCCACGCGTCCGCGGCGATCGCGGCCGGGCCGCTCGGCCAGGCCGCGAGCTCCGACGCCTCGCCCTTCGTCCGCTCGCTGGCGCGGGCCTCACTGGCGGCGCTGTCGCGTTGACCGGCCGAGGGCGGACAGCGGCGGCGCGCGGGTGGTCTTGGCCCGTGCGCGCGAGGTGGTGGGAGACCGGCGCGCTCGACGTATGCGCGAGCACCGCCGTCGCCGTCGCCGTCGCCATGGGCGTTGGCGCGGCGGGCTGCGCGCTGCCGAAGCCCGCGGAGCAGCACTACTACGACCAGCACATTCAGCCGTTCCTCAACAGCTTCTGCGTCGGGAACACCTCGCCCTGCCACGCGATCGATCCGGGCACCGGGCTGGCGCTCGGCAACCTCGATCTGTCGTCCTTCGAGGCGGTCCAGAAGCGCCCGGACGTCCTGCGCACCTACGGCAGCTATCCGATGCCGCTCCTGCTCATGAAGGCGGTTCCGGAGTCGTCGGTGCAGATCCCCTACCGCGGGAGGTTCCTTCAAAGCGAGATCCGTCACGCCGGAGGCAAGAGCCTGTCGACCAGCTCGGACGCCTTCGCCGAGCTGTCGCGGTGGCTGGCCAACGGCGCCAACCGGGACGGCGTCGCGCCGACCGGAAGCAACCGGCAGGGGCAAGGAGCCTGCAACACCAGCATCCCGGGCGATCGCAACACCAGCGTGGTCGACACGTCGAGCACCGCCTACCAGCTCTTCACCGCCAACGTGGCCCCGATGCTGAAGGCGTCGTGCACCTTCGCCACCTGCCACAGCTCGCCTCAGTCGGACTTCTACCTGACCTGCGGCACGGACGACGCCCAGCAGCGCTTCAACTTCCTGCAGGCAGCCGGGTTCGTCGCCCCCAGGCCCGATCCGACCGCGGCCGCCGGCACCGGCGTCGAGCAGAGCGAGATCCTGCTGCGGCCCCTGTCCCCCGCCTCGGGTGGGGTCAGTCACACCGGCGGCGTCTTCTTCGCGTCGCGCAGCGACGACACCTGGAAGAGGTGGAGGGACTGGGCGGTGGCGGTGCAGGCCGATCCCCCCGAGCAGTTCGTCCGCTCGGCGGGCCAGCAGTTCTTCGAGGCGAACGTGATGCCGAAGCTCCTGCAACGTGGGTGCGCCCTCGAGGGGTGTCACAGCCCGAACGGCTTCAACGACTATCGCCTGCGCCCGGGCGGCCAGGGCTTCTTTGCCCCGACGGCTCTGCGTCGCAACTACGAGACCACCGTCAACGAGTTCATGGCCGTCGACAGCGTGGACGTCACGCAGTCGCGTGCGGTCAAGAAGACCCTCTTTGCGGCCAGCGGGGGCATTCCCCACCGTGGCGGCCCGTTGCTCGAGGGGACGGCCGACACCTCGTCGGCGGCGGCCTGCCCGGCCACCTACGATCCCGCCACCGCCACCGCTTTTTGCACCTTCGTCGAGTGGCACCGCCTCGAGCGCGTCGACCGAGCCTCCAGCGTCTCGCCCATGGGCGCGGCGGCGGCGGGGGCGGCGGCGGGCGGGCAGAGCCTCACGCTCGCGTTCGTGGCGCGCCCACCCGATCCGGACAACCTGCTCGAGTTCGACACCTATCGCCCGGGGGCGGATCTCCGGCTGGCGGACGCGGCGCTCGATGCCATGGGCCGGGTCACCGCGGTGACCAATTCACGCAGCGCCCTCGCGGGCTGCGCAGGGCTCGACGCCGGGGGTGGCGGGCTCGACGTGCGCGGCCCCGACTGGAGCTACGACGCGAGCCAGCTGGTCTTTGCGGCCCGCACGGCCGCGGCCTCCGGGCTCGATCTGTGGGTGCTGGACGTGACGGCGGGTGGCGTGCCCGGGGCCTGCCGGCGTCTGACCAGCGACGACGGGCGGATGCTGACCTTCGTGCGCGTGCACAACTTCGATCCGATGTTCGCGCCGGATGGAACCATCGTGTTCGCCTCGACCCGGGCCGGGACCCTCACCCCGAAGACCTTCCTGCCGAACGCGGACCTCTTTCGCACGGGACCGGCGGCGGACTTCGGAAACGTCCAGCAGATGACCTACCTGCTCGGGTCGGAGCTGTCACCGGCCATGATGCAGGACGGGCGCATCTCGTTCACCGCCGAGAAGGCTTCGCCCGACTTTTACCAGCTGTCGGGGCGCCGGATGAACTGGGATCTCTCCGACTACCATCCGCTGCTCGCCCAGCGCGCCCAGTCGACCACCACCTTCGATACCACGCTGTACCCGTCGGTGGGGTATGCGCAGGCCACCGAGATCCGCGAGGGGCTGGACCGCAACTTCCTGGTCATCCTCTCCGACGTCGGGGCCAAGGGCGGTGGCGGGACCCTCGCGACCTTCAACCGGTCGATCGGGCCCTTCGAGGCCGACCGCACCGAGAAGACGTTTCTGCGCTCGCTGCACATCGTGGACAGCCAGGCCACCGGGCGATCGAGCACGGTGGGTGCGTACCGCTCCCCGACGTCGTTGCCGAACGGGGAGATCCTGGCCTCGTACGCCGCCAACGTGCACGACACCCTGGCCGACGTGCCGACCTACGCGCTGGTGGCGATGAGCATCGGCCAAGGGGCCGACGACGCCAGCGGCGATGCCGCGCGGCGCGTGCTGCTCGGCAGCCCGACCCAGTCCTACGTGGAGGCCACCCTCGGGTACAAGCGCTCGGCCACCGCGCTCTTCCACAACATCCCGCAGCTGGTGTTCGGTGGTCACGACATGGGGAACGACTATGCGGTCATGCACTTCCCCGATCTCCCGATGCTCGCCACCCTGCTCGGAGACAACCTCCGCCACGGACGCAACGTCGCGCGGTTCGACGCGGCCACGGCCCTCAAGATCTACGAGGAGCGTCCGCCACCCGCGCCGAACCCGCCCGGGCTCCAGGGGTCACAGAACGTGTACGTGGATCGGATCTCGCTCGGCAGCGTGCCGCTCGCGCCCGATCACTCGGTCAAGGTCTACGTGCCGGCCCGCAAGCCGCTGGTCCTCGAGCTGGTGGACGGCGATGGGAAGCCGGTCCTGACCATGGGCGAGGAGCACCAGGTCTCCCCCGGCGAGTACATCACGCCGGGCGTCCCGCGCCGGCTCTTCAACGGGGTCTGCGGCGGCTGTCACGGCAGCATCAGCGGCAACGAGCTCGACGTCGCGGTCACCGTCGACGCGCTCACCGGCGCCTCGGTGAGCAGCTCCCGCGACCTCGAGCCCCAGGCGCTGAGGTGACTCGGCTCCGCGGAAGCCGGGGTTCGCTCAGAAGCGCAGCGAGAGGGCGAGCTGGCCGATGTAGGCGCGACGGCGATCGGCGTTCGGCGCCAGGGCGGAGGCGAGCTCGTAGAAGAGGCCCTCGAACTTGGCGGACAGCTCGATCTCGTTGAAGAAGGTCCTGGCATCCCCTTCAGGCAGGCGCAGGTAGGCCACCTTGCCCCCGAGCAGGGTGTTCTGCATGGTGGACAGCTCGCGGTCCCCGGTCCAGTACTGCCCGACTGGCCCCGTCAGGCGGTAGCCCTCGGCGTCCCGGTAGAACACCGCCCCCACCTGCGAGTGGACCCGGGCCAGGGCCGACAGGATGAGGAAGCGCGTGAGGTACTCGTGAAAGGCGAGCTCGGCCGAGTACGCCTGCAGGGCCCAGGTGTCACGGTAGACCCGCGCCATGCCCTGCAGGGACGCGTGCAGGGCGGGAACGGCGTAGGCGGCGCGGCCGAAGACCGCGAAGCGCTGGCGCAAGCCGGGCAAGCTCTCCTGGGGTGTCCGCCCGGCGCTGCCGAGCTCGACCCGCCGGTATGGGTTCGACTGGAAGCCATCCAGGATCTGCACGGTCCCTCCACCTTGCAAGAGGAGGCGCGGCGTGACGGCCCAGGTGAGCGAGGGCTCGAGCGAGTCGATGTCGAGGTGGCGGGTGACGATCTGGGGATCGCCTTGAAAGCAATGGTCCGACTTCACCAGGGCCAGGCGCTCCAGCGGATTGCCCACGGCGGCTGCGTTGTTCCGATCGCACACCCGATCGAAGTTGTGCGTGAAGGACAGCCCCAGCGTGAAGGCGTGCTCGGCAAAGTCGCTGCGGGTCGCCACGGTCAGCGAATGGGACTGGTAGTCATGCTCCCACCCGTAGCTGTACCCCACGGTCACGTCGGCGACCGGGCGGGTGTAGGTCACGCTCCCGCGCACCTGCTGCCGCGTGTCCGAGAACTTGGTCGCCGACGAGACCGCGTCGACCCCGAAGATGACCGGGGTCGCCCCGGTGACGATGTCCACCGAGTAGCCAGCCGCCAGCTTCACCGACGCGCCGAGCATCGTGTCGACGTCGGTCTGCGGATGGATCACGGTCACCCCGTCGTTGGTGGACGACGGCTCCCGGAACACCGTGAGGTGCTGCGCCGCCGAGGTCTCCCCCGCCTGCGCTTCCCCCGAGCCGCCCCCCAGGCCGAGCGCCAAGCCCATCGACACGATCAGCAGCCTCGCCCGGAGCCGCCCCTTCCCGCGCCGGATCAGTTGCATCCGCAGCCGCCTCCGGAGGTGCCCGTGCCGCCGATGGCCCCCTCCCGGTTCGCGAGCACGTGCTCGTCGGCGGCGCGCTCCTGCGGATCGGCGTCGAAGCGCATGATGCGATCGGCGAGCAGCTCCCGCTGGTGGGCCTTGACCCCCACATGACCGCATCCGCTGGCGAGCACCGCCGACAGTGCCGCCGCCGCCACCAACCACGGGCGGAAGGCGCGGACATCCGCGCGCAGCCGCCCGCGAAGACCCTCGCGAACGCGCGCACGCGGCTCAGAAGACGATGGCGAGCGCACCGGTGTACTCCTCCATGCGTTGGGTGTGGTTCGGATCGAAGACCACGTAGTGCCGCACGTCACCCCGCAACGTCACGCGCTTCTTGAGGGCCACCAGCAGCCCTCCGCCCACGTTGACCACCGCGTAGGTGCCGGTGCGGATGGCGAACTGGTCGGCCTTCTTGCGACTGGCGGCCCCACCGGCCGCCGCGCCGAGAAAGGGGGTCACGGGCGCGCTCGGAAACACGAACACGTTCGGCCCGCCGCCGAAGTAGAAGACGTCGAGCTCGTTGCCCACGGTCTCGCCCGCGAAGCCCTCCAGCGACAGGTGCGGCTCGAACAGGAACGCCGGGCGGAAGATGAAGGCCGAATCTCCCCCGAGGAGTCCGGCCGAGAAGGACAGCCCGAACCGTCCCTCGAGCAGCGGCGATGGCGAGAACACCGCCTCCGAGAGGCGGTGCCACAGCGAGGGCCCACGGTGGGCCTCCGCCGTGTCGAGGTCGAGCGGGAACACCTCGTCCCCGAGCAACCAACCCCCGGTTCCATCCGGCAGGCGCACCCGGAACCAGCTGGCGGACGTCGCGCGCTCGACCACCGGCAGCACCTCGCCCCGCGTCGCCACGTAGACCACCCGGAACGCCGCGCCTGGACCGGTGTGAACGGCGGCCTGCTCGGCGAGCACGCGCACCAGCGCCTCGTCGTCGGCGCGGGCCTCCGATGGCCAGACGGCCGCTGCGCACAGACAGGCGGCGATCACCAGGATCAGCCCCGGCGGCCGCGGCCCACCCGGCCGCCGCCGCCCGGGCATCGGCGAGCTCCGGCCCGCACCGGCGCTCACGGCCCCGCCACCCACTGCGTGAGCAACCCGAGCTCGGGTCCGTTCGGCTCGAACAGCTTGTCGCCGCCGTGCTGGCTGAGACCGGATGGCTTGGTGTAAAGCTCGCTCCCGGCCACGTCCGAGCAGTTCATCTGGTTCGCCGCCGACTGGTAGAGGGCATCCCAGTCCGAGCCCGCCACCAGCGGGAACGTGGGCGTGCTGGTCGAGGTGGGCGCCACGATGTGCAGCGGCCGGTTGGCGCTGGCGTGGCAGCTGGCGTCCCCGCAGGTCTTGCCCGAATAGCTCTGCGCCAGGTAGCTGGGCCAGATCTGCGCGACGAAGAACTGCGCGGAAGGTCGGCAGGCGTTGACGTCGGCCGGCGGCGCGCCGACGTCAACCGTGCTGCACGCGCCGAGGCCGAGCCCGAGCGCGACCAGCGCCGCGCGCACCGCCAGGCGGCGGCTCGCGATCAAAACGCGTACCTCATCCAGGCGGTGGTCACCAGCAGCTGACCACGCCCGAGACCATTCGCCTGCAAGTAGCTGGCGCGCACCCCGAGCGCGAAGTGCCGGGACAGGGTGTGGTACTCGAGCCCGAGCCCCCCGCCATAGACCGGCGAGGTCCGCTGATCGTTGAGGCTCGCCGTGGCGAGGACGTTGGTGGACGTGTGGAGCATCCCCCCGTCCGCCGTGACCGAGGCCGCGAAGCTGCGGTGGCGCAGCGACACGCGCAGCGCGCCCGTGAGCTGGTAGAGCTGCAGGAGCTCCCCGTCCTGGGGAGCCTGGGGAAACTGCGTCGTGTGGGTCGACCCGACGCCCCGCGCCTCGAGCGCCAGCCACCGCGTGAGGTCGTAGCCCGCGACGAGGCCGAGCCCGAAGCCGGGGCCGAGGTGCGCGTGCAGCGGGCCGAGGGGCAAGACCGCGCCCACCTCCCCCGCCGTGTAGAGCCCGTAGGCAAACTTGCTCGGATCGGCCAGGACTTGCGGCGTCGGCGCATCGGTGACCTGCGCGCGGGCCACGCGCGGGGCTCCGGGGACGGCCCCGAGCGCCATCAGCGCGGCCGCCACCTTCACGACCAGATGCGGGAAGAGAGAACGCCGCGGGCTCATTGTCTCGGCGGGATGGTCGGGGCGAAGGTCGCCGGTTGGGGAACGAATTCATCGGCGCCGCTCGACCACAACCGATTGTCATCGTCGCGGATCCGCACCAGGAACCGACAGGTCATGTGCTGGGTGGCCGCGACCTGCAAGGTGACCTCCCACAGGGCGGGTCGCACGAAGCCCGCCGGCAGCATCTCGAGGCCGATCGGGTTCACCTCCGAGCGATTCACGATGACCGCCTGGAACGGGGCCATGAACCGCCCCATCGCGTCGAGATCCAGGGCGGCCTCGTGGAAGTCGTCCTCGCGCACGGTCCCCTGAAGAATCCCGCCCGGAGCCAGGGTCTCGGGCGTCGGCTCGATGAGTCCGAAGAACGGTGACTGCTGGTTGGCGGTGGCGAACGCCGTGGCCACCGCGTCCTCGTCGTAGCGGGTGAACTCGTTGGCACCATCCACGTGCAGGGTGAAGGTCCCCGCCGCGTCGCCCAGGTTCGTGACGGTGTAGCGAACCTCGACATGGAACCTGTCCTCGCGCACCTCCGGGAGCGGGACCGGGTAGGCCAGCTTCTGCTGGAGTGCCTGTCGGTCGCGGTTCTCGGCGGCGGTGGACGCCCGCAAGCGCAACGCCACCGTCCCCTTGACCCCAAACGAGCCGGCGCCGCCCGCGCCGCCCGCGCCCGGCATGGTCATCGCCTGTCCGGGCTGGCCGTTCACCTCGATGGCCATGGTGGCGGGGACGTACACCGGATCGTTGGCGTCGCAGCCCACGATCCCTCCACTCGCCCCACACCCGATCAGCGCTACCAGCACCGGCGGGGAGACTCTCACGTGCCACCCTTGAACAGGAACGGATAGCTCTGCACCACCGTTCGGCCATCGGATCTGGGGAAGGCCCACTGCTTCACCTGGCGCACGATGCAGCCCTCGACCGCCTCGTCGCCCATGGTCGTGACCGCGATCCTGGACTTCTCGACGGCGCCCTCCGGACCGATGACCCAGTACACCTCGATCTTGCCGCCGAGGGTTGGCTTGCGCTGCAGCTCCTTCTCGTAGCAGAACTTGATCGCGTTCGCGTGCGCCCGCACCACGCGCGCCACCTGCTCCTTGGTGAGCCCTCCCCCCTCGTCGAGGGTGCCGGTCGCGATGTCGAGCTTCACCTCGCGTTCCTTGCGACTGGCGAGCGTCGGCGCGTGGCCATGTCCGTGGTTCGAGCGCCCGCCGGTGTCGAGCTCTCCGGCCCCGAGCAGGTGGCCGCTGCCGGTTCCACCGCCCCCCAGGCCTGCGCCGCTGGTCGCGAGCCCGCCCGAGCCCCGTCCCGCCACCACCGCCTTGGCGCCGCTCAATCCGGCCACCGCCTGCTCGAGCTCGAGGCTGTTGTTCGCGAACAGCTTGGCCAGCCCCGAGCCCTGCGGGCGCTCCTTGCCGATGAGGCCCAGCAAGCCGACCTTCGAGACCTTGTCGCGCAGGAGATCCTTCTCGCCCTTGGGGACGACCGACTCCTTGGCCACGGCATCGCTCCGGCCGACGCGCCCGCGTTCCCGCTCCGCCCGCTTGGTCTGGCCGGCGTCCTCCCGCTTCTTCTCCTCGACCTTCTTCTCGTCCTTTTTGGGACCCCCGCGCTCGGGTGGTGCGGGCGGCGGCGCGGGTGGAAGCAGCTTGGCCACCCGCTCCCGCGAAAGGGCCAGCGGACGCGGATCCTCGTTCGGCGCGAACACCAGGAGCGCTGCCAGAAACATGGCCATGGCCGCCGAGGTCCCGGCGATGGTGCGGGCAAGGAACGGCTCGCGCTCGATGAGCGGCGGGCGCGCCACGTCGGGGGGGGGGTCCACGAACCGGACCTCGATGCGCAGGGCGGGCACCTCCCGGAAGAACAGGCGCGCCCGATCCCCAGGCGCAAGCTCGATCTCCCGCACGGCGGGGTCGCGCTTCACCGCGCGCCCACCTTGCAGGATCTCCGCGACGTCCTGGCGCTGACCCGCCACGGTGACCTCACCGCCGAGATCCTCCGTCAGCCGCAACCGGAAGCTCCCGCGGGGCTTGCACGGAACCAGCAAGGCGTACCGATCTCCCGCCCGGCGCGATCGAAGGCGCGGCGTGTTCATCGAGGCCCGATGCGACGGCCCGAGCGTGATCCGCTCGCGCGGGCGCACCAGGCGGAACGCAAGGATCTTGTCCTGCCAGACCAGCGCGATCTGGAGCATCCGAGGAAGCACGCGAGAGGGAGCAGACATGAGGTTGGTTGGCGGGGCGGGCGAAGCGGGCGCGGAGGGACGAAGCCGCGACGGGTCGTCCCCCGTCTCCCGTTCCGGGTTCGGATGAGGGTCCGGGTCGAGTGAAGCCACGGCTCTAGAGATTCGGGTCATCGGCGGTTCTCGCGAGTTCCTTCATGAACGAACGCTCGGCCGGGGCCGACATGTCGAGCTCGAGCTTGACGCGGTTCAGGAAGTAGAGCAGCTGCGGGGTCTTGAGCTTGCCTTCCACGTCCATGGCACCGAACGAGTACACCTTGGTCTTGGAGGGCTTTCCGGGTGGCATGGGTACATTCGCGGCGGCGCCGCCTTCGGCCTCGTCGCCGGTCGAACGGGGGGACGCCGCCGGGGTAGGAGAGCTGTGCGCGCTGTCGGTCTGGCTGGCCACCTCGTCGCCGTCGGCCGCGGCGCCTGCCAGGCGTTCGGCCGTGTCCTCGCGACCGCCCGTCGTGTCCTGTCCTTCTTTCTTCCCCGGCCCCCTCGGCCTCCCGGCGCGCGACGTGCGAGCGGCGGGTGCAGGCGCGGGTGCGCGCTTCTTCCGAGGGCCTCCACCCTGGCTTCCGTGGGCGCCCGCGACGCTGACGACTGCCCGGGCCCGGGCCTCGGCCGGGCGCGCCCCGCCCCCCCCGACCCGGAGCACGGTGACCACCGCCGCCGCCGAGACCAGCCACGCCCACCCCGTCGAGCTGGCCGTCATCCGCCTCCACATCACGGTTTGTCGCTCCTCGCCTGCAGGCTCTTCTGGGTCGCGGCGAGGTCCTTCAACCGGTCGAGCGCCTCCCGCCGTCGGGGATCGCCCTCCTCCGTCAGCTCGGCGAAGGCCTGAAAGGCCGCGCGCGCCTGGGCCGGTTGCTTCTCGTAGTCCATCGCCAGGATCCCGCTGTCAAACAGGGCCGCCGCGTGCTCCGGCTCGAGCTCGAGAGCCCGGGCGTAGGCCCGGCGCGCCTCGTCGAAGTGGCCTTGCCCGCGCGCCGCCACCCCCAGCGCGACGTAGGCGTCCGCGTCGGCCTCGGTCGCGTCGATGGCCCGCTGCAGCTCCGCGTGGGCGCGGGTGTAGTCTCCACAGTCGAGGTAGACCACGGCCTTGTTGAGCCGCGCCTCGATGTATCGGGGATCGAGCTCGGTGGCCTTCTGGAAGCTCGAGAACGCCTCCTGGTCCCGGCCTCGGGCGAAGGCCACCAGGCCAAGGTTGTTCCACACGAACGCGCTCTTCCCGTCGAGCGCGAGGGCCTTTCGCAGCGCCGACTCGGCCAGCTCGAGCTTGTCCATCTTGTAATAGATGAGGCCGAGCGAGTTGTAGGCGCGCACCATCTGCTTGACGTCCTCACCCGCCTGCCCGAGCGCGATGCGGGTCTGCGCCAGCGCCTCCGTCAGATCGCCTGCGTCACGCAAGGCCTGGATGTAGCAGTTGCGAAGCTCCGCGTCCGCGGGCGCGGCTGCCAGCCGCTCGCCATACAGCCGCGCCGCCTGCTTGAACTGCCCGGAGCGGCGCAGGGCCTCGCCGAGCGCCAGCGCGGTGGGCCGCGAGGCGGGCTGAATCTCGAGCGCGCGCCGAAACTCGCCGGCGGCTCGCCCGAAGTTCCCGCGGCTCGCATCGAGCCACCCGAGATCGTGCCACGCCTCGAAGAACCTGGGCTCGAGTCGGGTGGCCTCGAGCAGGTGGCGACGGGCCTCGGCGTGGCTGCCGGTCCCTTGCCGAAGAGCGAGGAGGCCGCTGGCGAACTCGGCGCGCGCCTCGTTCGCCACGACGGGGAGCACCGCGGCGGCGATCGGCCTTGCCGCCGCGGAGGGTGCGGGAGCGCCGTGACGGCACCCCGTGCCCACCAGGCCCGCGCCCCCGCACACCGCGAACGCCAGGCACACGCCCAGCTTGAGCCGTCCATCAGCGATCACGGATCACCTCCTCGATGCGGCTGATCTGCAAGGGCGGCTCGCCGGTCCGCAGGCCGGCCCGCATCTCGGCCTCCTTGGGGAAGCCCGCCTCGTCGAGGCGGGTCAGCGCGTGCCGCATGTCCTGGGTGTGCCGGTTGTACACCCCGAGATCGAGCGCCTTGGCGTAGCCCGACCTGTACGCCGCGATGGCCTTGTCCTCGATCACCACCGTCAGCTTCTCGAGCTCGTCGCGGTACACCTGCTGCTCGGCGCTGCTGAGATCCTTCGGCACGGGCGCCTCGCGCATGGACCTGGCGAAGGCCTCGTACCCCTGGCCGATGCGCAGCAGGGCGGCCGTGGCCCACTCGGGTGACCCGTAGGTCACGACGTCGAGGTACACCTGCCTGGCCGACTCCAGCAACTTGGCCTTCTCCTCCAGCACCCGGGCCAGCTGCTTCGGCTTGCCGGCGATGCGCACCCGCTCGTAGTCCTTGGAGACGAGCTCGCCTTGCAGGTAACGCGCCTCCGCGGCCCAGTATCTGGAGTCGGCGAAGCCGCTCCCGCCGAGTCCGGCACCGGCACCGGCACGGGATTGGCGCGACCGCCCACCTCCCGCCCCCGCTCCCGCGGCCACCGCGCGCGCCAGCACGTCCTTGGCCTTTCCCTCGCTGCCCGCCTTGCGCCAGGCATCGCCGGCCCGGGTCAGGGCCTCGCCGGCGCGCGGATCGTCGGCACGTCCGCGCGCGTACTCCTCGAAGGCCTGGGCCGCCGCCTTCCAGTCCTGCTGGCGCTCGCGCACCACCCCGACCTCGAACGCCAGCTCCCGCGCATCCCCGCGGTCCTTGTGCTTGCGCGCGTACTCGGCGAAGTGTCGGATGGCCTTCTCGTTTTCACCCAGGGTCTCGCGCAGGACCCCGGCGTTGCGCAGCGCCTCCGCGGCCGGCTTGGACTGTGGATACCGTGTGGCGACCTGCTCGTAGAGCGTGGCCGCCCGATCGTAGACCGCGATGTTCTCCTCGATGCGGGCGGCGGTAAACAGCGCCTCGGCCGCCTCTGGGGCCTGAGGATAATCGTCCGCCAGCCGGGTGTAGGCGGCCACGGCCGCCTCCGGCTGCTTGGCCCGCTCGAACAGGCTTCCGGCGTTGTGCAGCGCCTGCGGCGCGCGCGGATCCCGCGGGTGCTCCTTCGGGATCCGCAGGTAGAAGCCGGCGGCCTCGGCGAGCTTGCCCTCCGCGGCGTACTTCTCGCCGGACTTCATGACCGCGACCACGATCATCCGGTCGAGGCGTTCCTGGTCGGCCTTGGCCGCGAAGGGCTTGGTCCCCTGGAGTCGCCTGGCCCATTGCTCGATGTTCTCGTAGTCCTTGGCCTTGGACAGGGCCTCGAGGATGCGATCCCCGGCCGGACCGGCGTTGGTGTCCTCGGGGTAGCGCTCGATGATGAGGCCAAAGCGCTTGACCGCCTCGTCGTAGTCGCCGTGGTCGAAGAAGAACTGCCCATTCTTGTAGATGACCGTGACGATCTCGCGGTCCTTGGGGAAGAGGGTGGCGTAGAGATCGGCCGCGTCGGCGAACTTGCGGTCGGACTCTGTGATCTCGCGCCTCGCGCCGGGGGTGGGACGTCGCAGCTTCTCGAAAGCGTTCATCGCCTGCAGGAGCGCGTCCTTGTGATACGGCCCGGCCGGCTTGCTCTTGCCGACCCGCAGGTACTCGTCCCCGGCGTCGGCCAGGCGCCCGAGCTTGAAGTAGAGGATGTCCGCCCGCAGGTAGCGCAGCTCGATCCCGTCCGCGGCGTCGGGAAAGGTCTCGAGGTAGAAGGCGTAGGCCTCGGCAGCCCGCGCGTAGCGGGCAGTGTCGATCACCTTGCTCTGCTTCTCGCTGGCCTGAGCCTCGGCGTGCAGGCTCTTGGCCAGGGTGCGGATCTGCTCCTCGGCGATCTGGCGGGCGTGGGCGATGGCCTTCGGGCGCTCGTGGTTGGCGGCGGCCCAGGCGCTGCGTGGGCCATAGTCGGTGGCGAGCCGGCGCATCTCGGCCACGGCGGCGCTCGGCTCCCCGAGGGCCTGCGCGCACTCGACCACCCGCTTCTGATGGTCGGGGGCGGCGATGCCCTTGGGGTCGAGGGCGATGAGCAAGCGGTACGCCTCGGCGGCGCGCTCGTAGCGGGTCTGGTCGAACACCGTGTCGGCGAGGCGAAGCAGGATCTTCTGCGAGTAGTCGGTCCCGCCGATCTGGGCCAGGAACTCGAAGGCGTCCTTCGCGCTCTTGGTGTCGTCCTCCGTGAAGAGCTCGACCAGGTACTCCATCGCCTGCCCTTGCAGGTCCTCGGCGCGCTTCTGTTCGATTCCTTGCCCTGGTCCCTGACCCTGCTGGCCAGCCTTGCGGCGCGACAGATCGAGCACGTCCTTGAACCGCTGCGCGGAGGTGTTGGTCTCGCCGAGCTTCCAGTAGCACCAGGCGGTCTTGAACAGCGCCAGGTCGTAGAGGCTGCTCTTCGGAAAGGTCAGGACCTTCTCGTAGGCCAGCAGCGACGCGCGGTAGTTCTGCTCCTCGTAGAAGCGGTGCTCGGCCACCGCCATCCAGGCATCCGCCGCGAAGCGAGAGCCCGGGTACCCGTCGAGGATCTGCTGAAAAAACTTCACCGACTCGGCCGCCCGCCCCTGCTCCCGCAGCGAGAAGGCGTACAGGTAGAGGACGGTGTCGATCTTGCGAAAGCGCGGGTACTCGTGGATCAGTCGGTCGTACACCCCTTGCGCCCGCGCCAGATCCAGGCGCGGCTGCTTGCGGGGCACGGCCCGGCACTGGCTACGGTCGCCGTGGCACGCGGTCACCGCGCGCTGATAGTCCCCCATCTTCACCAGATAGGTGACCTTCGACTCTTCCCAGTAGAGCTCCGCTAGCTTGTACAGGGCCTCGGCGGTCTCGCGCGAGCGCGGCGAGGACTTCAAGAAGGACTCGAGGAGCCCGATCCCCTCGTGCCGCGCATCCACCACCTGCCGCTCCTTGTCCGCGATCGCCTGCTCGATGATCGGCGGCAAGCGCCGTTCCCCCCGCGAATCATCCGCCGCCACATCCTTGGCCTTCTCCTCCGCGCACACTCGCCCCCCCAAGAGAAGCGCCCAGCCCCCGACAATGATCCGCGCAGCCAATAGAAAGGCGGGGCCCCTCACCCTCTCCCCGCTCCGCGGGGCGAGAGGATATGAAAGAGCCGGAGCCACCAGGTGAAGAGGCGCGCCCGTCCACGCGGTGGATCGGAGGTTGGCTTGGCCAACCGGAGACAGCACCGGCAAAGCAGATCCGGTTTCGCCTCTCGTCGTCCGGCGGGAGGGGCCCGCGGGGAGGGGGCCTCCCCTTCCCGCGAGCGCCGCAGGCGCGTCCTCAGCGGAAGTTGTCATATTCGTCCGCCCAGTATTCGCCCTCGTAGGGCCAGTATTCCTCGTCGTCGCGAATCAAACCTTCGGTCTCGAGCTTGCCGAAGAGATCGCTCGAATAGCGCCCCGCCTGCAGGTTGGCGATCTCGATCTCGAGGCGCTTCTTCTTCCCGATGACCGCGTCGATGTGGGTGAGGCGCGCCTGACGAAGGATGGACCTCAAGCGATGGTCGAGGTCCTGAAGGGCGCTCTCGGCCAGCCCCGCCGCCGCATCGACCAGGCCGGCACGAAGCCGCCGCGTCTGTCGACCGAGCTCCTGCAGCTTCACCGTCTCGTTGGCGAAGGGTCCGCCGAGGCTGACCGGACGCGCCAGACGCGCGACCTGGCGCGCCCTGCCCAGCAGGTCGACGGCGTCGTCGTGGGTCTCACGCGTCTCCTCCCCACCGCGGCTGTCGGCCACCAGCGCCTCGACCTCCGCCACCAGGGCGGCGGCCTCGGGCGCCTCCGCGCCCCGCGCCGCGCTTGCCCCGTCGATCGGGGCGGCCCGAGCGGCCGTCAGGGCGTCCCAGATGGCCACCTCGTGCGGCAGCGCATCCGCCTCCCGGTCGAGCGCCGTCAGATAGGTCACGTACCGGTAGAACCTGGGATCGAGCTTGAGCAGCTCGACGATCGGGTCGTGCTCCCGGCCGAGCGCATCGCGCGCCAGCAGCCGCCGGTAGAGCGTTCGCCGGTGGTCGGGCTCGGCGATCAGGCGGGACACCTCGGCCTCGAGCGGGGCGTACCGATCGACCAGCGCCCCGAGGTGCGCGCGCACGTCATCGAACCGGCAGGACTTGAGCTCGATCATCGCGCGCAAGAGCAACACGTCGGGGCCGAGCGGGGAGCTGGGGAAGGCCCGGTCGAACTGCTCGATGAAGGCGCGCGCCGCCTGGTACTCACCCTTCTGGAACATCGACCACGCGGCCTCGAACAGCGCATCTGGCAAGCGCTCCGATTCCTCGGGCACTCGAAAGTAGAAGTAGTAGGCGTCGTCGTAGCGCCCCTGCTCGTGGGCGATGCGCCCGAGGGCCAGATAGGCGAGATCCTTGATGGCCCAGTAGCGCCCGTCGACGAAGAACGAGAAGGCGTCGTTGTCCGCCTGCTCGACGATCTCGCACAGGTTGCGACGGGCCAGCCCATAGTGCCGGGTCCGCGCATTCACCAGTCCCCGAAAGTAGAGTGCCGACGCGAAGAAGCGGGACTGGCGCCCGACCACCGCGAAGGCCTCGGCCGCCTCGGCGAAGCGCCCGGCGCCGTACAGCCCCTTGCCGGACAGGTAGGCCCGCTCGTTGCGCGCGTCCGTGGGCAGTCGCTCTCGCGGCGCGGCCGCGTCGAGGCGCACCAGCACGCCGGCCTCATCGCGCGTCTCGAGCGCGATGTCCACCATGGCGCGGTACCCGGCCCCGAAGAAGGGGGATGACGATCCGGCCTCGAGCACCCGCCGCAGGAAGCCCTCCGCGGCGCGATAGGCCCCGCCCCGCAGCAGGGCCCGCCCGAGCGTGAGCTCCGCCCCCTGGAACTCGGGATCGGCGTGAAACGCCGCGAAGCGATTCGACTCCACCAGGGTGGCCAGCCGGGCGGTCGCCGCGTGGACGTTGCCCGCGACCAGCTCCTGCTGGGCCAGCGCCAGCCCTGCCCGCAGCTCCTCGAGCGACCCCGCGCCCCCGCCCGCCCCGATCCGCGCTTGCTCGAGATCCAGGAAGAGGGGCTTGTCCGGCGGCCCGGACCGTGGCTCGTCCGCCGCCCCCACCGTCGCGTTGCCCGCAGGCGACGGCTGCGCGTGCGCCTCACCCACACCCACGCCCACGCCCACGCTGCGCCCGGTGCGATCCACCGCGCCCCACGAGGCCAGCGCACTCAAGATCGCCAGGCAGTGCCGCGTGGGATTTCTCATTCCGCGAGCTTCACCTCGAGCTCCAGCTTGGGCTCGTATTCGGGCGGATCGCCGTCCTCGTCCCCCGTCAGCCCGAGGTGCAGCGCTCCCCTGCCTGGCGCGACCACCGCGAACGTGTGCTCGGAGGTATACCCGAGCCGCGCGGCTCCGACCTTGGTTCCCCCCTTCTGCTCGGCCTTGGGACGGATCTCGAGCCAGACGGTGAGCGCGTGCGGCCCAGGCTTGATCGGCCGCGACGCGACCTGGATCAGGTCGTCCAGATCGTTGGTGCTCGACCTGTCGCTCGAATCCCAGATCTCCGCGCCATCCATCAGGAATCGCGCCTTGCGGAGCACGAAGGCGGGGCTGCCCTTCCAGTGCAACTGGACGTCGAACCGGGTCGGATAGACCGTATCGGCCACCTTCTGGCTGCGCACCCGCGCCTTGAAGAGCTCCTCGCGGAGCCGGTCGTACTCCGCGCGCAGCTTCTCGAGATCGGCCGCCTCCGCGCCGGGCGCCTGGTGTCCCTGCTTCACGTCGGCGCCCGTCCCGCCTCGCCCGGAGGACGCGCCCGGGCCGGGGCCATCCACGCCGCCCGCCGCCGCTCCAGCGCTCTTCGCGGCGGCGCCGGGCCAGAGGCCCAGCATGATTCCCAGGGTGCCCACCGCGAACCGGAGACCGACTCTCATTCGGTCACCGGCAGGAAGATCCCGATTCCCAGCATGGTCGTCACGTCGTTCACCCATTCCTTGCGATCGAGCAACTGCTGCCGATAGGCGTGGTCGCGCAGATCCACGCGCAAGGCCATCGCGCGCCCGAAGAAGAACTTGAGGCCGAGTCCCCCATTGCCGGCGATGTCGTTCGAGAGCACCGAGTCGATCACCCCGGCACCGCCCGAGACGTACAGATCGAAGTGAACGAGCGAGCCCCCGAAGCGTAGCTTGCCGTGGGCCGGATCCCACACCAGGTCGGCGTCGAAGGTCAGCGACCGGCGGCTCTTGCCTGCGAGCAACGAGAACGTCCGCTCGAGCTCGGGTCCCGACGACGACATGAGCCGGGTCCAGGTGGCCGCGGTCTCGACCGCGAAATCCTCCGTCATGTGGTAGGCGTACGAGCCTCCGAGGACCCAGGTCCCGTCGAACAGATCCGAGGCGTAGTAGCCGCCGGCGACGGTGATCTCGTGCCGGTTGGTCTGCTGGAACAGGCGCTCCCGGACCTCGCGCCGCTTTCGCTTCTCGAAGAGATCCGCCCGCACGTTCTCGTCGATGCAAGCGTCGGCGTCGACCACCCCACTGGCCGGCGAGGCGCCCGTGGCGTCGCCAGCTGGGACAGGGCTCGACGACGACGGCGACGACGACGACGACTGGCCCGCTCCCCCACCGACGCCGCCTGCCTCCGCCACGATCAGCAGCCACGCCCCGAAGCCGACGGCCATCATCCGGGGAACCACCCGCAAAGACCGACCAGGGTGACGATGTTGTGGCTCGTGCGCCCGCGTCCGAGCACCTCCTCTGGGATCGCGAAGTCGCGCAGATCCAGCCGGATCGAGAGGTAGCGCGCGAGAAAGAGCCTCAGCCCGACACCGACTTGCAAGGTGAGCCCCTGGGCGGTGTCGTTGAAGGTCCGCCCGGCCCCCACCACCCACGACAGGTCGGCGTGCGTGATCCGGCGCTCACTCCAGCGCAGCTTGGCGTGAATCGGTGCCCACACCATCGCCCCCAGGGCGTTCCAGGCCATGCCCGACTGGAAGTGGTGCTCCCGGTCGAAGCCCGTGAACGGCTGCTCGAGGCGAAACTCAACCGGATTGCGGGCGAGCAGGGCCTCCACGCCGAAGTCCTCCGACAGCCAGAACACCACCGCGGCCCCGTAGGTGTAGGTGGAGGACAGCATGTCGGCGGCGTAGTGGCCACCGAGCAGCGACAGCTCGACGCGGTGTCGCTTGATGAAATCGCGCTTCTGGACCCCGCGGCGCGCACCGTCGCTGTCGTTCCCACCCTCGCCCTCGAGGCAAGCCAGCGCATGGAGCGCGGCGCCGGGGGCGGCCCCGGCGTCCGACTCTGATTCTCGAGCCGAGGCGCCGTCACCGTCACCGTCGTCGTCGTCCGCAGCCGCGGCCGCGGCCGCGGACGCTGGAGGTGACGGCGTGGCGCGCGCCACCGGGTCGACCTCCGAGGTCGGGCCCGGCGGCGCGGCTTCCTCGAACGGGCTGTCGCCGGCGGCCCCGGGCGGCGACCTGGCGGCGGCATGCGCGCGCACCTCGAGCGACCATAGAACCACGGGCGGAGCGACCGCCGCGCAGAGGGCGAGGATGACCGTCGCGCGTCCCAACGCATAACCGTAGTCCCGGCCGCGTGGTCCTGGCAAGGCACGACCCCGGGGTTTCCGCACAAACTCGTCGTGGAGTGGCGTTTTTGGCCCGGATCTTTCGAGTCTTTGCTCGAAGAGTGCGATGCTCGAGTGGGTGGCCATCATGAAAAGGCGCGAACTGTGCGCAGGAGCGGCGCGCAGGTCGCACGTGTCGGTCCGCCAGAGGCGGGTGGCATCGCCGTCGTCGTCACGCGGGTCACCCGAGTCGCGCGGGTCGCGCGTCGTGGTGACGCTGTGCCCGGGGCTCCTCGCCATCTGCGGTCTGGCGCTTTCGCTGGCACCTCCTCTGTTGCTCGTTGGAGGCTGCCATTCGGGGTCGGGGTTGTCGCGCATCGACCCAGCGGCTGGAATGTCTGTCGTCGGCCAGCAAGCCCCCACCGACGCCTATTCGTCAGACGCCGGCCAAGCCTGTAAGGCGCCCCGCGTCTGCGTGCAGAATCAGGTCTTCACCTGCGGCTCACCCGGCAGCCCCGGCATGCGCATCGAGACCTGCGCCGATGCCTGCAGCCTCGGTCGCTGCGTCAGCACCGACTGCGCCCTGGCCGAAGCATCGGATGCCGCCCGCGGGTGTCTCTTCTACGGCGCACGCGTGGACAACATCGACAGCGACGCGGATTCTCCCACCATGCTGCTCGTCAGCAGCGCCTCGGACAGCGGTGGCAGCATCTCGGTCGAGGCGCGCGCGCCTGGCAACGGGTCCCCCGGAGACGCCTGGGTCCCATTTGCCTCTGGCTTTCTCGGTGGACGCGCCGCGCAGCGCCTGTGGTTCACCACGCCCGCCGCCTTGAAGAGCGCCGGTGCCACCGTGGCCGGTGGGTTCCGGGTGGTCACCGAGCATCCTGCGCTGGTGGTGCAGCTCGACAGCGCCAACCTCGATCGCACGGCCCAGTCGACCGCGGGAACCGTGCTGCGGCCGGCCCAGTCGCTCGGGTATCGACACCGCGCGATGACCTACCCGCAAAGAACCAGCAACACGGTGGATCGGACCCCGGGCAGCCGCGCCGGCGCGGGACAGGTGGTGGTGGTCGCCACCCAGGATGGCACGGTGGTGAACTTGACGGCCCGGGTGCCGGTGATCGCCGGCGCTGATGGGAGCTCGGTCCTGGCCAGCGGCGCTGGGGGGGGCCTCTTCCCGCTCGACGCGGGCGACGCCTTCCAGTTCTTCTCCGCGAACGAAGGGGACGATCTCACGGGCTCCCTGCTCGAGTCGAACCACGCGATCGCGGTGTTCTCGGGGAATGTCTATTCCAGCTACGGGGCGACGGTCGCGGGGTTCAATGGCGGCGATTCGACCCTCGAGCAACTCCCCCCGGTGGAGGCGTGGGGCGGCGAGTACGTGGGCGCCTGGCTGGCCCCGCAGGCGAACTGCGATCCACTCGGATCCTCGAACACCGGGCGCTGGTCGGTGGTGGCGGCGGAAGATGGTACGTCGGTGTCGATCGCCGCGGCCAGCGGCGCGACCCTCGAAGGCGTGCCCGTGCAGTTCACGCTCGCGGCCGGCGAATCCAGGAACTTCCTGGTCCACGGCGGGACGACCCCGGACGGGACGGTGATCCCGGGAGACTTCGTGCTCTCGGCGGCCGGCGAGAAGCGCGTGCTGCTCGGGCAATGGCTGGACTGCGAGCCGTCGCTCTCCTGGGGGGTCGACACCCGCCACGGCGTCGACGGGCTGAGCCTGGTGTTGCCACCGGGCTTCGACCACGAGCTGGCGATCGTGCGCGAGCGACGCACCGACGTCACGCTCGACGGCACGATCCTGACCACCCCCTTCAGCCCCGCCGGGGGCGACGGGAGGTACGAGGTCGGCCGGATCGGCTCCGCGGAGCTCGGGCCGTGTCGCGACCTGCTCGATACCTGCGCCGTCACGCTCGGGAGCGGCGCGCTCGGTCTCACCTGGCGGGGCATGGATTCCGTTTGCAGCTACGCGGTCACGGTCCCGCCACGCGGCACGGCTTGCGCCCTGCCGAGCACGCAGTGTCTGGAGTGAGACGGCAGACGGCCGCGGTGGTAAAGAGAAGGGTATCATGCTGCGAATCGCGTCGACGGTGATGGCCGTCGCCTTTGCCGGCGCGGGCGCCGTCACCCTCAGGGTTGAACCGGCGCGTGCGGCGCCAGCCGCCGCCTTGGCCCCCGCCGCCGGGCCGCCGGGCCTCGACCCGGACGCCATCCCGGCCGAGCCCGCGCCATCCTCGTCAGCCTCCGGCGAAGTGGTGGCGGCGCCACCGGCCGGAACGCTTGCAACCGTCCTCGCACCCACGCGCCCGCGCTTTTCCTTTGCCGTCGGGTTCGGCACCTCGTTCGATCACAGCGGCACCAGCGACGGACGCACGGTGACCATCCCCGCCTTCGAGATCTCGCTCGGCGCCGGGGACCGGGCGCTCGGATTCGAGGCCAACCTGATGTCCACCCAGGCGAGCGGCCGGTACCGCCAGGTCACGAACGGGAAGGACGACATCGGCGTGGATCGGGCGGCGCTGGACGGGTTGCTCGCCCTGCGCCCTGCCTGGATGATCGATCGGATCGGCGGGCGACATCCCCCGCCCCCGACCTCCTATCTCGCGCGCGTCTGGCACTCGTTCACGCTCGATGTTGGAGGCACCGCCGAACGCGTCGCGCCCGGCACCGAGTCCGCCTACCGCCTCGGCGGTCTGCTGGCCACGCACGTCGACATCCTCCCCCTCACCTACGCGGATCATCCGAGCGTGCTCGCCATTCGCATCGGCGCCCGCCGGGTGCTCGCCCCCAAGGCCACCCTGACCAGCGCCGAGGTCACCGACACCAACGTCGACCTCTTCGTGAGCCTCGCCGCCGGGTTCTGAGGGCGACAGTCACCTCGCTCCTCTGACTATCTCTCGCCCGACGGAAGCGGAAGTCCCGGTGGGCGCTGGCAGGTCTCATCCCCTCGCCCCGCAGCGCCGGCCAGGCAGAGGGGCCCACTTCACTCCAGCCCTCGGCCCTGTCCAGCTTGACTTGCCGGTCTCGTCATGGCCAGATATAGCCATGAAGGCGGTCAAGATTGCCGAGCTGAAGGATTGCCTGTCCGAACACTTGCGGGCGGTCGAGCGGGGGGCCGAGGTTGTGGTGACGGATCGCGGCAGGCCGATTGCCCGTATCGTACCCTTTTCTTCCGGTCAACCGTCGGCCACGATCGAGCCCGCCAAGGTGCCATTCTCGATGATCCGGGCACGCAAGCGTTCTCGCCCCGCGCGCTGGTCGGTCAAGTCGGGCGCGTTGCTGATCGCCGAACGCGGCGCCAGGTGAAAGCCTATATCGACACGTCGGTCCTGCTTCGGATCGTGCTTGGCGAGCCGCGACCGCTCGCCGAGTGGCGCTCCATCGATCTCGCCTTGACCAGCGAGCTCACCCGGATCGAGGCGTTGCGCACGATCGATCGGGCGCGTATCGAGCTGCGCCTTCCTGACACCGCGGTGGCCGAACGGCGGGCGCTCGTCCTCGGGACTCTGGACGGCTTTCATCTGGCCCACCTCGACGGAGTCGTCCTCGACCGCGCCGCCGAACCGTTCCCCACGCTGGTCCGGACTCTGGATGCCATACATCTGGCGACCGCGGTGCTCTCTCGAGCCGAGCACCCGGGCCTCGTGTTCGCCACGCACGACGAGGCTCAAGCCACGGCCGCCCGGTCGCTGGGGTTTGACGTGATCGGCGCCCCTTCCCGCTTGGCTCGTGCCAGGCTGAGCCAAAGGCCATGAGCGGAAGATGAGCTCGAGGAAGCCGATGACCGAGCGAGTCGCAGATGACCTCGGCGGTGCCTTCACGGTTGGGTTGGCGTACATCGGCGACCGGCTGGGGCTGTTCGCGGCGCTCGCGGCGCTGGGACGAGCATCGAGTGTCGACGTCGCGGAACGAACCGGCTTGCAGGAACGCTACGTGCGAGAGTGGCTGAACGCGATGGTCGCGTCGGAGTACATCGAGTACGACCGCGACGAGAAGAGCTACTTCTTGACGCCCGAGCAAGACGCGGCCCTGGTCGATGAGGCCGCTCGGACCTTCGTCGGGGGGGCGTTTGGGTTCGCGTTGCCGTCGCTCCTGCTCGCACCGCGGATCATGGAGGCGTTCAAGCGGGGCGGTGGAATCTCCTTCGCCGATCTGCCGGCGGAGATTCCAGCGGCGATCGACCGGATGCACCGGCCCTGGTTCGATCACCTGCTGACCCAGCGGTGGCTCCCAGGAGTTCCCGGCCTGCTCGAACGGCTTTCGAGCGGAATATCCGTTCTCGACGTGGGATGCGGGCTCGGACGATCGACGATTGCCATGGCCACCGCCTATCCGACGAGCACGATTCTCGGGATCGATCCGCACGCGCCCAGCATCGAAAAAGCGCGAAGTCTGGCCGGCGAGCGCGGGCTCTCCAACGCGCGATTCTCCACCCACCCCATCGAGGGGCTATCGAAGGCCAGCGATGCGACCGGTGCGACGGTCAGTGGCGGCGAATTCGATCTCGTCGTCGCGATCGACTGCATTCACGACATGGTCGATCCGGTCGAGTCCCTGCGCGCGATGCGAGGTCTGCTGTCGGCGAACGGCGTGGTCTTTTGGTCGGAGCCGACGGGCTCACGGGATCCCCTGGAAAATCGCAATCCCCAAGGAAGATTGCGCGCCGGCCTCAGCCCGTTCCACTGCCTGACCGTTTCGCTGGCCGAAGGCGGTGCGGGGCTCGGGACCATCATCGGCGAGGCGGGTGTGCGCGAACTGGCGCAGCAGGCGGGGTTCTCGTCCATTCAAAGGCTGGAGATCGAAAGCCCGGTGCAGCAGTTCTTTGCGATGAGGGGGTGAGCCAGGCACGCCGCGGATCAGGCGCGCTCCCGTTCGGCCAACAACGCCTCGAGCTCGGCGATGGCTTCGAGATCCTCGGGTCGGCCCGCCGCCCGCTTGGTCCACGTCGTGGGTCAGGCGAGACGAACCGTGGGCCTGCCCCGCCAATCCGCCGATCAGGATCGTCTCGACACCCGCGTCGGCGAAGACGCCGACGATGTTTGCAAGCTCGCCCTCCACGCCGGCTGGCTCCCGCCCTGCGTACCTCCGCGGCGAGGCGGCCAGCGCGGTCCAACATCTCCCATCGCTCGGCCGGCGTTCGCATCAGGTTCTGCCTGGGAAGCGTGCGATCGACGTCGCGCTTGTACGCCTCGATGACCGGGTCGGGCTACTGGCGAACGGGCCGCGGGAGGCCCCGCGGGTCGCGTCAGTCGCAGGTGCCGGAGCAGGGGATGAAGGTGCCGTCGGTGGCGACCACGGTCGCGGAGCCACCGGTCAGCGCCCCGGAGGTTGCGGTCACCGTGATGGTGCCGGGGCCGGTCGCCTGCACCAGGGCGAAGGCGAGACCGAGGAAGGCGTTGCGCTGGTTGCCGCGGAACGTCTCCTCGATCCGGTTGCCGCTGTCCACCGCCACGATGGTGCCCGGGCCGGTGATGTTGAACGTCACGGGCGCCGACGAGGCGGTCACGACGTTCCCGGCGCCATCCGCGATCGTGGCCTTGATGAACGAGATGTCGTTGGGATCCGTGAGCAGCGTCGGGTGGTCGGCGGTGAGGACCACCTTGCTGGCGGTCGTCCCGATCGCTGGGAGCGGGGTCGCGGGCAATCCCCACACCTTCTGCCACGCATAGGCGGCTGCGCGCGCCGTGCCCATCGCGTCCAGGATCCCGCGCGCCGTGGCGGGTCCGTACCCTTGCGTGCCGGGCCACTCGTCGGGGGCCTCGCCGAGGTAGTCCGTGCCGAGCCACATGAAGAGCCCGGTCAGGCCGGGGTTGGCCATGACCGTGGCCCAGGTCGTCGTCTCGGTGCCCATCTCCGTGAGCACGCCGGACTTGGTCGGAGACTTGGGCATCGTATCGACGACCTCGTTGGTCCGGTAGTTCCCGCCGAAGACATCGAGGAGGGTGCTGGTGGCGCCGGTGGTGTCGCCCGAATCCGCTGGCCGGAACAGGGCCTGCGTGACCCCGCGGCCCGGGTCGAGCGCCTTGACGATGGCGATCATCTTGGTGAGGATCGGCGTCCGCGTCGCCAGGCTGTCGCGGATCTCGTTGCCGGCGCTGTAGAGCGCGACGCTCGGATGGTTGCGGTCGCGCGCCACGGTCCCGGCCACGACGATCTGATACCACGGGGAACCGGCGGCGCCTCCCGGCACCGTGGGCGCCCCGGTCGGCGGCGTCGTGGCCTTGCTGAAGTACGTGGCAAAGTCCCCGACGTCGTCATACTTGTGCGCCACCCAGGTGTCGAAGAACTCCTCCAGCACGAGGAGCCCCATGCGGTCGGTCAGTTCGAGAAAATCCGGGCTCGGCGGCTCGTGGGAGGTCCGGATGGCGTTGATGCCGAAGGCCTTGAGCTGCGCCAGGCGCCGCTGCATGGCCCGCTGGGGGGCGGCCATGCCGAGCCCGTGGTGATCCTGGTGCAGGGCGGCTCCCTGGAACTTCACCGCCTTGCCGTTGATGGTCATGCCCGCGTCGAACTTGATCTCCCGGATGCCAAAAGGGATCACGTCGTCGTCGACGACGGCGCCGCCAACCGCGACGTTGACCACGAGCTGGTACATGTTCGGTCTCTGCAGATCCCAGAGCTGCGGGTTCGCGACCGGGACGTCGAAGGCGAAGGTGGCCGACGCCCCCGCGGCGATGGTCTGCGCGGCCGTCGAGACCGGTGCCAGGGCCTTGCCATCGGGGCCGCTGACGATGCCCTGCAGGCTCACGCTGGCGGGGCCCGCCCCGCTGTTGACGACGGCGGTCGTCACCTTGACGGTCGCTGCCGTTGTCGTCGGCGCCGGCGTCGTGACATAGGTCGCCCACTGATCGATGTGAACCGGATCGGTCGCGAGGAGACGAACGTGGCGATAGATCCCCGCCCCGGCATAGAAGCGCGAGGAGGGCTGCAAGCTGGTGTCGGTCTTGACCGCAATCACGTTGTCCGCCGCGCCGAACTTGATGGCCGAGGTGATGTCGTAGCGAAAGCTGGTGTACCCGCAGGGCTGGGTCCCGATGGCGGTTCCGTTCACGTAGACCGTGCTGTTGGCCATGACCCCGTCGAACTCGATGAAGACTTTGCGGGCCGAGAGGGTCGCGGGGAGCGTGAAATGCTTTCGATACCACCCGATGCCCGACGGCAGATAGGCCCCTCTGCCCGTGCTCGGCGCGTCCTGGGCGAACGGATCGGCGGGAGGATTCGGCCCCTCGATGGCCCAGTCGTGCGGAACGCTGAGGCGGCGCCAGGCCGTATCGGCGAAGGCGGCCGCGTCGGCCCCGGCGGCGTCTCCGTACTTGAAGAGCCAGCCATCGTTGAAGGGCTGGATCGTGCGCACGCGGTTCGGGACCGTGGTGCCAATCCCGGGACCGGGGCCGCTGCCATTGCCACCGCCACCACTGACGACGGTCGTGCCCCCGGCGGCGGCGCCCCCCCCATCCGTTCCGCCGGTGGATTGTCCCGGGCCGGGCGCGCTGCCCCCGCTCGAGCTCCCGACGGCGACGGCGCCCTGACCGCCAGAGCCGAGCCCACTCGTCCCCGGGCCATCCGGATCGCCAGGGCCTATGCCACCGGACCCGCGGAAACCAGCCGCCGGTCCCCCGGCCACCCCGCTGCCCCCGCTGGAGGCGCCGGGGGAAACCGATGCATCCGGATTTCCTGTGGCCCCTCTGGGCGAGCCGTTCCCCTGCGAGCTACACCCGGTGGCACCGCCACCCGCGACCAGGAACAGGGAGCCGAGCAGAAGGACGCATGGCGGCTCGGCACTTCTCGACCGACATCGGCGCATCACGACTCCTTCGTCTGGCTTTTCGGTCTGGCATTCGCTCGACCGCTCGCGCTCGCGACACGGACGGTCATCCCCCACGCCCGGCGTCGTTCCCAGGACTGACGACCATTCTCCCCCGCCAACCAGGCGCCACCCTACCGTCGTTGCGCACATGTCCAGGTGTCCGCTTACCGACCTTGGCCCTTGCTTTGACCGTACGGCTACTATAGGCGATAAGCACTCGAGGAAGGGCCACCCTTGTTCAGCTGGGTCATCGACAATCAAAGAACCGGCGGCGCTCCTCGGATCGCCTGGAACGTGGGCCGCCACCCGGCGGTCCTGCTGGCCGGCGCCCTACTCCTCGGCGCCACCGGATGCAAACCAATGGACGCCTGCGCCGAAACTGGCCCCGCCTGCGGCGGCGATCCGGTCGGCTCCTGGATTGAAGACACCGTCTGCCAGGATCCGGCTCTTCAAGACACGCTCAACTCGAAGCAGACCTATCGCAACCAACCCATCGTTCTCGGGGGCCAGTCGCCGCCCGAGTTGACGTCGACGGATTGGTGTTCCTCCCTCCAGTACTTCGGGCCGGCCGGCATCCGGATGTTCGCGTTGCCGCGCGATACGCCGGTCGTTCGGGGGGCGTATGTCAGCTACACCGCCGGATCGGCGGGCGATCATACGAGCGGGGTGTATGGAACGCTGCTCACGAGCAGCGACCGGTCCACCCTCACCTACTCGGCGAGCTGCCTCCAGCGATTTGGCTACGCTCCCGGTAGCTGCGCCGAGTTTGCCGCGGCGTTTGCCTTCTACGGCTCGACGTTGGGGGGAATCAAGGAGACGAGCTGCCTCGACGCCGTCGACGGGGGCTGCACGTGCTCGTACTTGAGCGAATCCGATGCTGCTGGCACCAACCTGTCCGGCATCTGGCGCTCGGACGGACGCGTCATCACCCACTATCCGGGCGGGGGAACGTTGCCGACCCAGGCTGACTACTGCGTCAGGGGTAACGAGATGACACTCTGGGGCCACGCCCGGACGAGTCTCTTCGACTCGAACGGCTTGCGGACCATGAGCCTGCACAAGGTCGTCTGCGGTGACGGTGTTCAGGACCGAGGAGAGGAGTGCGATCCGCCGGACCAGAAGACCTGTAGCTCCACCTGTCAGAAGATCGCGGCGCCCTGACGCGCCGCCGAGAGCTCCACGAGTTAAAAGAACAGCCGGAAGCCCAACTCGCCTCGTTGGTTGCGCCCAACTGGGTGGGGTAGGTTCACGTCAAACGGGCGGTCACCAAAGGTTTGACGGCTGAACTGATAGGAGATTCCCACCTGAAACTCCGGCGTCACGGCCGCAAACAGGTTACCGTCCACATACTCCTGCTTCAGGAATATTCCTCCCCGACTCGCCTCGGGGGTCAGTCCGAGAATGTTCGCCGATTCGATCCGAGACGCAGTCGCCGAGACCCAGATTCGCCCGTTCGCGACCGGCAGGTAGTACTGAGCGCCAAGGACGATGGCCCGCCAATCGATGGATTTCAGGTCGCCATTGGCGTCGTAGGTCACGATGCCGCTGTCGATGTTCGGACGATAGATGGGCGCCGGCACGAGATTGCCGCTGGGATCAGGAAGAAGGGGAAACAACGCACCGCCGGTGAGCCCGGTGTAGAGATCCGAGATTCCAGAGCCCGTCGAGGCTTCAACGGTGAGGGAAAGTGCGTTGCCTCGGTCGGAATCGCTGCGAACGGGAATGACCGGAAGAAAGACGTTGGCGGCCGCGCCCCATCCAAAGGCAATCTTGGCGTCCCCTGGATTTGGAAGAAACTCCGCGACGGCGAAACGCCGCCCCACACCCGACACCCCGATCGCGAGTGGCGCGACGGAGGGGCGACCGAAGCCCTGCGCAGTGGCCCCTTTCCAGGTATTGACGGACACCTTGATACCGCCTTCAACGTCGGGCACCTCCGAATCGCGCTGGACGGGTCGCACGGCCGCGACCGCCAGATCGAGGCTCACGGCAGAGTCACCACCCAAGGTCTTCGACAAACGAATCTGGGGATTCCGATGGTAGATCTCCCCGGCGACCCCCAAGAAAGCCACGCTGTTCTGGTAGAAGCCCGCCCCCCCCCACCCGAAGAGGTCGTGGTACTGGCCCACCAGCACATCGACAATCGGGGTCTTCAGCTCCACATAGAACAACCTCATCCGGACCGACGGCGTCGTGAAAGTCGTCTGTTCCGTGGCATCGGTAGGCTGCACGCCGAAGAAGTCAATCTCGGCGCGACCTGATGTCTTGATCCTCCCGTAGTCAGGGGCCGCGAGTCGCACCCCCAGTTGTGAGTTGGCGACGGTCAACTGCGTGCGCGCATGTGCGCCTGCGTATGAGCCAGGCCGCGCCAGCATGGCGTTGTTCGAGGCCGGACCGTAGGCCTGCGATGTGTCGTGCATGGCGTCGAGCTCGGCAAACCCGTAGAGAGACCTCTGCCACCCCGGCCCCGGGGGCGCAGCTCGAGGCGACGACGGTGGTGCCGGCTCGACGGTGGTGGGATTGTCGCCGACGGGCGGGACGTCCTCAGGCTCTTGCCCTGGCTCCCGCGTCTGCGCATACGCGCGAGGCATGACCAGGAGAACTGCGGCGCCGATCCAGCTGATCAACCTTGGGATTTTCATTTCGAATTGAAGTCTCTCAGGTTCATGGAGATCGCTGCAGACTCAGCGTACGGAGCCCTGGTTGGTTGAGGATGGAGGTGCCGTCGTGGCCCCACAGCGACAAAGAGCCCTGACCCTGAACGCAGTAGTCGGCCTGCGACGGTAGGGTGCGCGAGGCATCGTTGTGGATCAGCAGCGTCCCCACTCTCGTCCAGCGTCCCGTGAGGGTCCCGGAGAAGGACACGCCGTAGTTACACTGGCAGGCACCGCCGGCGATCGGGGCGCACCTGATGTTCTGGTAAGAGAAGAAGAACTGGCAAGTTGCGGGCTCGCTCGGACTGTCGCTGCATGCAATGCCGGGGTCCCCTTGCTTCATACCGGCGAAGGTCGTCAGGGCGGACGCCACCGCGTCGCAGCTCACGCTCGTCCCCATCCGGGACAGACAGGCCGCCGACAACTCGATGGCGCCTTGTCCGACCGTGTTGACGACAGCCTGGTAGGTACCTTGAGCGTGCTGCGGATCGTCACCGGAATATGAAATCTGCCCGCCTGTCACCCCGAGCGTATCGTGGGGGAAGGTGAAGCTGGTGACCACCGTATTTCCCATCGCCGTGCCGAGGACGAGGCCCGAGCACCAATCGCTGCTGGACGTCATGGGGGTCGGCTGACGCGCGATCTGGACGGGTTGCTGGTAGTACGTCACAGGCACCGGCGTCCCGAAGGCAGGATCCCGACAGGCGTCCGCCACCTTCCAGGATCCCGTCGGGTCACCACCACAGGGCGATCCGTTCTTGGGACAACTGGTGTCTGGCTGACACCCCAGTCCCAATCCCAATCCCAGTCCCAAGACCAAGACGGTGGCCCAGCCGCCTTTGATTCTCACGGCTCGGCAGTTTCAACCGAATGGACCGCCCAGGCAAGACCGAACGACCGAAGTTGCTGTCGCATCTATCCGAGCCGGGCTAGAACCGAGAGAAGAACTGCCAGAACGCCGGCGCACCGTTTGGTGATGGATCGTGCTGCCCCATCGTCAGGGCGGAGACGCAGAAGTACATGGGGTAGGCCGCTGGACAGGTCGTGTAGTGGTAACAGCGGAAGGTCGTGCTGGTCGGAACCAACACTTTGCCTGTAGGATCGCTGATCTGGAACACCTCGAGACCTGCCGGAATGGCCGTCACGCCCGGTGAGGGCGGAGTGGGAAAGGTGCCGGTGCAGCCGTTCAGAGCAAAGACGCGCTTGGCTCCGTCGACGGAGCCCTGGAATGCGTTCGAGGGGTCCGGGTTGTTGTGAATCGAGAAGTAGGCGATGGGGTGCTGAACGCAATATTCGGGGTGGGCCTTGATGATCGGCGGGATGGATCCCGTCATGTTGGCCTGTGCGCGCAGGACATCCGGGAACCAGCAGCCGAGCTGCTGCGCCAGCCATCCCCCGCTCGAGTAGCCGGAGTAAAACTGCCGGGTCGTATCGACACAATACGTGTTTTCGATGGTGGTGTGCAGGGCAGCGAAGTAGGCCTTCTCCATCGCAACTGCGCCGCTCGGGGGGCCATCGGGAATGGACGTGACCTGCGGCGCATTTTGCTCGGAAGCCCAGTCGTCGAAACAATAGGCAGACATGGAGTTGCAGCCAGACATGTTGTTGGCATCGCAGTTACCCCCCTGGTTATAGGTCGCGGGGTTGTAGGTTCCTTGCTGCAGTTGCACCAAGATGGCGTCGGTGCGAGCGGCGGTCGTGTTCGCGTCCGCCGCAAACTGGGGCTGCGCCTTGATATCCATCGGTACGGTGTCCTGTGGGGTATTGCACCCTTGTCCCTGATAGATGACCCGGTAAGGCTTCGTCTTGTCGTAGTTGTCTGGCAGTCGAACGAAATACTCTCGCATGACGGGTTGGTTCATCCCCGGCATGGCGTTGAACTGAAGCACCGATTGCGCGTTGATGGTCATCGTGAACTTCCCGTAGATACCTTTTGCATCGACCCCGATTGTCGAGGCCGCGGTGGGCGGCGCTTTCCCACAACCCGCGCTCGCGACCACGGCACTGGCGCCTCCCCCTCCAGTGGTCCCGCCCAGGGGGGCCCCGCCCGAGCCCGAGGCCTGTCCCGCTGTACCGCCCGAGTTGGCGCTCGCTCCCCCCGCCGAGGTTTGTCCGCCCGTCGCCACACCGCCGCCCGTCGACCCGGTCGTCACGCCCCCAGAACCGGTCTCCCCCCCCGATCCAACCACCGATCCTCCGGATCCCGTCGCCGCTCCCCCAGTCGAGCCCGTCGTAGCCCCGCCGGAGCCAGTGGCGCCCCCCGAGCCGGAGCCCGTGCTGCCGCCCGTACGGATCAGTCCTGCGGTGTTCGAACTGGACGAAGAACAAGCGCCGAGGCCGAGGCCTGCGGCTACAACGAGAAGAAGATTCAGCCGTGATCGCATCAAAATTCTCCTCAAATTAGTCCCGTGACGACGCGCAACAGAAGACCCG
>Ga0265318_10000150_pt1 | contig 63092 bp, 57 predicted proteins | sample 4821metaG_FD_192431 | JGI IMG/M metagenome (GOLD analysis project Ga0265318, IMG submission 192431) | Rhizosphere microbial communities from Carex aquatilis grown in University of Washington, Seatle, WA, United States - 4-8-21 metaG | ecosystem: Host-associated > Plants > Roots > Rhizosphere >... | reverse complement strand
GTGGCGCCCCCAGCTGAGCCCGCCGATTCGGAAGCGGACGCCAATCCGGCAGACACGGGCTGCCCCAACGACGTTCCTAAGGTGTGTCCATCACCCATGCCGAGCTGGATGGGTGAGGTGGCGCCCATCATCGACCAGACGTGCAATCCGTGTCACGGCGCCGGAGGAGTCGAGCAATTCTCGCGTTTCAACTTCTCGACGTACGCCGGCGTGCACGACAATTTTGGATCCCTCCTCAGCAATGTGGGCAGTTGCCTCATGCCGCCGCCCGACGCCGGAGCGCTCACGCTCGCCGAGCGTCGAGCGCTGCTCGGGTGGCTGGTCTGCGCCGCACCCGACAATTGACCCATGGCGGACCGAAGGGTCTGCAATCAAACCCGACGCATGGCCCACGGATCGGTCCGAGTGCGTCGAATCCACCACTGCCAGTGCGATGAAATCAAAAAACTAGGAGACTCATGATGCTTGGCAATCGCAAAACTCGTTGGTCCAGGGCTTCTTCGGGACTCGCCGTCGCTTTCGCGATGGTCCCGGTCGCCGCGTGTTCGTCGGACGATGCCAGCAGTCCGGCGGATGGCGGGCCGGACGGCACGACGAGCGACGGCGGAGGCTCCGATGCTGGAGTGGAAGCCGCTTCGGCGTGCGCTCATCCCGGGGGGCCCACGGCGGGCCCCAAGGACGACCACTGCACGCTGGACGACGGCGGCATGATGGTCCAGCCGACTAGCCGGGCGAGCTGCATGCCCGATGTGGGAGCGCCCGGCGACGATGGGGGAGACAACTCCTGCGCCTATGGTGCCACGAACTTCGGTCAGGAGAGCGACGACGACGACTGCAAATACCACGTGAAATGGTCGTCGACCCCGATCTGCGAGGGGGCGCCGGGCGCGGTCTTTACGGTGGTCGCGACCAACAAGGGCGACGGCTCGCCTCTGACGGGCGCGCAGCCCGGGGTCGAGGCCTTCACGACGTCGCCGGGCGACTGGGATGCCGCCACGTTCTGCGACACTATGTCGACGCATCCGTCGGCCCCTGCCGGGGGCGGCTACTGGCCGCTGACCGAGGGTCCCGCGGGGACGTATACGGGTCCGGTTCAGTTCGACGTGGCGGGCCAATGGACCGTACGGTTCCACTTCTACCACGAGTGCCTGGACGTGCTACCTGACTCGCCGCACGGACACTCCGCCTACCACATCACCGTTCCGTAGGGTCGCCACCGCCATGAACCGGTCCGCCGTCGGGCACGCTGGAGCGCGACTGTGGCCATCGATCCCGCCGCCGCGGCCGCTCGTCGCGATCGGTAGCCTCGTGGCCGCTCTGCTCGGCTGCGGCCATCATAACGAGTCTTCCTCGCCGGATGCGGCCGCGTATTTGCCTCGCGACCAAATGCTGGACCCCGAGACGTGCAAGGTCTGCCACCAGACCCACTACGCCGACTGGTCGCTCAGCATGCACGCCTACGCGGCCGACGATCCGGTCTTTCTTGCGATGAACCGACGCGGTCAGCGGGAAACCAACGGTCAGCTCGGCAACTTCTGCGTGAAGTGCCATGCGCCGCTGGCGGTGCGCGAGAACCAAACGACGGACGGTCTGAATCTCGCGAGCGTGCCCCAGAAGTACAAGGGAGTGACCTGCTTTTTCTGCCACACGGTCGCCGCCCTCGAAGGTACGCACAACGCCGCGCTCTCGCTCTCGAGCGACCTCGCGATGCGCGGCGAGTACTCCGATCCACTCCCGAACGCGGCCCACACCGGCGCTTATTCAGGCTTGCACGACCGCGACGCGCTCGACAGCGCCAAGGCGTGCGGCGCCTGCCATGACATCGTGGTCAGCCAAACCAACGCATTCATCGAGCGGACGTCCTGCGAATGGGCCCACTCCGCGTTCAACCAGCCCGTCGACCACGGGGGACAGACGTGCGCGCAATGCCACATGCTCGAGAGCAACGGCACCATCGCCCAGGTGCCGAACGCCCCGGTCCGCAGGTACCACGCCCACGATTTCCCGGGAGTCGACGTGGCGCTGGGCACCAGCCAAGCCGACGGCGGGGCGGAGAGAGCGGCCGTGCAGCAGTTCTTGGCCAGCTCGCTTCATGGAGCCCTCTGCGTCACGCAGCAGGGTGGGGTGCGCGCCATCCTCGACCCCGTGTTCTTGGGTCACGACTGGCCGAGCGGCGCGGCGCAAGACCGCCGGGCGTGGGCAGAGATCGTCGCCTACAGCGGCGGCGACGTCATCTATCAGAGCGGAGTCGTCCCCGACGGGACGCCCGTCGTCGGCGTGCAGAACGATCCCGACTTGTGGCTCCTACGCGATCAGATGTTCGATTCGCAGGGCGTCCCGGTGAACATGTTTTGGCAGGCGGCCAGTACCAAAGCGAACGAGATCCCGGCGCTTTCGACGTTCGATCAGCTCGATCCGCGTTTCTACCAAACCCACGTGGAGCAGCTTTATCCGCGCAGCGGGACGCAGCCAGTGCCCCTGCCGCAGATGCCGGACCGGGTCACGTTCCGGATGCGCCTCCAGCCCATCGGGCTCGACGTGCTTGACGATCTCGTGGACAGCGGCGACCTCGATCCGAGCATTCCAGGCGCGATGCCGACGTTCGACGTGTCTTTCTTGAGTGCAGACGGTGGGGCACAGGCCGCGCTCGAGTGGACGCCGCAGACCGCAGCGTCCCTCTCCTATCAGGACGAGTACGATCAGACGATCGCGACGTGCGTTGCGACATCCGGCTTCAACGTGGGCGCCACCAAAGTGCTGGCCCCCGCCCCGAACCCGCCGGTGGTTTGTGCAACGCCCGACGACGCGGGCGCCCCGTTCGACGCCGCGGGAGCTGACGCTGCCTCCGAATGCGACCCACAGCTCAACCCGGACACGATCGCCCCTGGTCTCACGAAGACGGGCGCATCCGGCGCGCTGACCTTCGTCGTCGTGAGCGCCGACCCCGTCCCGCCGGGGGTCGGCTACGATACCTGGGTCGTCAAAGTGCTCGACAGCGCCGGCCAGCCGGTCACCGACGCCACGTTCCCCCTCATCAAGACGTGGATGCCGCTGCACGGGCATCCGTCGTCGATCGTCCCGACATCCGTGAACAACGGCGACGGAACGTACACCCTCAAGCTCTACCTCTTCATGCCGGGAGTCTGGCAGATCACCCCGCACGCCCAAACCGGTTCCACTACCGACAGCGCCGTGTTCACGTTCTGCGTCGGGGGATAGCCCCATACTATGGCGGTGAGGGGTAATTGCGCTTCACGAAGCAGAGGCCGTCGCTGTTGAGGTGACCCTGGGTGCTCTGGTTGTACGTCGTGTAATCGTAGTAGTCGCAGAGCCCGGTCCCTGAATTGCCATTCGTGCAGGTCGGTACGCTTTGCGGGTCGAAGGCCATCGGCCCGGTGAACCGAGGGTGCACGTCGGTCGGTGGCGCAATGCAGTAGCGCCAGTTGATTGGATTGCCCAGGGCGTCGGTGTAGGCCGTATAGTCCACCCCTTTCGTCATATCCAAGGTGACGGTCGGCGTGGTGCCGGCATCCTGGCCGGCGACCCGCGCGGCGAACTGATCGAAGTGGGCCGGCGAATCGTGGAGAACGCTATCCCAGAATGGATGGTCGGTGTGCACCGTGATTTGCGCGATCACGGACTGGGTGCTCTTGAATGCGACTCCTCGCTGGTGCTCCTCGTTCGGGAATGCTGTGGCCGGATCGTTGTCGGGATTCTGGCAGTTGACGTATGACGCTGGGGATTTGAAGCAGAGGCGGAAGTTCACGGTCGTCGGCCAGTTCGCGTGCTCCGGGTCGGTGCAGCCGCTGAATCCAGGGTCACCTTTGAATGTGGCCGTCCCAACATAAAGTACGCTGCATTGGAACTGCATCATCTCCTGGTAATCGGCGAGGCCCGCGGCATCGACATTGACGTTCATCGTCGGCCGGCCGTCCACCGTCTGCGTGGTCGCTTCGATCAGATCGAAGCCGAACGCGTAACGCGTGCCGTTCGTGTCGAACGCAGAGGAATGGGACAGGCTCGCGATCGGCACCGCCTCTTCCCCGGGGCCGCCCTTTCCGGAAAGGTAGCTGGGATCTCCGTGCGCGAGGTCGATGGCCCACGGCCCCAGCACCTTCGCAAGGACGGGGCCGGTCTGCGATTGATCGCCCGGTGACTCGTCGGGGTTGCTCGAGAGCCTGATGTTGTCGACGGTCACGAGCAAGCGGGCGAAGTGAACGTCCCAGCCGTCGACGAAGGCCGGGTCGCCCATGTTCACCGGGGGAAACGGATATCCGGTGAGGGCCAGCACCTCGCCCGACGCGGCAAAGAGGATTCCGCCCGGACCGGGGTCGGAGGGGGGATGGAATGAGCACAGTCCGCCAGCGCCGACGACGCATCCCGCGCCCGAGTTTTCGATGGTTTCCCCGGAGGTCCTGGAGCCAGAGCAGGACGCGAGCGAAGCGAACATAATCGCAGCGGCCCCCTGCGCGACCGTGGTCCTGTTACGCATGAGAATCTCCTTGGGCGGCAGGTTACACAAAGTAAAACCAAAATCCATGCTCAAGGCCTCGCTGGAACAGCCCCGGTCGATTGCTGGTTCTACGTCGGTCGAACGACCGGAGCACGCGGCCCCGCTGCGGCTCAGAGGCCTGGGAATGCGGGACGACGGCGCGGGGATAGAACGACCTCCCCCTCGTCGCTGCCGTCGAGCGGGGTCAGCATGGCCCGGGCAACGGGAGCGATTGTGAAGTAGTCTCCCGCCCTTGCCAGCCGATGACCCTTCGACTCAAGAACACGTACGTCAAGTCGATCGAGACGTTTGCCCCTCTCGATCCCGCGGGCCAGCGCGTTCTTTTCTACAGCTGCGGCCCGACGGTCTACTCGTACGCGCACATCGGCAACTTCCGTAGCTTCCTCGTTGCAGACCTCCTGCGGCGGGTGCTCGAGCGACGCGGCTTCCGGGTGCGCCACGTCATGAACATCACGGACGTGGGGCACATGACGCAGGACCACCTTGCCGACGCCAGCGGGGAGGACAAGCTAGCCCGCGCTGCGCGGGAGCTCGGTTGGGATCCGTACAAGGTGGCGGCCCACTTCGAAGCCGCGTTCGTGGAGGACGCCCGCGCGCTCCGCATGAAAAACTACGCGGGGGCCGAGGCGATCGACCCCGAGCTCCATCCGCGCGCGACGCGGTACGTGGCCGAGATGCTTCAGATGATCCAGGTGCTCATCGAGCGCGGCTACGCCTATTGCGATCCGGACGGCCAAGTGTACTTCGAGATCGCAACGTTTCCGCCATATGGTCGGCTCTCGGGGAAGGTGATCGACGACCTCGAGGAGGGCTCGCGCGTCGCGGTGCGGGCCGAGAAGAGGGACCCGCGCGACTTCGCGCTTTGGAAGGTCGACGAAAAGCACCTGATGCAGTGGGATCCGCATTCCCCGAGAGGCTGGCAGGCGGAGGACTGGGAGCGGTTCCGCCGTCTCGCGCCGGGCGGGGTCGACGCACGAATTCGGCCCGGTTTTCCGGGCTGGCACATCGAGTGCTCGGCGATGTCGCGCGCGCTCCTCGGCCCGGTGATCGATCTCCACAGCGGCGGCGAAGACAACGTGTTTCCACACCACGAGTGCGAGATCGCCCAGAGCTTCGGAGCGGCGACGCAGCCCTCCCCGCCGGACAGCTTCGCCCGCTACTGGGTCCACGGCCGGCATCTGCTGGTCGACAACAAGAAGATGTCCAAGCGCGAAGGGACGTTCTTCACGGTCCGCGATCTCATGGACCCCGGGGGCAGCAAGCGCCCCGACCTCGCCGAGCGTCTCGCCGAGATTGGGTTCGCGGACGGGCGCGTGCCGGCGAACGTCCTACGCTATGCGTTGATCTCCAACCAGTACACGCAGCCGATGAATTTCGGCTTCGACCTTCTCGCGCAAGCGAAGGCGAGCGTCGAACGGATTCAGTCTCGTTACGACCGGCTGCGCGAGCTCGCGTCGGAGCAGGCGGCCGGTAGTGCGCCGACCACCGGGGTGCGGGATCTCGTCGCCGCCGGCATTCGCGAGTTCGACGAGTCCCTCGACGACAATCTGAATGTTCCAAACGCGCTGGCCGCTTTGTTCAAGCTCGTCACGGAGCTCAACCAGATCGACCTTTCGCCGGCAGACGCCGCCGAGGCACGGCAGGCCCTGGAGAGCATCGACGACGTGCTCGACGTGCTGGATCGCGAGACCAGAAGCGGCGTTCTGACCAAAGAACGGATTCTCCAAATGCTCACCGCGGGCGCTCAGCCAAGCTTCGAAGAGCTCGTGGCTCGCGACTCGACGGACGCCGGGTTGGTCGAGGGCCTGGTGTGTTTGAGGCAGGCGGCGCGCAAGGCGAAGGACTTTGCGCGCGCGGACGCAATCCGTGATGAGCTGAAGCGGCGTGGGGTGCTCGTGGACGATACGCCGCAGGGAACGCGGTGGAAGTTGGGGTAAACTAGAGGTCGTCGGTTCGTGCGCGTGCCCCAAGCCCAGATCGCTCGCATCGTTCGCGCTCTGGTCGCGCTGGTGGTCATGGGGCTCGGGTCTGTCTCGTTCGCAAGTGCCGCCCTCGCGCAACCATTTGCGATCGCCGCACCGAGTCCATTCCGCATCCTGTCCACGGCGGCGCTGCCGGATAGCGCGGCGGAGATTTCCCTTCGTCCGCTGAAGACGCCCGCGCAGCAAATCGCCACGTCCTGGCTCGACGTGGCGTTGGGAGGAGAAGCCTCCGGTCGCCAGTTCAAATACGCCAGCGGCATCGAGCAAAACGCGTCGGTTTACAGGATGTTTCCCGCGCTGACCGCCGCCGTGGGCGGTACGGTCTTTCCGCTCGCTTCGCTCGGGTGGCCCTGGGGCGACATCGGTCTGGCCGGCGACTACTCCGTGACGGCGCTTCGCGCGCGCGACTTGCGGGGCGCGACATCGAGCGCGGCGCCGACATCCCATTCGCTCGGCGCGTGCGCCCGCGTGCATCCCGGCGCCGCCGCGCGCCTGCTCTTGGGCGCATGCGTTGGATACGCGTTCACGTCGTTCGGCAAAGTGAACGCGCCCGCCTCCGAGCTTCCGGACGTAACCTATCGGTCCGTGCGTCCGGCAGTCTCCGCCCGGTTCACGTTCGGCGTGTTTTCCATTTTCAGCGTCGCCGCTTTTCGCGCCATCGTCGACCCGAACGCCATTTCGCCCCGCTTCTACAACCCCCGCGGCTACGGCTTCGATGCCGAGCTCGGAGGCGGGTTGACCGTGGCTCGAAGGTTCGAGATTCGCGTTCTCGGCAGGTACGAAAGCTATTCGCTCTCCTTCCGACCACCGCATGGGGCGACGTTCGGGGCGGGCAGCGCGCTCGATCAGCTTTACGGGATGCGTCTATCCGTGGCGTTCGTCTATTGAGCTCTTTTCGAGTGGGCATTGCCCTCTGGCGACCATCACGGCAGAAGCCCGATCGGGGCAATCCAAATCACAGCCCCGTTCCAGTCGTCGCCCAGGAACAACCGCCCGTCGGGGGCGAACGTCAGCGCGGCCGGCCGCCCGTGGTCGTGGTTGCCGTCGTCCCAGCCGCTCGCAAACTGGAGCATGTTGGCCGGATCGGTTCCCGCCCCGCTGAGCTCCGACGACGGAAGCGGCAGGCCGGTCTGCGGGTCGAGCGCGATGGCGACGATGCGAGCCCCGGCCCATGTGCCGTAGTCTCCGTGCAGCGTGACAATCGCCCGCCCCGCCCATGGCGGAGGCCATCGACCGGTCTCGAAGTCGATGCCGAAAGGAGTATGGCCGATGACGAACGAGGCGGTTTCCGCGGAGACCCCGGAGCAGTCGGGGGCCTGGTGCGTGTCCGTATACGCAGTCCCCGCGTACGAGGTGTCCCGCGTCGCGCAGCACGGGTATCCCCAGTCGTCCCCCTGCCGGACGGGGACGATCTTTTCGCGACCGACGGTCCACGAGTAGTCGAGCGCGAGCTCGGCGGCGAGGCAGACGTCGTGGTTCGATTCGCACCGCAGCGCGATCGGGTTGCGGAAGCCCTTGGCCACGACGCTCGTCGACCCGTCCGCGGTCAGCTTGAAGATCGCTCCGCGGACCGCGCCCGTCGACTCGCAGGCGTCGCCTTGCGAGCCGCCGTTCGAGACGTAGATCGTCCCGTCCCTGGCCATGTCGAATACCTTCGGCCAGTGCGTGCGATCTTGTGGCCAAGCGGTCATGTCGGCCACCGTTTCGCTCACGGCGGAGGGCCGCCGATCTCCTTCGCGAAAGGCCACTCTGCGGACGATGGTGTCGTCCTGGTAATACAAGTAGCCGTTGGCGAACATCAGCCCCTGCACGGCGTCGAGATTCCCGAGGAACGTGATGCTGGAGTCGGCCGAGCCGTCGTGGTCGTCGTCTGGAAGCACGACGACCCCCGCGACGCCATTGTTCCCACCCCCGGTGGTCGCCCTCGTGGGGGACGCAGCGAACAGGTCTCCGTCGGGCGCGAACTTGAGCTGCCGCACGGTCTTCACCGTCGCGAAGAAGTGGGCGCAGAAACCTGCGGGCAGCTGCAACCAGCCGAGGTCTGGCGCTCCGGAGTCGCCGCCAGGCACGATCCTCGGCCCCTGCGTTGTCCAAACCACCGACCCAGGCAGCGAACAGAACGCCCCGTGCGGCGGCGCGGCGTCGGCGCCCAGCGGCGGGGTCGGTCGCCGACTGCTGGTCGTCTGCCCGCAAGACGCGCCCGCCACCGCGATCACGGCGCCGATTGCGACCACCGCGCGCATCCGGGGAAGACCCATCACGGCGTTCGCATCACGGCGCTCATCGCGGCGATGCGCGACTCGATGGTCGCGACCGCGCTTGCCGTGGCGAACGACGCGGTGAGCGCGAGCTTGCCGTCGAAGCGCGAGAGGTACCCCTGGTCGATGAAGCTCGCGTACGCGTTCTCGAGCATCGGGCTGCTCACCGCCTCGCGCCGCGCGATCTCTCCGGCGAGAAACATTCGCTCCCCTCCGGTCATCGCCCGGCGGACGATCTCTTTCATGACGAGCGGCCCGCGCAGGAGAACGGCCAGGCCGCGCGCGGCGACGCGGTAGCCCTCGACGAAGTTCTCGAGCAGCCGCCCGTACAGATCGATCTGCTTTCGACCGTCGTCCCCTTTGGGAGCGAGCGCACCGGTCGCGGGGTCGCGTGTCAGCTCTCCGTCTTCCGCCATCGAAGCAATCTCTTGCTCGAAGATTTGCTCGAAGGGTGCATCGGCGCGGAACGTGAACTCGTATTTGAACAGCCGCGACAGCGACAGCACCCTGTCGCGGACGGCGTCGAAGCCGAGGGGCGGGCCGGGGCTCGCCAGGAGCGCGGTCGCGATGATCGCGCGCGGGGCGAAGAAGTGGATGATCACGTTCTTCGCGAGATCGAGCGACATGCGAGCCTCGGGAGGGACGACGTAAATCGTGTCGTCTCCGATGCGGTGCGCCTCCACGTGCTCGGCGCGCACGAAGAGGTCGACCGCCTCGCGCAATGCGGCGGCCCGTACGAGCGGGCCGAAAGGGGGGCCATCGCCGCTCGTCCGTTCCGCGAGCGACGGGCTGAAACGCGCATCGAAGCGGCGCAGCATGCGCGCGAGCCGCTCGCACGCGGCGACCAGGTCGGCGTGCGGCAGCCCGCGCCGGTCGTGCGCGAGAAGCGCCGTCGCGACCAGCGATCCGGGTGTGACTGCCGTGACCGCGTTGATCTCGTTCATGACCCGGTACGCGAGCCGGGTGATCACCGCGCGCCGGCGCGCCGGGGTCATGGCGATCAGGTCCTCCGGCCTGGAGCGGACGTCGATCTCGTGCAGGACGTCGTGGAGCGACAGCGGCTTGCCGAATTGAACGCTGAGCCGGCCGTAGCGCCCTAGCAGAAGCTCCATCGAGCGCATCACGGCCCGCGCGTCCTCTTTCGGCTTCTCTCCTCCGGTCAGCTCGTGCACGAGCGCCTTCTCGTCGACGAAGCGCTCGTAGCCGATGCTCACTGGACAGAACCACGTCGTATGCGTCGGCACGCCGAGCGCGGCGTCGACGACGATGGATAAGAGTCCGAGCTTGGGGGGCCGCAGCTTGCCGGTGCGCGAGCGGCCGCCTTCGAGGAAAAACTCGAGCGGCCAGCCGTCTTTGATGAGGCGACGCATGTACGCGTCGACCACGGCGGCGTAAAGGCGATCGCCGGCGAACTTGCGGCGTATGAAGAAGGCCCCCGCCCGGCGGAAGATGGGGCCCATGGGGAAGAAGTTGAGGTTGTCGCCGGCGGCGATGAGCGGCAGCGGCAGCTTGTGGCGGTAGAGAATCCACGCGAGGGCGAGGTAGTCCATGTGCGATTTGTGAGAAGGCAGGAGCACCAGGGTCCCCTCCTTCGCGTGCTCGCGCAGCCGCTCGATCCCGGCTTCGTCGACCTCGATTGCAGAGAACATCCGAGTTACGGCTTGCGCGAAGACGCGGTCGAGCGCGGCGATCGCGCTCATGTCGAGCGCGGCCTCCATCTCACGCAGCATTCCGAGGGCCCGGGCTCGGATGACCGAGCGCTCTTTCTCCCCCTCGCCGGCCATGTCGGCGATGACCTTCTGGAGCTTCGGGCTTCGGATGACCTCTTCGCGGAGCCGGTCGGGGGCCTTGCGCGCCGGGCCGACCATCGCGCGTCGCTCGCGCTCGAGGCGCCGCAGGAGCGTGTACGTGAGCCGTCGGACGAGGACGTCGTCGCCCGCGCCGTCGCTCTCGCGTGCAAGGAAGTCGTGCAAGTCCACCGGCTCGCCGGCGCGCATCGTCGCGTGGCGCCGATTGGCGAGAAACTGGGTGAGCGAGCGGACGTTCCCGGGCCACTCGTTGGTGCCGAAGAGCGCGTCGGTGACGTTGCCCCCTCGTGTCGCCGGGCTGCGCGACCACAAGAACACCTGGGGCACGAGCAGCACCCGCGTCGCGCCCCGTCGCTGAACGTCGAACAGCGCGCGAATCAGGTGGTCCCCCTCGACCTTTCCGCGAGCCTTGCCTTCGAGCAGGTGCGGCGGCCGCTTGAGGAAGAGCGCCGCGCTCGCGCCGCCCAACACGGCGCGCTCTAGGTCGTTCGCGTCGCCGTGCGGCGTGCGGGGGCGCATCGCGTTGAGCCACCCGCGCTGCATGGGCTCGAGAAGCCAGAGGCCGAGATCGTTGGCGAAGCGGACCTGCGGCAGGTGGTGGCTCTTGGTCAGGTAGTCGAGGGCAAAAAAATCGACGAGGGAGAGGTTGCGCAGGACATACACGACCGTCCCGCGAGCGTCGGCTTCGCGGACCGCCCGTGCCCACGACTCATCGACTTCGATGCTCTCGAAGAACCGCTGGTACAGCCACGCCAGCAGGGGATTCGGATCGTAGGCGACGAGGGGACGGTCGCTCATCGCCGCACGCTTTGGGGCCTCAGCGGCCCGCAAACACCTTCTGCGCGATTTGCGCGAGCTTCTTCTCGGTGTCCGGCGTGATGCCCCCTTGCTGGTAGGGCCACGCGAAGTTGAAGGCTTGCACCTGCTGGCACGACAGCGACACCAAGATATCTGCGGGGGTCGGGTTGTTCGGCTGCGCGATGGCGAACCCGAGCTCGGCGTAAGCGCAGTTGAACTGGGCGCTCGCGAAGTTCGATGCGTGGCCGAACGTGTCGAGGATGTCGCCTTTGACGCCCGGGTCGTTGACCGGCTGCCACTCGAGAATCCGGAAACTGTGAAAGCGAGGAGCATCGGGCGGTGCGGGGGGGGGCGGCGCGGCGCCGGCCAAGAGGCCCGGCGGCACGAGCCCCGGGGGCAAGAACGAGGCGCCGGCCTGAACCCACTGCTGAATTTGCGGCGGAAGCTGAAACCCTCCCTGGGCGGGCGCCTGCGCCTGGGGCTGCTGCGGGGGCTCGAAATTCTGGAGGCGGTACACTGTCATCTGTGCGCCCTTCATGTCGCTGAACGGCGGCGCCAAAGAGGCGCATCCGGTGACGGTTGCGGCCGCGAGCGCGATCGGCGCGAGCGCAGTCAATCGGTTCGGCGAAGTCATCCGGGGGCCTCCATGGCGACTCGCACTATATATCGGGGCGCGCGGGAAAGGGCCTGGGATGGGTTCGAGGCGACAGGCGGTCGCCTCGGTCGCGAGGTAAACAGTCGCGAGGCAAACAGTCGCGAGGTAAACAGTCGCGAGGTAAAGAGAGGCTGGATCGTGTTTCGAGAGGCACCGCTTTGAAGATCAAAAGAATCGAGCACGTGGCCGTCTGCGTGCGCGATCTCGATGAAGCCAGCGCGCACTGGCGTGCCCTCTTCGGTCTTCAGCCGGGTGAGCGCGAATGGGTGGAGTCGCAGAAGACCGAAGCGATGATCATCCCGATCGGGGAGTCAAGCCTGGAGCTCATCGCGCCCCGCGGGAACGAGGGGCTCGCGCGCTTCCTGGAGAAGCGTGGCCCCGGCTTGCACCACATTGCGATCGAAGTCGAAGGCATCGACGAGGCGCTCGCGCTTCTGGCGGCGCTCGGGGTGCCCCTGATTGACGCGGCCCCACGGATTGGGGCGCGCGGTCACAAAGTGGCGTTCGTTCACCCGAGGGCAACTGGCGGGGTTCTCGTCGAGCTCGTGGAGGCCGCCCACGCCGATTGAGCGGGCGGCCCATCCCACAGGTAATTGCAAGCCTTAGTCCGCGGGGGGGCCGTCTTTTATTCATGATCTTCCGCTGCCTCGCCGAGCCAAGTATCCTCGGAGGCGTCCAGCTTGGCCGATACAACGTCCCGGAGCCCTTCGGGCACGTCGGCACCATCAGGAGGCCCCGTCTTGAACGAGCGATCCATCGGAATCAGAAGCGAGATCCTCGCGGGAATCACGGTGGCCGCGCTGGCGCTCTCGTATGCGCCACACGCGGCAGCCGCGAATCCGCCCGCCGAGACAACGGCGCCGGCAAAGCCCGATCTGGCCACCGCCAAGAAGCGGTACGCCGAAGGGGAGAAGAAGTTCAAAGCGAACGACTTCGCCGGCGCCCTGGTCGAGTTTCAGGCGGCCAACGAGATCAAGCCCACCCCGCAGGCCGAGCGGTACATCGGGCTATGCGAAGATTCGCTGGGGCATCTGCCCGAGGCGACGACCTGGTACGACAAGTTTCTCTTGCACGTTCCCGAGAAGATGACCGCGCAGGGAGACGAGATTCGCAAGCGCGACGTCGAGATCAAGGCCTACCCGGGCAAGGTGCACATCGAGTCGAATCCGCCGGGGGCGACCGTCACAATCGACGGGAAGCCGCAAGCGGCGCCGACTCCGACCGACCTGCAACTCGCTCCGGGATCGCACACGGTGCGCCTTTCGGCGCCGGGGCGTCTCCCGTCCGAGAAGCAGATCGATGTCGCGTTCGCGTCGCTCCAGACGTTCACGGCGGATCTCGAGGCGGAGCCTCCTCCCCCCGCGCCGCCGCCGCCGCCGGCGCCCGTCGTAGCGGCGCCCCTGCCCGAGGCCCCGCCGCCGCCTCCAGCCGAGCCACGCAGCAAAGTGCCCGCTTTCGTGACGGGCGGCCTGGCCGTTGCGGCCGCTGGGGTCGGGACCGTGTTCGGCGTCATTGCGCTGAACGACAAGAGCCACTTCGACAAGAACCCGACGACGAAGACCGCGGACGACGGTGACACCCATGCGCTCATCGCCGACATGGCCTTCGGTGTCGCGCTCACCTTTGGCGTGACCAGTGCCGTCCTGTTTCTCACGAAGGATGAGCAGCCGGCGGCGGCGCCGGCCACGGCGAACGCGACGCCGGCGAGCCACGCCAAGAAGAAGAGCGTCAGCTTCACTCCGACGCCATGGGTCGGCCCGCGTTCAGGCGGCGCAGGCTTCGTGCTCCGGTTCTGAGGCATCGGTAAGACGAAATGAAAAGGAATGCGATGAACGCGATGCGCTCGATGAAGTGGGGTTTCGCAGCCGTGGCGGTGGCGGCGGTCATGGCCGGGTTGCCGGGCTGCGAGCTGATCGTCCAGTTCGATCGGAGCTTGATCCCCGGTGGGGGTGGCCCAGACGCCACGGTGCCGGACTCGGGCAGCGACGCGCTCGCGTCCGACGCCCCCGCATCCGACGCGCCGGGTGAAGCGGCGACCGGCGACGATGGCGGGAGCGCCGCCGATGCGCTCTCGGAGGGGTCTGCAGACGCACCGGTCGGTATCGACGCCCCCGCCGATTCACCGGCCGCGGGCGACGACGGCAGCACCGACGCTCCGACCGGGGTGACAGGAGACGACGGCAGCACAGACGCGACCGACGACGGCGCCGGCGACGACGCCTCCGGCGATGACAGCGGCTAGAGAAGCCCCTCTTTCAGCGGCCTGCTAACCCATTGCCGCTATCGCGTCGGCGATTCGCTCCACGTCCGGCTCCATGATCACGGGCTGGTTCGCCCGCTTTGCGTCGATCCCCGCCAGCCTGCGCTCGTGGTAGTCGAGCTTGAACTCGGTGAACTTCAGCCCGTTGGCCGTCGAGATCACGACGACGCGCTCGTTTGGCTGGATGGTGCCCTTTTCGCGCAGCTTGAACAGGCAGGCGAGCGCCACTCCCGTGTGCGGGCACGTGTACAGGCCCGTTCGGTCGGCCCGCGCGCTCGCCTCGGCGAGCTCTTCTTCGGTCGCCTCTTCGACCACACCATTGGTCGCCCGCAGCGCCGCCATCGCGCGCGGCGCGCTCACCGGGTTCCCGATCTGGATCGCGCTCGCGAGCGTCGGTTCGGCGTGGATGGGCTCGACCACGCTCTTCCCGGCGATGAACGCCCGATACATGGGGTTCGCGCGCGCCGCTTGCGCGATGCACAACCGCGGCACCCGCGCCACGAGGCCGAGCTCGAGCATCATCTTGAATCCCGCGTAGAGCGCCGCGGCGTTTCCCAGGTTGCCGCTCGGCAGGATGATCCAGTCGGGCGCCTGCCAGTCGAACTGCTGCACGATCTCGATCGCGACGGTCTTCTGTCCCTCGATGCGCAGCGGGTTCATCGAGTTGGCGAGGTACACGAGTCGCCGGTGCGCCAGTTCTTTGACCACAGCCATGCACCCGTCGAAGTCCGTCTCCAGAGCGAAGACGCGGGCGCCGTGCGCCAGCGGCTGCACGAGCTGCGCGTTCGAGACCATGCCTCGCGGCAAGAGGACCGCGACCGGCAGGCCCGCGGCGGCTCCGTACGCGGCGAGCGACGCGCTCGTGTCGCCGGTGCTAGCGCAGCAGAGTACGCGTGCCGAGAGGGCGTTCTCTTTCACCGCCTGCCGGACGACGCTCACGAGAACCGTCATCCCCAGATCCTTGAAGCTGCCGGTGTGCGAATTGCCGCAGAGCTTGATCCATAGCTCGCTCATGCCGATCTCGCGCCCGAGACGGTCGGCCCAGAAGACGTTGGTACCGCCTTCGCCGGTCGACACGATGCAGTCGTCCTTCATCTCGGGCGCGACCCACTCGCGCTTGCCCCACACGCCCGACCCATAAGGCCACTGGGTGCGCATCCAGCGGTCGTCGAAGAGCTTCATCCATGCCGAGGCGCTGCGTTCGCGCAGGGCCTCGACATCGTGTGCAACCTCGAGGAGGCCGTCACAGGTGGGGCATCGATAGATTGGCTGCGTGAGCGGATATTCTCCTCCGCAGCCCGCGAAGCAGCGGAAGACGGCGCGGAAACGAGACATGCCTTTCCCTTCTTAGCGCGAAGCCAGCTACTTGCAGGCGAGCACGCTGTACAGGGTCGTGCCCACCAGGAGCGTCTGCGGGCGACAGGCGCCGCTCGACACGCAATCGCCATCTCCGAAACACACGGACACGCATACGCCGGGTCCCCCATCCCCGCTCGAAGCGCAATAGCCACGGGCGCAGTCGATCGACGTCTTGCAAGGCCCCCAGTCGCTCGCCGCGTCGGCCGGACCCGGTCCTGTGGGCATCAGCGGAACGCACGCGGCGACGAGGTTTGCGTTGGCGGGTGCGCCGGTGCCGCTCAGCTGAACGTACTCGCACGTCTCCTGCCCGCCGCAGTCCTCCGGTCTTCGGCACGGGTCGCGGCACATCAAATCGCCCATCGCGTCGACCACGCAAAGGTTGCTCTGGCAACTGGAGTTGCCCGTGCACGGCGCGCCGTTCCGGCCGGCCCCCGTGGGAGTGGCGCATCGCGGAACGTAGGGCATGTCGTTCGGCGCTCCTTGAAAGTAGCCGAACCGGCAGGCCCCTCCCGTTCCTGTGCACTGTGCGGGAGGATTTCCCGGCATCATTCTTGGCGGGCTGGGCGGCGCCGTCGTGCAACAGGTGTCCGCGCAGAAGCCGTCCGGGGCGCAGAGCCCTGACCGACACGACGCGCCGGCTTCGCAAACCGCGCCGCCCGCCGAGGTGAGCGGCCCGGTCGTCGAACGGTCTCCGACCACGGCCCCGGGAACGCAATAGTTTCCCCCCGCGCCGGTCGCGAGGCAGACGCTGCCCTTGTCGCAGTCGGTGGAGGCGCAGCACGCTTTGGTGCAGACCCCGGCGGAGGCATCGGCGCCTCCTTCGGCGGCGACGGTTCCTGCGTCGCCCAGGTAGGTTCCGGACACGATTTGCCGATCGGCGCAGAACGCCAAGAGCTCGCAGCCGGCAGTCGTGCCGGGGATACCGCATGGGCATCCGACCCCACCGCTGGCGCAGGCCCCTGCGTCGCCATGGCCCGCCTCCGCGTTGCCCGGCGCGTCGGGGTAGGCGTCGACTCGCGCGTCCGTCGGGGCTTGGGCGTCCGCGGCTGTCCGGTCGGGGATGTCCTGATCGTCCACGGCATCGCCCGCGCTTCCGTCGACGCTCGTGGCGTCATCGACGGTGGCATCGGGGCTTGCGCCATTGACCGATACGCACCAGTCGGAGGGCCCACAGGCAAGGCCTGTGGCGCAGCTCGAATGACTGCATCGGGGGACGCAAGTGCCTTCGGTCACTTGGCCGGATTGGCTTTCGACCGGGGCACAGACCTGGTCGGTACCGCATGTATCCATCGGGCTCGCATTGAGCGAGCACCGATAGGAGGAGGGCAAGCTGTTGCCGACGATGATGGAGCACGCCACGGCGCCCGCAAACCCCACCAGCACCGATACGAGCGCGGCCGACCGGACGACCGCGCGCAGAGGGATAAGGAGGGGCATCAGAAGGTTCCTTTCAGGATAAGCGTCCCCCCCTCGGACAGCGGCCCTACCGAGACCGTCGTCGAGCCGGTGGAGATCCGCGGAGCAGCTCTCGACCGTCCGAAGTAAAGATACGCCGTCGTGATGCCCGAGACGAGCGCCACTCCGAACCCGATATCGGCCCCGATCGCCTCGTGCCAAGCCACGTCGACCTTGTGGACAAGATCGGAGTAGCTGCCGTCCTGTCCCGTGGCGATTTGTCCTGTGACGAAATGGGTGGTCGCCCCCTGGTCCCTCTCCGCTTTCACCGCCAAGACGACCCCGGTGGCCAGGGCGACGGCCGATAGCCCGGCCGCGCCAATCGTAAGGGCGTCGACGCGTCCGTTCGGCGCCGAGGCCGGGGCAGGGGTGGGGGGCAGCAGGACCAACGGCTGGGATCGCGGCGCGCTTGCCACCTGTGGCCGCGGAGGCAGCTGCGCGGTCGGCTGGGGAGGCAGCTGCGTGGGCTCCGCCGCGGCCTGCTGCTGGGCGGCGAGCTTTTCGTCGAGCTCTCGCCTCGCCCCTTCGAGCCGGCGAATGTACGCGTCGGCTCGTTCGCGTTCCTGGGGAGCGAGGTCCATCGTCGTGTAGAGGCGAAACCAGTTGAGCGCTTCGTCGATGTCCGCAAGCTTCTCGTGGACGACGCCGAGGTTGAACACCAGGTCTTTGGCGTTGGGGTCCAGCATGTGGGCCGCTTCGAGCTCGTTGACGGCCTCGCGGTACGCTCCTTGCCCGTAATACGCGCGCGCCTTATCGAAGTGCTTTCGAGCCGCCGCCACGTTGGCAGCGCCCGTCTCTTCGGCGAAGCCCGCGCTGGGCACGGCCGCGGCCGCGATGCACCCCACGAGCGCCAAGGTGCGCAGCCGCCTCCGAAAGGGCATCCGCGGCAGCATACTCTACTCGGTGCTCCAGAGGCCGCCCCATGCTACGGGCTACCCTAGTGACCGACGTTCCTACCCTCTGTCGCCGTGCGCGCGCCGCATCGCGTCGCATCGCAACCCGTGATCGCGCGGCGAAAGACGCGGCCTTGCTCGCCATCGCCGCGGGAGTGCGAGCGAGTACGGGCGATTTGCTCGCCGCCAACGCCCGGGATCTCGACGATGCTCGTGCCCGCGGTGTCTCGGGCGCGATGCTCGATCGGCTGGCTCTCGATCCGCGGCGGGTCGCCCAGATGGCCGAGGCCGTCGAGCAGATTGCCGGGCTCGACGATCCCGTCGGCGCTGTGCTGTCCGACGCGACTCGTCCCAACGGCCTGCGCGTTCGTCGCGTGCGGGTCCCGATCGGCGTCGTGGCGTTCGTCTACGAGGCGCGGCCCAACGTGACCACCGACGCGAGCGCGCTCTGTCTGAAGGCCGGAAATGCCGTCGTGCTGCGGGGCGGCTCCGACGCGGCCCGGTCCAACGCGGTGATCGTGGGGGCGATCGCGGATGCGCTCGACCGCACCGGCTTGCCCCGCGATGCGGTCCAGCTGCTGCCGCCGGGAGACCGCGACGCCATCCGCGAGCTCTTGCAGCAGACCGAGACCGTCGACCTTGCGATTCCACGCGGGGGCGAGGCGTTCATCCGCTTCGTACGCGAGAACGCCCGCGTACCGGTGATTGCTCACGCCAGCGGGGTGTGCCACTTGTTCGTCGACGCCGGCGCAGACGTCGACATGGCGGTGCGCCTCGCGCACAACGGCAAGTTGCAGCGCCCCGGCGTCTGCAATGCCCTCGAATGTCTGCTGGTCGACGCCAGCGACGCCGAGCGCCTGCTTCCGCCCATTGCCCGCGATTTGATCCGCGGCGGCTGCGAGCTCCGCGGGTGCGAGCGCACGCGCCGCCTCGTGCCCGAGGCGAAAGTCGCCGCTGCCGATGACTGGGGTCGCGAGTTCCTCGACCTCGTTCTCGCGGTCCGCGTCGTCGACGGGCTCGATGGGGCAATCGAGCACGTCGCTCGTTTCGGCTCCGGTCACACCGAAGCGATCTGCACTCGCGATGCCGGGCACGCCGAGCGCTGGCGACACGAGATCGACGCGGCTTGCGTGGTGGTCAACGCGAGCACGCGTTTCCACGACGGTGGCGAGCTCGGCCTCGGAGCGGAGATCGGCACGGCCACCAGCAAGATTCACTGGCGTGGCGTGATGGGGCTCGAAGGGCTGACCACCTTCCAGTGGATCATCGATGGAGAGGGGCAAACCCGCGGATGAAGAGGCAGAATGGCACCGGCTCGGGCGGGCGCTCCCGTCCGTCCATCAAGAGCTCGCACGAGAAGGTGCTCGAAGGCGGCGGCGCGAAGACAAGGCCGAAGAAGCCGCGCCGTGGGGCGACGCGCGTCGCGCCGGAGATCGCGCCGCCGCGACCCCGCGCCCCCAAGAAAGGCCGCCACCCGGTGCAGCCGGATCGAGACGCCACCGGTCCGTGGAGCGTGGCGAGCGAAATCGCCCGAGACCGGGCGACGGCGATCGCGGTCGCCGCGCTCGACAAGAAGGCGGTCGGAGTCGAGATTCTCGATGTCGCCGGAAAGGTCGACTACGCCGATTTCTTGGTGATCATGACGGGGCGCAGCGATCGCCACACGCAGGCGCTCGCGCAGGGCATCGAAGAAGCCCTCAAGAAGAAGGGGGTGCGCCCGATGGCCGTCGAGGGTCTGCCTCACGGGAGCTGGGTGCTGATGGACTTCGGCGACGTCGTGGTCCACGTCTTTCAGGACGAGACGCGGCAGCTCTACGACATCGAGGGGCTGTGGCTCGACGCACACCGGCTTCCGGTGCCCCGCGGATCCGAAGCGGAGAGATCACCCGATCCGGAAGTTTGAACACGGAGCTCGGAGGACATCACGCCGGCTCCGCCTTTGCGCGGGGTTTGAGCAGGTAAGCGATCGGGATCGACAGGAAGTAGAGGCCGATGAGCGCCCCGCTGACCGCGATCTGGCTGGTGACCTCCGGCCCCGGGGTCACGATGGCGCCGAGGATGAAAGCGAGAATCGTCGCCCACCGTCCGAACTTCCATAGCTGTCGGGGCGTGACGATATTCGCGAGGACCAAGAACGCGATGAGCAGCGGCATTTCGAACACCGCGCCGAAGGCGAGCAGGAACTTCGTCGAAAAGTCGAGGAAGAATTCGAGCGTGACGATCTGCGTGAGCTCCACCCCCTTTCGAACCTCGCCAAGGAGCGACAGGAAGTAGTTGAACGTGAACGGGAACGCGACGAAGTACGCGAACGCGACGCCGGAGAGGAACAAGATCGACGAAAAGAAGACGAACGGAACGATGAGCCTTTTCTCTTTGTTGTAGAGCCCGGGCGAGATGAATGCCCAGAACTGATAGAAAATGACGGGTGCGCTGGCGACGACCCCCGCGACGAGCGAAAGCTCGAGGTAGCCGAGAAAGGCGTCGGGCGGAGCGAGCGTTTGAAGCACCAGATCTTTGTGGAAGTGCGCTTGCCAGGTGCGCTCGTAGGGAATGACGAGCCAAGCCAGCAGCTGGGTACGAAAAAACCAGGCGACGACGGTCGTGACCACGACGCCGAGCGCGGCTCGAATGACCCGCGAGCGAAGCTCGTCGAGGTGCTCCCAGATGGTCATCTGCGCGTCGTTCTCGGGCGCCGGTGCCGCTCCGTCGCCGCCGGACGGTGGCGGAGCGGACGCCGCGGCGGGAGACGGCGGCTCGGGGGGAGGCGTCTCCCCTGCGGGAACGGCGGCGGGGAGCTCGGCCCCGGTCGTCACCTCGGTCAGGTCGGGGGCGGTCATGCGGTGGTCGGTGCCGTGGAGGACTCGGCCGGCGGGGGCGTCGACATCGCGGGAGCGGCCGCGCCCTCGGGAGGTGTCTCGCCGCGCGTGTAAAGGCCATCGTCCGCGAGCGGGGTGGGCACCAGCAACTCCTCGTACATGGCCGCCATGTCGGACATCGCGCCGTACGAGTCGGCGCCCTCTCGCGGATATTCGCGCTCGCGCGTCGCGTCGCGCACGGGGTCGATCGGGGCGGGGACCTCGACGTAGGAGGGATCCGGCGGCGGGGGCGGCACGTGGGGCCTCGCAAGGAGCGGCGGATCGATTCGCGTGGCGTTGGCCACCGCGCGAACAGCCGACGTGACTCCGAGGATCTCTCCACGTGCGAGCCGTCGAAACTCGGCGATCTCACGGTCGAGGCCCTCGGTTCGCAAGATCTCGTCGATGCCGCTCTTCTCGCGCATCTCCGTGGCGAGCCGCCGCAGGCGACTGGCCCACTGGCCCGCCTTGCGCAAATAGCGGGGCAGCTCCTTTGGACCGAGGACCACCATGGCCACGATGAGGAGAACGCATAGCTCGGGAAAACTCAGGCCGAACACAGCGTGCAACGTAGCACGGCGCATGGTACGCGGGGAGGCGTGATGGCGCTTCAGGCCGTGACGCCAGACGTGCTGGCGAGTGGTTGCGCGATCACGGCCGCCGAAGCGCGCAAAGTGGTCGCGGCGGTGCACCGCGGCGATCCAATCGAGAACGCGGCGGGCGTGCGCCGCCTGGCGCTCGACGCGGTGCGAGCGCGGGCGTACGTGCCGACGCTCGAAGTCTGCTCGGTGCACCCCAGCTCGATCGATCCCTTCGTCAAACTGGCGCTCCGAACCGCCGACGGCCACGTCGTCGAAGCCGTGCGGATACCGCTCGAGCGGGCAGGGCGCTTCAGCGCCTGCGTGAGCTCGCAGGCGGGGTGCGCGCTCGGGTGTACGTTTTGCGCGACCGGGCGGCTGGGGCTCGCGCGCAACCTGCAGGCCTGGGAGATCGTCGAGCAGGTTCGCCTCGTCCGGGCCACGCTCTCGCGAGGGGAACGCGTGCACGGCGTCGTCTTTCAGGGGATGGGCGAGCCGCTGGCGAATGCGGAGCGGGTGGTCGAAGCCATTCGTGTCCTCTGCGATCCGTGCGCCCTGGCGATCGACGCGCGGGCGATGACGGTCTGCACGTCCGGGCTGCCGACGGGGATCCGCCTTCTCGCGCGCGAAGTGCCGAAGGTGCGCCTGGGCGTATCGGTCGTCAGCGCGCGCCGCGACGTTCGGCGGCGCTTGATGCCGATCGACGGCACCCATCCCCTCGACGAAGTCATCGACGCCGCCGTCGAGCACGCACGCATCACCGGCCTCGCGCCGCTCTGGGCGGTCACGCTGCTCGCCGGCGTGAACGACACCGAGGAAGACGCGCGTGCGCTCGCCGACCTGTCGCGCCGCTTCGCGCAGCTCGCGGGGGTGCGACCTCGCGTCAGCTTGATTCCGTACAATGCCATCGACGATCACGGCGGCGACCCGTTCGTGCGCGCCGACGTCGCGCGCTTCGCCGAGGCGCTCGCCCTCTGCGGCTTGCGCGCGCACGTGCGCTACAGCGGTGGTGCCGACGTCGCGGCGGCCTGCGGACAGCTCGGAAAGGCGAGGGCTGCGGGTTAGTGCAGCGCCGTTCGGATGATTGATGCCGTCTCCGCGGCGCTGCACTAGCGCGCCGGGATGAGGCGCCCCCAAAGCGCTTCGACAGCGATGCCGCGAGCGCCGGCGTCCGCCGGCGGAAACGCAAGCAGTCTCGCGGGCGCGACGAGGCACATCACGGCGCTCTCCGCGACCCCAGCGGACGGATCGACCCGCACGCTCGGAGTGCCCACGTTTCCGCTCGCCTCGATCGGTGCGACCATGCGTGCCGCCCCGTTGACCGGCGAGCCTTTGCGTCCCTGGTCGGTCGCGCACGCGTCGAGCGCGTCGGCGAGACGATCGATCGCCTCCCGCGCCAACGCCGGTGAAATCCCCCGCGCCTCGGCCAGCGCCACGAGCGCGAGCGGTCGCCGAGCGACGTACTCGTATCCCTGCGCGCTCTCGGGCGTCGCGCTCTCGCCGACGACGCGCACGTCGCGCGATTCGGGGACGACGTCGCGCCCGCTGCCGGCGCACGAACCAAGGCAAAGCCACCCGGCGAAGAGGCGTTTCACTTCCCGATGAGCTGGCGCGCGATGACCAGCCGCTGCACCTGTGCGGTTCCCTCGTAGATTTGCAAGAGCTTGGCATCGCGCATCAGCTTCTCGACCGGGTAGTCTTTGACGTAGCCGTAGCCACCGAAGACTTGCACCGCGTCGACCGCGGTCTGCATCGCGGCGTCCGCCCCGAACGCCTTTGCGCACGACGACGTCATTGGGTCGCGCACGCCCCGGTCAAGATTCCACGCCGCCTTGCGAACGAGCAGGCTGGTGGCTTCGATCCGGATCTTCATGTCCGCGAGCATGGCCTGGATGAGCTGATGCTGCGCGATGGGCACGCCGAACGATCTCCGTTCGCGCGCGTAGGCCAGGCACTCGTCCAGGCACCGGCGCATGATCCCCACCGCGATCGCGCCGATGTCCGGGCGGGTCTGGTTGAACGTCTCCATCGCCAGCTTGAAGCCCTGCCCGGGAAGGGCAAGGACCTGCGCGGCCGGGACGCGGACCTCGTCCAGCACGAGCTGCGCCGTGTCGCTCGCTCGCTGGCCGAGCTTGTCCTCGTGGCGCCCAGGCTTCACCCCCGATTGGGACCGCTCGACGATGAACGCGCCGATCCCCTTGTGCTTGAGCGCGGGGTCCTCGGTGGCGAAGACCACGTAGAAGCTCGCGAGGGTCCCGTTGGTGATCCACTGCTTCGTTCCGCGCAGCACCCACCCTCCGCCGGAATCCTTGCTCGCGCGGCACTGGATCGCCGCGACGTCGCTTCCCATCGAGGGCTCGCTCGTCGCGTAGGCCACCATGGCGGGCTTGCTCACAAGCCACCCGAAGTACTTCTTCTTCTGCTCGTCGGTTCCCGCGAGCTTGATGGGCGTGAGCCCCAGCGTGTTGGCGGTCAGGCTCGTTTGGATTCCAGAACAGCCATACGCAAGCTCCTCCGTCATGAGGCTCGAGTCGACATCGCTCAATCCGGCGCCGCCGTATTCGGCCGGGAGAGTCGGGTTCACGAGCCCGACGGCGTGAGCCTCTTCGAACACGGCCATCGGAAACTTCGCATCGCGATCGCACTCGGCGGCGACCGGGATGATGCGCTCGCGGGCGAAGCGCCGCGCGGTCTCGACGAGCGCGCGCTGCTCCTCGGTCGGTTCGAAGTCGAACATGGGCCTTATTCCCTCGCGCGCCGTCGGCGCTGCTCGAGCTGGGCACGCGCCGCCCGCGCGCCCATGACGTACCCGATCACGATCCCGACGAGCAGGATGCCTGGAATGAACAGAAAGTGCTCGGGTCCCGGCGTGTTCATGAGCGCGCCGAGGCGGCGTCCGCTTTCTCGATTTCCCGCTCGAGGTCGTCCAGCCGCGCGTCGAGCGCGCTCTGCTTGCGCCACACGAGCCCGACCCACGCGAGAAGAATGACCCAGATGAGCGCGTAGGCGCTCACGAGGAGCCCTTCCCCGCTGTAGTGCTCGGCCTCGCCCGTAACCGGCTGAAAGGTCGTCGAGCGGCTGTCGGGTGACGGCGGCGCAGCGTTCGGCTGGGTTGGGTCACTCATGCTTCGGTCCTCCTATCGAGCCCCACGTCTATCGCGTCTTCCTCGGCGCGGCGCAACCGGTTCCGCCCGAGCTCGACGCGCGCGACCACCCAGATGAGCAGCACGGCGAGAAGAGTGAAGAGGAGGAAGCCCAGGCCGAGGGCGATTTTCATGTCCGGATGCTGGAGGCCGCCGCCGGAGCCGGTGATCACGGTCGGATGTTGCCCGCCCCATTTCTGGACGCTGAAATGGATGATGGGCAAGTTGGCCGCGCCGAGAACGCCGAGCGCCGCGGCGAAGCGCCGCTCCCCCGCGCCGTCTCCCGCGAAGGCGCGGAGCACGATGTACGCGAGGTAGATGAGAAAGCTGAGGAGCATGGTCGTCAGGCGCGGATCCCACGTCCACAGCGTTCCCCAGGCCTTGGCCCCCCAGAGGGGCCCGGTCGTCAGGACGACCGCGCCGAACGTGACGGAGGCGCTCGCCCCGGCGCGAGCGAATGCGTCACGCGCGTCGGTGGGCCGAACGAGATACGCGACGGATCCGATGAAGCACGCGACCGCGCCGATATAGAACGCGTACGCGTTAGGCACGTGAAAGTAGAAGATCTTCTGCACGATCCCCATTCGCGCCTCGGTCGGGACTTTGAAGAAGACCAGGAAGATCTCCGCGACGAACCCGATCGCCGTCAGCGTGAGGAGGCCGTAGAAGAGAGCGTCTTGACGCTGGGTGCGGGCACGAGGCATCGGGGGGGGACTTTAACGTAACAGCCTCTGCTTCGCCCCTCCGATGTGGACTCGGGTGCAATCCCCCGTTGGGCTCCGCTGCGGCCGACGCGATTTCCAACCGCTTGCTCCTCCCGGGGGATTGCCGGACGTCGTGGGCGCGCGAACAATTCGAGGTGGGGGCGCTCCTCCCGGGGTCGAGAGGGATCAAGCCGAGGTCGAGAGCCGACAAGCGGGGGTTGAGTGTGGACAACCCCGGTCGAGAAAGCGTTGGGCTAGGGAATCACACTCCCCAGCTTCGTCTCGATGTCCCGGAGCGCCGCCTGCAGGACCTCGTTTCCGGGGTCTCTATGGTTGGCCATCACCAGTTGCAGCTTGGCCTGGCGCAGGTCTCCGCTTCGAATGAGCTCGTCCGCCCGTCGAGCGAACGGACGCGCCGCGGACGAACGGACCGCGTCGTCGAGGGGAGACCCGCTGGGGCTGCGGCTCGACGGTGGCCGCGATAGCGGCGAAAAGCTCATGCGCTGCGGCTGGCCGCCGGGTCGGAACGCGAGCTGGGCGTCGTACTGGCCTCGCAGCGCGGTGTCGGTGAGCACCAGGTAAGCCTCGGTTCCGCGTTTGAAGATCACCAACAACGCCTGACGCTCGTCAGCCGACCGAGCGACGTGGCGGTCGGGATGAAACGTGTCGCAGAACTCGTGGAACGACTTCCGCACCTCGTCGGTGCTGGCTTCGGACGCGATGCCGAAAAGCTCGTAGTAGGTGAGCTCTTCGAGCACGCGCAACCACGCAAATATCGCCTCGCCCGATGTCGACATCACCACCGTGGGCTCCTTTTCTAGCGCCGTTGTGGTTCGGCTGCCCATAGACAAAAAACCAGTTCAGGCGGTTTCGTGGGGCGCCGCCGGGAGCAACCATTCGTGTGGGGCAGTGTCGACAAGCTCACGCGTTTTCGAGCGGTGCCGCCGCCCGTCGCGCGCGCATCGCCGCCACGCTTTCCGCGCCCGAGATGCCGACCAGTTGCAACATCGCGTACGCTTCCCGCCCGGTCGATAGGTCGGTCGCGAACACCTGCAATGTGCCGCTCTCATCGACTTCGAATCGCACCTGGATCGTCACCTGCCCGCGCGGCGCCGCGCGCAGGCCCGACAGCTCGACCTCGCCGAGGTAGGTGTTCTGGCGGAACATCGCCTCTTCCCCCTGGGCGACCCGCACCCGGACCACGGTCTGCGCGTCGCTCGACGTCGCAAACGCCCGCGTGCGCTCGCAGGGGATCTTCGAGTTGCGCTGCACGACCACGTCGCACCACCCGCCGACCGTCTCGACGACGAGCGCGCGCGGCGTGACGTCGACGAGCACGGGGGGCAGAGCGGGAGCGGCGGTGGTTTGACGCGAGCGCGCTCTCTTCTCTCGTTCCGCGAGAAGGGCCGTCATGTCGGTCGACAGGGTTACGTCCTCGTCCAGGACAGGCGCAGGGGCGCGCGACGGCGGGTGCGGGTTGCGCGCGCCGGGGATGGGTGCGGGGGGGATGTCGCGCCGGGCTCGGCTCTCGGTGAGCGCCGCGGCCTGGACCGCAGCGCCGATCGCGACGACTTCGTCGGGGTTGACGCGATCGAGTGGCGGTGTGCCGAAGAACTGCTCGACTTGGCGACGCACCAGCGGGATCCGCGTGGATCCGCCGACGAGGATCACTTTGTCGAACGCGTTCCCGGGCAGCCGGGCGATCGCCAATGCCTCCTGGCACACAGCGAACGTGCGCTCGACCAGCGGTCCTGCGAGCGTCTCGAGCTCACCGCGGGTGATCCCGAAGTCCACGTCGAGCGTTGCGCTGCCTGCGGCCTCTCGCAGCTGGATGCGCGTGCGTTCGGTCAAAGAAAGCTCGATCTTGACCTTCTCGCCGGCGACGCTGAGGCGCTCGAACGCCTGGGCGTCGCTCCGTGGATCGAAGCGGTGCACGCGGAGGAACGCCTCCGCCATTCGCTCGGCGATCGCGACGTCGAGATCGTCGCCGCCCAGAAAGGAGTCGCCCGCGGTGGCCAATACTTCCAAGACATTTCCCGACAGCTGCAGCAGCGTGCAGTCGAACGTGCCGCCCCCGAAGTCGTAGACCGCCACACGCTCCTGGTTGGCTCGACCGAGGCCGTAGGCGAGCGCGGCGGCTGTGGGCTCGTTGATGATGCGGAGCACGTCGAGACCAGCCACGCGGCCGGCCACTTTCGTAGCGGCGCGCTGCAGCTCGTTGAAGTGTGCCGGCACTGTGATGACCGCGCGGTCGACGGTCTCACCGAGCGAGCGCTCGGCGATTTGCTTCGCGCGCTCGACGACGAACGAGCTGATCTCCGACAGCGTATGCTCCTGGCCGCGGACAACGACCAGCGGGCCGTGCCCGGGACCCTCTTTGAGCTCGAACGCGAAGCGACGGCGCGCGCGCGCCATCTCTGCGCTATCCCACGGGCGTCCGATGAGCCGCTTGACACTGGCGATCGTGTTCCGCGCGTCGATCACGCGGCGCTCTTTGGCGGCCTGTCCGACCAGGACCTCGCCATTCGGGGGGAACGACACCACGCTGGGAAGCAGCCGCCGGCCCTGCTCGTCGGCGAGGACCAGCACCTGCCCTCCGCGCACGCACGCCACTACCGTGTTCGTCGTTCCGAGGTCGATTCCGACGACGGCCATGTATGGCCCACGCATTAGCAGACTCTCGGGTCCCCGTCCGACGGGCGTCGGACGCCGGGCGCCCTCAAGCTCTTTCCAAGTCCGCCATGACCTCGTCGAACCAGCGGCCTACCGCGCGCGGAAACGGCCACATCCAGCCGTAGTCCGGGCCCACGTAGCGCCGCACGATGTCTTCTCGCAGCGCGCGGGCCGCGTCGAGCCCTCGCACCTCTGCCGTGGCGCGGATCGTCTCGACGTACGCCTCCCACTCGATGCGCGCGCGCCCCCAGGCGAGAAAGAGAGGAAAGAACGGGACCAGATAGACGAAGGCCATGCCGACCTGTCCCATGCGACGAAGCTGGCGCAGATGAACGCGCTCGTGCCGGAGCAGCACGTACCGTTCGTCGTCGCCCATCGTATCCCACGCGTCGGGCACGTAGAGCTTGCCGAAGAGCACCGTGTGGTAGCGCGTCAAGTAGTGGCGCTGGCCGCCGAGGGTCAGAACGGCGAGTGAGACCGAGATGGCTCGCTGGAGCGGATCGGTCCGCTTCGGGAGGATCCGAAAGCGCGAAAACTCGCGCCGGATGTCGGCCAGAAGGTCTTCGTGGCGCGTCGTCGTCACCTGCAAAGCGCCGATCGAGCTACTGGGCCGCCGGCTGGAGCTTGATCGTCGTGGTGAACGAGAAATTGGACTCGATCATGCGGCGCTCGGCGTTGAATACGTCGAGCGGGTATTGCATTCCTTTGACCAGGCCGAGCGTGTCGAGCGCTACCGTTCCCATCGCTCGTTGGTGCACGCCGCCGAGGTCGATGACGAGCGCGTTGTTCACGAAAACGAAGCAGTCGTCGTCGCCGCTGAACGAGAACGTCTCGCCGCCGCGGTAGACGAACACGGTGTGCAGCTCGGTCGTGAACGAATAGTTGTGGGTCTGCCCCTGATTGCCGAACATTGTCGCGTAGGGCGTGCCGTCGTCGATCGGAAACCACTCTTTGGTCGGCGTTTTCGCACTGAGCGCGACGCCCGACACGAGACTATCGTACCCGTAAGTGCCCCCCGCGCCGGCCGAAAGCGGGAGAGGGTAGTTGCTGATGGTGATATTGGTCCCCGGCGCATCGTGGTACCACTGGTCGAAGTACATCTGGCCGTGGGTCGTCGTGCTTGTGGTCGGGTTCGCCGCATAAACGGGCTTGTGATCGGCGCCGAGCGTTGCGGCCACGATGCCTTTCTCGGCCCCGATGGCGTTCTGAAAGTCCGGATTCGTCGTGGGATCGGTCATGTCCCAGAATTTGAAATCGCGGATGGTGACCGTGAGCATCGACGGCACCCCGGTCGAGGCGTCGCCCACCGGCACGACCCCTCCGGAGTCGGCGAGCACGAGGGATCCAAACCCGTTGACCGGCGCCGGCGTCGCCGCACCCGGACCGTGACCGCCGGAACCGCTGCCGCCGCCGAAGTCGCTCGTCCCCCAGCTGCCGCCCGAGCTGCCGCACGCCAAGGGGCCGACGCATATCAATCCAATGCAGAATTCCAGTCTCATGGTCGTTCCTGTCTCGGTGAGAGTATCCACCGCAGTCGCAAAAGAAAGTCGATGGTCTGCCTCGGGCGAGACGCGAGTTGACGACGAACTTTGCTCTCATCGCTTGCGACGTGCAAGCGCGCAGTCCGCGGGCGACACGATACGAGCATGGGGAGCGCCTCGATAGACGAGGCAGTCCCCCGGTTCGCTGATTTGGCTACATCAAGCGATTGCGATCACTGGCACACGAACGGTGCCCCGGGCATTCCCGGCGGGGCTCCGCATCGCGTCGATCCAGCTCCTCCGTCGCAACCCAAGACGCCCGCGTCACTCCCGAAGGCGGGGGGAAGACACGCCTCGCACCGATTGGTGTTCGGCGCCCCGAACCCCGTCGTGCGGCAGAAGGGAGTGGCGCCCGAGCAGTCGGTGTTCGCGAGGCACTCGACGCAGGCGTTCCTCATCGTGTCGCAAACGGGCGCTCCGGCGTCCGCGGGACACTGCGCGTTGGTCGCGCACCCGGGGCCGCACATCCCTCCGCGGCAGACGGGGCCCGCGGCCGAGCCCGTGCAATCGCTGTTCGCGATGCACTCGACGCAGCGATTCAATGTGTCGCAAAGACGCGCGCCGCCGTCGCCGGCGTTGCAATCGTTGCCCGTTACGCATTGCACGCACTGCATCGTGGTCATGTCGCAGACCGGACGGCGCATGGGGCCGCCCGCGTCCGGCATGCACTGCGCCGAGCTGGTGCACTCGACGCACGCGCCCGTGGTCGTGTCGCAGTGGTTCGTCGCGCCGACGCACGCGGCTCCCCCGTCGGTCGCGCACGAGGCGTGGCACGTGTGCGTGCTGGGCCAGCAGACGGGCGTCGACGAGCCGGCACAGTCCCCGTTCGTCGCGCAAGCCACGCAAGTCCCGCCCAGACAGACGTTGGCGCCCTTCGGGCACTCCGCGTTGGTCAAGCAATCGACGCACCCCACCGGCATGCCTGGCGAGACGCAGAGGACGCCGGCGTCTTGCCCGCCGCCGCTGCTGCCGCCGTCGTGCGCGCCACTGCTGCTGCCGCCGCTGTCTTGGCCCCCGCTGCTGCCGCCGTCGTGCGCGCCACTGCTGCTGCCGCCGCCGTCTTGGCCGCCGCCGCTGTTGCCGCCGCCGTCTTGGCCGCCGCTGCTGCCGCTGCTCCCCGATCCGCTGCTGCCGTTGCCCCCGGAGCCACTGCCGCCCGCACCCGAGCTGCTACCGGTGCCCGAGCCGCTGCTACCGGTGCCCGAGCTGCTCCCCGAGCCGCCGGAGCTGCTGCCGGTGCCCGAGCTACTGCTACCGGTGCCCGAGCTGCTCCCCGAGCCGCCGGAGCTGCTGCTTCCGCCGGTGCTGCCGTCGGGAGACCCCGAGTTGTTGTTGTTGTTCGTCGAGTCGCCGCCGCAATCCAGGAGTCCGAGCGACAGGACCATCGCGAAAGGAGAAAGCCGTATGAGCCAAGTTGGGTTTCTTTTATGCATAGGTACACCAAAGTTCCTTGTAAGCGCCTAGGTTGGGCGACATTATTCGCAATCTTCGGACACGCCGCAACCTCGCGATGGCGTCTTGGTGGGTCGTCCGTCCTGAGCGGCAAGTTATGGAGGCGGCCTCTTCGGTTACGTTCCGGGCTGTCCGCGCCGGCGCGCCGACTCGGCGGAATCCTCCGAGCCCGCTTCGGCCTCCGCTTGCTCGGCCTCTTCGTCCACCGGGCGGGTCGCGCCAGCATCGACGCGCACCCGTGACTGTGGCGACTGGTCAGGGCCGCGCGCGGCCACTCCGCCGACGGCCCACCGGCGCGCAGCGCGCATGCCCGCCACGCTGACTTCTCCAGCATGGCGGGTCGCGTCTGCCGCTGCGGCGAGCGGGCGGCGCGCCACGAAGAGGGAAAGCACGCGAAGGATCAGGGGCACCACGATCTGCGTGGCGATCGATACGGCGACGATCCCGAGCGTGAACAGGAGCGCAAAGAAGAGGCGCGCCGGCCAAGGGAGCCCATGGCGCACGGGTCCGCGCCCGCGACTCGCCCTGCGCGCCGCCCGCTCGGCCCGGAGTCCGGCCCTGCGCGCCGCCCGGCGTGCCCTCCTCGCCGCATGCCGCCCGTATCGTTCCGCGAGCTCTCCCTCGAGTGTCTCGCTCACCTCCCTTCGATGATCGCCCATGCCGCCCTCGGGGCGGACCAGCAGGGGCGCGATGCGCGACGCGCGCCGATCGGGGTCGGGCTCGAGCATTCTCTCGAGCACGCCGACGAGGCGACGATTGCGTCCGCGCAGCGCCGCTCGCACGTCGATGCCGAGCCCTCGATGGGGCAGATCCTCTGGCTCGCATCCGCTCAGCATCGCGAGGGCGGTCGCGCCAATCGCGTACACGTCCGAAGCGGGCAGCGCGCGCCCCTGCACCTGCTCGGGCGCCATGTACCCGAACGTGCCGACGACCGTCGAGCCGCCCTTCGGTCGAAGCTTGTCGCGCACGGCGCCGAAGTCGACGAACGCGAACGAGCCGTCCGGCCGCCGGATCACGTTGCCTGGCTTCAGATCGCGATGGATGACGGGCGGAGCGCGGCCGTGCAGGTAGTCGAGCACGTCGGAGGCGTCGCGCAGCAGGCGCACGATTTCGCCCTCGGAGAGCACGGCCCCTCGCTTGCGGTACGACGCGAGGCTCTCACCCTCGATCTTTTCCATAACCAGGTAAAGCGCCCCGTCCTCCTCGAAGTGGTCAACGTAGGTGGGCAGCTTCGGGTGCGACAGCGACTGGAGCACGCGCGCTTCGCGCTCGGCGAGCTCGACGTCCTTCCAGGACGTCGCGCCACGCACCTCGAAACGCTTGATGGCGACGGGGCGCTCTCCGCCGTGCGGCGGGCGGGTGTCGATGCCGGCGAACGTACGCCCCTGCGCCCCTTCACCGATCGGCTGGAGCAGGACGAACCGACCGTTTCGAATCGTGTTGGCGACGGTCACGGGACATCAAACTCACGGACTCATCTCCGTCGCAAGTCGATTGATGACCGCCCCCTTCAGCAGGCCGCGAGCCGTCGCGGCGAACCCGGCGCGGAGGAACGCCGGCGCGAGCGGGCTGCGCGCGGCATCGTGGCCATCGATGGTCGACACGAGCAGCGCACGACGTGCCCGGCCGTCGACGAGCGTTCCGAGCCCGTGCGCCAGCGCGTCGGCGGCCTCGGAGCGGTCGGGCTCCGTCTCGGGCAAGAACGTCAGAACCGGATGGTCCCCGCGTCCCATCCACCCGACCAACATTCCATCGAGGAGGACCACCGTCGCACCGGCCGCGCGCTGCGGTCGCGCCTCGGCGTGCGAAGGAGGCCAGTCCAGCAGCGCCCCCCACACGTTGGCCGGGTCGGTCGCTGCCAGGACGACCGGGGCCCCGGTCCCCTGCGCGTCGCGGACAGCGCGCAGCCGTTCGTCGGCCCCCGGCAGCGCGAACTGCGCTCCGCCGCGCCCTTCGACGAAATACCCCCGCCGAACGTGCCCCCGCGCCTCGAGGGCCTTGAGGACGTCGTAGATCCCCACGAATCCTCCAGTCACCCCCTCGGCGTGCGCCGCCTCGCGCGTGACGACGCCATAGCGATCGAGGAGCGCGCGCGCGATCGCCGCGGACCGGTCGGTGTCGCTCGGCGGCGTGGCCCAGCGCGACGCGCGCAGCGACCAGCGCCCCTCGCACCCGGGAGGACCGGCGCGCGGTGATCGAACGGGGCGCTCGACGCGGCCCCGGGATGAGGTCGACGGCCGACTTCCCGCGGGGCGCGACCTGGATCCAGACGGGCGCACGCGACTGCGGAGGGGCTCGAGCGTGTCGTTGGTCGCCTCGCCGGCCCAGACCATTTGCCAAAGCGCCTCGATCAGGTCGTTCGGAAAGCCGCCGACCTCCCGCATCATGTCCGCGAAGAAGACCGCCCCGCGTCTCGCCAGAACACTCCGGATCGCGGCCGCGACGGGGCCGGGGACCTGGACGCTGGGCCGAGCCAGAAGCGCCTCTCGGTCTGCCAAATAGAGTGCGACGCGGCCGTCGCTCGCGCCGAGCCGCTCGAGCCCGGCCCACACGACCTCGCCGGAAGCGCAGAGAGCGTCGAGGTCCCACGGGCGGTACGCTTCGATTCGCGCCTCGAGGATCTCGCTCTCGAGCGTCGACGCGACGAGGGGGCACCCCTGCAGCTCTTCGACGACCGCTCGCAGCGCCTCGCGCCCGCGTCGCTTCTTCGTCACACCTTGCCAGTCCAGGACCAGGCGAGCGAGCGCGCCGGTGGGGACAGGCTCGATGGCGCGCCGCAGCTTGGCCAACGACTTGCGGCGAATGGCTTCGAGAACGTCGCGAGCGCAGAGCTCGTTCTGCCTGCCGTTCGGCAGAAAGGCGCCCTCGACGATTCGCTGTTCGCGGAGGAGCTGCCGCGTTTCGCGCTCGACCGCGGAGAGGTCGAGTCCGAAGCGCTGCGCGACGTCGCGGACCACGAACGGTCCGTGGGTGCGGGCGTACCGGGCGACGAGGTCGCGCAGGGGTTCACGCGAGGGCTCCAGCAGCGCTGGAGGCAGGCCGGGAGGGAGGTCGACGCCCAGTGCGTCGCGGAGCTTGGCCGCGTCTTCGACGGCGGCGAGGCGATCTTCGCCCGCGACGTGCACCCGGATCGCCCGCTGCGCCGTCAGGAGCGCTCGAGCCGAACTCTCCGCCTGGCCCGGCAGGCAGCGGGCGCGGAGCTCGGCATGCGTGAGGTCACCGATGGAGAGAAGCATGTCGTGCACGGCGTCGATGTTCGCGGCCGGGCGCGTCAGCCGCTGGAGGGTCGCCTCGTGCTCCCGGATCGAATCGCCGTCGAGGAGCGTGCGCAGCTCGGCCTCGCCCAGGAGCTCGCGAAGCCGTTCGAAGTCAATCGTCAGTGCCTGCGCGCGGCGCTCGGCGGGAGGGGCGTCCGCTTCGTAGATGAAGCTGGCGACGAAGGTGAAGAGGACGCTTGCTGCGAACGGCGAGGGGCGGCGGCCATCGACGGTCGTGACGCGGATCTGGCGCGTCTCGACGTCGCGAAGGATCGCCACCAGCCCGGGCAGATCGAAGGCGTCGCGCAGGCATTCACGGTACGCCTCGAGCACGATGGGAAAACTCGGGTAGCGGGAGGCGACCGCGAGCAGGTCTCCCGCCCGCTTTCGTTGTGCCCAGAGCGGAGTTCGGCGGCGGGGGTCTCGCCGCGGCAACAGCAGCGCGCGCGCCGCGCACTCACGGAAGCGCGCGGCGAAGAGGGCGGTGCCGTCGAGCGCGCGGGTCACGGTCGCCTCGATGTCGCCGGACAGCGGCAAGAAGAGCTCGGTCGGGGGAGGCGTCTCGCAGGCCGGGATGCGAAAGGCCATCCCGTCGTCCACGTAGTGCAAGTCCACGTCGACGTACGCCTTGCGCAGTCTCGCGGCGACCGCGATGGCCCACGGCGCGAGGACGCGCGTGCCGAACGGGCACAATACGACGACCCGCCAGTCGCCGGATTCGTCGACGAAGCGCTCGACGAGGATCGCCTCGTCGCTCGGCACCTCCCCCGTCGCTTCGACCTGCTCCCGCACGTAGGCCACGATGTCCGCCGCGGCGGACGGAGCCATCGAATGGGTGGCGCAGAGCTCGACCGCATCGGTTCGGCCCTTCGCGATGCGCCGTACGAGCTCGCCGATCCGCGCGCCGAAAGACCGCGCCCTTCCTGGTCGGTCGCCGTGCCAGAACGGCATCTTGCCCGGCTCGCCGGCCGCGGGCGACACGATGACGCGGTCGTGCGTGATCCGCTCCGCGCGCCAGGACGAAGCGCCCAGCAAGAACACCTCGCCCTCGCGCAGCTCGAAGACCATCTCCTCGTCGAGCTCGCCGACGCGTCGCCCAGTGCGCTCGCGGCCGTCCACGGCGTCGTCGGGGGCCGCGTCCGGCGCGGCGAAGACCCCGTAGAGGCCGCGATCGGGGATGGTTCCGCCGTTGGTGACTGCGAGGCGATGGGCTCCGGTCCGCCCTTCGATGACGCCACCGCCGCGATCCCAGGTGATGCGCGGTCGAAGCTCCGCGAACTCATCCGAAGGGTAGCGGCCGCTCAACATGTCGAGCACGCTCTCGAACGCGGCGCGGGGCAAGTCGGCGAACGGTGCGGCGCGCCGAACGACGCGGAACACGTCGTCTACGGCGAGCGCATCCATCGACGCCATGGCCACGACCTGTTGCGCGAGAACGTCGAGCGGATTGCGGGGGTAGAACGTCTCTTCCACGTCGCCGGCCCGCATGCTTGCAGCCGCCGCCGCGCAGGCGACCAGGTCTTGGCGATGTTTCGCCAGGAGCACGCCGCGAGGTATGCCGCCGACACCGTGACACGCGCGGCCGACGCGCTGAAGGCCGGACGTGATGCTCGGCGGCGATTCGATCTGGATCACAAGATCGACCGCGCCCATGTCGATGCCGAGCTCGAGCGACGACGTCGCCACGATGCTCCGTAGCTCGCCGCGCTTGAGACGCTCCTCGGTGGCGGCGCGCTTTTCTCGAGCGAGCGAGCCGTGGTGCGCCAGCGCGATCTCTTCGCCGGCCACTTCGTTGACGGCGGCGGCGAGTCGCTCGGCCAGCCGCCGGCTGTTGACGAACACGATGGTCGAGTGGTGCGCGCGGACGAGCTGAACCACGCGCGCGTGGACGTCGGGCCAGACGCTGGGCTTGGCCACCGCCGCTGCTTCGACGATGATGCGCATCGCCTTGCGCGCTCCCGCGTCGACGATCGTCACCGGTCGTGCGGCGCCGTCGTCGAGGCCGGCGAGCAAGCGCCCCACTTCGTCGAGCGGCCGCTGCGTCGCGCTGAGGCCGATGCGCTGCAGCGGCGGGGCTCCTTTCCGGCGCAGCGCCTCGAGTCGTTCGATCGAGAGGGCGAGGTGAGCCCCGCGCTTGGTCGGGACCAGCGCGTGGATTTCGTCGACGATGAGGGTGTCGATCGACGCGAGCGTTTCGCGCACCCGCGACGTGAGCATCAGATAGAGCGACTCCGGGGTCGTGATGAGGATGTCGGCCGGGGCGCGCGCCATGCGAGCGCGGTCCTTTGCGGGGGTATCGCCCGTGCGGACGTCGAGGGTGGGGATGCGAACCGCGAGGCCGCTGCGGGACGCGTACGCTTGAATCCCCGCGATGGGGGCGGCGAGGTTTCGCTCGACGTCGATGGCCAGAGCCTTGAGCGGCGACACGTAAAGGACGGTCGTTCGCCCGCGCTTGGCGGGGGGTGGGGTGCCGATCAGCCGGTCGATCGCGACGAGAAAGGCGGCCAGCGTCTTGCCGGACCCGGTCGGAGCGAGCAGGAGGGTCGACTCGCCCCGAGCGATCGGCGGCCAGCCGAGCGCCTGCGCGCGGGTGGGCTTGCCGAGCACGTCGCGAAACCACGCGGCGACCGTGGGGTGGAAGGGAGCGAGCGCGGAGGGGGGCAAGCGGTGCGGTGAACGCTACTTGCCCGCACGAAGTCGTGCACGTTTCGTCGCTCGCCAGAGCGTCCACCGGCCTTCCCGTGCGCTCGATTCCCGGCGGTTTCGCGAATCGGTTCGCCGCGCGGTACGTTCTAGGGGCGATGAGCGCCCCACCGCGTCCGCCCCTTCCGGATCCTTCCCCGGCGGCGAGGGACGCGGGTTACGAGTTCGTTGACGCGCACAAGGAGAGCTTCCGCGAGCTGGCGGCGTCGATGAGCTTCGTCGGGGTCTGCACGATGCTCTTTGCCGCGCTCTCGAGCGTCTTTTTCGCGGGCGAGCTCTACGCGGGCTTCGTGTGGGCGGCGGCGGGGATGGCGACCCTCGCGGCGCTGTGCGTGCTGACGGCGTGGTGGATGATGTCGGCGGGGCGAGCGCTGTCGGCCCTCGTGGGAACGCGCGGGCGTGACGTCGAGCACTTGATGGCGGCGGTCGCGCACCTCCGGCGGTTCTTCGGGCTCGCGCGTGTGGTCATCGTCTTGCTGGCCGTGGTGGTGGTGGCGGCCGCCGGGGTCGTGGTGTGGTGCACGCTCGTCGTGGACCGCGGCGGCAGGTGCTTCGGCTGGTTTGGTTGACGCCCGTCGCCCTCGCTCAGCCTCCGAGCACGTCGCCCTCCGCGACGCCGCGGCCCATCGCCCACTCCGACGCGCGCATCCCCCGTTTTCCTTCTGGTTGGACGGTCACGATCTCGATGCAATCCGTTCCGCACGCGACCAGCACGCGCGACTTGTCGGCGACGACGACCTCTGCGGGCTGGGCCCCGGGCCGCCTTCCACCGACGACGCGGGTGGCGTGCACTTTCACCGTGCGCCCTCGCGACGTCGTGAACGCCCCCGGCCAGGGGCTCATGCCGCGTACGTGGTCGTGCACGTGCCGCGCGCCTCGCGACCAGTCGATGCGACCGTCCTCCTTGTCGAGCATTGGCGCCGTCGTGGCCCCCGCTTCGTCTTGGTTCTCGAGCCTGCATGACCCTGCCATGTACTTCGGCAGCCACTCGCGCACCGCGTCGGCGCCGAGTCGGGAGAGACGCGCTGCGAGCTCCCCGGTGGTCTCGTCGGGATCAATCGGTGTGACCACTCGCGCGAAAGTCGGCCCCGTATCCATTCCCTCGTCGAGCTTCATCAATGTGACGCCCGTCGACGACTCCCCCCGGACGACGGCCCACGCGATCGGCGCCGCGCCTCGGTACTTCGGCAAAAGGGAGGCATGCACGTTGACGCACCCGAGCCGAGGCCCGGAGAGCACGTCGCCGGGAAGGATGCGCCCGTAGGCCACGACGAGCGCGACGTCGACGCGCTGCGCGCGGACCCACTCGCCGAACTCGCCGGTTCGGAGCTTCGTGGGCTGAACGACAGCCAGGCCGAGATCCCGGGCACGCGCCTTCACAGGCGGCGCGGTCAGCGCGAGGCCCCGCCCTGCCGGCTTGTCCGGTTGGCACACGACGCCGACGACGTCGGCGATCTCGTGGAGGGCTTCGAGCGAAGGGACCGCGAAGTCCGGGGAGCCGAAGAAAAGTGCGCGAAACCGAGCTCCCTCGCCAGGCGCCATCGGACCTCAGTGCTTCTTTTTGGCCGACGTGGGTGCAGCCGTCGGGGCCTTCGACCCTTTTTTCGACGACCCGGACGGCGTCGCCGCGGCCGAATCCGACGCCGGCGAGCCGGTGACCTCGATCGACACATGGGGCTGGCTGAGCTCGTGCTCGCTGCCCTCCTCGATGTGCACGAGCGGCGTGATGACGCGAAGCGTGTACTTGCCCTTCGGCAGTGGACCGGCAGGCTCGCGCGGGTACCCGTGACCCGCGAGCGCCCCCTTCGCCTTCTCGGGCGACGCCCACTTGTACTTAACCGCTTGCCACGGCAAGACAGCCGTCGCTGTGCCGTTCGACGCGAGGGTCACACGGGCCGTGTGCGGCTCGACGGCTTCGTTGTCGGCGGCCTCGGAGGGGAGAGAAGGCTCGTTGCCGGCGGGCTTGTCCACGCGGACACCCTTCGGTGTGGAGAGCTCGAAGGCGAAGTGCGGGTCCGGGTCGACCGTGAAGTCGAGCGGGAGGTCCCCCTTGCTCTTGTTCCGAAAAACGACGGTGACCTTGGCGGCTCCCCCCGGCGCGATCGTGGAGTCGGCATTGATCCGGACTTCGAGCGTGTCTTTCGTCGGCGCTTCCGGCGGCGCGGGCGCGTTCGGCGCAACCTCGCAGGAGGCCTGGGAAAGGGATGCGAGCAAGTCGGTGATGCTTGCCCCGCTGCAAGGCGCGTCCTTCTTCTCCGTGTCGTCGTCGATCGACGCCTTGTCGGATCGCGGGGTCGAGGGCGTGCCGCCCGCGGGGCCGTCGAGCGCGCTCGATCCCGACTGATCCGGCTCGGCGGCGTTCGCCGATTTGCTCGACGGCGTGGTCCCTTCCGAGCTCTCGGCACTTTGAGCCGGCTTGTTGGAGTGGCAGCTTGCGAGGGCGAGCCCGAGGGCGACTCCTGAGGCGATGGACTTCATGTGCGCGCCACCGTATCACCGTCGCTCGCCGACACGAACGCCACAAGCGTTCACATGCGCTTCGGGTAGAAAGGTGCAACGGCCAAGGCCAACTGCACGGCGAGCAAGCGTCGGCCGCGCACCGTCACGTCGCCGTTTGCGAGCGCCTCTTCCGGTCCGCGCCCGCCCGCCAGCACGGCCTGAAGCGTCGCGATGGGGACTTCGACGACGGTGTCCGGGTCTTCGGGGTCGATGGGGCGGCGCGACGCGTCGCCCAGCCCGAAGACCATGGCGAGCCGCTCGCCTCCCTCGTCGAGCACCGCGATCTCGATTCGCCCGCTGGCCATCGCCACGCGCCGAATGAAGAGCGGATCGCTCATCGTCAAAATGCCGCCGGCGTCCGGTACGCGCGCGCCCGCGTGGATCCTGGGCAGAAGCCGCTTCGGCCCGAGCGCGTCCTCTAAGAAGCGCTCGGCCGTCTCTTCGGTCGTGTACACCCAGAGCGTCGGGCGTCGCTCCTCACCCTCCTCGACGCGCATCGTTTGCCCGCGAATGCGCACCGTCCAGCTACCCCGCCCCTCGATGCGCAAAGTCACCGTGAGCGCTTCGCTCGGCCCCCCCGCGGCGACCAGCCGCGCGTGCAGCGCCGGAATGGCCTCGGTCACGAGCGATTCGAGGGTGGTGCCCGGAGGGATGTCGAGGGGAAGCATGCCGAGTGCCCCCATTCTGGCACGCGGACGTGGACGCAACGCGAAGGTGGTCATTCCGTGGTCAGGGACGCGGGTGGAAAGAACCGGGAACCGGCTCTAGAGTCCGCGCGCAAATGCCCCGCGCGATGAATTTCAACCCCGGTCCTGCGGCCCTCCCTCTCTCCGTGCTCGAGCGGGCGCGCGACGAGCTGGTCGACTTCGCCGGCAGCGGCATGTCCGTCATGGAGCACTCGCACCGGGGCAAGGTCTACGAGGCTGTCCACGACGAAGCCTTGGCGCTCTTGCGGCGGCTTTTGGCTGTGCCGCAGTCGCACGACATCCTGTTTCTGCAAGGGGGGGCGTCGATGCAGTTCGGCCTCGTGCCGATGAGCTTTCTTCCGCCAGGCGGCTCCGCCGACTACATCGTGACCGGTGCCTGGAGCGCGAAAGCTCACGCGGAGGCGGCTGCCTGGGCCGGGCTCGCAGGCGGGCGGACGCGAATCGCTGCCTCGACCAGCGACGGCGGCTTTGACCGCGTGGCCAGCCCCGCCGATGCGCGACTCGACCCGGCCGCCGCGTACGTCCATTGGGCAAGCAACGAGACCATTCACGGCGTGCAGTACCTCGAGCTGCCGCGCTTCGGTGGGGCTCCGCAGGTCTGCGACATGTCGAGCGACTTGCTGTGGCGCAAGATCGACGTCTCGCCGTTCGCGATGATTTACGCCGGCGCCCAGAAGAACATGGGCCCGAGCGGCGTGACCGTGGTCATCGCGCAGCGCGATTTCATCAACGCGGGTCGCAAGGACCTTCCGAGCATCTTTCAATACCGCGCTCACGCCGAGGCGCGCTCTCTCCTGAACACGCCGCCGACCTTCGCGATCTATCTCGTGCGCAACGTCGCCTCGTGGATTGACGAGCTCGGGGGTCTCGACGCGATCGAGAGGCGCAACCGCATGAAGGCCGCCATGTTGTACGCGGCCATCGATGCCCAATCGGATTTCTATCGGTGCCCGGTCGAGCGGGGCAGCCGGTCGGTGATGAACGTCGTCTTTCGCCTTCCCAGCGAAGAGCTCGAGAGGCGCTTCATCGACGAAGCGAAAGGCCACGCCATGGTCGGTCTCAAGGGCCACCGTAGCCTTGGGGGGATCCGTGTGTCGCTCTACAATGCCGTGGAGCCCGAGTGGGTCGCGGCGCTCGTGGCACTGATGAACGACTTCGCCCGCCGAAACGGGTGATCCGCGTCGCCCGCTTTCTCGAGCCCCCCTGCGACTGGTTCTACGCCTTCTTGGCGGCCTTTGCGCTCTGCGCCTGGATCGCGCGGTCGAGTGCGGAGGCGAGCTCGGGCGGCGTCGCGTCGCCGCGACTCCACTGATCCGCCTTCAGCAGGGTTGTCTGCGCGCCTCGCGCCAACTTCGTGCGGCGATGGCGCGAGAGCGCCCCGAAGGCACGCTGCGAATCTGTGGTGGTGACGCGGACGGCAGGACGTTGAAAGCCACGCATGGTCGGCCGCTCATACCGCAGGGCTCGAGGGGATCCAAGCGGCACTTCGCACGCGCCGCCGAATGAGCTCGCGCAATCCCTCGATGTCGATGGGCTTTTCGAGCCACGCGTTCGGAACCCGCTCGAGCAAGGCGCGCACTTCCGGGTTCACGATCCCGCCCGTGACGAAGACGATTCGCGCCGCTTGGTCGGGCGCGAGCCGCTCGAGGCGATTGCGGAGCTCCACCCCGCTCATCAACGGCATCATCACGTCGCACAGGATCACGTCGAACGACTCGCCCGACACGATCCACTCGAGCGCCTGCTCGGGCTGGGTGATCGCGGTGACGGTGAACTCGTCCGAAAGGATGCGGCGAAACGACTCGGCGACGAGCTTTTCGTCGTCGACCACGAGCACGCGCGCACGCCGCGGTACGGTTCCGGATGCGGTGCGTGGCGGACGGTCGCTCGAGGATTCGGGCATTCGGCGGGGGCGGAGCAGCCGTCGTGCCTACTTGGAACGCGCGGTGCTTTCGCGGTGGCTTGGTGGAGGGTGGTTGGGAACTTTCCCGTAGTCGACGGCTTCGACACCGACGGGGCGCACGCCAAGGATGACACGGGGCAGATAAACGCGGCGTAGCAAAATTGCTCCCCGTTCGCAGTCCGAAAACCGCAGCCGTTGTCACTGGAAAAATGAGCACCCGATCTCGGGCCTCAAGTCGAGTTTTGTGGCCGCGATGTTTCGCGAATCGAACGAGAGCATCGCCGCTGCGCTGACATCGCCACGGACCGCGGGCAGGCCGCTCTTGGACTCGGCCGCCGCCCGCGCCCCTCTCGCGAGCTCCGTGGGTGCCGCGAGAGAGCGCGCGCGAGCTAGCTCGCGAATCGCATAAGCGATATCGAAGGGCCGGCCGAGCGCGGGAGGAGCGGAGAAAGCCTCGCAGGGCACTGGGCCGGCGGCCCAAGCGAGGTCGATGCGAAAGCCATCTTCGTATCTCTTTAGCGTCCCCGTGAGCGCCCCGACCAGCGGCCCGAACGCGAGACGAGCTTTCCTCACGTCGATGCCTGCGGTGGGGTCACCGCTGGCCGTTCCCTCCCACGCCGCGTCGATGGCCCGCCCGAAACCAGGCTGCGGGACGACTCCGTAGAGGCCCCCGCGCGTCGCTACGTCGGCGCGGGCCGGACCGAGCGCCACGTAGTGGACGGATGCTTCGAATTGGAGGGCCGTCCAGTTCACGCCGAGAAGCTGCTCTGGCCACCCGAGACGAGTGAGCGGAGAGCGGGGCACGACGATGTCGACCGAGGTCGTTCGGTCGCCGTTGCCCACGACCAGAATCGTGCAGGAGTCCGGAACACCCGGATCGAGCGCGATGCGAACCCGCGAGCTGCCTTTGGCGCGATCGACGTCCACGCGCCAGGGTCCGAACGCGGCGCTCGGGACGGCCACGACCACGCGGTCGGAGCGCGCGTGAAGCTCCGGATCCGGAGCGCGGTCGTCGGTATCGTCCCATGCGAGCTCCGCGTGCACGTCGGCCGCCTCCAGCCGGACATTCTCCCCCGTCGGTGCGCGCCAGACGACGCGCGCGCCATCGATCACGAGCGACGGAGGCGCCCACGCTCCTGCCTGCCCGCCGCCCGGGCTGCGGCGCCAGCTCGCAAAGGCAGAATCAACGGCGCCGAAGCTCCCTTCGACCGTCACCTCGGCGCCGCGGACCGTCATCTTCTGCGCTCGGAGGCCGCTCGTCGCCACTTCGACTGCGGAGGCTTGGGCGCGCGCCCCGGGCACGGCAGCCAGTTCGGCCCGTACGCCGAGGAGGCGAAAGCCGCCGGAGTCCATCTGCGCATGGTCGACGGACAGGTCGATGCCATGCTCCGCGGCGACATCGATGCACCGCTGTCGCACATACCAGGGCAAGACCCACGTCGACGCGGCGGTCGCAAGCCCAGCCAGTACGACGAGCCCGCCCAGGGTGAGGCCAAGCGCTTGCGCTCGGCCGCGCGGGCGGCGGCGACTGCGCTCCGCTGGAGTCTGGCTGGAGAGCTCCGCGCCTGGTCTGACCGCCGGCAAATCGAGCTGCAAGGGCGGTGGCTTGCTCGCCGACTCGCCATCCTCGGCCCCAAGGTGCGGAGGCGTTTCGACAGGTCTCGTCACTCCCCCATCGTACCGCTCGGTTGGGGCGCTCCGGCGATCGTCCGCGGAGGCGAGGCAGCCCGCGGACTCATTGCATCCATGCGCATGAACGTATAGATTTTCCCGGTGGTCGCCGTCGACCTTTCCTCGTCGGAGCGCTGGGAGCTCTATCGTGTGCTGTCCGAGCCCATTCGGCTGCGCCTGCTCGCGCTCGCGGTCGACGACGAGCTGAGCATCGGCGAGCTGGCCGAGCTACTCGGCGAGGGCCAGCCGAACGTCTCCCGGCATGCCACGGCGTTGCGGCAGGCCGGGCTGCTCCGTGACCGCAAGGAGGGTACCCGCACTCTGGTCCGCGTCGCCACCGAGGCGACCCGCGATGCGGTCGTGGCCGACGCGTTGACCAGCGGACGGGCACTGTGCGAACGCGATGGAAGTCTGGCCCGCATCGCCCGTGTTCTGCGCACGCGCGAGGCGGCGGCGCACGAGTTCTTCGCTCGAGCCGAAAAGGGCAAAGTCGACGCGGTGCCGGCCGAGATCGGCGCGTATCTCGCCGCGCTCGGACAGCTTCTGCCGCGCCGCACGCTGGCCCTCGATGCCGGGACCGGTGACGGTCGCTTGATCGAAGTCCTCGCCCCGCTCTACGAACGCGTCGTCGCGGTCGATCGCTCGGCGGAGCAGCTCGGCCGCGCTCGCGATCGGGTGGCCACGCGCGGCTTCGGCAACGTGACGCTGCTTCAAGCGGAGCTCGACTCCGAAGACCTCCAACGCCTGGTCGGTATGGCGACCGACGGCGCGAAGACGCGCGGCGGAGCGGACGCGGTGTTCGCGTCGCGCCTGCTCCACCACGCCCCGCAGCCGGCGAGAGTCGTCTCCCAGCTGGCCCTACTCTGCGCGCCGGGAGGGGCTCTCGTCGTTCTCGATTACGTGCGTCACGACGACGAGTCGATGCGCGAGCAGGCCGACGCGTGGCTCGGCTTCGAGCCCGCCGAGCTGCGCCGCTTCGCGCGGGCCGCAGGGCTCGAGGACGCGCGCGTAATCAAGATCCCGTCGTCGCTGTGCGGCGACGGGCCGGACAAGCACCTGCCCTGGCAAGCACTTCTCGCCCGGAATCCTTCCGGGAGCGTTCACGGTAACCGTCGGCGAAAAGAGGGACGATCATGAAAGACAACGTGCGCGAGAACTACAAGGTGAAGGACATCAGCCTGGCGGAGTGGGGTCGCAAAGAGGTCTCGATCGCCGAGAGCGAGATGCCCGGGCTGATGGCGCTCCGCAGCGAGTTCGGACCGAGCAAGGCGCTCAAGGGGGCGCGGGTCGCCGGGTGCCTGCACATGACCATTCAAACGGCGGTGCTCATCGAGACCTTGATCGAGCTCGGCGCCGAAGTCACGTGGACGAGCTGCAACATCTTCTCCACGCAAGATCACGCGGCGGCCGCCATGGCCAAGAGCGGCGTCCCGGTCTTCGCGTGGAAAGGGGAGACGGAGAAGGAGTACTACGATTGCATCGACATGCAGCTCCGCGCTTTCTCGGGCGGGAAGCCGCCGAACATGATCCTCGACGACGGGGGTGACCTCACCTCGGTCATCCACGAGAAGCACCCCGAGTTCTTCACCGGCTCCGACCCAATCCGCGGTCTTTCGGAGGAGACGACCACCGGCGTTCATCGGTTGTACGACATGGCGCGAAAGGGAACGCTCAAAGTCCCGGCGATGAACGTCAACGACTCGGTCACCAAGTCGAAGTTCGATAACCTATATGGTTGTCGCGAGTCGCTGGGCGATGGGCTCAAGCGGGCGACCGGTGTCATGTTCGCCGGCAAACTGGCGGTCGTGTGCGGATACGGCGACGTGGGCAAGGGGTGCTGCCAGTCGCTGCGTGGTTTGGGTGCGCGCGTCGTAGTCACCGAGATCGACCCGATATGTGCCCTGCAGGCCGCGATGGAGGGGTATCAGGTGGCGACATTGGAAGACGTGGCGCCGATTGCGGACATCTTCGTCACGGCGACGGGGTGCGCGAGCGTGATCCGCCAAGAGCACATGCGCGCGATGAAAGACCAGGCGATCCTGTGCAACATCGGGCATTTCGACTGCGAGATCGACGTCGCCTGGCTCGAGAAGAACCCCGAGATCAAGGAAGTGAACATCAAGCCTCAAGTCGACCAGTTCGTCTTTCCCGACGGCAAGCATCTGACGCTTCTCGCGCGCGGGCGGCTGGTGAACCTCGGGTGCGCCAACGGTCACCCGTCGTTCGTCATGTCATCCAGTTTTTCGAACCAGACGATCGCGCAGATCGAGCTCTGGCAGAACCACGCGAAGTATGGTCGCCAGGTGTACACGCTGCCGAAGAAGCTCGACGAAAAAGTGGCGGCCCTGCACCTGCACAAGCTCGGGGTCAAGCTCACCAAGCTGAGTAAGGAGCAGGCGGAGTACCTCGGCGTTTCGGTAGACGGGCCGTTCAAGCCCGAGCATTACAGGTATTAGCAGGTTGTCGAAAAAAGCAAAAAACGGGAAAACCGCCAGGCCAGGACGCGAAGATCGCCAATAGAGAATGATTGACGATTTTCTACTTTTCGCATGGCGCCCGTGCCGTCCTGGCGGTCCATCTCTTGTTCTTCAACGGCCTTGCTCGGCTCCGTGGGGGGCGCGGAGCCTGGCGTCTGGCCGTTCAGACCGTTGCGGGTGAAAAGCTCCGCCTTCCCTGGACGGTGGACGATTTCGGACCGATTTCGGATCAAGTCGCTGTCCGCCGCGCATTTAGAAGCCGGCCATCAACTCGCTCCTTGGCGGGAGGGGATTCGGCTCATCGGTTGTCCATCGTCGAAGGAGTTCTGTATGGGCCGCCCCCCCTGGCTGGTCGGTGTAGTTGGACTGGTCGCTAGCCTTCTCGGCCTCCCCTCGTGCAGCACCGGAAACTCCACCCCCGTCGACGTGGGCACGGGGTCGGGCAGTAGCGGCGGGAGCAGCGGGACGGCCACGAATCCCGGCAGCGGAAGCGCGAGCGGCGGCAGCGACGGGGCGAGCGGCAGCGGGAGCTCCAGCGGCGGGGGGAGCAGCGGCAACACGACCGCCAGCAGCAGCAGTGGCGCAGCGAGCAGCACGGGCAGCGGCGCAAGCAGCAGCGGCAGCACGGGCAGCGGCGCAAGCAGCGGCAGCACGGCAAGCGGCGCAAGCAGCAGCGGCAGCACGGGCAGTGGCGCAAGCAGCGGCAGCACGGGAAGCAGCAGCGGCACGACAGGCGATGGCGGCGGCAGTGGGAGCGGCGGCGCTTGCGGCGCGGGGGACCCGAACTTGCCCCCCGAGCCCACGATTCCGCTCGCCTGCGCGACCGTCCAGGCGAGCCAGAACGTCGCGGCGGACGGCGTTCCAAGCGAAACGAGCCTCGACACGTCTCGGATCCAGGCGGCGCTCAGCGCTTGCCCGGCGGGACAGGCCGTGAAGCTGACGACCAGTGGCGCGAACAACGCCTTCGTCACCGGACCCCTCACCGTGCCCTCGGGCGTCACCCTGTGGGTCGACGCGGGCACTACGCTCTACGGCACCCGCAGCCCGGCCGTCTACGGCTCCGCATCCGCGCTCATCACCGTGACGGGGGCCAAGTCCGGTATCGTCGGTGATGGCGTCATCGACGGCCAGGGCGGCGAGCCGAACATCGGCTCGACCAGCTCATTTTGGGATGCGAATGGCAGCGGAGGGTCCAGTCCCGCGCTCATCCGAGTGTCCGCCGCGACGGACTTCACGCTCTATCGAATCACGCTCCACAACGCGCCGAAATTCCACGTCAAGCTGAGCTCCACAGGATTCGTCGTGTGGGGCATCACGATCAAGACGCCGTCGAAGGCCACCAACAGCGCGGGTACGGCCTTGACCCCGAGCGGAGCGCACAACACCGACGGCATTGACCCCGGAGAGTCGGCCAGCAACGGCTACATCGTTTGCAACAAGATCAGCGACGGGGACGACCACATCGCGCTCAAGGGCGGCACCAGCGTTACCCACCTGGTCATCGCGCACAATCACTTCATGGCCGGTCATGGCATGTCGATCGGCAGTGAGACCAACGGCGGGGTATCCGACATCGACGTCTACGATCTCTCGATCGACGGCACGAACAGCGGCCTGGGCGGAGGGAGCTCGAACGGAATTCGCATCAAGTCCGATTCGAGCGTCGGCGGGCTCGTCTCCAACGTCACCTACAGCGACGTGTGCGTTCGCGATCTGGCCAATCCCATCATCGTCGATCCGATGTATTCGACGGCCACCGGCTCATCCATTCCCACGTTCAACGGGATTGCCATCCACGACTTTCACTCGCTGGGAACCACTGTCAAGCCGACGGTCACGCTGAACGGGTACGATGCGTCTCACGTGACCGGGATCACGCTCGACAACGTCGTCGTCGACGGATCGTCGACCGTCAAAGCCACCTACGCGAACGTGACGCTCGGGCCCGGCACCGTGAGCTTCACTCCGTCGGGCACTGGGGTGACAGTGACGAACAACGTCTTGGGCGCGAGCACCCCCAATGCGTGCGCAGGCAAGTGGGTCACGTTCTGACCCACGATTTCACGACGGCGCGTCGAGCCTCGCCGCGTCGGCAAGCTCCTTTGCCCACGCCCGGATGCGCTCCTCGCGAGGCCCCTCGAGCATGATCCGGAGCTTCGGCTCGGTGCCGCTCCAGCGTACGAGCACGCGCCCGTCGGCGCCGAGCGCCGTCGCGATCTTCGCGGTCGTCGCGGCAAGCCGGCGCATGTCCTCGATCGGCCGGCGCGCCGGCAGCACGACGTTTTCGAGCACCTGCGGTAAGCGCTGCATCGCGCCCTGCGCGAGCTCCGAGAGCGGACGCCCCGTGCGTAGCATCAGCGCCAGCACCTGAAGCGCGGCGAGTATCCCGTCACCCGTCGACGCGTGGTCGAGGAACACGAGGTGCCCCGATTGCTCACCGCCGAGGTTGTATCCCCCGGAGCGCATCGCCTCGACAACGTAGCGATCACCAACCTGGGTGCGCACCAGCTTTCCGCCGGCGCGCTCCACGGCTTGTTCGAGCCCGAGGTTCGACATGACCGTCGCGACCACGGCCTTCTTTCGCAGCGTTCCGTCATCGAGCATGCGCGCCGCGCACATGGCCAAAATTTGATCGCCGTCGACGTTTTGCCCCTTCTCGTCGACGAGAATGACCCGGTCGGCGTCGCCGTCGAGCGCGATGCCGATCACCGCGCCGCGCTTGATGACCTCGGCGCGGACGTGATCCGGATGCAGCGCTCCGGCGTCCCGGTTGATGTTCACCCCGTTGGGCCTCACCCCGATCGCGGTGATGTGGGCGCCGAGCTCTTGCAGAACGAGGGGGGCGACGCGGTAGGCCGCACCGTGCGCCGCGTCGACGACCACACGCACGCCGTCCAGCGAGAGGTCGCGCGGGAACGTCTGCTTGAGAAAGACGACGTAACGCCCCCGGGCGTCTTCGAGCTTTTCTGCCCGGCCTATGTCCGGACCGGTGGCGCGGCGACCGAAGAGCTGGTCGTTGCCCATCAGCTGCTCGATCTCGCTCTCGGCCTCGTCGGGAAGCTTGAACCCGTCCGCGCCGAAGACTTTGATGCCGTTGTCTTGGTACGGGTTGTGGCTCGCGCTGATCACGATCCCGGCGTCTGCGCGCATGCTCACGGTCAAATGCGCGACGGCCGGCGTCGGCATCGGACCGCAGAGCATCACGCGCCCCCCGGCCGCGCAAACGCCGCCGGCGATCGCTTGCTCGAGCATATACCCGGACACCCGCGTGTCTTTGCCGACCAGGATGCGCGGCACATGACGCTTGCCGCGCCCGGCGACGAAGGTCACCGCGCGCCCCAGCTGGAGCGCGAGCTCGGGCGTCATCGGATGCTCGTTGGCGACGCCGCGAATACCGTCCGTGCCGAAAAGCTTGCGTTCGCGGGGCGGGGGAGGGCTGCCGTGGCCCATGCGCGGAGAATCGATTGTTTTCATCCCGTCTCTAGTCTCGGAAGTTCACGAACTGCAGCTCGATTCCCACGTCGCACCCGCGCACGACGTGCATGGCCGCTTGCAGGTCGTCCTTGTTCTTCCCGCTCACCCGTACTTGCGCTTCCTGCATCGAAGCCTGCACTTTCAGCTTCGCGTCCTTGATGGCTTGCACGATGGTACGCGCCTTTTCCACTTCAATCCCCTCCTTGACCTTGACCACGATGCGAGCGCCCCCCTTGCCGGTCGGCTCCGGCTTGCCCGGGTCGATGAAGCGCAAGCTGACCTTGCGCTTGACGAGCTTCTCCTGAAGCACATTCAGGGCCGCCTTGGCGCGCTCTTCGCTTCCCGAGCGGATGGTGATCGCGTCGGTGGTTTTCTCCAGCGACGTGTCGGTGTCCTTGAAGTCGAACCGCTGCGAGATCTCCTTTTCTGCCTGATGCAGGGCGTTGTCGACCTCGTTCCACTGGACCTTCGATACGATGTCGAAGCTGGGCATGGTGTACGGCCTCGGCAATCTAGCGGGATGTGACCGCGCGTTCAAAGTGCCACGGGCGGGTCGCGCGGCAGACCGAGCAAGATGCCACGGGCCTCACCGATCAGCACGATGGACCCCGCCACGACGACGAGCGAGGGCGGGGGTGCTCCGCCGAAGTGGGCGAGCGCTTCGCTCGTCGATCGTACCGGGACGCCCGCGTGGCGAGCGACCATCACCCCCGCGTCCGCCGCGCCTCGCACGCCGCCCCGAGGAGCGACGTAGTAGCGATATCTTGCGAACCGAGCCAGCGTGTCGAGCATCGGTGCCCAATCCTTGTCGGCCAGCGTGCCGAACACCAGTGCCACCTCGTCCGGCGGGAGCGCGAGCGAACGCAAGTGAACGGCCAGCGCTTCGGCGCCGTCGGGGTTGTGCGCGGCGTCGAGCAGGAAGGGCCCGATGCGCTCGAGGCGACCCGGCCATCTCGCGCGAGCGATTCCTTCGTCGATGGCGCTGGGCGGAGCGCCGACTCGTGCGCCGAGCGCGGCGGCGATTCGCGCGTTCTCCTTCTGATGCGCTCCCTCCAGGCCGATTCGCGGGGGCGCGTCGGCGACGCCCAGCGTGCTCGTCGTCGCGCCCGCCGCACGTGCGATCTCGTCGACTGCCGCTTGTACGTCGGGCCTCATGGCGCTTAGGACGATGTCGAGCCCCGGCTTGGCGATCCCCGCCTTTTCGCGCGCGATGTCGACGAGCGTCGGGCCCAGGCGGTCGGTGTGATCGAGGGCGATCCGCGTGATCGCGGCCGCTTGCGGCGTGGGGATCACATTCGTCGCGTCGAGGCGCCCGCCGATTCCGACCTCGATCACGGCGAGATCGACCCCGCCCTCGCGGAACGCCATGAACGCCGCGAGGGTCGCCGCTTCGAAGAACGACAGGTCGGGCTCGGAGTCGAGGACACGATGGAGCAACGCGGCGAGCGTCGAGTCGTCGATCGGCTCGCCCCCGATGCGGATGCGCTCGGCGAACCGGCAGAGGTGCGGCGACGTGTACAGGCCCGTCTTGAGACCGTGGGTCCGGGCGATCGATTCGACCATCGCGCACACGCTCCCCTTCCCGTTGGTGCCAGCGACGTGTACGGCCGGAAACGCGCGCTCGGGGTGTTGCGCACGGGCGCATGCTTCGCGCATCGGCTGTAGGCCGAGCCGCATCCCCAGCGGGATTCGCGCGTAGATCTTGGTCAGCCCCTCGGCGAGGGAAGGGTTGTCGCCCGCGATCCCGGCGCTCATCGGAGGTGCTCCGCGAGCGCGCCCGCGACCGCGCCTCCGCCCACGAGCCATGCCGAATTCACTTTGCGCTTGACCAGCAGAACCGCGCCGACGACGGCGAGAACCACGCTGGGCACATCGACGAACGCCGCCTTCGCGAGCTGAAACGTCACGACGGCCATGAGCGCCAGCGATGCAACGTTGACCCCGTCGAGGAGGGCGCCGGTCGTCGCCGATCGCCGAAGTCGTGCGACAACGGGTCGCGCGAGCGCCACGAGGACGAAGCCCGGGAGGAAGATGCCCGCGGTGGCAACCGCCGCGCCCCACGGGCCGGCGACGACGTACCCCACGAACGTCGCCGTGGTGAACACCGGGCCGGGTGTCACTTGGCCCACGGCCACGGCGTCCAGCAGCTGAGACTCCGTGATCCAGTGGAGGCGATCGACGAGGTCCGAGCGGAGGAACACGAGCAGAACATACCCGCTGCCGAAGACGATCGCGCCGAGCTTCGCGAACGTGAGAAAAAGGGTGACTAGCGTGACGGGCACGGGCGCAAGACCGGCGGCGCCACCGGCGATCCCGATGGTCGCCGCAGGTCCGAACGTTCGCCCGGCGTTGCCCTTGTCCGTGGCGCGAGCCGCCATCACGGATGCCCCGCCCGCTGCGAGGAGGACGACGATGGCATCCACCCCCAGCGCCGAAGCGAGGCCGGCCAGCAGGGCGAGAGCGAAGAGGAACTTCGACCCCTTCAACGCCTTCGGCGCCAGACCCCACAGCGCCTGGACGATGACGGCGATCACGACGGGCTTGATGCCATAGAGCGCGCCGCCCATCTGCGGGAAGGCCCCGAAGCGCACGTATGCCCACGCGATCATCGACACCATCAGGGCGGCGGGAAGAATGAAGCAGCCGCCCGCGAGGATCAGCCCGCGCCAGCCGCCCTGGTCGTAGCCGATGAAGATCGCGAGCTCGGTGGAGCTTGGCCCGGGGATCAGATTGGCCGCCCCGAGCAGATCGAGAAACCGCTCCGGCGAGACCCAGCGGCGACGCCGGACCACCTCGTCTTCCATGAGAGCGATGTGCGCCGCAGGACCGCCGAAGGCGGTCACCCCGAGTCGCAAGAACAGCAGGGCGAGCTCGGAGAGCTCCGCGGTCGGCGCCCCCGTCCGTGGAGCGCCCGCCGCCTCATCAGGCATCGCCGCCATCGCGCCTCACGGCGGAGTCCCGTTGGCATGCTCGTCGGCGCGCCCGCAGAAGTGCCCGAGAATCAGGGAGACTTCGCGCTTCATCTCGAGGCGACTCACGATGCGGTCGATCATTCCGTGCGCCAGCAAGAACTCGCTGCGCTGGAATCCGGCCGGCAGCTTCTGGCGGATGGTCTGCTCGATGACGCGGGGCCCCGCGAAGCCGATGGTCGCCCCGGGCTCCGCGAGGTTCACGTCGCCGAGCAGCGCGTAGCTCGCCGCAACGCCGCCCGTCGTCGGGTGAAGCAGCACGCTGATGAACGGCAGCCCCGCGTCCTTCAGGCGGTTGAGCGCCGCGACCGTCTTTGCCATTTGCATCAAGCTCAAGATCCCCTCCTGCATTCGCGCGCCGCCGCTCGCCTGCAAGAGAACGACGGGAAGCCGCTCCACGGTCGACCGCTCGAAGAGGCGCGTGAGCTTCTCTCCGACGACCGAGCCCATCGACCCGCCCATGAACGCAAAGAGAAACGCGCCCCAGCCGACCGGGCGGCCATCGATTCGCGCCCGCCCGATCTCCACTGCTTCCTTCGCGCGCGACGACTTCTGCGCGGAGGCGACCCGGTCGGGGTACGTCCGGCCGTCCACGAACTCCAGCGGGTCGGTCGGCTCGAGGTGCGCGTCCCATTCGTCGAGCGACCCCGCATCGAGAAAGAGCTGCCGCCACGCCGCGGCGCCGAGCTTGTGGTGACGGCCGCATTGCGGACAAACTTCGTAGTTCGCGGCGAACGCGTCCGACGGGAGCGTATCGCCGCAGCCGTCGCATTTTCGAAAGACCCCTTTGCCGATGGTCTTCTTCTCGGCGGCGTCGAGCTCGGGGGGTTTCTTCTCGGGCCAGGGCATGGGTCCTTCCGTCGATGTACCCGAAGATGCGCGCGGCCGCGACACCGAGGATCGCCGCCCGGCAGAAGCTCTGCCCGCTCCGATCGCGGTTTGACGCGGCGCGTGGGCCGCGCCACTCGGGCCCGCGATCAGACGGCGATCGTCTTCAAATCGGGCCCTACTCGCAAGGTCGGCTCGGTTCGCTCCTGCACCTCGCGAGCGCTGATGCCCGCGGCGACCTCCCGCAGGACGAGCCCGTCGGCGGTGACGTCGATCATGGCGAGATCCGTGATGATGCGGTGTACGACGCGGCGCCCGGTGAGCGGCAGATTGCATTCCGTGAGGATCTTCGGCGCTCCGTCCTTGGCCGCGTGCTCCATGATGACGACGACGCGCTTTGCGCTCGCGACGAGATCCATCGCGCCGCCCATGCCTTTGACCATCTTTCCGGGGATCATGTAGTTGGCGAGATCGCCGTTCTCGCTGACCTGCATCGCGCCCAAGATGGCGAGGTCCACGTGCCCCCCCCGAATCATCGCGAAGCTCTCTGCGCTCGAGAAGATCGCGCTCCCCGGGAGCATCGTGACCGTCTCTTTGCCCGCGTTGATCAAGTCCGCGTCGATCCCTTCTTCGGTCGGGTAGGGGCCAATGCCCAGCAGCCCGTTTTCGCTCTGCAAGACCACTTCGACCCCCGGGGGGATGAAGCTCGCGACGAGCGTCGGCATCCCGATCCCGAGGTTGACGTAAAAGCCGTCGCGAAGCTCTTGGGCGGCGCGTCTCGCGATCTGGTCCCTGGTGAGTGCCATCGTTTCAACCTTTCGGGTGTCGGCCGTGCCCGCTGCTCGTCGTGCGGCGCTCGATTCGCTTCTCGTATCCCTGCCCTTGGAAAATCCGGTGCACGTAAATGCCGGGCGTGTGGACGTGGTCCGGATCCAGATCGCCGACGTCGACCAGCTCCTCCACTTCGGCGATCGTCACCCTCGCGGCGGTCGCCATCATCGGGTTGAAGTTCATCGCCGTGTGTCGGTAGACGAGATTGCCGAAGCGGTCGCCTCGCCACGCTTTGACCAGCGCGAAGTCGCCGGTGATTGCCCGCTCCAGCACATAAGTCCGCCCGTCGAACTCGCGAGTTTCTTTCTTGGGAGATCGCTTGGCGACGCTACCGTCGGAAACGTACTTGACGGGCAGACCGCCGTCGCTCACCGCCGTTCCCGCGCCCGTGGGCGTGTAGAATGCCGCGACGCCCGCTCCGCCGGCGCGCAGGCGTTCCGCCAGCGTTCCTTGCGGGATGAGATCGACTTCGATCTCGCCCGACAGGTATTGGCGCTCGAACTCCTTATTTTCGCCGACATAGCTCGAGACCATTTTGGCGATTTGTTTGTTGCGGAGTAAGATACCCAGCCCGAAATCGTCGACGCCGCAGTTGTTCGATACGACGACGAGTCCCTTGGTGCCGAGCTGACGGAGCGCCCGGATGCCGTTCTCCGGGATTCCGCACAGCCCGAACCCTCCAGCCAAGATCGTCGCGCCGTCGGGAATGTCGCGCACGGCGTCGGTCGCGGTGGGCACCACTTTGTTCACTGGCTACGCTCCTCTCATCGTCTTCCTGGCCGAAGAACCTAGTCAACCTTCGGCTCCTGCGCACCGCCAAGGTTTGTGCGTGCCTATTGCAGAACCCGCAGCCGGATGGCCGGGACGTGACGGAGACGACGGAATCACCGGCGGAAGCCATCGAACGCGACGTCGGAGAGACACTTTCGATGCTCCACAACTCGCTACCGTCCCTCGCATGAAGAACGTGCGTGCGCTTTTGGCGGTCTCGACGGGGGTCGCTCTGGGGGCGGCCATCGCGTCGGCGTGCGGCAGCAGCAGCCCACCTGCGGGCACCGGCAGCGGCGGCAGCAGCAGCTCGAGCGGGGCGAGCAGCAGCGGCGGGAGCATCGGCAGCTCGAGTGGTGGCAGCGGCAGCAGCAGCTCGAGCGGGGCGAGCAGCAGCGGCGGGAGCACCGGCAGCTCGAGTGGTAGCGGCAGCAGCAGCGGCAGCCCCACCATGTGCGCTCAGCTGAAATGTACGGTCCCTCAAATATGTTGTGCGGTACGCCCGGCGGCGGGAGCCGCGCCCACGCTGTTGTGCGCCGACGTCTCCACGTGCACCGCCGCAAACTCGGTCACGTGCTTCGGCGGAGACTGTCCCGTGGGCCAGCTGTGCTGCGGTCCCTCGGGCACCTCGCAGCCGCTCGGCACCGCGTGCTTGGACGCGTGCAACCCCTCGGGAGCCATGTCGAGACCAGTCTGCTCGAGCTCGTTGCAAACCGGGCAAGATCCCAATCCGTGCGCTCCGGGCGATACCTGTTCGAGCAGCACCGCCACGGGCTCTACGGGCGGGCTTTACTCCACCTGTCATCCGCCGGACGACGGAGGCGCCGACGAAGGCGGATCGGACTAGTGCGGTGCACTAGCCGTCGACGTCGTCGATTGGGGCCGCGATCGACGCGGGCGGGGCCTTCGGCTCCGGCAGCGGTTCGCCCTGCGCAGGAGCCGGCTCGTAGTCCGGCGCCGCCGGCGCGTCGAGCGGGCTCGTGGCTCCAGGGGCCGGCGCGCGCCTCGGCATGGGGGCAAGCCAGAGATCCTCCGCCTGTCCCGTCGCCGCGGCCGGCGTCGCGTCACTTCGAAGGCCGTCGCCGCGGCGTCCGTGCGCCCCGATCGGCGGCATCGGGCGGCCCGTATGCGTCGTGGGATTCTCGACGCAGCCGCTCATGTGGGCCGGACAGGCAATCCGGACGTGGAAGTGATCGTCGTGCGGCAGCGCGCCGCGCGGTTGCTGCATCGCCTCGGCGGCGCGAACGCGGATCGCCGACGGCGCTCCCATTCGCTCGGCATACGCGAGCAAGCGCGCACGCAGCGGCGCCGCGACGAAGAGGTGTGTCACGTGCGCTTCGGGGTCGCTCACCAACGCTGCGACGAGCGCCCAGTTCTTCGCGTCGTCGAAGTATGCCCCCGGCCAGTCGACCGCAGCACCGTCTGCGCGAAACGCAGCGAAGCGTGACGGCAGGAGTTGCTTGCCGGTCGCGCTGCGCACGAAGAAGCTTACGTCCGCGTCGCGCCCGCTCTCGTGCGATCGGTGCCGGTCGATGTCGCCCCCGCCCGCGCGCGACAGATGGCCCACCGAGGCGATCGCGCCCGGGAAGCGTCGCCTGACTGCGCGCGCCGCGCGATCGATCATCGCTACCAGAGGCTCCAGCCCCCACCGTACGTCTCCGCTCTCGTAGGACGGGACGACGCGCAGATACGGTCCCGTCTCCAGGTGCGCGCCGCCGACCAGACGCCCCTCGGTCGGCGAGCCGATGCTCCGACCGAAGCGGAGGGTAGCAGCGCCGAACGACGTGGCGCGGGCCGTCGGCGCATGCTTCGGACCGAGGCCCGGAAAGGCGCCCGACGACAGGGTGAGCGTCGTGACGACGGAGACCAGGGCGAAGGGAGCGGGACGCACGGACGGTGTGTCCAAGTGAGAACCACATTCGGAAGAGAAAGGGCAAGTTGCTGGCAACCGCGCTCGCTCTGTGCGCGCCTCTCGCGGCGCAGGGGGGAAGATCGAATGCGTACCTTCGGCTATCCTGGCCGCCGTCTTGGCCACCGACAGTCTCTTCTCTTCACGATTCTCCGTCAGCGATCGCAGGGCCACGCTCGTCGGCCGGGCAGCCGAGATGCGCGAGCTCGAGCGGGCCTATGCTCTCGCCGGCGAGCAAAAGCTCACCCAAACGGTCACGGTCGTCGCTCCGGCGGGCATCGGCAAGACTCGACTCGTCCGCGACTTCCTCGTCCGAGCGCGGGAAGGACGGGTGTCGCCGCGCGTTTTCCGGGGCGTCGCGCGAAACGGAGGACCCGCGTACGAGGTCTTCGCGCGCGTACTGCGCGCGCGCATCGGGATCGTCGAGGGCATGGATGCCGAGGCCGCCAAGGTGCAAGTCCGGGCACAGCTCGCCGCCGTGCTCGAAGACCGAAAGGTCGGCGATGTCGCCTATTTCCTGGGCCAGTTGCTCGATCTCGACTTTCAAGGCTCGCCGCTGATCAATGCGGTCGAAGGCGACCCGCAGCAAGTGCGCTCGATGCGCCGCGCCGTTATCAAGAGCTTTCTCGAAACCGACGCGAACAAGGGTGCCGATCCGCTGGTGCTCGTCTTCGACGACCTGCACTGGGCGCACGACGATTCGCTCGACCTGCTCGCCGCTCTGGTGGACACGCTGCGCGCGCCCATACTCCTCGTGTGCATCGCGCGCCCGGAGATGGTCGCGAGGCGGGAAGGCTGGGCCCGCCACGCTTCCGACCGGCACACGTTGGTCGAGCTGCCTCCGCTGAGCGACGTCGACGCGGCGGTGGTGATGCACGACCTCTTGGCGCCGTGCGGCGACCAGGCGAAGCTCGACGATCTGGTCGAAGAAGCGGTCGTGTTGGCTGGAGGCAATCCCGCGCTTCTCGAGCAGATCGTGAGTCTCTACCACGAGAACGGCGTCCTCGAAGCGTCGAGCGATTTCGAGGAGGAGCGCTGGACCATCCATCCGGAGAAGCTCGAGGGCCTTCGCCTGCCCCTGAGCGTGCAAGATGCCGTGCAGGCTCGCATTGCCGCGCTCTCGGCCGAGGAGCGCGATCTGCTCGAGCGGGCCGCGGTCATGGGCGGCGTGTTCTGGCTGGGCGGCGTCCTGGCGACGCGCCGGCAGTACGCGGCTCCGCCCGAGGCGTGGGAGGGGGGCGAGGCTGCGGACGTCATGCTCGTGCGCCAGCGGCTGGGGGACCTCGTCGAACGCGACTACGTGCTCCGCCTTCCTGACAGCACGTTCGCCGGCGACGAGGAGTATGTATTCAAGCACAACCTCGAGCGCGAGGCGCTCGAGCGTCTGACGGCGACCGGATCGTTACGCGGCTATCACCGCGCAATCGCCGACTGGCTTGCCTTTCGAGAGAACGTCGACGCGAGTGAGGAGTACCTCGAAATGCTCGCCCGTCACCGCGAGAAGGCGGGGGCCTTTGCGCAGGCCGCGGTCTCGTACGTGAAGGCCGGTGACGTGGCGCGCTCGCGCTACGCAAACGCCAAGGCCGCCGAGCTCTATGCCCGGGGGCTTGCCCTCCTCGACGGCACGTCAGGGGCGATCCCGCCCGGGCAGCGCTCCAAGGACGCCGATCCCGCCGACGAGGACCTGCGCCTGCGCGCGCTGCACCACAACGGCGACGTTCTTCACTCGCTCGGCCGCAACGACGACGCCCTTCGAGCGTTCACCGAGATGCTGACGCGCGCTTGGCGGCTCGATTTGCGCAGCAAGGGCGGCGCGGCGCATTCACGCATCGGGCGCCTCTATCGGGAGACGGGACGGCTGGATCGATCGGCCCGGCATCTGACCGCGGCCCTGGCGCTCTTCGGCCAGTCGCGCGACGAGCGCGGCGTCGGCAGCACGCTCGACGACATCGGCAAGCTGCACTGGCTCAAGGGGGACTACACGCTGGCGCTCGAGTACACCCTGCGTGGGCTGGCCATTCGCCGTAAGCTCGGCGACCGCCGCAGCGTCGCCCTCAGCCTGAACAATCTGGGGCTGGTGCAGCAGGACTCCGGCAACACGAAGGCCGCCCTCGATGCGTTCGAACAGGCGCTCAAGATCCGGCGCGAAATCGGCGATCTCGTCGGCATTAGCATCACGCTCAACAACCTCGGCACGGTCGCGCAGGACATGCGCGACGACAAAAAGGCCCTGGCGCTCTTCGGGGAGGCGCACGACGTTGCCAAGGAGACGGGCGACCGCAACCGGATCGCGCTCATTTTGACCAACCTGGGCGAGACGCACAACCGGTTGGGCGACCCCGCTCGCGCGGTCGCGATGCTCAAGCAGGCCGAGGAAGTGGCGGACGAGCTCGGCGACAAGCTTGGCCTTGCCGAAGCCGCGCGGGGCCTGGGCAAGGCGTATCTGGCGCAGCGCGAATACACCAAGGCGCGCGAGTGCACGCAGCGCTCTGTGGATCTGTTCTCGGAGACGGGTAGCCGCGTGCAGCTCGGAGTCGCCCTTCGGTCGCTCGGCGAGGTCACCATCGCGGCGAGCGCGGGCGGCGCGGGCGAACGCGACGCCGCCGAGCAGCTCAAACGCTCGATCGCCATCTTCGAAGAGATCGGCAACGACGTGGAGCTGGCTCGGAGCTGCCGCGCCTACGGAGAGCTGCTGCGCGGGACGCCGGAGCACGCGACCGACCACGCGGTGTCCGCGGAGGCCCGGAGCTTGATCGAGCGGGCGGAAGCGATTCAGGCGAAGATGCGCGCCCAGGCGGCGGCCAAGGAGCGTGGGGACGAGATCGAGCTCGAGATTGACTTCGCCGGTCTCCAAGGCGAGGAGACGGCAACGTGAAACCCTACCTCGACCTCGTGCGCGAAGTCCTCGCCAAAGGGACGCGAAAGCCAAACCGCACGGGTGTCGACACGCTCTCGACGTTCAACGTCAACTACGAGATCGACCTTCGCCAGGGCTTTCCCCTCCTCACGACCAAAGAGATCTCGTGGAAGAACATCGTCGTCGAGAACCTTTGGTTCTTGAGCGGCGATACGCACATCGGCCTCCTCAAGAAGCACGGCTGCAAGTTCTGGGATCCTTGGGCCGACGACGGCGGGCGGGTGCCGAGCGCGTACGGCAACTTCTGGCGCCATTTTCCGGTTCACGGGGCGCCGGGGGAGGGCGAGGCCCGCGCGGCTTACAACGACCAAATCGCCTGGGTGGTCGAGGAGCTGAAGCGCAACCCGATGAGCCGCCGCCTCGTGGTCAGCGCGTGGGCGCCGGGCAACGCGCAAACGAGCAAGTTGCCTCCCTGCCATCTCCTCTTCGCGCTCAACGTGCAGTACGACGAGCGCGGCGAGCCGATGCTCTGCCTGCACCTCACGCAGCGCAGCGCGGACGTGGCCCTCGGCGTTCCGTACAACATCGCCGGCTACGCTCTCCTTTTGGAGCTCTTCGCACGATTTGCCGGGCTACGCGCGGGCCTGTTCGCCCACACGTTGGTCGACGCCCACGTGTACACGGCGAAGCCGGACGGGTCGATGGCCGAGTACGACCACGTTCCGGGGTTGCGCAAGCAGCTCGAGCGCGAGCCCCGCCCGCTCCCGCGCCTGGCGATCAGCCCTGCGATCCGCAGGCTCGAGGATCTGACGGCACTGCTCCACGCGGACACTTCCGCGATCATGGAGCACTTCGTCCTCACTGGCTACGACCCGCATCCGGCGATCGCGTTCAAAGTGGCCGTGTGAGACTATGAGAGGGATCATCTTTGCCGCTTCGCCGCAAGGCATCATCGGCACGGGGGGGACCATTCCCTGGCGGTATTTGGGCGACTGGAGGCGCTTCAAGCGCGTGACGCTCGGGTCGGCGGTCGTCATGGGACGCACGACCTTCGAGTCGATCGGCAAACCGCTCCAGGGTCGCCGCAACATCGTCGTGACGAGTCGGGTGATCGACGTTCCGGGGATCGAGCGGGTGCGCAGCGTCGACGAGGCGCTCGAGCGCGTCGGGGGCGGCGACGTATGGTTCATCGGGGGCGCGCGGATCTACGCGGATGCGATGAAATACGTCGACGTCATCGACGTGACGTATGTGCCCGACTATGTGGACGGCCTGGACGCCGTCTACGCTCCGCACATCGACGACCGCGTATTCGAGGCGGGGCCGGTCTTGGAGCACGAGGACGAGCCGGCGCTGCGGCGGCGCGTCTATCGTCGCAGGTAGAGTCGCAGGTAGAATCAGCGGCGAACGAGGGCGCGGGCGGGCACCAGCGATGCCGCGGCGTGCGCGGCGAGCTCGCTCGTGGTTCGCGCGTGCGTGTCGGCCTGGGCGAGCCTGTCGCGCAGCAGCGCCTCGGCCGCTTGCGGGTCGCCCGGACGGAGGACGCTGCGGATGAACACCTCCGCCGCCTTGTACGAGCTTCGAACCAACGGGCCCGACGCGACGAACGCAAAGCCGATCGCCCGCCCTTCGCGGGAAAACCAGTCGAATCGCTCGGGCTCGACGTAGCGCTCGACCGGCGCGTGCTTCGGGGTTGGCCGCAAGTATTGCCCGACGGTCACGACGTCTACGCCGGCGGCGCGCAGGTCGTGCATCGTCTCGAGCACCTCGTCGTCCGTTTCGCCCACGCCGACCATGATCGAGCTCTTGGTGACCATATCGGGGGCCCGCTGCTTCGCGCGACGAAGCACCCCCAGCGATTGCTCGTAGCCGCACCGCACGTCGCGGATCGTCCGCTGAAGCCGGCGCACCACCTCGATGTTGTGCGCCCACACGTCGGGGCGCGCGTCGACCGTGACGTCGACGGGACCGTGGTGCCCGCTGAAGTCGCCGACCAGCGTCTCGACCAACATGTCCGGGCGGAGCTCTTTGAGCCGGCGCACGGTTTTGGCGACGTGCTCCGCGCCGCCGTCGATCAGGTCGTCGCGGTCGACCATCGTCATGACCACGTATTGCAGCGGCATGCGCGAGAGGGCGCGCGCCACGTGCTCGGGCTCGCGCACGTCGACCGCCCCGCGCGGCTGCCCGGTGGCCACGGCGCAAAAGCGGCAGCCCCGCGTGCACGTGTCGCCGAGAAGCATCACGGTCGCGGTTCCCTCGCTCCAGCACTCGCCCACGTTCGGGCAGCGCGCCTCTTCGCAGACGGTATGAAGGTCCAAGCTCCGGAACGTCGCTTTGAGCTCGTTGTACCGCTCCCCCCCGGGTGCGCGCACTTTGAGCCACGCCGGTTTTGGCGCGAAGCGGGCCGGGTCGTTCATGGTGCCCGATCTCGTAGCACGCTCGCGCGGCGGTTACCTCGCACGTCTCGCGGCGAGGAGCGCGCAGGCAATCGCGAACGCCACGAGCGCAGCGGCGCTGGCGCGCTCGGGCAGATCCACGGGCGGCGGCCCTCCGAAAAGGTTGCGAAGGTGGCCGCGCGGCGTGAGCAGCGCAGCTGCGCCGTCGCCCGCGCCGAGCATCCAGTCGGCCACGAGGAGCGCCAGGCGCCCTCCGCCTTGCTTGCCGAAGCTCGCCCCGAGCATGAACCAAGCCCCGTACGCCGCTCCGCCCAGGCCCCCTGCATAGGCGCTCGCCATCGCGTCCCGCCCCAGGGGTGGATCGGCCGAGCCGTGCGCCAAGATGTCCACTGCCGCAGCAAGGCAAGCCCCGCCGACCGTGCACGCGACCACGGCGACGAGGACCGCAACGGCCGCCGCCCGAGTCGGCGATGCGCCGAACGCGACGAGCGGTGCGCCCGAGCGCGACAGCGAGCGTGCGCCGACGACGCCTCCCGCGATCGCGTAGGCGAGGAGGGGAAGAACCAGAGGACCGTACGCGTCGAGCAAGGCGTGATCGGCGGCGTGGGACGAGCCGCGCCACCGGGACGCGATCGCGAACGCGACAGCGACCGCGGACCAGCCGACCATCGCCAGCCGTGCGCGCGGGTCGCGGAGCAGCCGGGCCATCGGCGCGCGTGCGAGCGTGGCGATCAAAGCTGCGGCTCCTCGCTCGCGTCCCGGTCGGATCGCACAGAGGCGCGCGTGCGCTCGAGAGCCGTCTCGTAGGTCGCGGCCGCGACGCCGGCAGCCGCCGCACGCGCCTCTTCGAGCGAAGGCGATTGCAGGCGCAGCTCCGTCACGTTCACCCCCGTCGCGAGGATGGCGCGTCCGGCCG
>Ga0265318_10000149_pt1 | contig 63245 bp, 65 predicted proteins | sample 4821metaG_FD_192431 | JGI IMG/M metagenome (GOLD analysis project Ga0265318, IMG submission 192431) | Rhizosphere microbial communities from Carex aquatilis grown in University of Washington, Seatle, WA, United States - 4-8-21 metaG | ecosystem: Host-associated > Plants > Roots > Rhizosphere >... | reverse complement strand
CTCCCCCGTAAGGACGGGGGAGGATATTCGAGCTAAGCGGCCTCGGCCCGGGACAGCGCCAGGACCCGCGAGGACGGGAGGAATGCGGTCGCGATCGTGCCCATGCTCACCACGCTGTCCAGGCTCAGCGTGCCGCCATGGAGTTCCATGAGCTGACGGGCGAGCGGGAGGCCGAGCCCCGCGCCCTGGTGATGGCGCGCGATGGTGGAATCGATCTGGGCGAAATTCTCGAAAGCGCGGGTGATGTTCTCGGGCGCGATACCGACGCCGGTGTCGCTCACCGCGATGCGCACGCCGTCCGGGTCCTTGCGCATGCTCAAGGTCACGCTGCCCCCCGGCGGCGTGAACTTGATCGCGTTGCTGAGCAGGTTGAGCAGAACCTGCTTGAGCCGCCGCTCGTTGGCGAGCACGCGCGGCAGGCCCACCGGAACGTCCTTGACGAGCGTGAGCACGGCCTGCTCGGCCTGGCGCTCCACCATGCGCAGGCAATCATTGGCGAGGCTCGCCAGCATCACCGATTCCTCATGCAGCTCCGCCTTGCCCGCCTCCAGCCGCGACAGGTCGAGAATGTCGCTGATCAGCGCCAGCAGATGCCTTCCGGAATTATGGATGTCGCTGGCATAGCTTCGATATTGAGGATGGCCGACCGCGCCGAACGCCTCGAGCACCATCACCTCAGAGAAGCCGATGATCGCGTTCAAGGGGGTGCGCAGCTCGTGGCTCATCGCCGCCAGGAACGCCGATTTCGAGCGGCTGGCCATGTCCGCCTTGCTCAGCGCCACCGCGCGCTCGTGCAGCGAGCGCTCGAGCTCGGCCTTGGTCGATTCGAGCTCGGCGATATGGGCGCGAAGCCTTGCCGCCTCGCCCGCGGCGCGCTCGGCCAGGTGATGGTCGACGGTGGCCACGACCATGCCGAGCCCCAGGATCAGCGTCGCCATCGCCGCGATCGCGATCGCCAGCGTGCTCGGCGCGAGCACGCCCTTGGTCGCGGGGATGGTGGGGTCGAAGACGAAAGTCACCGCCGACATGCCGGTGAAATGCATCGCGCAGATCGCCAGCGTGAACACCACCGCGCCGATCATGTAGGCCTTGAGCCTTTCGCCGCGCATCACAAGCACCATGCCGAGCGCCATCGCGGCGATGCCGATCACGAGCGAGCCCGCGACATAGCCGAAATCCCAGATCTCCCGCGCCGGCGCATGCACCGCAGCCATGCCGACATAGTGCATCGCGCCGATCGCGGAGCCCGTGAGCGCGCCGCCGAGGAACGGCCTGCTGCCCATCACGGCCAGCGCGAAGCCCGCGCCACACAGCCCGATCGCGATCACGACCGAAAGAATCGTGAGCGCGATGTCGTAGTCGAGCGGATAAGGCGCCTGATAGGCGAGCATGGCGACGAAATGCGTCGCCCAGATGCCGCAGCCCGCGACGAAGCCCGCGCCCGCGACCCACAGCATTCGGGTGCGGCCATCGCTCGCGCGCGCGCGGCCGACCAGCCCCATCGCCGTGCTGCAGGCGAAGAGACAGAGCACGCCCGCCAGAACGACGAGCTTGAGGTCATGATCCTGCGTGATGCAGCCGAGAACGCGAAACATTCTTGGATGACATCACAGACCTCGTAAAATCGTGCTGAACGAACAGGGTAAAGATCGCCCTAACGCGCGCAAGCCGTGGTAGTCGCGCACGCGCCTCTCCCGCGCCTATGGCGCGCTTGCCAGGAATGTTTAAGAGGCTAGGTTGGGCTCAAGGACCATCGAGGCGGGCATGATTCCCTTCACCGGCAACCCCTTGAACCGCGCGAGCGAGAAGCGCACCGATGCGGCATGGATCGAGGCGAAGCGCCGCGATCCGCGCACGCTCATCCTGCCGATGTGGCGGCTGATGCCGTTCCTCCTGGGCGATGAGAAGAACACGGCCCCCGCCGAGCTCGGCCTGTTCCGTCCCGGCTTGTGCGAAAGCCTTGCCGCGCCCGATGCGCCTTGCGTGTTCTTAGGCCTGGAAGGCAGCCAAGCGTTCTTCGCGCTCGACATCTCTGCGGCCGCCGATCCGGCGGCGAGCGGGGCGCTGGCCGGTCTCGGCCATTTCCGCGACGCGCGCGCGAGCGCCCAGCTCCTGCCGCTCAAGGACGCCGCGATCATGGGTCAGGCCAAGGCGATGATCGACTGGCATCAGCGCCACGGTTTTTGCGCGCGTTGCGGCCATCCGACGGCGGCCGTCGACGGCGGCCATCGCCGCGTCTGCGGCAACTGCAACGCCGAGCATTTCCCGCGCACCGACCCGGTCGTGATCATGCTGGCGACCCATGGCGAGGAGTGCCTGGTCGGACGCGGACGGCATTTCCCCGCCGGCATGTATTCGGCGCTCGCGGGCTTCGTCGAGCCCGGCGAGACCATCGAGGAAGCGGTGCGCCGCGAGCTGAAAGAGGAATCCGGCATCGACACCGGCAAGGTCGACTATCACACGACGCAGCCCTGGCCGTTCCCCTCCTCGCTGATGATCGGATGTTTCGCGCAAGCCTTGGGCAAAGACCTCGTCGTCGACGAGAACGAGCTCGCCGAAGCGCGCTGGCTCGACCGTGCGACGGTGCGCGCGGTGCTGGGCGGCGAACGCGTCGAGGGCCTCTGGCTGCCCCCGCCCATCGCCATCGCCCATCACCTGATCAAGGCATGGGCGATGGGAGACATCACGGCGTCCAGATGAAGGCCGTGTTCTTGTAGCGATTGCTCACATAGAAACCGGTGAGGACGCCGCCGTCGTTGATGCCGGTGATCCTGGTGCCGGCGAAGGGCTGCCTATGGCCGGCGTCGGGTTCGTCGATCCTGGTGAAGACGCCGCCCGCCGAATAGATGAAGCCGTGAAACCGCGAGCGGCGGTCGAGATAGTCGCCCACGACGTTGCCCGCGCCGTCGATATGCTCGACGTCCATGTCGGAGACCTTGGGCCCGAACGGCTTGACGCGGCCATGCGCGTTCAGCGTGAAGCCGCGCGTGTCGTCGTTGTCCCTTACCAGGACACCCGCCGCCAAGCCGGCATCGTTGATCGCGGTCAGCGAGGTGCCCGCGTCCAGCGTCGTCACGTTGCCGCCGCTGAGCACGAAACCCTGCGGCGCCGAGCCGAAGCCGATCTGCCCGACCATGACGTTGGCGTCGTTCAGTCCGTAGACGGACGTCTCGGCGTCGTTCGAGGCGCTGACGATGGAGAGCGTGCCATCCGGCGCGCGCAGGAAGCTGCCGCTGGAATTGTCCGCGTTGGAGAAGGTGCCCGAGACGTAGCCCTGGGCGTTGATCGCCGTCGCGGTCGTGTAGCGCGCGCCGTCGATCTGGAATACTTCGAAGCTGCCGTCCGGCTGGCGCACGAAAGACTGCTCGGCGCTCGAATAGCCCGTGATGGCGCCCGCGTCGTTGATCGCCGTAGGCGTGGTGCTCTTGAGGCCGGGAGCGGAGAACGTCGTGATCGTGCCGTCCGGCGTGCGCACGAAGCCGCCGTCTTTGTGCGCGGTAGTGGAATAGAAACCCGCGACAACGCCCGAGGCGTTGATCGCGGTCGCCACGGTGTTCTTGGCACCCGGCACGGTGAAGCTCGTGAACTGACCAGCCGTCGCCGCGCTGGAGACGAGGCATGCGGCAACCAGCAGCGCACCCAAACCGTATCTGGACATGGCAATCCTCCCTGGAACCGGCGGGAAGATTACCACAAGGTTGCCGTTATTTCATCCCCTTTAGCGTGCCCACGATGGCTTTGGCGGCGGCGGTCGCGTCGGCCTTCGCGCTGGCGAGATCCTGGGTGGCCAAGCCTTCGCGCGCTTTCGCGGCGGCGCCCTGGAAGACCGCGATCCTCTTCGGGTCGGTCTCGTCGGGGATGATGCCGTTGCCGGAATTGACGCAAGGGTTCATCTGCGTCCTGTCGAAGCCTTCGCCCTTCGGCCCGACGAGGCAGTTGAGCGCATGATGAAGATGGAAGTGCGCGTCCTCGATGGTCGCAGCCTCGCCGGCATATTCGGCATGCTCGGCGGCATTGACGATCTCGCTGCGCAGATCGGCGGCGACAGCGGGGGACGCTAGTAACGCTGTAAACGCCAGCGCGGAAAAATATTTCGACATCTGCGGCTCCTCCAAATCGGAGCGCTCCATAGCATCGCCAGCGCGTGTCCGCAGATCACATCCGCGCCATCGCGGGCGGAACAATCAGGGGCGCCAGATGAACCCGTAGGTCTTCGAGATTTCGCCGTCCTTGACCGCATAGGTGCCGGCGACGAAGCCTCGGTCGTTGATGCCGGCCGGCTCGACGTCGTGGACACCCTTGATCTTCAATATCCTGGTTTCTCCCGAGAGCGTCTGCACAAAGCCGCGCACGCGCTTCGCCGGCACATAGCATCCCGCGACGTTTCCGGAGCGATTGATCGAAACGACTCTGGTATCCGAGACGCCACCCACATCGATAAACGTTATGGTCCCGTCCGGGCTACGCAGAAATCCCGTCCGCTCGTAGCCGTCATGGTCATAATATCCAGTGATCCAGCCGTCATCGTTCAACCCCGCAACACCGATGTCCTGGGCGCCGGGAATGTCGAATATCGTCTGACTACCGTCCGGCCCCACCAGAAGACCGTGTTGTCCTACACCGTCCGCGAAAGAGCCGGCGGCGTATCCGCGATTGTTAAGTGCCGCCAAGCCCACGGCACTTGAACCGGGCACATCGACGATCGTGACGGTGCCGTCGGGCTGCCGGATGAAGCCGTGTCCCGCATAGCTCGAGTCGGTGAAATAGCCCACGGTCTCGTCCGCCTCATTGATCGCCACGGCGTTGGTATTGTCGAGAGGATCGCCCGAGGCGTTGAACGTCGTGACGGTTCCATCCGCCAGACGCACAAAGCCCATCGAGCACGAGAAGCCGAGAGTGCCGCACCCGTGCGAGGCTACACCCGCGATATCGCCGCGACTGTTGATCCCCTCCGGCCAAGGCTCCACGTTATCCGGAACCGTTACTGGGACGATCGTGCCGTCCGTTTCGCGAAGGAATGCAGATTCATCCCAAACACCGATGACCTGGCCTTTCGCATTGATCCCCCAGAGACGAGTCGTGCCCTCGCCATCCACGTCGACGACCGTATAGTGACCGGCCCGGACCGGGTCTGCCGATGCCTGAAAAAGCAATGCGGCGACTGTGGCGCGGACGAGAAAGCTGTGCATCAAGGCATCTCCGCGCGGAAGGGGTGGGCGGGATAGACGCCCAGGATCGTGAGCTTGGACGTGAAGTATTGCAGTTCCTCGAGCGCGCGGCGGACTTGAGGCTGGTCGGGATGGCCTTCGATGTCGGCGTAGAACTCGGTCGCGTTGAACGAGCCGCCAAGCTGATAGGATTCGAGCTTGGTCATGTTGACCGCGTTGGTCGCGAAGCCCCCCAGCGCCTTGTAGAGCGCCGCGGGGATGTTGCGGACACGAAACAGGAATGTCGTGATCACCGCGCGCCCGTCGTTCGGCGCATCGTCGTCCTCGGCGCCGACGACGAGGAAGCGCGTCATGTTGTGCGGCTCGTCCTCGACGTCGGGCTTGAGCACGTCCAACCCGTAGAGCTCGCCCGCGAGACGCGAGGCGATCGCGGCCGAGGTGGGGTCCTTCAGCTCGGCGACATGCTTGGCGCTGCCGGCGGTGTCGGACCATTCGCGCTCGACGAGGCCGAGCTCCTTGATGAGCTTGCGGCATTGGCCGAGCGCGGGACGCTGGCTGTAGACCTCTCTCACGCCGCCGAGCACAGCGCCCTTCAGCCCCAGCAATTGATGGCGCACGCGGTGGAAATGCTCGCCCACGATGAAGAGGTCGCCCGCGCCGGGCGTGGCCTGCCCTTTGATCAGCCGTCCGAAATGGCGCACGAGCAGATGGGTGTCGGCGATCCGTCCGTAGACGGAGTTCTCCACCGGCACGATGGCGAGATCGGCCTCGCCCAGCTTCACCGCTTCGAGAGCCGCATCGAACGTCGGACGCGGCACGGCGGTGGCGTGCGGCACGGCCTCGCGCGCGGCGAGGTTCGCATAGGCGCCCGGCTCGCCCTGGAACGCGATCGTCCTGGCGCGGGAGATCAGCGACACCATGCGCGCGCCCTTTCCAGATCCTGCGGCGTGTCGACGCTCAAAGGCACCTCGTCGACCCGCGCCACCGCAATGGTCATGCCGGCTTCGAGCGCACGCAGCTGTTCGAGCTTCTCGCGCTTCTCGAGCGGCGAGGGCGCAAGCGTCACGAACCGCTTCAACGCCTCGCGCCTGAAGGCATAGATGCCGACATGGTGGAACAAGGGCCCCTCGCCATGAGGGGCGCGGGCGCGGGTGAAGTAGAGCGCGCGGCCAAGCCGGCCCCCCGGATCCCAAGCGACCACCGCCTTGGTGACGTTCGGATTGCCGGCGTCGGCGGCATCGCCGATCTCGGCCGCGAGCGTGGCGATGTCGGCGCTCCCAAGCGCCTCCACCGACGCGCGGATCGCGGACGGGTCGATCGCCGGCAGGTCGCCCTGCAGGTTCACGACCGCGTCATGGGCCCCTTGGGGGTCGATGGCCTCGAGCGCCGCGAAGATCCGGTCCGAGCCCGAGGGCAGATCGGGCGCCGTCATGACCGCTTTTCCGCCGGCGGCCTCTATCGCCTCGACGATCTCGCGCTCGGCCGCGGCGACCACGACCGGCCCCAGCCCCGCCGCGACGGCCTGCCGCCAGACCCGCACGATCATCGGCGTGCCCGCGATATCGGCCAGCGGCTTGCCCGGAAGCCGTGTCGAGGCCATGCGGGCGGGGATCAGGACGATGGGGTTCATGGGGATTTGCCGGGATTCCCTGGTTTTATGCGACGCTTCGCCGCAATGACGCGATTGGGCGGACTTGTAATGTCGCCCCGGTCCGGCGCGGACCCAGACCTTTCCTCAAGCGCGCCAGCACGGCGGAGCTGACCTTATGGATTCCTTCGAGTGGAACAAGATCGCAGGCGCCGTTCTGGCCACGGTGATGTTCGTGATCGTGGTCAAGTTCGCCGCCGAGGCGATCTTCGAAACGACGCCTCCCGCCAAGCCCGGCTATGTCGTCGAAGGCGTGAAGGAGGAGACGACCACCACCGCGTCCACGGCACCGGTCGAGGAAGCGCTTCCCGATTTCGGCACCGTGCTCCCCACAGCCGACACCGCCGCGGGCCAGAAGATCTCGGTGCGCTGCCAGCAATGCCATGACCTCTCGAAGGGCGGACCGGACAAGACCGGTCCCAATCTGTGGGGCGTCATCGGACGGCCCCGCGCCTCACGTCCGGGCTTCGCCTATTCGGCCGGCATGAAAGCCGACAGCGGGCCCTGGACCTTCGACAAGTTCTTCAGGTTCATCAAAGATCCGCAGAGCTATGTGCCCGGCACGCGCATGAGCTTCGCCGGCATTTCGAGCGCGAAGGACCGCATCAACCTGCTCGCCTGGCTGCGCACGCAGAGCGACAGCCCGCTGCCGATCCCGCCGCCCGCACCTGCGAAGCCTGCCGCCGCACCGGCCGCGGCGCCTACGCCGAACGCGCCGGCCAATGCGACGCCCCCCGGCGCCGCGCCCAAGACGCCGGCGCCCGCGCCTGCAACACCGAAGAAGAGCTGATATAAACGGCGCGCATGAGCACGCGCCCGACCCTTCTGCTCGTCGTCCCCGTCGCCTGGGCACCGCTTTGGATGCCGTGGTTCGAGGGCGCGCCGTTCGACGTGCTCCTTCATGACCTCGACGCCTACGATCCCAAGGCGATCGACTACACGCTGAGCTTCCGACCGCCCTTCGGCTTGCTGAAAAGCCTGACCAACCTCAAGACGATCTTCTCGCTGGGCGCGGGCGTCGACGCGTTCCTCGCCGATCCCGAATTCCCGAAATCCGTGCCGCTGGTGCGCTTCGTCGATCCGCAGCTCTCCACCGAGATGGCGCAATACGTCGTGATGCATGTGTTGCTGCAGCACCGCCATCAGCGCGACTTCGACGCGGCGCAGGCGATGGCCAAATGGGCGCAGCGCATGCTGCCGCGCAAGACCGCCGACACGCGCATCGGGATTTTGGGACTGGGCGAGATCGGGACCGTGGCGGGCGAGCGGCTCAGCGCGCTGGGCTTTCCGGTTCACGGCTGGAGCCGCACGCGCAAGACCGCGCCGGGCATCCAGAGCTTCGCGGGCGAGAGCGAGTTCGCGTCGTTCCTCGGCCAAAGCGATTTCCTGATTTGCCTGTTGCCGCTGACCAAAGAGACGCGCGGCATCTTGAACGCGAAGACCTTCGCGATGCTTCCCGAAGGCGCCTATGTCATCAACGTCGCGCGCGGCGGCCATCTCGTCGAGCCCGACCTCATCGCCGCGCTCGATTCCGGTCATCTGGGCGGCGCCACGCTCGACGTCTTCCAGACCGAACCGCTGCCCGGGGACAACCCGCTCTGGCGCCACCCCAAGATCGTCGCCACGCCGCACATCGCCGCGATCTCCGACCCGCGCGTGACCGCGAACTACATCATCGACTCCATCGCCCTCGTCGAGCGCGGCGAGCGCCATCCCAATACGGTGGATATGGGCAAGGGGTATTGACCCTCACTTAACCTCCCCATAAGGGGGAGGTTGGAACCGAACCTAAGTTCCAAAAATAAACCCGCGCTTCAGAACCTACTTTCCTTGATCCACGCACGCGTCACACCAGATACGCGTGATGACGCTCGCGCACCACATCGACGCAACGCATGTTCCATCGCGCAAGCGGCCGTTCCGGCCGCGCAAGCGTGTGCTGTCTGCGAGGACGAATTCCAAGCCCGTGCAACCGGTTGCCATGGGGTCGGGCGAGGTTGAACCCGGGTTACACGAAAAAAATTCGCGCACGTCGAAAGGCGGCGCGCCGCGCGGCAACCAGAACCGGTTCGTTCACGGCCGCTACACACGCGAACGGCGCGCACTCTACGCCGCGATCCGAGCGCATATCCGGGAGGGGCGGGAGCTGATCGCGTGGGCGAGACTGGTGCTGGCGGAGCGGGCGATGGGCGCGGCGCTTGAAAGGTGTATTCAACCTCCCCCTTGCCGCCTTCGCTTCGCTTCGGCGCGCCAGGAGAGCTCTCTGGCCGCGGCGAAGCCAAAGGCGGAGCCGGGTGGGGGTTCGCAGCGACAGCGTGCGAACGACGCGCGCGGCGAAGCGAGCACGTCGAGTGGGGGCCGCAGCCCCGCACCGTCCCCCCACCCGAAAAATCCTTCGGATTTTTCGTCGATACGCTGCCGCTATCGACCCCCACAAAGGGGGAGGTTATTTCCCGTACCGCTCCCGCAACAGCGCATAGATCGCACGCGCGCAGTTCGCCTCGGCACCTTTGCGGCGGCCGGGTTTGGGGCGGTCGCTCCAGGCGGCGATGTCGAAATGGACCCAGGACTTGGCCTTGGCGACGAAGCGGTTCAGGAACAGCGCGGCGGTGATCGCGCCCGCGTAGCCGTAATCGGGATTGTTGTTGAGATCGGCGACGCTGCTCGACAACGCGCTCTCATAACCGCGCCACAAGGGCAGGCGCCACATCGGGTCCTGCACCGCCCTGGAATGGCGCATGAGATCGGACGCCAGCGTCTCGTCGTCGGTGAAGTAGGGCGGAAGCTCGAAGCCGGTGGCGACGCGCGCCGCACCGGTGAGCGTTGCGATGTCGATCAGAAGCTCCGGCGCCTCGCTGTCGGCCTCGCTGAGCGCGTCGGCGAGCACGAGGCGGCCTTCGGCATCGGTGTTGCCGATCTCGACGGTGAGGCCCTTGCGGCTCTTGAACACGTCGCTCGGGCGATAGGCCTTGCCGGACACCGAGTTCTCGACCGCAGGGACAAGGACGCGCAGGCGCACATCCAGCTTCGCGCCCATCACCATGTCGGCGACGGCGAGCACCGTCGCCGCCCCGCCCATGTCCTTCTTCATCGACAGCATGCCCGACGAGGGCTTGAGATCGTAGCCGCCGGTGTCGAAGCACACGCCCTTGCCGACCAGCGTCACCTTGGGCGCATCGGTCCGGCCCCAGGCGATGTCGATCAGTCGCGGCGCGCGGTCCGAGCCCTGGCCCACCGCATGGATCAGCGGATAGTTCGCCTTGACGAGCGCTTCGCCCACGGTGACCGCGAACTTCGCGCGGTGCTTCTTGGCAAGCGCGCGCGCCGCGCTAGCAAGCTCTTCCGGCCCCATGTCGTTGGGCGGCGTGTTGATCAGGTCGCGCGCGAGGAAGATGCCCTCGGCGATCCGTGCGACCTCGCCGCCGTCGACGCCTTGCGGCAGCACGAGCTTCGCAGCCTTGGGCGGCGCTTTCTTGTAGCGCGAGAACGCATAGGTGCCGAGCGCCCAAGCGAGCGCGCCAACGGCGCCGCCATGCGCGTCTGGAACATCCGCGAACCGGTAGGTGCCCGCGGGCAAGTTCTCCGAGAAATGCGCCAGGGCCAGGACGTCATCGCCTTTGCCCAATCCCAGCACCGCCGACGCGACCCGGCCCTGCGCGTCGGGGACGAGCTTCAGCTCGCCGTCCTTGGCCTTGAAGCCCGTATTCGCAAGGAACGCCGCCTCGCGTTTCGGCCGCGCGGCGAGCCAGCGCTTGAGATCGCTCTCGCGCACCGCATGGAGCGGGACCGCGCCCCTTGCATTCTTCGCAAAGCTTGTGTGCATCGAAAACCCTGCTCAAGTCACGCGGGCGAGATTAGAAATGAGCGCCCACAACTGCAAATCGGGAAAAGCCCACATGACCTATACGCTGATCGGCGGCACCAAGGAGTGGTCGAGCTGGAGCCTGAGGCCCTATGTGGCGCTGCGCCATATCGGCGTGGCTTTCGTCGAGGAGATGGTGCCGCTGACGCATGGCGCCCCCACCCCCGGCATGGCCGCTCATTCGCCCTCGGCGCGCGTGCCGGTGCTGCGCATCGAGGAAGGCGGCGGCACCACGACGATATGGGACAGCCTGGCGATCTGCGAGACGCTGGCGGAGCGGCATCCCGGCGCCAAGCTGTGGCCTGAAGATCCCATGGTGCGGGCGGTCGCGCGCGCCTATGCGGCGGAGATGCATTCGGGCTTCGCCGATCTGCGCGAGCAGCTGTCGATGGATTTCGCCCGCCGCCTGCCGCTGCCCGCGCTGCGCGACGCGACCAAGGCGCAGATCGCGCGCATCCAGGACGCCTGGGACGAGGCGCTTGCCCGTCACGACGGCGCCTTCCTGTTCGGCACTTTCTCGATCGCCGATTGCATGTACGCGCCGGTGGTGTCGCGCTTTGCGACCTATGGCGTGGCCCTGCCGCCCAGGCTTCAGGCCTATGCGGACAGGATGATGGCGCTGCCCGCCATGCAGGACTGGGGCAAGGCCGCGCAAGCCGAGGTGGACGCCGGTGTTGCCTAGAGCGGCGTCCGCCTGAGCGGTTGCATTCGCGACGGACATGCCTACCTCAGGAGAGGAAGCATCGGGGGGCGGGCAAGATGTTTCGCGACTTGACCACGCCGGCGTATGTCCTTCACGTCGCGGCCGGCACGCTTGGGCTCGTCTCGGGAATGGTCGCGGCGTTTGCGGCCAAGGGCGGCCGCCTGCATCGCAGCGCCGGAAACGTCTTCTTCGCTTCCATGATGATCATGGCCGCGTTCGCCGCCTATCTCGGCGTCGTGGTGCCGGACCGTATCAACATCTTCATCGCCACCTTCACCGCCTACCTCGTGGCGACGGCATGGCTGACGGTGCGGCGCAGAGAGGGCACGATCGGCTTTGCCGAGAAGATCGCATTCGCGGCGGCGCTCGTCCTGTGCGCGCCTTTCGCGATCCTGTCCTTCCAGCTGGCGCTGGGCCTGCCGCCCCTGTTCACGAGCACCGTTGCGCTCAAGGGGCCCGTTCTGATCGCGATCTATGTCTTCACAGCGGTGCTCGTCCTTGCGGCGATGGGCGACTTAAAGGTGGTGCTGGCCGGCGGTACCGCCGGCGCGCCGCGGATCGCACGGCATTTGTGGCGCATGTGCCTGGGTCTCACCCTGGCCACCGGCTCGGCGTTCACCAACGGGTTGGCGCGCCTGATCCCCGCCTCCTATCACGTGCCGCCACTGGCTTTCTTCCTGCCCCAGCTCGTGCCGCTGGGGTTGCTGGTCTTCTGGATGGTCCGGGTGCGCTTCACCGGCTGGTACGGGCGCGGCAAGGCGGCCGGATCCAGACCCGAGATTTCCGGCTAAGACTTTGCCGGAGTTAAAGGTTTATTGACTGGGCCGGGTCATTCTGTGCCGTGGACCATTTCGCCCAGGCCTGCCCATGGATCGCTCTCTCGCCCGCCTCGCCGCCGTCCTTTTGATCGGCACCGCGCTCAGCGCCTGCTCGACCTTTTCCTCGGACACGCCCTCCGCTCCCAAGCAGGCCGCGGCCAAGCCGGCCGCTTCGACCAAGACGCTGGCAGCCGATCTCGACGCGCAGATCCTGAACGCACAGACGGCGCGCGCGGCTGGCGATTATCAGGGCGCGACCAGGATCCTGAGCCAGCTCATGCTCGTCGCCCCCGACAACCCGCGCGTCGTCGGCGAGTACGGCAAGAATCTGGTGCAGCAGGGCCGTTCGAAAGAGGCGCTCGATTTCCTCAAGCGCGCGATAGAACTCTCGCCCAATGACTGGGCGCTCTATTCCGCGAGCGGCGTGGCCTATGACCAGAACGGCCAATATTCGGCCGCCAGGGTCGCCTATCAGCAGGCGCTGGCGCTTAGGCCCGGAAACGCGGCCGTGCTCAACAACTACGGACTGTCCAGGATGCAGGCCGGCGACCTCAGCGGCGCGCGCCAGCTGTTCGCGCAAGCCGAGGCCGCGGGCGGCGCCGATCCCAAGATCGCCAGCAACGTCGCCCTGCTCGCGAGCATGTCGCCGGCGCCCGCGCTGGAACCCGCACATGCCGCGGCGCCGATGAAGTCCCCCGCGCCCGCGCCGATGGCCTCCACGCCCAAATCCGCCGTCGCGCGCAACACCGCACCCAAGCCCGCCGCCGTCGACACCGTGATGATGCAGCAGATCCCGATCGACCCGAAGGCAGGCCCCGTGAAAGTCGCGACCGGCGCGCCGCACAAGCTTGTGAAGGATACGCCCGCGACCGCCGTCGCCACGACGGCGCACGCGCCCAAGAAAGTCGCGGCCGCGCCCGCGCCCAAGAAGACGGCCGCTGCTCCCGCCGCGCCGAAGAAGGTCGCGGCCGCAGCACCCAAGCCCGACGCCAAGAAAGCGCCGCCCGCCAACAAGACGCCTTCGCTGCGCATGACCGCGGACGCAGCGACGCCTTAGAGCCGCCTATCGCGGGACCGCGCCGAGCAGATAGGGCAACCCGTTCTCGATCTTGTGGCTTTCGGCCCAGCTCGCCGGATCGAACCCGGCCGGCAGCCCCGACTGGAGCTGCGTCGTGGTCAGCCCGGTCACGCCGCTGCAGCTGTCCTGGCAGCCCTGCGTGGTTCCGCTGGTCGTCGTATCCCAATAGACGTCCGTATAGGTGCCCTGAAACGCGTCGCCGACAGAACCTCCCAGATCGCCCGTGCCGGAAACTTTTCCGAACGAATAGCTCGTTTGCACGATCCCCTGGTTCGACTCGCCGATCAGGCCGCCCGCGGCCGGATGGTTTGGTCCCGTTTGCGCCGTCACCGATCCACTCGCCATCGACTCCGTGATGAAAGCTTCTTCGTCGCCCACCAAGCCTCCGGCGATATTTCCGCTGACCGCATCACTGGCGAAGACGTCGAAGACGTAACCGTAGTTGCAGCCCGCCGCGCCGCCGGTCGCCAACGCCTTCGACGCCGACACGTTGCCGCTGACGAAGTCGTAGACGAGATTGCCCAGATTGTCGCCCAAGAGAGCGCCGACGCAGGACCCGCCCCCCGACTGGATGTCGATATTGGTCAGGTTGAGATTGCGGACGCTGTGGCCCAAGCCCATCTGGCGGATCAGGCCGACATAGTCCTGACCGGAGGTGCTGTTGATGCGCAGGTTGGAGATCGTGTGACCCATGCCGTTGATCTCGCCGTCGAACACGCCGCCAATCGGAGACTGGGAGAACGTGCCGTAGGCGCTCGCATCATCGTCATTGTTGAGCGCATAGAAGCCCTCGCTGTCGTCGGCCTGGATATCGGCAATCATGCTCTGCAGGTTGGGTTCGATCTTGAAAGGCAAATTGTTGATGACGAGGCTGCTGCGCATATCGAGAAAAGTGACGCTGCCTTTGCTGGAGAAGGACAAAGCCGGGCCGCTGAGGAAGTCGAGAGTCGTAAAAGTAAGATCTCCCCTGCCTTCGACTCTTATCGGAGCGGCGATGTAGATCGGCGTTGCGTTGAGCGTCAGCTTATGCCCCTTGGTCCAGTATATCGCGGCCTGGACCTCGATACCCCTGGCGCTACCATCGAAGATTTGAAGATCGCCATGCTGGATCAGCTTCTTCAGGTCCTTGACGTTCAGCACGGCTTGGCTCGCGGTCGCGGAACACTGTCCCGGGGTGCAGGTCATGTTCGATGTAGGCTTTTTCGAGATGACGAGCTGGGCCTGCGCCGCGGTCGTGGCGCCGAACAGAAACGCGAGCGCGACGCAGCGCCCGATGATGCTGTGCGTTTTCATGAAACTCCCCCGGAAAACTTCCCCGGAAGAACTCTAGCAGGAATTGCAATGCGCGGAAGACGCCGAACCGCGTCAATGCGTCATATGCGTGACCTTCATGATCGCGGGCCCCATGATGACGACGAAGAGGCACGGCAGGAAGAACACGATCATCGGCACGGTGAGCTTGGCGGGGAGGGCTGCCGCCTTCTTCTCGGCGTCGGAGAAACGCTGCTCGCGGTTCTCCTGGGCCGCGACGCGCAGCGCCTGCCCCAAAGGCGTTCCGTATTTTTCCGCTTGATTGAGCGCGGTCGCGACCGCTTTCACGCCGCTATGGCCGCAGCGCTGGGCGAGGTTCTCGAACGCGACGCGGCGCTCGGGTAGATAAGAGAGCTCGGCGGTGGTCAGCGCCAATTCCTCGGCGAGCTCTGGCGATTGCTGGCCGATCTCCGACGCCACGCGCGTGAAGGCGGGCTCGATCGACATGCCCGATTCGACGCAGATCAACATAAGGTCGAGCGCGTCGGGGAAGGCGCGCATGATCGATTGCTGGCGGCGCGTGATGGCGTTGGAGACGTAGACGTCGGGCAGATAATAGCCCACCAGGGACGCGGCCACCGCCACGCCTACCTTCATGATCGCCGACCACTGGAAATGGGCGATGAGGAAGACATAGACGAGCGCGATCGCAAAGACGACGAACGGCATCACGAAGCGGAAGAACATGAACACCATCACCGGCGTCGGCCCGCGGAAGCCCGCCATGGCGAGCTTCTCCTTGCTGCCCTCGGACTGGACGAGCTTGGCGATGTCGAAGCGCTCGACGATGCCCTTCATGAACTTGACCGAGCCGACCGCCTCGACGCGCAGCGAGCCGCGCTTGGCGTTGAGCGCCGCGTGATGGCGCGCGCGCAGCTCCTCGCGGCGCTGGGCGACGTTCTTGAGGCGCTGGCCCAGCCCGTCGCGCTCCGCGAAGGGAAGCCCGAGCGTCACGATGGTCGCGAAGGCGAAGATCGCCGCCGCCAGCGTCGCCAGGAACGCCGGGTCGAACAACAGGTCCATGATATCGGCGGTCATCGCGTTCTCAGTGCTTGAAGTTGATCATCTTGCGCATCACGAAGATGCCCACGCTCATCCACACGACGCAGCCCGCGAGCATCAGATTGCCCGTCTTCTCGGTGAAGAGCAGCGAGATGTAGGCGGGCGTGGTCACATAGACGATGCCCATCACCGCGGGCGGCAGCGAGCCGATGATGGCCGCCGACGCCTTGGCCTCCGACGACATCGCCTTGATCTTGCCGGCGAGCCGCTTGCGGTCGCGCAGCACGCCCGCGAGGTTGCTCAGCGCCTCGGACAGGTTGCCGCCCGATTTCTGCTGGATCGTCATGACGATGCCGAAGAAGGAGACTTCCGGCGTCGGCATGCTCTCGAACATGCGCTTGCAGCCCTGCTCGAGCGTGACGCCGACCTTCAGGCCCTCGACGAGCTTGGAGAATTCGCTGCCGACGGGATCGGGGCTTTCCTTCGCCACGATACGCAATGCCTCGTTGGTGGGAAGGCCCGAGCGCACGCTGCGCACGATGACGTCGATGGCGTTGGCGAACTCGCCGGTGAATTTCTTCTCGCGCCTGGCCTTGATGAAACCGAGAACCCAGCGCGGCAGCCCGAGCCCCGCACCGAAAGCGGCGAGCGCGCAGATGAGAAGCCCCTGGTGCAGCACGAACAAGACGAGACCGATGGCGAGACCCAGCCCGCCGGAGATCATCCAAAACACGTTGACCGAGACGTCGGCGAACCCCGCCTGGTCGAGGCGGCGGCGCATGGTGAGCTTCTGCTTCTGCTCGGCGTTCTTGCTTTCGATCTGCTGCAGGAGCTGCTGGACGTTCTTGCGCTTGAGCGCGGTGCCGTCAGCGGCCGCACCGCGAAGCTGCGCCGTGGGCCGTGCCACCGCGGCCAGGCGCTTCTGCTGGCGGTCGCGCCCGGCGCCGGCATAGACGTAACCCGCGCCGCCCAGCGCCAGGATCACGAGCAAGCCAGCGAAGATCAGGACCATCTCGAGCCTCAGCCCTGAAGCTGGTCGAGGGCGTCGGCCAGCTCGCGCTCGAGATTGTAGTAGCGCGCGCGCTCCCAGAAGCTCGGACGCACGATGCCCGTGCCCATATGCTTGCCCTTGAGGCGCCCGGTCTCGTCCTCGCCTGTGATCTCGTAGACGAGCAGGTCCTGGGTGATGACGACGTCGCCTTCGGTGCCGACCACCTCGGTGACCTTGGTGATGCGGCGCGAGCCGTCGCGCATGCGCTCGGCCTGGATGATGACGTCGATCGAGCCCACGATCATCTCGCGGATCGTCTTCATCGGCAGCGCATAGCCGCCCATGGTGATCATGGATTCGAGACGGCTCATCGCCTCGCGCGGGGAGTTGGCGTGCAGCGTGCCCATCGAGCCGTCATGGCCGGTGTTCATGGCCTGCAGAAGGTCGAACGCCTCGGGTCCGCGCACCTCGCCCACGATGATGCGCTCCGGGCGCATGCGCAGACAGTTCTTGACCAGGTCGCGCATGGTGATCATGCCCTGGCCTTCGAGGTTGGCGGGACGCGTCTCCAGGCGCACGACGTGCGGCTGCTGCAATTGAAGCTCGGCCGCGTCCTCGCAGGTGATGATGCGCTCTTCGGCGTCGATGTAAGCGGTCATGCAATTGAGCAGCGTGGTCTTGCCCGAACCGGTGCCGCCGGAGATCAGGATGTTGCAGCGGCAGCGTCCGATGACGCCCAGCACGCGCGCGCCCGCGGGCGAGATCGAGCCGAACTTGACGAGGTCGTCAAGCGTCAGCTTGTCCTTGCGGAATTTACGAATGGTGAGCGTGGGGCCGTCGAGGGAGAGCGGCGGCGCGATCACGTTGACGCGCGAGCCGTCGGCGAGGCGCGCGTCGCAGATCGGCGAGCTCTCGTCGACGCGGCGGCCGACCTGGCTGACGATGCGCTGGCAGATGTTCATCAACTGCGCGTTGTCGCGGAAGCGGACCGAGGTGAGCTGGACCTTGCCGCCGACCTCGATGAAGACGCGGCTGGCGCCGTTGACCATGATGTCGGCGATGTCGTCGCGCGCGAGCAGCGGCTCGAGCGGGCCGTAGCCGAGAACGTCGTTGCAGATGTCCTGGAGCAGGTGTTCCTGCTCCGCGATCGACATCACCACCGCCTTGATCGAGATGATCTCGTTGACGATGTCGCGGATTTCCTCGCGCGCCGAATCCGGATCGAGCTGGGCGAGCTGGGCGAGGTCGATGGTGTCGATCAGCGCGCTGAAGATCAGCGTCTTGATCTGGTAGTAGTCCTCGGAGCGCTGGTCGATCTGCACGCGCGGCATGGTCTTGCTGGGCGCGGGGGCTGCCTGCGCGACCTTCATCGGCGCCGGCTCGACGCGCGGCGGCTGGTCGCCCTCGCCCCGTGCCGGCGTCGCCGGCATGGGCGGACGCTGTATCGTCTCGGCCTCGGCGGTGCTGCGCTTTCCGAACATGCTCTCTAAGCCCTCTTCTTACTCTTGCCGAGGAAGGAAAGGAGCGAGCCGTTGGACTTCGGGCTCGCCTGGGGCACGCGTCCGGTGATGAGCTGGGCGAGGCGGCGCACGGCTTGCGCGCTCTGACTTGTGCTCTGCAGCTCTATCAGCATCTGGCCGTTGTTGGCGGCCTGGCCGAAAAGCTGCGGATCGAAATTGAAGATGCAGGCCGGATCGACGCCGAGCGTCTCGGCGAAATCCTTCGCCGGGATCTCGGGGCGCTTGGGCTGGCCGACCTGGTTGAGCACCAGGCGCGGCGGCGCGTCGTTGGGGCGGTTGTTCTTGAGCAGCTCGGCCATGCTCTTGGCGTTGCGCAGGGAAGCCAGATCTGGCGTCGCCACGATAACGATCTCGTCGGCGTTGACGAGCGTGGCCTTGACCCAGGGCGCCCAGACATGCGGCAGGTCGACGATCACGCAAGGCGTGATCTGACGCACCGCGTCGAGCACCGATTCATAGGCGTCGGTGCTTGCGTCGTAGTCGCGCTCCAGCGCCGCCGGCGCGGTGAAGAGCGAGAGATGGTCGCCGCGCTTGATCAGCAGCCGGTCCAGCAGCACGTCGTCCAGGCGTTCCGGGGCCGAAAGCGCCTCGGCGACGCCCTGGCTGGGCTCGTCGTTGAAATCGAGCGCGGTGGTGCCGAACGGCAGGTCGAAATCGACGATGGTCGTGTTGATGTGCAGCTCCTCGGCCACGCACCACCCCGCATTGTGCGCGAGCGAGGACGCGCCCACGCCGCCGCGCGCGCCGACGAAGGCGACGACGCGGCCGATGGGCGACGCGCCGGGCTCCAGATAGAGCCCCGAGATCACCTCGATCAGATGGATCGGGTTGAGCGGCGCGACCAGATATTCGCTGGCGCCGCGGCGCATCAATTCGCGATAGAGCTCGACGTCGTTGGTGCGGCCGACCACGATCACCTTGGTCGCCGGATCGCAGACATGCGCCAGGCGATCGAGCTCGTCGAGCGCGGCCTGGCCGTTCAGCCTGGTCTCGACGAGGAGCAGGTTGGGCGTGACCACGCCGTGGTAGTGCTCGACCGCGGCGCCGATGCCGCCGAGCTGGACGTTGAGATGCGCCTTGGCGAGACGCCGGTCGGCGCCGGCGCGCTGGAGCGCGGCCCCCGTGTCGGGGAACTCGACGAAGGCGTGGATCGAGATGCGCGGCACCGGCCGCTCATGCGGCTTGGCACCGAAGGCTTCTGGCATGGGAGCTTGCAGCGTCGTCATATCGCCTGACCGTTACTGGATTTCGGAGCTCTGGCCGGACTGCTCCACCGCCTTGTCGGCGGTATGCTTGTCGGCCTGACTGACTTCACCCTTCTCGTAGTGACCCATGACCGTGTTGCGCCGCGTGGCGTCGGACGCGTCCATGGTGCGCGGCTGGACGAGGTCGCGCGGATCGCTGAGCTGGGCCGCGAGGTTGTGCTGCACCGAGCAGCCGTAGTTGAGCGTGGGCGCGTTGTCGACGTTGTCTTGCCAGTCCTTCGACCAGTCGCCGCCCGGCACGCAGTTCTCGACATGTGCCTTGTAGGCGACGTAGCCGAGCTCGATCTTGCCGTCGCCGCCATCGGCGCGCTCGCCGACCAGGATGCGGTCGCGCGGCACGCCGTATTGCGCCAGCCGCTCGCCGAAATAGCCGATCGCCGCGTTCGCCGAGGGGCCCCGGGGCGCGCTGATCGAGATCGCGCCGTTGCCGCCCGCCAGGAAGTCGGCGACGAAGAGGCTGAAGCGCGCCGCATCGTCGGGCATCAGGCCTGCGTCGGACGCCGAATAGGCAAGACGCAGCGTGTGATAGTCGGGCTCGACCGTGATGGGATGGTTCTGCTCGGGATCGGAAAACTGGCCGCCGCCGTCGTTCGACGGCGCGGCACAGCTTCCCGCGAACAGGAAAGCCGCCAGCGAGGCGAAGCGCATGATGTCCTTCGAATGGGCCATGGGACGCTTCCTTCCTATTGCACGATGTAGCCGACGGGGCCGCTGCCGGAGGGTTTCGGCGCGCTCGCGTCGTGCTGATAGACGGCGTTGAGGTGGCCGAACAGGATGGTCTCCGGATCGGTCGGGATCTGATAGCCGTCGGTCGGCGATTCGAGCTTGGCTTCGGTCGTGGGACTGACGAGATAGGCGCTTACCAGCACGACGAGCTCGGTCTCGTTGTTCTGGAAGTCGCGGCTGCGGAACAGCGCGCCGAGAACCGGCATGTTGCCGATGCCGGGGAACTGCTCGAGCACCTGCTTTGTCGTGTGCTGCATCAGGCCCGCGATCGCGAAGCTGCCTCCGGAAGGAAGCTCGACGGTCGTCTGCGCGCGGCGCACCGACAGCGCGGGGATGGTCAGCCCCGGCGTCGTCGTGGTGACGCCGGTCAGCGGATCGGTCGTCGAGGTCGCGTTCAGCGTGAACGCGCCGGTATTGGACAGCTCGCTGACCTCGGTCGAGATCTGCAGCGAGATGCGTCCCGGGGCGAGGACCACGGGCGTGAACGACAGGCCGACGCCGAAATCCTTGAACTGCACGGCGACGTTGCCCTGGTTGTCGCGGCCCGACGGGACCGGGAACTCGCCGCCGGCGAGGAACCGGGCCGTCTCGCCCGACACCGCCGTCAGGTTCGGCTCGGCCAGGATGTGGACGAGGCCGATCTGGTCTAGCGCCTGCAGCACGCCCTGGACGTTGTTGGGGCTTTCGCAAGGCGTGGTCGTGGTGCTCAGCGTGCCGGTCTGGCCGGTATAGGCGCCCGTGCCGATGATCTTCTGGATCGTCTGCTGCGGAAGGAAGGCCGACGCGCACACCGCGCCGAACTGGCCGCCCGACGCGTCGCTCAGCGCGTGGCCGATCAGGCCGAACTGGTTCGAGGTCGAGGCGATGATCGGCACGCCGCCGACGATCGCGGCTTCCTGGAGGTTGACGCCGAACTGCTTGGCGATGTTGCGGTCCATCTCGGCGATGCGCACTTTCAGCATCACCTGCTCGCCACCCGCGATCGAGAGCATGTTGACGACTTTGGTGGGATCGCCGGCGAAACGCGCCGCGAGGTCCTGGGCGCGCGTCGAATCCGAGGCGCTGTTGACCTGACCGGTCAGGACGACGTTGTCGTTGAGGCCGGAGACCTTGACGTTCGAGCCCGGGATGTTGGCGTGGATCATCGAGCCCAGATCGCCCGTGTCCTTCTCGACGCGGATGTCGAGGGAGAGGATCTGCTTGCCCGCGGCGTCGAAGAAGAAGGCGTTGGTCTGGCCGGTCTTCATCGCCAGGAGGAAGATGCGCCTGGGCGTGCGCACCACGGCGTCGACGATCTCGGGGTTCGAGACCAGGACGTCGCGTGCATCGGCGTCGAGCTGGACGACGGTCGCCTTGCTCAGCGCCAGCACGATGCGGCGGCTGGAGCGCGAGGGATCGTGGATCGAGACGTTGACGACGCGCGCATTGGAGTCGTCGACCGCCTCGGCGGCGAACGTATTCACGCTGCCGAGAAGGAATCCCGCCGCCAGGACCGTAAGAAGAACCCGTTTCGACATGGCTTATTGCCCCCCGGTCGTGGAATCGGCGCGCAGCACGCCGTAGCGGATGACGGACACTTCGCCGCTCGCGTCGGAGTTTTCGTTGGCGTTGTATTTCGCGCGCGCCGCGGCGACGCGGCCCTGGCCGTCCGCCACCTGCTCGACCATCGAGCGCAGCGAGAGCGACAGCACGCCGCTCGCCTGTGCGCGCGTGACGCGCTCGGTCTGTTGCGGGGTGAGCTCGAGCGTGGCGGTCTTCACGTCGGAGACCGGCTTCTGGGCCTTGCCGTTGTCGAAGAGCTGGTCGATCGCCAGCACGCGCACATTGCGCAGGATCGTCGTGGCGCGGAACTTCTTGCCGCCGTCGGCGGTCTGCGAAGTGAGCACGAGGTCGACGCGGTCGTTGGGCTGGATGAAGCCGCCAGCGATCGAGGCGATGGAAATCTGGATCGACACCGCGCGCATGCCCGGCGTCAGCGTCGCCGCCATCATGCCCGCCTGGTCGGCGTGGATGATCTTGTTCGGCGTGATCGGCTCGCCCGAGACGATGGGCGCGCGCACCACCGTGCCTTTGACGACGGCGTCGATGTTGGGAGACGTGGCTTGGGTAATGAAGCTCGGATCGACGGAACCCTTGGGCCAGCTCTGCCAATGCACCTGATCGGACGTCACCGCCCGTCCCGGAACGAGATCGGCGCTGGCGACCAGCACTTCCGCGGTCGTCACCGGAGGCGGCACGGCGGCCACCACCTTGGGCGTTCCGCCGCCCAGAAACCCGCGCGCCAGAAAGGCGGCGCCGCCCGCCGCGACCGCGGCAAGAGCAAGGACGACAAGACGCGGCGTGTTCATCGAGAGGGGCTCCTTTGGACCGTAATGGGACCACGGAACCCTTTAGAAAATGCTTAAGAAGACACTGCGCAATTGCACCACGCAGTTGCGGGTCAGGCCGCGACCAGATGGTACATCTCGGTGCCGGGGAGCACGAACAGCGCGCCGGCGGCGAGTGCGACGCCGTAAGGAATGCCCGCCTTCTCGTCGTGCAGGCGCACGAGCCAGCCCTGGCCCATGAGAAACCCCGGCAGCGGCACATGGCGCAGGCCCAGGATCATGAGCGCCAGCGCGCCGCCGAACAGCGAGGCGGCGACGGTGAAATCGAGCAGGTTCGCGAAGCCGAGCCACAGCGCGATGGCCGCGAACAGCTTGGCGTCGCCGCCGCCGATGGTGCCGAGCGCGAAGAGCGCGAAGCCGGCCACGAGGCCGATGACGCCCGCGAGCATATGCGCGCCCGCGGCGCCCGGCGTCATGTGGGTGGCGACCGCGAAAAGCGCGAACGTCAGGATCAGCATGAGCGAAAGGAAATTGGGGATCGTGAAGCTCGCGAGGTCCCAACCTGCGGCGATCGCAAGCAGGGCGGGCACGACGAACAGCAGAAGCATTGCAGCCATGTCGGTCTTTGGTCCTGCGCTTTTGACGCGGGCCAGCCTAGGCGTTCCGGCCTAACGCGGCCTTAAGCGGGTAAAACGCAAACGGCCGCCCCGGATGGAGCGGCCGCTGCGCAAATCGCTCACGCGATCTTACTTCACGCTCGTCGAAACCGTGGTGAACGTGCTCGACAGCTTCGTGCCGACCGCAGTCACCGCGCCGATCACGACTACCGCGATGAGCGCCGCGATCAGGCCGTATTCGATGGCCGTCGCGCCGGACTCGTCACGCACGAAACGAGAAAACAGGTTCGTCATAATTAGCCTCCGCTTTTTTTAGACACCCTAGGATGTCCGGCTGGCATCACATGAGGCCAGCCCGGACAGTGCGCACAGCCTAAGGCGCGCGGGCTTAACGCCGTCTTAAGTGAAATTCGACTAGTCGCGCGCGTCTGTGCCGCAGCGGAACAAAAACCGCCCCTCACGGATAATCGCGCAGTTAAGTTTGGCGGTTTGTTTACCCTGCACGGCAAATATCCACCCGACAGGTGGAACTTGACCGTCGAAAGAAATCTGCCCTTGCCGCTCGCCGCAGCGCTTCTCGCGTTCGCAGCGCTCGCCTTTACGCCTGCGATCTTCAACGACGGCGACACCTATTGGCACGTCGTAGCGGGTGCCGCGATGCTGGACCGGCACGCGATCCTTTACCGCGATCCGTTCTCCTACACGTTCAACGGCGCGCCCTGGCAGGCGCATGAATGGCTGTCGGAGGTCTTCATGGCGCTCGCCTGGCGCGCGGGCGGCTGGGGCGGCGTGGCGCTGTTGTCGGCAGGCGCTTTCGCGCTGACGGCGGGGCTTCTTTGCCGGCATCTCGGACGCTGGCTCGCGCCGCCCGCGCAAGCGATCGTCGTCGTGCTCGCGCTCGCCTGCATGGCGGGAAGCCTGCTCGCGCGCCCGCATCTTCTGGCGCTGCCGCTGCTGGAAGTATGGGTCTTCGGCCTTGCGAGCGCGCGCAGCGAGCATCGCGCGCCGCATTGGAGCCTGTGGCCAGCGATGACGCTGTGGGCCAACATGCATGGCGGCTTCGCGTTCGGATTCCTGATGCTCGCGCTGTTCGGGCTGGAAGCGGTCATCGAGGAGCCGGATAAGCGCAAAACCCTTATTTCGTGGTCTGTTTTCGGCATCGGCGCGGTGCTGGCGGCGCTGCTGACGCCGCATTTCGTGCAAGGCCTGCTGTTTCCGTTCCACCTGATGGCGATGCGCACGCTCGGCGATATCGGCGAATGGCAGCCGATGGGCGCAGCCGGCCTCGCGCGCTTCTCGCTCATCATCGCGGCGGGCCTCTACTTCCTCCTTTCCCGCGGCGTGAAGCTGCCCGTCATGCGCATCGCGATGGTGCTCGTGCTGCTGTATCTGGCGCTGTCGCACGAGCGCCACCAGATGGTGTTCGCGGCCGCCGTCCCGCTCATCCTCGCCGAGCCGGTCGCGCGCGCGCTGCGCATGCGCGCGCAGATGTGGCGCCCGCGCCTGGCCTGGGTCCTGCCGGCGCTTGCCCTGGTCGTGGCCATCGGCGCGCTCAGGCTTGCCCTGGCCGTTCCGCGCGGCGGCCGGCTCGTGACGCCGCAAGCGGCGCTGGCGCATGTGCCGGAGAATCTCAGGACCCGGCCGGTGCTCAACGACTACGGCTTCGGCGGCTATCTGATCTTCGAAGGCGTGCACCCGTTCATCGACAGCCGCGCCGAACTCTACGGCGATGCGTTCCTCGGCAACTACGCGAAGATCATCTCCCCGGACCCCAAAGCGCTCGCGGCGGCCGTCGCGCGCTACGACATCGTCTGGTCCATCTTCCCACCCACCTCGCCCGTGGTGGCGATGCTCGACAGGACGCCGGGATGGCACAGGGTCTATGGCGACGACATCGCGGTCGTCCAGCTGCGCAACCATTAAGGCTTCCTTCACGGGCCGCGCTTTAAGCTGGAAGCGCACGAATTCAGGGATTTACGCCCATGCGTCTTCGCAGATTCCTCGCCGCCGCCGCGTCTTTCGCCTGCATCGCGGCGCCCGCGGCGGCTGCCGCGAAGACGCCGGTCAAGCATCACCACAAGGCGGTGGTGCGCCATCACGCGCCGGCGCCGAGCGGCGTCGCCATCGCCATGGACGAGGTGCGCGTGGTGACGTTCCAGCGCCCGATCGCGACCGTGTTCGTGGGCAACCCCACCATCGCGGACGCGACCGTGATCGATCCCTATCACGCCTTCATCCTGGGCAAGACCTTCGGCACCACGAACCTGATCGCGCTGGGGCCCCAGAGCCAGACCGTAAGCAACGAGCAGATCACCGTCGTCAATCGCGGCGGCGGCCTGGTGACGCTGAACAAGGGCTCGGCGCAGTTCTCCTACGCCTGCACGCGGTCGCATTGCGACGCGAGCCCGCTGCCGGGCGATCAGACGCAGTTCTTCAACGACGTCAACGGCTCGGTCAATTCGCATCAGGACCAGGCCGTCAAATCCGCCAACGTCGCCGCCGCGCAGCATTAAAACACAACATCTTGCGGTTCCGCTTACGCGGCGCATTCGAACCTCACTTCTCGAGGGGGAGGGGGGGGCGCGCCATGGAACATAAGCAGCGGGCCGCCACGCTTCTGTACAGAACTCTCACGCATCTTCGAGCAGCCTTTCGCGCAGACTTCGCCTCCGAAAGAGAAGTCGTGACGGCGCCGCGCGCTTTCAACTGCGCAAGGACGCATAGCGTTATGCGAGGACGATGAGACCGTAAGGTGTGGATCGGATCCGCGCTTAAGCCAGCAGCGGATGGACGAGCTGGCGGCCGAAGCTTTCGGGGACCACGTCTTCGCCGATGCCGAAATTCTCAGGCCACACGCCCTGCGGCATATAGAACGTCCCGAACATCAGGTCGAAGACGGGGAACGTGCTCGCATAGTTGCAGTTGCCGTGCTCGACGGTGTGGTGCCAGCGGTGGAACACCGGCCCGGCCATCACGTATTTGAACGGCCCCAGCGTCCAGTTGAGGTTGGCGTGGACGAAGGCCGAGGTGAGGGTCGCGAACGGCCCGGTGACGAGGAAGACATAGGGCGTGACGCCGGCCAGCAGCAGGGCCACGTCGACGGCGACGACGCCGAGCAGGACGTTGACCGGATGGAAGCGCGCCGCCGAGATCCACTCCAGGTCCTGCGACGCGTGATGCACCGCATGGAACTGCCACAGCTTCGTCCCGTGGAAGGCGCGGTGGATCCAATAGAGGCAGAACTCGCTGACGAGGAGATAGAACGCGACCTGCGCCCAGAACGGCAGGTGCGAGACCGGGCCGTGGCCGTGATCGAAGAACTTCGTGATCCCGTCGGCCGTGCCGATGCCGAGCACGTAGACGGTGATCGCCACCGTGATGCCGATGCGCCCATAGCGCTGCAGGATCGGCACCACCAGCCAGTAGCAGATGTCGGTGGCGAGCCCTTGCTTCTTCCACCATGGCCTGCCGCCATTGCCCGGCGACCACCAGGACAGCAGCGCGAAGCCGATCCCCATCGCGACGAGATAGGGAAGCACGCGCAGCAGCGTCTCGGCGAAGCCGGCCATGAAAGCGAGCAGCAGGCTCATCCGGACGCGTCCTAGTTGGAGACGCGCAGATTGGTGATCTGCTCGCCGATCTGGTTGAAGGTCGTCACGATCGCGTCGGCCGATGTGAGATCGAAATACTTCGTACTGTCCGTCGCGCAATTCTGCAGCACCGTCGAATTGCCCTGCGTGCCGTTGAGATCGACGAACACGGTGTAGAGCGTGAAGCCGTAGGCCTTCGCGTTGGTGCAGGCCAGCGCCATGCGCGCGTCGACCTGCGTGCTCTGGTCGGACCCGTCGCCGTACCAGCGGTCCTGCGTGTTCAAGCCGTCGCTCAACAGGATCATGATGCGCTGGGTATTGGCCGGCAGCGCGGTGGCGCTGAACGGCACGTTCTGGTTCTGCGTGAACCAGCCCCATTCCACGCCGATGGTCTGGTTGGTCGAGCCGCCCGCGATCATCGCGTCGACCTCGGAGCTGAGTGAGGTCCAGTTGTAGCTGAGCCCCATCATCGCGGTCTGCGCGCAGGACGGAGAGTTCTCCGCCACCATCAGCGTGCTCGTGTTCGTCGTCGTCGGCACCGTGTTGTCGACGTCGTAGTTCTGCGCGCGATCGGTCACGCAGCCGTCCCACGTGCTCTTGTTGTTCGCCACCCAGCTGTGGTTGTAGTGGCCGTTGGAACTCACGCTCGTCCAGCAGCCGTTGTAGTAATGGCCGAGCGTGGTTCCGCTCGGGCAGATATAGCCTTTGTATGTGCCGCTGCTCGGGATCGTGCTGGCGTTGGAGCTGCCGTTGCTCGGCGTCGCCTGGCAATGGAAGCCCTGGCTGCCGTCGGTGAAGGGACAGGTCGAGCCCGGACCCACGCTGGTCGAGGGCGCGGTCGACGGCGCAGCGAGCCAGTCGGTCCAGCTGAGCCAGGTCTGGGTGGAGTAGGACGTGCCGACATTGACGTCGCGCGCGAAGGGCGTGATCGAGACCTGCACGTCGCCGGGATTCTTCGCCACGCTCTGCAGCAGGTTGAGCAGCGAATGCGTCGCGCTCTTCAGCGCCGCAAGCTTGGTGGTGCCGCTCTTGGAGTCCGCCTGCGTCATCGAGCCGGTATTGTCGAGCACCAGCGACACCCAGAGCTTCTGCTGGCCCCACATCACCGTCGACGACGCGGTCACGGTGTAGGTCCTGTAGCCGACGACGCTCATCAGCGTGGTGGGCATCGGCACGCTGGTGCTGACCGTGATCGTCTGGCCCTGCGTGGCGACGGCCACAGTCTGCGGCGTGCCGTAGGAGGAATCGGCTTTGTAGTTGGCGGTGAAATACTGCTGGGCCAGCGTCTGCATCTGAGTCTGGCTCAAGCCCTGCGTGCCGCCGACCGCGAGCGCCGCGGCGTCGAGCGAGGTCAGGAGCTCCTCATGCACGAGCATGCCGCGCGCGAGATCCAGGCCCGCGCCGGCCGCGACGGTGAGCGGCACCAGCGAAAGCCCGAATATCATCGCCATATTGGCGTGCGTCGAACGGCGGAACGCCGCGAGCGCGGCCACGAGACGGAATTTTCCGGCGGACTGCATGGTTACAACATCCCATTAAGGCGTGGGCCGCATCATCCGCCTTGGGCGCGCGAATAGCTTGTCCAATCCCCCTCCGTGGTTAGTCGCGCGTTAACGGCGTTTGCGCAAATTGGATCGCGATCAATGAAAATGAACATCGCATTGAGACATCGCCGATGCGACGGGCGTGGTTAAGCCTTTGTTCATTACGCGCAGAGCTTCCGCTTCGCTTGGGCGGCGTTTGAGCCCACCCTGCGCTTGCGGAAATGGCTGGAAATTCGCGCCGTGCATGGTTCGACAATCGTGACCAAGACTCCCCTGCGCAGTCTCAGGCAGCGTCTGCATGACCGCCGCAGCTCGGGCTCGGCCATCGTGGAGTTCGCCCTGATCGCGCCGGTGTTCTTCCTGATGATCTTCGCGCTCATGGAGATCGGCATCATCTTCTTCGCGCAGTCGACGTTGCAAAGGGCGACCAACGACGTGGCACGGCTGGTGCGCACCGGCCAGGTGCAGGGCGGCGCCATGACCCAGACCCAGATATTCAACCGCGTCTGCAGCGACATCGCGGCGCTCATGGCGTGCGACAGCAATCTGCGCGTCGACATCGAATCGTTCAGCAATTTCGGAGGCGAGTCGTTCACCGCGCCGCTGAACGCGAGCGGCAATTTCAACACCGACAACGCCTACAGCCCCGGCACTTCGTGCGACGTCGTGCTGGTGCGGGTCTACTATAGCTGGACCGTGTTCACGCCGGTCTTGACGCCGTTCCTGTCGAACATGGCCGGCAGCAAGCACCTGCTCTACGGGGCCGCCTCGTTCCGCAACGAACCTTACACCCAGGGAGTGAGCGGATGCTGACGATCCTCAAGCGGATCCGCGCCGCCCAGGGCGGCATGGCCGCGGCCGAGTTCGCCCTCATCCTGCCGGCGCTGCTGGCGATGATCTTCGGCGCGATCGAGGTCACCAACGTGCTGATCGTGCGCGCCGACGTGGCGAACATCACCAGTTCCGCCGCCGATCTCATCGCCCAGGAGAGCACCGTCGGCGATGCCGACATGACCAACGTGTTCAACTCGCTCTCGGCGCTCATCTACCCCTATTCGACGGCCGGCGCGAGGATCGTGATCACCAGCGTCATCGACGACGGCCATGGCGGCGGCAAGGTCGCGTGGAGCGACGCCTATAACGGCACCGCGCGCACGGTGGGAACCGCAGTGACGGTGCCGACCGGCCTCATCACCACCGGCGGCAGCGTCGTCATGACGGAGGTGACCTATGCCTACACGACGCCGTCGGCGTATCTGGTGAAGTTGCCGGTGACGATGAACAACACCTTCTACAGCCACCCGCGCCGCGTCGCCCAGATCGCACGGACGCATCCGTGAGAGTTTTCCTCTCCCCTTGAGGGAGAGGAGCTCATTTCTTCTCCGGCCGCATCCGCATCAGCCCTTCCTGCACCATCGACGCGACGAGCTTGCCGTCGCGCGTGTAGACCGCGCCACGGTTAAAGCCGCGCGCGCCCGAGGCGCTGGGACTGTCCTGCGCATAGAGCAGCCATTCGTCGACGCGGAACGCGTGGTGGAACCACATCGCGTGGTCGAGACTCGCCATCTGGATCGAGGAATGCCAGTCGACGCCGTGCGGCAGGAGCGCGGTGTCGAGCAGCGACATGTCCGAGGCATAGGCGAGGACCGCCTGCTGGATGCCGACGTCGTCGGGCACGCGGCCTGTGGCCCTGATCCAGATATCGTCGAATGGCGCATGCTTGCCGCGGTTGGTGAAGCCGTGCCACTTGACCGGCCGCATCTCGATCGGCCGGGGACGCAGCGCCCATTCGCGCGCCTGCGCCGGCAGCTTGTCGATCTCGGCGAGGCGCAGTTCGTGCTCGCTTTTCAGCGCTTCCGGCGCGGGCACCTTGGGCATGTCGAACTGGTGCTCCAGCCCCGTCTCGGGAACCTGGAACGACGCGGCCATGTTGAAGATCTGCTGGCCGTGCTGGATGGCGACGATGCGGCGCGCGGTGAAGCTCGCCCCGTCGCGCGAGCGGTCGACCTCGTAGAGGATCGGGACCTTGGGATCGCCGGCGCGCAGGAAATAGGCATGGAAGGAGTGGCAAACCCGGCCCTCGACCGTGCGCAGCGCCGCGACCAGCGCCTGGCCGAGCACCTGGCCGCCGAAGACGCGCTGCATGCGGTCCTTGGGCGAGACGCCGCGGAAGATGTTCTCCTCGATCTTCTCCAGATCGAGCAGGTCGAGGACCTCCTGGATGGGGGTTTTGGCTGGGGTGTCCATGCCGGTTCCCATAGAGGCGCGCTTTCGGCGGCGCAAGCAGTCAAAAAGGTGTCATAATCTGAGGCCAAGCCTGTAGACCTTATTCGCAACGCGTGGCTCAAGGACCCCCATGGCCAATCTGCTGCTCGAACGCGCCGCCCATCAGCGCCCCGCCACCACCGGGCGCGGCGCGCTGGAACGTCTCTTTACCTTGATGTTCCAGGGCTTTGTGTACAACCAGATCTGGGAGGACCCCGACGTCGACCTCGAGGCCCTGGAGCTCAAGCCGAACCACCGCCTGCTCACCATCGCCTCCGGCGGCTGCAACGTGCTGAACTACCTGGCGGCGGACCCGGCGAAGATCGTCGCCGTCGACCTCAACCCCAACCACATCGCGCTGACCAGGCTCAAGCTTTCGGCGCTCGAGAACCTGCCCTCCTACGACGAGTTCTTCCGCTTCTTCGGCCAGGCCAACGACAAGGCCAACCGCGAGGCCTACGACAATTTCCTGAGCGAGCGGCTCGACGCGACGACGCGGCGCCATTGGGAGAAGCACATCCCGCTCAAGGGCCGGCGCATCAACATGTTCGCGCGCAACCTCTATCGCCACGGCCTGCTCGGGCGCTTCATCGGCATCCTGCACGCCGTCGCCAAGCTCCACGGCAAGCGCCTCGACGACATGCTGACGGCGCGCACGGCGGAAGAGCAGCGCGAGGCGTTCGACCGCACCATCGCGCCGCTTTTCGACTACAAGTCGATCAAGCTGCTGTCGAAATCGCCGGTCTCGCTCTACGCGCTCGGCATCCCGCCGGCGCAGTATGACGAGCTCGTTTCGACCAACAACGGCAGCGCCATCGCGTCGTTGCGGGATCGCGTGGAACGGCTCGCCTGCGACTTCCCGATCGCGGGGAACTATTTCGCCTGGCAGGCCTTCGGACGCGGCTACGATCTGGAGCACCGCGAGGCGATCCCGGACTATCTGCGCCGCGACACCTACGAAATCATCCGTACACGGACCGGAAAGGTCGAGACCCATCTCGCCTCGCTCACCGATTTCCTGAAAAGCCAGCCGCCGCAATCGATGCACCGTTTCGTGCTGCTCGACGCGCAGGATTGGATGAACCCGGCGCAGATGGCCGAGCTGTGGCGCGAGATCGACCGCGCCGCCGACGCCCGCGACGCGCGCGTGATCTTCCGCACCGCCGGCGCCGACTCGCCCTTGCCGCGCAAGCTTCCGGGCGAGCTTCTGGCGCCGTGGACCTATATGGAAAGCGAGAGCCGCGCGCTGCACGCCAAGGACCGCTCGTCGATCTATGGCGGCTTCCATCTCTATACGCGCCGGCCGCTGTGCTGAACGCCGCGCGCCGCGATGCCGCCCATGCCGAGCTGATGGACGGCGTCTATCGCCATCAGCGCCACATCTACGATTTCACGCGCAAATACTACCTTTTCGGACGCGACTCGCTGATCGACGCGATGGCGCTCGAACCCGGCAGCCGCGCCGTCGAGGTGGGCTGCGGAACGGCGCGAAACCTGATTCGAATGGCCCGGCGCTATCCCGAGGCGCGGCTCTTCGGGCTCGACGCCTCGCAGGCCATGCTCGAGACGGCGGCGGGGGCGGTCGCGAAAGCGGGGCTCGAAGGGCGGATCGGCCTCTCCCATGGCTATGCCGAGGCGCTGGACCCGCAATCTTTTGGCCTTTCGGAGCCCTTCGACGACATCATATTTTCTTACAGTTTGTCCATGATTCCCGATTGGAAACAGGCGCTTAAGGCCGCGCAAGCCGCCCTTTCGCCTACGGGACGGATCCATATCGTGGACTTCGGGGACCTGGCCGGCCTGCCCGAGCCCGCGCGCAAGGCGCTTTTGAAATGGCTTGCGCTCTTCCATGTCTCGCCGCGCATGGAGCTGTTGGGCTCGCTCGAACAGTCGTCGGGGAAATACCAACGATTTCAACTGTTAAGCGGGCGATATGCATTTTCCATGAGCGCGCTTCGCGACGCCTTTTCAGACCCTTACGAGGCTGTTGCCCAGCGGTCACAGGGCCCGGAGAAATCCGGTCTCGAGGCCGTCTAAAGGGTTGTAAGTGGCCTCACGCCAGAAGACTCTCGCTTTCTTAGACTGTATAACCACCAACGATGTCTGACGTTCTGGTAGGGGGGTCCCTGCCCGTCGGTTTTATGAAGCGAGGGTAGAAATGAAACTCCGTTCAATCGCCTTGGCGGGCGTCGCCTTGGCGGCACTCACAGTGCCGGCCGCGGCAAGTGATTACATGGGATGGTACCTCGGGGCAGGTATTGGCTACGGCTATCCTGAGATCGTCCATATCAACACTGCGCTCGGATCAGCCGGCCGCACCCATATCGCCTACGATCCCGACGCGCTTGGCGTCGTGTCGTTCGGCTACAAGTGGGATTCCAACATCCGCACCGAACTCGAGCTCGGCTACAAGGGCCACTCGACGGATCCGGATTTCCTTCGCGAATTCGGCGCGAACCTGGGCGGCGGCGTGACGATCAAGTCCGTCCTGTTCAACGTCAACTATGACATTCCGCTGTGGCATGGCATGGCGTGGACCATCGGCGCCGGCATCGGCGGCGGTGGCATGCTGCAAGACACCAAGATCGGCTCGGTCAAGCTCATCCATGGCCAGCAGGTCGGCTTCATGTGGCAGGGCATGTCGGGCATCTCCGTCCCGCTCTCGAACTCCGTCGACTTCTATGCCGACTGGCGCTATCGCGACTCCGAGATCGACTCCGACTTCAACTCGGATATCCCCGGCCTCGGCCCGATCCACATCAACAAGCTGATCGAGAACGACGCGCTGATCGGCGTGCGTTGGTATCTGGAGCCGCCGGCCCCGCCGCCGCCGCCTCCCCCGCCGCCGCCCCCCCCGCCGCCGCCTCCTCCGCCCCCGCCGCCTCCGATGGTCAAGACGTTCATCGTCTTCTTCGACTTCGACAAGTCGAACCTGACCGAAAAGGCGCAGGAAGTGGTCTCCGAAGCCGTCAAGGCCGCGAAGACCCAGGGCATGGTGAAGGTCATGGTCACGGGCCACACCGATACGGTCGGCTCCGACACCTACAACCAGGCTCTGTCCGAGCGCCGCGCTCAGTCCGTCAAGGACGAGATGGTGCGTGAGGGTCTCGATGGCGGTTCCATCGCGATCCAGGGCAAGAGCTTCCACGATCCGCTGGTCCCGACCGGACCTGGCGTTCGTGAGCCGCAGAACCGCCGCGCGGTCATCGACCTCGGCGGCTGATAAAACGGCCTGAATCGAATGCGAAAGGGCGGGTCGAAAGACCCGCCCTTTTCGTTTGTCCTCTCGTCATGGCCGCCTCCCGCCTCCACTGAAGCCACGGCGGGCGAGCATCATACCTACTCGGCCGCTATAGCCTTGGCGGAGGCGGCAAGGGCGGCCATGACGATTGAGACCTGTCCCACCCCTTTGCTTCCGGCCCCTCTTCGTTTCCGAAACTTCATGATGGTTGCAAGGCTGCCACACCCTCCCGCAAAGGGCATGCTGCACTGCGACCAATTTCGTCGGCGGAGGTTATAGGACTGTCGGGCATGTCGCGGCCTTCCCCGCGCGCCCAAGCTCAAAGGGACAGTCCATCATGAAACTTCGTTCGATCGCCCTGGCAGGCGTGGCGCTTGCCGCGCTCTGCGCCCCCGCCATGGCCAGCGACTATACCGGCTGGTATCTCGGCGCCGGCATCGGCTACAGCGACCCGCTGCTGGTTCACGTCTCCTCGCCCGCCGGAACCGCGAAGATCGCCTACAACGCGGATGTGCTGGGCGTCCTCTCCGCCGGCTACAAGTGGGACTACAACATCCGCACCGAGCTCGAGCTCGGCTATGCCGGCTACTCGACGCATCAGAATACGGCCTTCGGTCCGGGCGGCGGCGGTGGCATAGACGTCAAATCCGCACTGTTCAACGTCGCTTACGACCTGCCGCTCGGCCAGGGTTTCGCCTGGACCATCGGCGCCGGCGTCGGCGGCGGCGGCGTGCTGGAGGACACCAAGCTCAACGGCGTCAAGGCCATCCACGGCCAGCAGGTCGGCTTCATGTGGCAGGGTATGTCGGGCTTCTCGCTCGCGCTGTCGCCCGCGGTCGATTTCTACGCCGATTGGCGCTATCGCGACGCCGAGATCGATTCCGACTACGCCTCCGACATCACGGGCGTCGGTCCGGTCCATGTGAACTCGGTCAAGTCCAACACCGCGCTGATCGGCCTGCGCTGGTATCTCGAGCCGCCGATGGCCGCACCGCCGCCGCCTCCCCCGCCACCGCCTCCCCCGCCGCCGCCGGCTCCCCCGCCGGCCCCGATCGCGGTGAAGACGTTCATCGTCTTCTTCGACTTCGACAAGTCGAACCTGACCGAGAAGGCGCAGGAAGTGGTCTCCGAAGCCGTCAAGGCCGCGAAGACGCAGGGCATGGTCAAGGTCATGGTCACGGGCCATACCGATACGGTCGGCTCCGACACCTACAACCAGGCTCTGTCCGAGCGCCGCGCGCAGTCGGTCAAGGACGAGATGGTCCGCGAAGGCCTGGACGGCGGCACGATCGCCATCGAGGGCAAGAGCTTCCACGACCCGCTGGTGGCCACCGGCCCAGGCGTCCGCGAGCCGCAGAACCGCCGCGCGGTCATCGACCTCGGCGGCTGATAAAGCGGCCTGAATCGAATGCGAAAGGGCGGGTCGAAAGACCCGCCCTTTTCGTTTGGCGGGAGCGTGATCCGTTCATATCGAAACGGCTCGTCGCCCTTCGAGGCTCGCTCCGCTCGCACCTCAGGGTGACGTGCCTACTTTGAAAACAAGCTCGTCATCCTGAGGTGCGAGCCGAAGGCGAGCCTCGAAGGGTGACCCATCCGACTAAAGCTCAGTCATCGCGCGCGTGAAGGCCGCGAAGACGTAACCGGCGTCGCTGCGCGGCGCGAAGCCGGACGAGCGGTAGAGCGCGATCGCGGCCGCGTTGTCGCGATGCACGTGAAGATGCACCTTCGCGGCACCGATGCGGCTCAGATAGTCCGACATCAACCTGCGGCCGAGCCCCTGTCCCTGACGGCCGGCCGCGACGGCGACGCGCGAGACGTAGCGGCCCGTATCGCCGATCGGCTCGATGGAGGCGGAATAGGCGCGCATCCGCGTCTGGAATTCCCGCGCGGCGCTCGCGGGCACAAGGCGCAGGAACGCCATCAGCGCCGCCATCTGCGCAGACGCGAGCACGGCCATGTCGGTGTCGGTGACGAGCGCTTCGTCGTCGCCGCCGTCGCGCAGCACGAAGGCCGCGGCCATGTCGAAAGCGGGATCGGCGATCTGCCGCGCGACGCTGTCGAGGATCGCGTCGCGCGACAGCGCGATGAGGCGATAGAATAGAGGCTGCGCGCTCAGCGACAGCTCTGCCAGGCGCAGCGCGCGGGCACGGTCGGCGCGCAGCGCCTGCGCGCCGACCGGCTCGAAGACCAGCGCGTCAGCCACCATCCACCTTGCGCGCGATCATCGCCGCCAGCTCGCCGAGATTGGCGAAGGAGGTGATCTCCTCGGGCTCGAACTGGATCTCGAACGCGTCCTCGACGGCCGCCATCAGACCGACATGCGCCATGCTGTCCCAGCCTATGACGTCATCGGCCGTCGTCGCCGGCCCCATCGCGCCGGCGTCGCCATCGGGGAAGGCTTCGCGCAGCAGCGGCCTGAGCCGTTTCATGATCTCGTCCGTGTCAGCCATTGCGCCCTGCGATCCTTTCCTCCATCAGTGCCGCCGCGCGGCCGCGGTCGAGCTTGCCGTTCTCGTTGAGCGCAAGCTCGGCCACTGCCACGATCCGCTCCGGGATCGCGTGCGGCTCGAGCTTGGCCTGCAATCGCGCGCGCAACGCGGCCTCGTCGAACGCGCCTTGCGCCTCCACGATCGCCGCCAGCGCCTCGCCGCGCTTGAACACGCAGGCGACAGGATAGCCGCTTTCGCGGATGGCCGCCGCGACTTCGTCCAGCTCGACGCGATGGCCGCGCACCTTGACCTGGAAATCGACGCGCTCGCGGAAGAAGAGATCGCCGCCGCGCCGCCACGCCCAATCGCCGGTGAAATAGCCGGTGCGCGGATCCTGCGCCGATACCGCGCGGAAGGATCCCGCGGTCTTCTGCGGATCGCGCCAATAGCCGCGCGCAAGCTGCGGCCCCACGATCACGATCTCGCCCTCATCCGCCGAGGGCCCGCCGGCGAGCACGATCTCCATGCCGGGAACGGCATCGCCGAGCGCCACCGAGGTCGCGCAGTGATCGGCATAGCTCTGCGCGTCCAGGCTGAGCTTCGTCATCGAAACCGTCGCCTCCGTTGGACCATAGGTGTTCTGCACCGCAGCCCCGGGGACCGCGGCGAACAGCGCATCCAGATGCTCCTTGAGCAGCGGCTCGCCGCAGAAGTTGAACAGCCTGACCGACGCCAGATTGGCCCCCGTCACCTGCCTGGCGCGCATCATCACGCTGACCGCGCTGGGCGTCGAGCTCCACACCGTGATGGCGTGACGCTTGACGAAGCGCGCCGGCATCAGCCTGTCGCCCTCGACGTCGAGGGGATGGAGCGCTGCGCCATGGCAGAGCGCGCCATAGATGTCGAAGACGGAAAGGTCGAACGCGACGTTCGCATGCTGGGCCACGCGGTCGCCGGGTCCGATGCCGAGCGTGCCCAGCCAGCCCGCATAATGGGCGAGCGCCGTGCGCGGGATCATCACGCCTTTGGGCTCGCCGGTCGAGCCGGAGGTGAAGAGCACATAGGCCAGATCGTGCCGCGCGCCTGGGCCTTCGAGCCGCCGCGCCTCATCGAGCGCGGCCGGATCGATCATCCGCGCATCCGGCAGCGCGAGCCTTTCGGTCAGATCCGGCGCGCCCACGACGATTTCGGGCGCGAGCTGGCTTGCGATGCGGCGCATCTTCTCTATCGGAGAGGCCATGTTGAGCGGTGTGTAGAACCCGCCCGCGAGCCCGGAAGCGAACATCGCGGCATAGGCGTCGATCGACTGCGGCAGCGCGATGAGCACTTTCGGGGACGGCCGCTGTGCGAACACCGCGGCGAGCGCGCGAACGCGCCGCTCGAGCGCGCCATAGGTGATGGACGCCGCCGAGGTGACGATGGCGGGCGCGTCGGGCCGCTCGCCCGCGCGCGCCAGAAAGAGATCGACGACGTCAGGCAGCATGGCTCGAGCCTGAAAAATCGCCCACGAAAGCGTCGAGCGCATCGGCAACCACCGGAAGGAAGCTCTTCGCCCAGCTCCTGGCATCGGGCGCGAGCGCCGTCTCGTTGCCGTGACGCGCGACCAGCGCCGCGCCGTCGAACAGCGGCAGGCCCAGGCGGGCGGCGGCGGCGCGGACTTCCCTGTTCATCTCCGGCGGCCAGTCGATGGCGCGCGCGCCCGACATGTACTGATAGCGATGCAGCGACAGGCCGAGCGGGGTGCCCGCGAACGCGTCGCGAACGCGCGCGACGCTGTGCTCGATCGCAGCGAGCGGAGCGGGTGCCGTGCGCACGCCTGCGATCACCTCGCGCTCTTCGTTGCCGGGACAGCTTGCCAGGATCGCATCGACCGCCTCGCGCCGCAGATCGTCGCGGCACTTGCCCAGCGCGTTCTTCCAGGCGCGCACGGCTTTCGCGTCGACGCCGGGCCATGCCGCGATCCGCGCCGCGAGCTCGTCGCTCACGATATTGGCGTTCAGGACCATCTCGCCCAGCCGGTATTCGGTGAGGGTGCTGATCTCGACCAGGATCGCGCCGGGCTGCGCCCCGGCCTCGGGCACCCGCCGCGCCCCGGCATAGCAATAAGGCCAAAGCGCGGGCGGCACCGGATCGCGCCCCGCGAGCACGTCGAGGAGCTGGGCCACGCCGGCGGGCGACAGCGCGAAGAGCGGCTCGGCGAATCCCGCCGCCCGGAACGGATCGGCGGCGCGTCCCTGGCGCACCAGCTCCTGGATGGGATCGTTGATGGTGCAGCCCGCAAAGGCAAGCAATCCGAGCATCGGCGGCCACGCGGTCCGGGGGCAGAGAAAAGCCCCGCACCTATAGCATCCGGGCCGCTCCCGATCCAACGCATCCTCGGTCGTTCGAAGACTGGGACGTTTGAACGATGGGACGCCTCTGCTATGAAATCCGAACCATGACGCGCGAAGACATCTTCCAGAAACTCACCGTGCTGATGCGCACGACCTTCGACGACGCAGCCCTTGCGCCGACGATGCGCACGACCAGCGACGACGTGGCCGAATGGGACAGCGCCAACCATGTCCTTCTCATGGTCGCGGTCGAGGCCGAGTTCGGCGTGCGCTTCGAGCCCGAGGAGATCACCGCGCCGCAGGATGTGGGCGAGCTGGTGGACCTGATCGCGGGCAAGCTTGGATGAGCGAGAAGCTGACCGCGCTGGTGATGGGAGGCTGCCTGGTGCGGCGGCCGTTGCGCTCCGTTCCCAACCTGCAATCGAGGCTCGTGGTCGACCGCTACGGCATCATCAAGGTCGTGCACTCGATGGCCGAGATGATCCAGGCCGTCGAGTTCCTGAAAGGCAGAAGGGAGATACCGCCCGAGATCCGCTTCCTGACCAGCGTCAGCCCCTTCCTGAAGCCTTTGCCCGAGGGGGACGATTTCCGCGACCTCGATCTCGTGCTGGCCGAGCCGGGATCGCCCGTCGACATCACCTTCCGCGGCTTCGCGACCAACCGCGGGCGGATCAGCGACCTCGTGCTCAAGCCCATCGAAGACACGGTGCCGGAGGCGCGCAAGCTCACGCTGAAATGGGTGCGGCTGGGCCTGATGGAGATGAACGAGGAGGCGCGGCAGGAGACGAGCGCCAAGCTGCTCGAGCTCGTCCCCGATGACGGGCAGGCCGAATTCCGCCGCGCGGTGATCGCCGAAACGCGCGCGGCGCCGAGCGACGTCGTGCAAGGATTGAAAAAGCTGCAGGAGCTCACGAACCGTCCCATCGGCGTCGTGGTCTTCGTCTTCCGCTACATGCCGGACGGCCGCCCCGTCAGCTGGCCGGCGGGCTCGCGCGAGGGCGCCATCGCCGCGGCCAAGGCGCTCGACCTGCCCTATTTCGAGCCGACGGCACTGGTGCAGCAGCACGGCGTCCAAAACGCGCTCGAGAAGGACCAGCGCCACTACACGGAGAACTTCTTGCCCGTCATCGGCGAAGCGATCGTGGAGTTCGCGCAACAGGTTCATGCGCGGGCGAAGGACGCGCATGGCGGCTTCGCCGGCACGCAATCCTCACCCGAATGATCGATTGCGGAAATGAAATACCATCACAAGCTTCGGAACGACCGATGGGTCATCGAAGACGTCTATCGCGGCATGCGCGGCGGTTACTTTGTGGAATGCGGCTCGACCAACGGCATCCGGGCGAACGCGACCTACATTCTCGAGAAAGAGTTCGGCTGGGACGGGATCTGCGTCGAGGCGAACGACGCGCAATACCCCGATCTCGTCCGCAACCGCGACTGCCGGACCGACAACCGCGCGCTCTATGCGCAGAGCGACCTGACGCTGGATTTCATGGCGCTCTCGGAACACAGGGGCCGCAGCGGATTGGAGCGGCATCTGCGACGCGGCACCAAAGAGCTGGCCGAGAGCGAAGGAACGCTTCTGCAAAAGAAGACGGTCAGCCTCTTCGATCTGCTCCGTCAGCACGAGGCGCCGGAGATCGTCCACTATGTCGGCCTCGACGTCGAAGGCGCCGAGGCGTTGATTCTGGGGACGTTTCCGTTCGATGCGCCCTACAAGCTGCTGGCGCTGAGCACGGAAGGAAATGCCTGTGCCGAGATCCTGTCGCGGAACGGATACCGCCAGGTGCTCAATCCTCATACGACGAAGACGCATGAGTTCTACTACCTGCACGGCGACATCGATCAGTACAGGTAGCGAGGAGAGCCGATTGGCGCATAGGCCCCCGCCTTCGCGGGGGCAACGTTCGCACGGACGACTTAGCTTCGCTAAGTCATGTGCTCACATTGGTTGCGGGGACAGGATTTGAACCTGTGACCTTCAGGTTATGAGCCTGACGAGCTACCGGGCTGCTCCACCCCGCGTCATTGAATTTCTTCAATAAATTTGACCACCAATCTGGTCCTATCAATCTGTGTGCTAGCCAGTGTGCTAAAATCGACGGAACAGGCCATAAATACTTCCGTAAACGTAAACTTTCAAGGAAATTCGTGCGCTCCGGCCTCCTGACGGAGGGCGGTCGCTGACGGACCGCCCTCTCCGCTCAGTTCAAAACAGGCTCATCTGTCGCGATTGCTGCTCCCTGCGCCTGAAATCCGGCGCCTTCGCCGCCTCGTCCAGCCAAGCCCGAACATAGGCCACCGGCCCGCCTGCATCCTCGACCGCGCCGCGCGGCAGGAAGTGCGAGCGATAGCCGGTCTCGGTGATCGGCAGCAGCGCCCAATCGGGCGAGACCTTCCGCACTTCCAGATGCGCTGTCCCGGCTTCGGGATCGCGCTTCGACATGCCCAACCAGTCCGGCTCGTAGGACACGGAGACGGTGACGCCCTGCCAGTCCAGACGTTTGATGATCTTACTGCGCCGGTCCTTGCGGGGAAGCCTGCCATCTCCTGTGCGCTTCTTCTTGGACTTGGCCTTTGCAAGGGCTTTGCGGGTCTTGGTCATGGCTCTCTCCTTGGGTTCTTGGGTTACAGCGCAGCGCTGCGCTGAACCTCTGCCCGTCGGCGAGACCGGGGGTAGCAAGGGGAAGGGCGAAAGCCGCGAGGGGGATCACCCGCCCTGCACACGCGAAGCACGGAAGGACGGGGAGACGCGGCTTGAGCCGGAGGGAACCCTTCCGCGCGCGAGGGGCAGAGCCCCTTAGAAATGCGTCAGGGATGGAAGCCCGAAGGGCGGAGCTTGGCTCCGCTCGCGAGAGCCCGGCGCGCACCGCCGCGCGACGCCAGCTTCCAACTACCGAATGTGGCGTAGCCTCTACCTCTTCCCGGGAGTATGATGCGGCTTACCGAGTTGAGAGGTGCAGCAATGGCGGATCTCGGAACGCGCTCACTCGTCGGACAGTACTTTCGGCCTCACGGTGGCGTCGTCAGCGTGTTCCGGCGACGGGACGGCTCGATTTACCGTCTCGTCCGGCGCTACTGGCCGTTTCTCATTACAAAGCACACGGCTACCGCCATCGAGTGCACCAACATCACGACCAGTCACCTGCTGACACTGGCTCCGCAGGAAATTCTCGGATGGGCGGGCGATCTACAGCAGACGCCGCATCATCTGCGCCCCCTGGTATTAAAACTCGACTCGCAAATCTGCTGGGACGCTACCAATCTCTGGCGGATGTCCCCGGACCCATGGGCGTTTGTGGCCTAAGAGCATGGTCGGTGCTGCCGGAGGGTAGCGTCGTGGTCGCCGGGATCGGACAGGTCACGCCACACCGCCGCCCATTGGCCTTGTTCATCCACATAAGTTCTCTGCATATAAACTGGTTGCCGCATGGGTTATCGAATATAACCCATGCGTCATGACCGAGGGCGTGAGCACCAAGAAGCCGGTTAGCGACGAAGTTCCATTGGGAATCTCGCCGTCTGAGTTCATGCGGTCTCTGCGCCCGGAGTATTACTCGGACACGGCGGATCGCGCGGCTTATGAGCTGGACGCGGCCACGCTCGCGTTTCAACTCGACACCATCACCGAACGAAACGAAACACACGATTTCGAGCTGTTTTGCCGAAAGCTGTGCGAGCGCGCAATATGCCCGAACCTGCGGCCGCAGACCGGACCGGAGGGCGGGGGCGATAGCAAGGTCGACACTGAGACCACGCCGGTGTCGGATGAGCTGTCGGCGGTGTTTCTCGGCGACGCGAACGCAGGGCGCGAACGATGGGCATTCGCATTCAGCGCCAAGAAGAGCTGGCTCGCGAAAATCCGGGCCGACGTGAAAGGTATCGTGGACACCGGCCGGCGATACGACCGGATCATCTGCGTCACCAGCAGGGCGGCCAAAGCCAAAGCCCGTGCGGCCCTCGAAGACGAACTTTCAGCCCTGCACGGGCTCCCGGTCACGATTCACGACCGCTCATGGATCGTGAAGGAGGTGATCGAGGCCGATCGCAAGGACCTGGCGTTTAACTACCTGCGCGTCGGCAAGGCGACGGCGGACCCGTCGCGCCTTGGCCCTGCCGATTACTCACGGACCCAGCAGCTCGCCGAAATCGAGAAATCGCTGGACGACCCCGAAACCTATCGCGGCATGGAGCTTCAGCGCGTCAGCGAGGCGTTGGTGGCGGCGAAGCTCTCGCGCAACCTCGAACGCCCGCGCACCGAGACCGACGGCCGGTTTGTGCGGGCTATCCGGCTGGCGAACGAGGACGGCACGTACCACCAGAAATTGGAAGCCCAATACGAGCAAGTGTGGACCGGGTTCTGGTGGTTCGACGATACGCGACTGCTGCTGGAGTCGTATGACGAGTTTGCAGCCAAAGCGCTGACCTCGACCCATGCCATCCAGCTCGAATTTCTGTCCAACCTTCACCAGTTGCTGGTGAACTGCGTCATCCATCGGCACCTGACGCGCGAGGAATGTAAAATCGAGCAGCGGTCGGCAGCTCTGAGGAAGGCGCTTGAGCCCCTGGCGTCAGACAAGGAGCGCCCCAACAATGCGCTCGAAGCGCAGACGCTGCTGTTGATAATGCGCGTCAATAGAGCCGTGCTGGGTAAGAAGCCCGAAGACTTGCCCGCGATCTGGCAGGGCTTCTCGGAGCTGCTCGATTCCGCGCGAGGGCTAGCGGAATACGAAGCGAACCGGCTGCCACCGTTGATCGATTTGGTCGGCAATGTCGCGGGCAACGACCCTTCATATACCGCACTGGTCGAAAAGCTCGCGGCGTTCGTCGCAGAGCGCAAGAGCGAGGCGGAGGGCGCCCTGATTCTGCTCAAGCGCGCCCAAAAACTCGACTTCTCGGAATGCTTCGACATGATTCGGCTTCTCGGCAAGGTAGCCGTCGCGCTGGTGAAGCGTGAGTATACGGAACGGCTCGTCGAAGCTCTGCAACTGCTGATGCTGGCTTACAAGAGCGCCGGCTTGCTGTGGGCGTCGAGAGCCACCTGCCTCTTCGCCCTGTCGAGCATCGTCGTCGAGGGCGAGCGCGCCAGTCAGCTCCCGATCAGCATCGTGTCGACGATGAAGGTATGGGCATGGATCGCCATTGAGATGGGCCATTTGCCCGACTTCTTGTACGCGGTTCGCTTTCTAAACGGGGCGCTTGTGGCTCTTCCCCTAGCTGATGAATCCAAGGAGAAGGTGCGTGACGATCTTCGCGAGCTGGACTTCGCACTGGGTTGCCTGCTCCTCAACGTGAGCGACGAGGAGCTTCGGCGGCTCGATCAGCTTCCGGACATTCTAGAAGGCCTCGGCCTCGTCGCGGCGCGCGCGGCGATGCTTTATGCGCTTGGATACGAAAAGGAGCTTCGCGAGGATGGGAGCATAGGGCCCGACCAGAGCGCGGAAGCGGCAGCGCAGCTGTTCTCGCGGCTGGCCAGCCAGCCCCTCGGCAAGGAATGGCGAGGTAACGTCGTGTTGAATGGCGAGGGCCCGCAGACTCTCGGCACCGCCGTTCTTGGCATGACTGTCGATATCAGCTTCGACGGGATCGACCATCTCACCGTTGTGGCGGAGGGTGTATTGGGCACCTTGGAGGCGCTGTTCGCGACGCTGCCCGAGAAGAAAATCGCCGCTCACGTCGAGTGTTTTCACATCGCGTTGAGCGAGGGTACGGACATCGCCACGCCTGCGATCAAGATCGGAAAAGATACGTCGAGGATGTCACTGGTCTGGCCGCGTGATCTCCGGCCCGGGAGCTTCGAGCGGCAAGACGTGATCACACCGTTCTACGTGGAGGCGGTGGCGCGGATCGTCGCCATGACTTGCGTCATGAAGGACCCCAGCACCGTCCTGGAGGGCCTGTTTGCCAACGAGGCCGTCCTGCAACGGATTGCGATGGTGGTAGGCAGCTCCAACTGCCACCAGCGCCTGACATCCAAGCCGGTTTCCCGCTGGTCGAGCTGGCATAGCCATGTCGGTGCCGCCTATCCGCCGCGCGAGCCACGCCCCACGATCATGCGAACGGAACTCGCGAGCGAAGAGGTTGCGGATGATGACGAAGCGCCGCCGAAGGCTGGCGAGCCGTTCGTCGTCAAAGATCACAGGAAGCTCGTCGTAAAGTCGGTTATCGACCTTCCGGCCTGGAATCAGGCGTGCTGGAACGGCACGCTTTATGCCCAGTGGCCGGACGGCCCGCCGATGATAGGAATGACCTTCGGAAACGAAGAAGGTGCGCGACGTATTTTTGGCGGCTGGCGCGAGCGGTTCGGTCCGACCGACACCGACGAAGAGATTTACCTAGCCCTGATACGAAAGGTGTCGAAGGCGCACCCATATCACTATATCGTGCTCGTGACCTCCAACCCGTCGCTTGAGAAAGTATCGGGCAATATCATGACCTTCGCCACGAGGTCGCTGACAATGGAACCTCAGAGCGACGTCAATATCGACAGGTTCATCGCGTCGTATCAGAAGCGCGGCGAGTTCGGCCTGATGCCCGCCACCGTACGGGAGGGCAAGCCGAAGATGTTCCCCGAGCTCGCAATACGTAAGCGAGCCATCCTCATAAAGGACGCGGCCGAAGTCGGTGAATCCGATATCGAGTCGATCGCGCTGCGTATGCGCGAGAAAGAGCTGGTCTAGCCAGCTGGACCCAGATGGTTGCGCGTGGGACCAACGGCCTTTCTTGCTTCAAACCTGCCTGTTATTTCGTGCGTCTGAGGCTTGCCGCTCTCTTTTTCGCTTTCATCGCTTTCTGAATTTTCCCCTCATCGCGACGCAGCTTGCTCTCCGCACGCGCGAACAACGGCGGAATTTCGTCTCTCAAGTCTGCCAGCATCCGCAAAGAAATGAGATTCGGCATTGTATAGGGCTCTCGATACAGAAGGTAGGTGATGAGCGCCAGCGTGAATGCCGTATTCTGTCCCGGCTCGGTGAGACCGGCGTTGGTCGGTCCCGCGATGATCGCGCGTTGCGCATCATATCCGAGCCGGTCATAAATGCCTCTCGGGCTGGCGTGAACATTGTAGCTCGCCATCTTGTAATAGGATCGCGCCTGCGCCCGCCCGGCCGCGTCTTCCAAATCGGAGAAGATCGGCTTCGTACGCTTGAGATGATGCGCGGCCCAGCCATAGGGCGAGCCGAAGGACTTGCCGTAGATGTCGATGACCTCCTTGTATCTTGCGAGCAAGCTTTTCTTTCGCCGTTCGGATATTGGCAGGTAGCCTAGCGGCACTTGGCTGCGCTCGTATTCGTCCACCGCGCTCTTGGTTTCGACGATCTCGTGGGCCACATAGCGCTGGGCGATCTCCTCGCCATGATCGGTGAGAACCGTGGCGACGACACCGATCTCGTGGAGTGTGCGCCAACGCGCCATGGCACCGTCAGCGTAGCCGCTTTCCATCAAAAGGATGATCTCCTCGGCTACTTGGCACGCACGAGCGTGCAGCCGGCACAATACCTCCGACAAAGCAGGCTGTTTGTGGCGCTTCAAGCGGTGGTACCGCTTGTATTGTTCCTCCCCGACTTCACGGGAGGCTGCGAGGAGAAAGCGAAGCCGATCAAGCGCCTTGCCCCAACGCGCATCGAGGTTGTAGCGGAAAATCGCCATCGTATTTTCATGCCATGCGTCGACGTCCGGCCAATTTTTCTTGAGTTCGCCCATCGAGCCCTTGGCGGCTTCCCTAATGGTCTTGTCGATAACTTTGGGAAGATCGTTTTTCAGGAAAGCGCCGATCTTTTGTTCGACTTCTTCGAGATCCTGGTCGGCGATTTCAATTTTGACTTCCTGTCGCGCTTCTTCGGAACCGTCATCCCAAACGAATTGACCGGTCTGTCCGGTCAGGGTATGCGCCAGAAGCTTCGGCGCCAGCATGTCGGCCTCGGCCACGCCCGCCTTTTTCAGTTTGTCAGCAATGAGCTTTTCGAGAAATTTGTTCGGCAAGCCTTTCAACGCTTGCAGCATGGTTTTGTCGGCCCGGACCATCTACGTCCTCGCGAATGCCAGAAGCGGTGCGTAATCGTGGTTATCTGCCGCATGAAGCGCGTCGATATAGAGCCTGCGCGTTTCGTCATGATCTCTAAGCGCACTGCCGCCCCAGGTGAAGCGGGTCCCTCCGAGTTGCGCAAGAAGTAGGTCGGCCATCATGCGTGACCAGCGGCCGTTGCCATTGGGGAACGGATGTATCCACACGATGTCACGATGCAGTCGCAGAGCGATCTCATCCGGTGGATAGGTTTTGTGCTCGACCCAATAGCGGATGTTTTGGAGCACCTGGATGAGCTGCGGCTGGACTTCGAAATAGTTCGGCCCGAAATTTTTGTTGGATGTGCGATAGGTGCCAGCCCAGCGCCACACCTTGCCGAACATGCGACGATGGAGCGTGAGGGTGAAGGATTCGGTGAGAACATCGCGGCGTCGGCCGAACGCCCAGGCTATCGCCTCCGCGATGTTCTGCGCTTCGAGCTCGTTGAGTTCGCCGCGCGTGGTGACATGGGTCGGGATAAGCCCTTCGCGCTCTTCATGTGAGAGCGGCGTGTTGGCGTCGTCGGGTTCGTCGAGCGGCCCGGTCACGGTTCATCCCAAAGGCGCGCAGGATGGCGCAGCAGGTTTTCCATAAACTGGCGGCGCATGTCTTCGCGCGCCTTGGCGTTCGATACGCCCTGGGCTTCCAGCCGCATGGTCTGATCGACGGCAGCCAACTGACGGTCAGCGACTTCGCGCGCGCGCGCTTTGAAGGTATCCGCAAGGGGAACGAGCGGAACCAGCGCGTAAACGACGCGGCAGCCAAGCGCTTCGGCGGCGCGCTCCAAGCTTTCAAGCGTAACGTTGCCGCTCGCCTCGGCCTGCTCCAACGCAGTAATGCGCGGTTGGGAAACACCGATGCGCTTGCCAAGCTGTTTGGTCGTCATTCCCAAGCCGTCGCGGATAGCACGCACCCACCCCTTAGCGGGCCGGGTCATATCGACAAGAGGCCGCAGCGGTTTGAGCTTTCGGTCGAGCTGTTCGTAAGGTGTTACCATATGATAATGTATATGTTATTTTATGCTCAAATGTCAATAGTCTTTATATTATTGAAATATGGCAAAGTTATAATGCATATATTATTGACAGGAGAAGGGCATTTTACATTCACCGCCCATTTTTCGGCGGTTAGCCTTCCTGTTCGCCGCACTCGACGGCCGTGCGAACGCGGCAGGTGACCGCCAAAAGATTGGTCTGTGTTGCGGGAGTGGTCACCCTATACCGGATTGAGCGGTCGGCAACCTTGGCGGGACGTGGTTACCCTTGTGCTCGGAAGGACGGGCCAGACCCTCAGGCGCGGTGGCACGTCGCGCCGGGGCTGGCCCGTTCGTACATCGCCCCTTAATCGCCAGAGGCTGCAAGGAGCCTCGCGCAACAGCGCGAGGCGGGAAGCGCCGGCTCGCCTTGGCCGGTCGGCGGGCGAAGCCCGCGCGAAGCGGCGCACCCGCAGGAGCGGCGAAGCCGCGGACCGAGTGCGACCGACCGGCCTTCGCCCATGATCGAACGCGCTGTCGCAAGAAAATTTCTCATTTCGAGAAATCCGCTCACGATCAGGAAGCGCGTCTCGCAGGGTCTCGGGAGTGCGGCCAACTTCCTACGCCAACCGCGCCCTTGCGGCGGTCGGTTCGCCTGCACGCATCGACCACCGCACGCTGGCAGCGCAGGGCATCGCCCGCCCGCCGCAGCCGCATCTCGGCGTCGCCCGCCATGTCGAGAAGGCTTACGCCTACCTGAAAGAGCGCGTCACGCAATGGGTCGCGGTCAGGAAGCGCGCCGCGCTGTACGGCGAGATTCAGTCGTACCGCGAGCGCGACGCGGTGAAGATGGCGGATTTTATCCTGCGCCTATCCGACATGGCGGAGGACTTCGCCGCGCAATTCAGACGACCAACTCCTATCCCGGAGGTGCCATTTGACCGTTAGCGACTTCGACCAGGCGTTCGGGACGAACCAGCGCCCGCCATCCTTCACCCAGCGCGTGGGCAAGGCGGAGCCCGCCACCGCCAACGGCGAAACCGCCGTCGGCTCCGGCGCGTACAAGCCCTATTGCTTCCTGCCCAGCGGCACGATCAACGAGACATGCGAGGTCGTGCGCTGGCTCGACGGGACGGATGAATTCGAGGGAATCGAATTTCCCTACCGCTTCCTTATCCAGGTGGCCTTTGCCGGAAACGAACAGCTGCGTCTGTTCCTGCCCGACTGCATCGTGGTGATCGACGGCCAGCACCTGCGCGACCTGCGAAAGAAACTCGCACGCCGGCAGGTGACTTCCATCCAGCAATACTCAGCGAAAATCTGGCCCAACGCGAAGCCGCAAGGCGAGCCGGTCATCGACAGGATTCAGGTGGTGAGACCCGAATAGCGATTTCAACCAAAATTTCCTGAGCCAATCTTACCGCGGACTGTGGTCGTAAAGAGTTTTCCAGCGAGTAAGACGGTTCCTTGCGTGGGCTCCTATCTGCTATAAAGCTTGCGAGACTTTCAGCGCCAAAGCGCAATGGCTTATCAGAGGCAAGAGACCTGGAATAATCCCGAACTAGCTCCGCTCTCCCGTGCGGAAATCGCTGGCGCTAAACTCATTGGTCAGTCTGATGAAGAGTTTGGAAAATTTCAGTCCCAGGTCAAAGTACTACGGCAGTTTCTCGATGCGGAAGCGCCAAAGCTTGTGGGTGCGGTAAGCCATCTGTTCACGCGATTGAATAGTAGAATCGAGAATGTAGCATTCAATCAGATTCCATTAGACGCGACAGCGATCTCATCTGACTACCAGGAGGCGCAACCAAGAGCCTTGGCTCGGGCCGCCAACTCTGTGGCACCTTTAAAAACGTTCTTGCAGGAAGGTTTGCAGAGCAAGAGCACAGGGATCAAAAAGCTTGAAACCAAAGAAGACCTAGAGCGCATCGGAACCGCGTCGGATTTCTTCTGCGGCCTTTTTTGGGAAGAAGTCGCTTCAGTCCGAGAGCGAGAACTTGAGCCTGGCGTCTCTGAGAAGTTTCGCATCATGTGGGACGAAAAACGCGCGGTTTGCGAAAGTCGCTATGGGCCCCGAGAAAAACTTCTCGAAGAAAAAGGGTGGCTCATCCATTCGCTCAGAGCGAAGGAAAATAGCGCTGGCGTGAATAACGGGCGCTGGGCCTTCTACATGGTGTATGTTGAAAGCCAAAGAGAGAAAGAATTTCTCGAGGCAATAGGAGGCCCAGCCGTCGTTGATCTAGAAGATTACGGTGAGGTTGTTACTTCGAGTTACGTAGACACGTTTTTCAAGAACCAGAAGGTTCACAGCCATCAGCGATTGCTAAATCTTGTTTCCGCTTATAAGCGGTTAGCGGCAGGAGAGAAAACGTTTTACATCCCGGAGAATTACAGAGCCGCGTTTCCTAAAAAGCAAATATCGAAACATAATAGTCTTGCATTTCGTGGCTTGGTTGATACTGACGTTGAAGATATCCCGAAGGCACTTGACAAAATATTCGATGAGCTACCTAGAGGGCCTATCGACGACGAACTGACATCTCCGCCAAAACCACTGAGTGCTGACGAAGCTTGGGCATTGATCGATGCGTATGCGCGCGAGAATGCCGACAAACCAGTCTCCGACTATGCAAAAGCCGTTTTGGGACAGATTGGCGAGCCCAGCAGCCTTTATACGAAGCCTACAGTTGAGATTCCGCCTCTGCCGAAAAAAGCGCCCGAGCGTTGGCCGAGCGATTCATCCAAGCGCAAAGAAAATCCGGCCGAATTCGCGACGCGCGTCTACCGTGTTTGGATGGATGCAGGCACCGTTACGTGGCAGGATTTGAAGCGCCTTGATCCGCTTTTGGTTTCGAGTCTTCACAATTGGCTCAACTACAATCAACGAAAAGCGGAACCGGTAGCACTTCCGGAAGGCTTTAAATTGCTTACTGTCGCCCAGGCGAATGACGCATGGATAGAACGGGTGCGTCGCGGGCAGGAGCCGCTACCTTCAGACCCTGATGAACTAACCCGGTTTGCTCTCGCCATTCGCTATCGCGACAAACCTCAGTCAAGATAGTTCAATAAAATTCTAGAAAATTAGTGAACTATCACCTTATGCTTTCGTTGTAGCTCATGAGGTTGTCGCTGCCGTTCCGGTTCGCGAGCCTCAAACGGAGCTAAGGCAATGAAAGATAAGACAAAAGTCGCCATCGTGGGTGGCTTGCTCGGGACGATTTTCCTGGGCCCGGGACTCGGGACGTTTGTTGGTACCGCGCTGGCGCGGGAGACCTACGAGCGGCAGAACGGTGTGCAAGACGCCGACCAGGACGACTATCACCCGCACGACCCCCGCGACGCGCAGTGAGGCAAAGGCGCAGCCGGCATGACGCCGGCTGCGCCCTCTCACTTTCGAGAGGCATGCAATGCGCATCCTCACCCGTAAAAATCCCAATGCCGTCCGTCACGGCCCCGCATGGGACTTGAGTACGCCGCTGTTGACGCTCTCGCCCAGCCGGCAGGACAGTTGGACCATCAATGACAGTTTCGAGCATGTGCTGGTGCTGGGCGGAACCGGCAGCGGCAAAACAAGCGGCAGCGGGAGCGCACTGGCAAGCGCGTTCCTCCGCGCCGGATACGGCGGTCTCGTGATGTGCGCGAAGCCGGACGAGGCCAGCCGCTGGGAAGGCTACGCACGCGCCAACGGACGGCCGACTTCCACGATCCGGTTCGACATCACCGGCAAGTATCGTTTCAACTTCCTCGACTACCTGATGGGCCTGCCGCTCGGGCATGGCGGCGGGCTTGTCGACAACGCCGTCAATACGTTCCTGCGTATTCTCGAAGCAGCGCACAGCCGCGACGGAATATCAGGCAGCCAGGGCAACAACGCCGACTTCTGGGACAAGGCGCTACGCGATCTGCTGTCCAACGCGATTGGCAGCCTGTTCCACGCCTATGGCCGCGTCACGCTCGACGAGCTGATAAAGCTCATCAACTCCGTGCCGGTTTCCGAGGAACAAGCAGCGAGTGCCGATTTCCAAACATGGTCGTTCTGCTACTCGACCATGAAACGGCTCTTTGAAAATCCGAAGATCCCGTTGCCGCAGCGCGAAGCCGCCCAATATGTGGGCTACTTCGGGCAAACGTTCGGTCGTCTCGACGGCAAGACGCGTTCGAACATCATCATCACGCTCAACGCCGAGATCGGTCCGTTCCTTCGCGGCCCGCTGCACTATCTGTTCTGCACCGACACGAATTTCGTGCCCGAAGTCACGCATGAGGGCGTGGTCCTGATCCTCGATCTGCCCATCAAGCGATTCGAGCAAACAGGCGTAGTCGCGCAAACCCTAATCAAGTATCTCTGGCAGAAGGCGACGGAACGCCGCTCGATCCACCCGGATACGCGGCCGGTGTTCCTGTTCGCGGACGAGGCGCAGCTATTCTTTTCGTCCTACGACCTCGAATTTCAGAGCACGGCGCGTTCGGCGCGGGCGGCGACGGTGTACATCACACAGAACCTGCCTTCGCTCTATGCACGGCTCGGCGGGCGCAACCCGCAGGATCAGGCCGACGCGATCATCGGAAATTTTCAGACGAAAATCTTCCATTCCAATACCGACCACCGCACGAACCAGTGGGCGGCCGACATGATCGGGCGGCAACTCCAGCAGCGCCGTAACTCGAACTGGTCGCAAGGTCAAAGCACGCAATCCAGCAGCGGAACGAACGGCAGTTGGGGCGTGCAGCATGGCGAGAGTTCCGGTCGCAGTTGGGGGAGCGGCGGGGGATTCTCCTATAGCAATCCCGGCGGGCCCATCAATATCAGCCACAGCGCAAACTCCGGCGGGCAATACGGCACGAGCTCGTCGCGCACGCGCGGCGGCGGCTGGTCCAAAGGCACAAGCGAGAGCGAGAGCGACAGCATCGGCGGCGGCTGGTCGGAGCAGATGGATTTCACGTTGCAGCCATCGTTCTTCGCGACCGGACTGCGCCAGGGCGGAGAGCGCAACAACTACTTCGTCTCCGCGGTCCTCCTGCAGGCAAACCGCATCTTCTCGCGCACCACAAATTGCTGGACCCCGCTGGTGTTCAAGCAGGGAAGTCGCTGATGTCGGAACACCCCGCCAAAGCCATCCGGGCGTATTTTGGTTTCACGGCTCTGCTGGTTGCGTTCGGCTTTGCCCTGCCGGCGCAACTGTTTTTCGACCTGTTTCTCTTCTGGTCCGTCTACACGGCGGTGTTCTCCTGCGCCGCCGCTCTGGCATTCGGGCCGCTAAAAGGTTGCGCGCTGCCTGCGGCCTCGCTGGCCGGACTCGCACTTGTCCATCCTGTCGCCATACCGTGGTGCGTCGCAACCGGGATTGTTTCGCTGATAGTCGGTCTTTGCGCCCTCCTGATGCGGTTCGGCGCGGGCTGGCTGAAGCAATTCTTCGCGCGCAATAAGCGCGCAAGGCGCACCGGCAAACGTGACGTAGTGACGGTCGTGGTGCCGCCACGCACGACCGACATCAGCGCTGCCGACGTTCTCGAGCAATTCGGTCTTGGGCGAGGCATTGAAGAATGAGCAACCGTGCTGAACGAACGTCGGCCGCGCCGCTAAGCGAATTCCTCACGCACGAGGCCCGCCATGCGATCCATGACATCCGCCAAAAGCTGTTTGAAGAGGCTTGGTTCGGGCGTGTCGTGACAGCCGAGCCGGTCATCGAGGTATCGAGGGACCGTGAAGCCGAGAGAGGGCAGACTCCCACGTTCGAGGATCTGTGGGGTCGGTCGCCTCACAACCGTGAGCCAGCGGCGCCTGAAAGGTCGGTGGAACGCGAGATCGACAGGTGACGCGTGCGCCCATGCGCTTCACATCACCGCTACGCCCGCCAGTTCCGCCAAAGCCTGCGGGCGAAGGCGTGCTCCTCGCGGCCGACCGCCTGCTGGTAGATCGCGGTCGTTTCCAGTTCGGCATGGCCGAGCCATTTCTGCGTGGTCGGCATCGGCACGTTGGCTTCCGCGTTCGCAACACCGAACCCATGGCGCAGCCCCTTGGGGGTCGCCTGTGTTCCCGAAATTCCGGCCTCTTGCATCACGCGCTTGATGCGTCGCCACGCGGTTTGTCGAGACCAGCTCCATAACGGTGCGTCCTCGCCTCGCGTCCTGGCCAGCCGGCCGAGAGTCTGCATCAACTCCGGCGGCACGGGCACGGCGCGGAACGCGGGACGACGGCGCTTGAGCGTGCGGAACACGACACAGCGCATTGCTTCGTCGAGTTGGGCAGACGTGACGGCAAGGGCCTCGCTCAGGCGGCAGCCTGTATAGGCAAGCAGAGAACATAGTGCCAGCGTGGCAATATCACTGCGACGTGCCGCGTCGAGGAAGCGCGGCAGCTCACGCCCGCAGAGATATTTGCGCGAACCGCGCGTGTCGAACAAGGATAGCTGTTCCAGCCGAGGCATCAGCAGCAACCTCCGCGAGGTGAAACACTTCCCCGAATAGTGTTGCAAGGGGTTGCCGCCGGAAATGGAGGGCGAGCGCGGCGATTGAGAGGAACTTCGCCCAAGCCAGTGTTGGATGTCGAAAGCGCGGACATGCGTTTATACCTGACGAAACCGGGGACTTTGGGCAACCAAATTCGGGGTAGTGTTACAAAATCCTTGCGGTTTTTGCCGACAGGGATAGCGCCGTGGCGAATATCAGCGAAGCAATATTGAGCACTCGGTGGTAGCGGCGATGATGCGCCACCGCTCAATTAAGGCGTCGGTTATCGCCATAATGCTATGGCATTTGGCCGATCCCGGTGCCGTGCATGCCGACGACGTCACGTATCGCGCCAACCTTATTGCCTACGACCTCGCGATGAAATGCTTCGTCGCGAACGGCGTGGCGGCAAGTCAGGACAGCCGCGCCGGCAATTCGGAGGCCCAGGCGAAATCCGAAGTTAGCGCGCGGACTTCGTTCGATACTGCAACGAAGCTTGGCGAGGTTCTCGGCTATTCGAAAACCCGTGTACACGATGACTTTGAATTAGCGCAGGTCAAGGAACTGCCAACGCTCGTGAGCGATGGCGCGCATCTTGGGCGCATCTTGGTCAGCTGCAAGAAGCTGGGTCTCCGATAGCGGTTGCGATGCAACTTCGGGGCTATCGCTCGCCCCCTTCAATGGATGGTTGTTCGGCGATACATTCAGGGGCTTCGGAGAAGCTTTGGGGGCGACCTTGAAAACCGACAAAAAAGAGAAATCCGATAACCCGGAGTACGATGCGCAATACGACGCGCAATATGATGCCATGAATGCCGGAGCGCATCGGCGTCCTCCACCTGGAATAGCCGCGCCGGCACTGGTTTGGCAACGTGGGTTTTGGCACCCGCCCGGCCTCAGCCAAGAAAAATGGACAGACATCATCGATGCGATGTTGGCCCATTTGTTCCTTTACCTTCGTAACGATGCGACATTGCGGACGGAAGAAGATGACACGACTTCACCTGCCGGTGCCGATGACAAGCGGCCACCGCCGGCATCTGCCACTACCAGGACGAAGCTGGTTTGCTCAAATCTAGAATGCGACCTGGAACACAAAGGAATCGAGACGCTATTTCTGTTCAGAAACAAGGTGAGCTTCAAAATCGATGGAACCGAGTGTCGCTTTCTGACCGACAAAGAGAACAAATACCTGAAGTTATTGCGCGATGCCGAACGGTCCATACGCCACGAAGTATTTTCGCTTGAGGTCAAGTGGGGCGATGTCAAGCTCGTCGTCTATGCGCAGCTTCACAAAGAATATTTTTCGGTGATGTTCGCGATTGATTTTTCTGAGCGGTCTGAATGGACGGATGCTCTTCGCGCCAAAAGCCGCCTTGAGAAGATAGGTGAGTCGCTCTCCAAGATCCAGGCACTTATCGTCAAAAGAGCAAATGAGTACGATAAGAATAATCCGTATGTCGTCAAGATTGCGGATGACGAACAAAAGTTGATCAACACGATCCCACGCAAAATCGTGTTGAACATGAAGAGATGGATTAATGGGCTGTGTTCGGCGGCGCTCTCGCCGCGCTCATTGCAGTCAGACTTAGGTTCCGCCCAATGTGGTGCGATGTTCATAGACAGTTTCGGCATCATCTACGGCGTGAAGCATTGCGGCGAGAAGCCAACTTTTTTTCCTATCGATCCGACACTCAAGAGTCCCAGACTGACAGTTCCCGCTCTTGTTCGAGGCTGTGACCTAAAAGAAGGTCGAGAGGCTCTGATTGAAGCCGTCTGGCCAATCGCCCGGTCGGTCAACAAAGGGCAGCCGCGGCCGCCGCATATCGGTAAGCCGGAAATATCCGTGACTTTTCTCCAACGCCGTTCGGCGCTCTACCTAACCTCGCTCGGACGGCTCATACCCGGAAGTCAGCGCTGCTCCCCGATAATATATTCGCTCGTGGTGAGTTACGTAGGCCGCTGGAGGCTGGGCAGGCTCATCGACCGCCTGCACTCCCTCGAGACATTGCGCATCGTCGCCTTGCGCGACCTTGATGCAATTAATAACGCCAGCCGCTCCATATCGCTGCTTGACCGTCATATTCATGACGCTTCGGTGCGTGGCGATCTAAGAAGATATAGAAATGAAGAACTAATAGGTCGCTTCGATCGCGTTGAGAAAGACGCCGGTATCGATTTGACCTATCGCATTGCGCGGTCTCGCTATTATGTCGCCTGTTACCGCGACCTCGCCAACATGATGGGCTTGGAAACCGAGGCAGTTCGCGTGGAGGGGTTTCAACCCTATGGCAACTTCGTGCGCAGAAGGCTGTTCGACTGCTTCGCTTATATTGACCGCGTTGGCGTTCGCTACCTGGAGCTAAGAAAACGCATTGCATTCATCATTGAATCGAACGAGCAACAGTCCATGACAGACCTTGTCAAAGCAGCGAGAAACAATACGGCGACGACGAACAAACTTTTGGGCGCTGCCGAGCTGTTTAGCATTCCACCGATTACTTATTATATCGGCGAGACGTTGCATCATGCGCTCGGTTTTACCGTCGAACCCGACAGTGTATGGTATTCGATTGGTTTGGCGCTCGCGCTCTCGTTCGCCGGCGTCTCGCACTTCCTCATTCGCCATCGCTAATAAATACTGAGGGACCTCAGCTTCGACTGTTCTCATTGCGTCGCTCTATAGCGTCGAGAGCCGCCACGACGCCGATTGCTGTACCCTTAGCGATGGTTTTCTTCGGAATATCACCGTCCCAGGACATTTTACCAACCGACCCTATCGCGTCTTCTATAGCTGTTTGTGTGTCCTTCAGAGTAAGCACGCGGGATCCGCCGCGCTTTTCGTCAATAGATTTATGATTCTCGTCAGTCATAGCACCTCCATCTATATCGTCGAGTATATACCGAGGAATAGTCTTCGGTATTACAGTTGCGTGAAGATTGAGAATGCTCAAGCTGCTCCAGTTCAACCAACAACGATCTCAGAGCAAGGAACAAATCTCGCGATAACTCAGCAGCTTGTGCAATTCGATAAAACTTAACGAAATCTTAAGACGCACAATCTATACTTGTATAGTTTGATATATCGAGGCGTTATCGCTCGCACTCCTACAGACCGACCAGCCGTCGTTGAAGCGGAAGACCCGCGCGCTGCCAAAGCGCTAGACGCCGAGCTTTCTCATCAAATCGCCAAAGCCCAAGCAGACGTCGAGACGCAGCTAAGCGAGCTGCGCAGCGCCAACAATGGTCATGCGCAGGACGATCTCATCGCACAGGGAAGCGCCAAGCTGCTTCGCCTCAACGCCTTGCGCGACCAATTGGTCGGCGGCACGAAGGACGTGGCCGCCCTTCGTGCCAGCATTATGTCGGCTGTCGCCGACATACGCGCTTATACGTCGAGCGTACAAGACGCTGCGAAGGCTCAGGGAATGACGATGCAGGCGCAACAGCTGGCGTTAGCCCAGACCAGCGCAGCGGCCCGCGCCTCGGTGAGCGATTTCACGCATGCCTACTACGACAATCGCGTTTTCGACTCGTACCTCTCGTTTGCTTCGCCTGAAGACGAGGAGGAGTATCGCAAGCGCGAGGCTCAATGGCGCGAGGAAATCGCCAAAGCTCAGGCCGAGCACACGCCGCAAGGCGATTTGCGCGCTGCCAACCTCGCCATCCGGCAGTTAGAGGATGCCGGCGCGCATGGTGCGGATAGGAGCGCCGATTTTCAGCCGATGCTGGACGACCTGAAGAGAAAGGCCGGTGCGCTCGGCACTCAAATCGACGCCGCTGGAAAAGCCAGCGGGACGCAACGCGGCCAACAGCAAGCCGCCACTGCGGCGCACGACGAGGCACTCGATGCTGCGTTGACGCCCGAGGTGCTCGCGTCGCTTCACGCCGCGAAAATTGCCGTCGCCGACCAGACACAGGACGGGCATGGGCTCGTAGCGCAGGAAGTCGCTTCTTCCGAGGCGCGCGAGCGGCAGTAGCCGTGAGATTGTTCACGCAAATTCGACGGGAGACAGCCTGAATTGAAGACAAAAAGGGGCGGCGCGAGGCCGCCCCCTTCGTTTCAGCGGCTCCATACTAGCCGATAATCGCCGAAGCCATTGTCGATAAGCTTGCACGACACGGGCTGCTGGAAGCTGGGGTCGTCGAGGGCGACGGTCAGGCAGCGTCGTCCACGCTCGTCCAGGTCCGTTCGAGCTTCGCCTATTTGGATGGCGTTCACATACACGAAGTAGTCCGGCGATCGCTCGGGCCGATTGTCGAGGTTCAAGACTATGGTGACATGCTCGTGGAATGTAAGCGTCATAATGCTGCCGCCGAAATCGTCTCCGTCTTTAGTGAATCTACCAATGGTCAGGTACATAAAATCTCCAAATGAAATGAGCGAGTGATTGAAAAAAGGGGCGGCCGGAGCCGCCCCTTTCGGTTCAGCGGCTCCACACAAGGGCGTGGTCGTCGCCGTTGCGGCCGACGAGGCGGCAGTAGATCGCGCCGGGGAAGCTCGGATCGTCGAGCTTGATCGACAGGTACGGCTTGTCAGCCTCGCTGGTCTTCGCCCAGGCCGCGCCGATCTCGACGCCGGCCGCATAGATGCGATAGTCCGGCGCGTTCTCGACCGTCTTGGTGACGGGCTTGATCGCCACTTTGGCCTTGAGGGCGAGGGTTGCGATGGTGCCGGTGAAGCTGTCGCCGTCGCGCGTGAAAGTTCCGATGGTCGTCATAAAAGTCTCCTTGCGGTTTGGAAGCCGCCCCATGCGGCCTCGCATGCGCACCTCACGGAGCCGTAGGCAGCGGCCGGTTCACCGCAGAGAAACGGGAATTTTGCAGCGCAGCGGTCGCGAGGAATGAGCAAGGCTCAGGGGAAAATTCCCGTTGAACCGGACGCGCAAGGCTCCATTTTAGCGCATCCTAGCGAGGATGTTTTAGGCGGGTTCTTCCGCAAGGGGCGTGACGTTTCCCAGAGGCATCACTAGCAGGCGGTGACGAACCCCATCGCATTCGCACCAAGCACAGGCAACAATCTCGTGCAGACGGTCACAGCGTCCTAGACGTTCCGCGCGCCATCTGCGGCCCTGGCTTGGTCGTAGCGCCTTCGGTCGGCTAAGGCGTGCCAAGTGCAAGCACTCCTCCTCTGACGTTGCGGTCGCAAGCGATGCAGCCGCCTCCTTCGGCGCAGGTCCTTCCGCGCATGGCCGCGATGGTCGCGGTCGGAAACGAAGGAGGACTTATGACCCTGGACGAAATCTCGCTGTTCCTTGCCGCCTGTGGCGAATGCTTAAGCGCTATCGCGCGGCTCATCGGTGCGCTACGGCGGCCGCAGTGAGGGGAGCCATCCATTGCATCGGACGCTTTCACCTATCGATGGCTGCCGCTCTCTCCAAGGCCAAATCCAAGTTTCCCATGAAGATGGCCGCGAGTTGAGCTTCGCGCGATCCGGCAGGGACACCTAGGTTGACCTGCTCAGATTTCAAACGCTCGATCAATGACTTGTAGGTCGTAGCATAATACTCCTTAAAGCGATCGTCCGATAAAACGTAATTTGTCCCGTTCCATGAATAGATATCCACCCAAGGAACGAACGTTGATCCTCCGGCCGAGTTGAGATTCAAAGGCTGCCTGCTCACGATGCCGGAAGTTCCCGTAACATGATCGACAATGACGTCCGTATTCAGGGACGCAAAATCATCTTCAATCTCGTACATCGATAGCTTGCCATTGACGGGCTTCACTATCGCTACCTGGTTCGGGCATGTGGCACAAACATCGCCGACGACAATCACCAGCGCCAGCTTTCCGGTGTGATCGATATCCAGAAATCGATACTCCTGGATCAGAGCGTCGTAAGGAAGGTTCATGCTCTTGAAGATGCCCTGATTGGGCGCATCGTCACCCAGCAGAGTCTTTACGATGTTATACACATCTTGCTTGAATATCAGCGTCGCCCTGTTCATTCCCGAGGCGTGCGCGCTCCAATCAAGTTTTGCGTAAGCTGCCAGTTGTCCTTTCGTATCGTAATGCACAGTGGCCGCAGGAGGTGCAGCGATTGAACCGAAGGCGCTGGAGGTCCAGAGCGCGAAGACGAAAACGACTATTCCATTTACCCAGCTGGTATATCGGTGCATCTTGGCCTCCTATTGAATATCCGCTCTCGCTACATCGGCGTAATTTTTGTTGCCATCATTCAAACAGCCGCTCGACTTTATCCAGCTTTTTCCGTCATTGGAGGGGAGCCAGTACGACTTTGCCGGCGCGGTGCCGTTTTTGTAATAGCAAAGCGCGTTGTCCTCGCGTTGAGTTAGAGTGAGCTTGGGAAGTTGCGGATTATGCTTGCGAAATATCTTTTCGTTGGCGTCAGATATCGGAAGATCACCTTTGAAAATCGTTGCCCCCGCTTTGGTGTTTTCAATCCAGCTCCAAGCGATAATCTCGTCAAATACGCTTGGCGGTCCATATCCCATCAGACCAATATGACAACCTGCGGCGGTCGGCCAGAGCACTGTCACGCCATCGACCTTAGTGTTTGTGAACTGTTGATAGCTACTTTCCTCCATGGCGATTCCAGTTAAGAGGCGCGGTGTTGCGCCATTCGGATAAAGTGATACTAGCTGGTTCGTCACACTATCCTTTGGGATCGATGAGCCGGTGATAAAAGCCTCCACGCTGTCAGTGGAAGAGCCTTGAGACACTTTGACAGCGAGTTTGCCCCCCATAGCTCGGTATACCTCATTGACCGTCTTATCCGGCGGGCTAGTGGGTGTGCGCGGGTCGCCGTTGTATACGCAGTTTCCGCGAGAGGTCTTATAACTGAGCGTGATGTTCCAACCGAGTTGGGTCTGCTTATCATCGGATTGCGCAGAAAATGGAATTTTCGCAGTCTCTGTGAAATTGTTTTGGTCGAGGGCGAAGCTGTCTTTGTCCATAGGCGAGGTGATTTTCAGCTTCGAGCCCAGATCGAAATCGAACGTTTCAGGATCGGAGAATTCTCCGTCGGGAGTAGACCACGTGGCATTGAAGGTATCGGTCGTAGCAGTGTTCTCGTCCTTATCCCAGGTGTAGAATATCTCATTAAAGGGGAACTTCACTCCTGGGCAGTCCCCATTGCTTAGATAGTCATACTCTATCTCGGTTGAAGGCGTGCCATGCGCGGGCATCGTGTCGTAGCTCCAATTGCCCGACGAGACCGACTCGCAGGTGTCGATATTGTATTCGGTCCAACCCATCAGGAACGTTTTCACACCGAATTGGACTGTGTAGTTGTTCGTATCGCGCGCCGAAGGTCCCGTTACGTTTCGTGTGCCGTGTTGTCCCGAAGCTTTGACGAACGCAATTCGGACGCGCGGATTGGCGTGCGGCTGTGCGGTAGCCGGTAGCGGAAATGCAGAGAGGAGCGCGGGAACGAAAACGCAAATTGCTCGAAGGAATGCGCGATAATTCATTGCAAGCCCCCACGGTTGCCCCGAAGCTTACAGCGGAGCTTGAAAGCGAGTCAATCACAGGTGGCTGAATATTCTGCTACACTAGAGACTAGAAGGAGTTGAGCCAGGTAGGACTCTGGCGTGATGTCGTGTAGCAAAGCGCCTCCTAGTACTCATGCGCCAGCATGATGGTGATGACACGCGTGGTCTGCGCCGGATCGGCGGGGTCGTTCGAGCCATAGCAAAGCGTCGAGTCGTAGTAGTCGATTTTCCATATGACCTTCTCCTCGTGAACGGCGACGCAACCGAAGTCATGCTCGCCGTAGGGATCGTTGTCGACGGTGAAGACGTCGAAGCCGCGCACGGCGGCGAGCGCATCGACCATGAAGTCGGGACCCATCGCCACCGCTTCGGCGGTGAAATACCCCTCGCCTCCGGTGAGCGAGGTGCGCAGAGCATCGTTCAATTCGCGGATTTTCAATGTGCGGGCGGAAGTCATGGCTCGTCCTTTCGGCACTGAGTCCGCGCCAATCGCGGCCTCGATGCCCGCCCCAAGGCCGAAGCGAATGAGCGCTGCCGTCACAGGCTGACGAAGTCACCGGAGGGCGCGGAGCTGTGCTCGCCGGGGAACAGCAGATCGGTCGGCTGCGGTAGTGCGAATTCCTTCGGCGTCAGCGCAGCGACGGCGGCGCGCGCCTTCTTCGAGCGTGGCGCGCGACCCTGCGGCTCCCACTTTGGCCGATTGAGCAGGCGCTGAAAGACTTTCACGCCGCCGGGCATGCTCTTGCAGAAGCCGACGCCGCGCTTGCCGCGCACTTCAATTTCGAGGATGAGCTGGCCGCTATCCTCGTCCTTGACCATCTTCACATCGCGGAACTGAAGGTTCAGCGCTTCGTCGGGACGCAAGCCGGTGTTGCCTAAGAATAGGATGTAGTCGTGAACCTGCTCGGCAGGCCAGCGATGGACTTCTTGAGAAGGGTTGCGGGCATAGTCGCCGGAGGTTTTATAGAGCTTCTTGTATTCTTCGAGCGTGAACCAAGGACGATGAACGATCTTGCCTTGGGTTTTGTAGGGCGGCGACAGGTCGGGAAGATGCTCAAGCCATTTGTGGCGAATGGCGGTCTTGAGCACGAGGCGCAGCGTGACGACCTCATCGTGCAGCGTGCTGCGTGATGGCGGCTTCGGATTTCTGATCTCCTCAGGATCGCGGCCTTTGTATTTCTTGCCTGCGGCTTCGAGTTCGGCCTTCTTGCGCGCGGCGTGCAAAGCGGCTGCCTCTGCGCGCTTCTTCGACTGCTCGACGCGCCAGAGCCGGTATTCCTGCACGGTGCCGGCGTTAATCTCCGAAAGACCCATACGGCCGAAATACGGCAATAGATGCAGGTCTAGGCGTATCCGATGACCTTTGACCCACTCCGGGCTGCGCTGGTGCTCGGTGATGACTTCGTATTCTTTGAGAAACTGGTCCGCCGCTTCGCGGAAGGATTTCTCGTCCTTCTTCTTCGGCGCGGCTTCGAGCAAACCGGCGCGCCACTTGCCGCGCAGTTCGAGATACCAGTCCTCGGCGAACTCCTCCGCCTGAGGCAGGTTGTCCCGCTTGGTGCTCGTGCGATGTTGCCTGCCGTCGAGCGAGGCCGAGCATTGCCAGTACGGGCTGTTCTCGCGCTTGTAGACCTGGACCTTGCCGCCGAGGATTTCGTGCGAAGGCATAATGTCCTCCTTCGCTAGCACACTCCTAACACACAAAACGGCTTCCAAACCTGGAGGCCGCTGGGTTTGTGCTAGTGTCCTGAGTCACAAGTTCGCTGCATTAGATTCGCGTTAGATTCGCATCGCTGTGCCAGGAGTATCCTTGCATTGGCGATGGAGTTTTCGATGGCGGGTAGGTGTCTGGCTCCTCTGGTGAT
>Ga0265318_10000148_pt1 | contig 63248 bp, 60 predicted proteins | sample 4821metaG_FD_192431 | JGI IMG/M metagenome (GOLD analysis project Ga0265318, IMG submission 192431) | Rhizosphere microbial communities from Carex aquatilis grown in University of Washington, Seatle, WA, United States - 4-8-21 metaG | ecosystem: Host-associated > Plants > Roots > Rhizosphere >... | reverse complement strand
AAGGTAATAGCTGCGTATGTGCAGGGGCAGGGTGGAAAGGGAGAATATCGAGTGCTGCACAAGGGTCAGTTGGATTTAGAGCTGTCTTGATCAAATGCCCCGGGGCTTGCCCCGGGGATCTTTACTCCCTTTGGGTCTAATACCCCGGAGCTTGCTCCGGCTTGTTTGGTTGAGATGATGGGGTATGGAGAGTCGGTATATTCACAAGCCGCACAATGTATCGGTGTTGATGGATCACTTGGTCTGCGCGGCGAAGTTGGTTTACTTCTGCGTTTTTGAGGGCCGCCGTCGGAGCCGAATAGTTAAACTCACACCACAGCGAAAAGTGGTCGTTCCTCCAGAGTTCGCGTTTTTCCGGAGGCGTGTACTTGATGGTAAGTGTCTTCTCTGCGCTGGCAAACCATGACACCATAAATCCAGTGATAGCCAACCATTCGTCGAGGCCTTCGATGGAAAACTTGAGCTCGTCGAAGAGCATCGCCTCCTTCTCTTCGTAGGCGGCGCCGATGATGGCGCGACAGGGTTGTAGTTCGTGCCGGTATGGCGCGCCGGACCCGTAGTAGCCCGCTGCGGTGACATGACATTCTTCGAGGGTGACGGGGCCGTGCTCGATCACTTCGCCGACGACCCGTTCGTATTCACTCGGTACTTTAAACGGGTGGCCGATATCTAGTCGGCCAATGAGTTCGAGACGCACTTTCCCTCCGTCTTCGATGCGCAGCGTGCCAGCTTGGGAGTGATCCGGGGTTGCGGGTAGCCAGAAGCGGCCTGGCATTGTAAGCGGTGGATTTACTCTCATTGGATGATAGAGGCAGGGGAAGGGGGAGGAAATATCCCTCAAAAAATTGATCTCTTAATCAGTGCGTTTGTATTTTGAGACCAGTTCTGTGTTCAAGATACTGTCGAAGCCAATTCGCGCTACCTTGCCCGTGAATGGTTTTAGTTTCGTCACGTAGTCCTTGACGATTTGGGGCGTGTCGGGCGCAGGCAGCTTGAACGATCTCATCTCGAAATCGTCGGTGGCGTAGTAGTCGAAGAACTCCGGGAATTCTTTCCGGGGAACGACGCAGAAATCTTCTTCCTTGGCCTTAAACCATTTTTTCGGAGCCAGATCCTTTCTGGGGACATAGAGGAAATCCACCTGGGGGATGAGAGCCGAGATGCCGTCGGGCCACACGCAGGCGGAGCCCAATTCTCCATCGAAGGTCATGTACATTATTCGAGGGACGAAGAGGTCTTCCTTCAGTGAAGTCTCCCTCTGGTCCTTGGCGATGTTCCACCTCCAGATATTTTCAAGTTCTGCGGTTGGTCTCGAGTAAATCGGTTCAGGCACGTCGTCACGGGACAAGATTGCGTGATACCCAAATTCGTTGCCCGCGTTCCAGCCTGTTAGAAACCCGTCACGAGAATAGGGCCCATTTCCCATGCCTGAGTTTTGTGGGTCCTGAATGGAGCAGGCGAAGTGCTCAATGAACCGCCCCACTTCAGGCTCTGCTTCCAACGCGAAATAGTGTGGTCGGTAGTAATTGATGTTGAACGCGACCGAGTGCTCGATCGTGCCCTCGTCCACTGGCTTTTCTGAATTGTGATCGAAGGAGAAGTACACCCCGGTTGCTTCGTTTGTATAGAACGCCTGTCCGTTCTCGACCTTGTAACGGGCGTTACTGGCGAAATAGGAGGTGAAATCGTCCAGGGAAATTTGAGGCGAGGTGACGTACAGATCGTAGCTCATTTAGAGGATAGGCTAGACGGCATAGTTAACGGGAGCTGAAAACGGGTCGAGTTTCATTGTTATGATCCTTCGCGTTCGCGGCGGAGGGCGGTTCAGTCGGTATGATTTTGGGATGGAGGTCGGTCGCGAGGTGGATGAGGACGAGGACATCTACCGGCTCTGCTCCATGCACGCCCCGGCCGGCATCGTCGTCGTGCTGGCCGAGAAACTCTGAGGTAAAATGAACCAAAGAGCCACGGCGGGCACGGAGGTTTATCTCGAAAACTAAACCCCGGAACACGGCCGATCAACTAACCGCAGCATCGTCCTCGAAAACGCCGCATGCCTGCGAGCGTGAGTAGGGTGAGCGCGAACCAGGCGGGGAGCGATCCGCCGCCACCGCTGCTGGGTGTCGGCGTGGGAGTGGGGGTGGTGGTGGCGCTGACCGTGAGCTTGGCTTTGTTGCTGGTGGTGCTGCCGAGGGGATTTTTGATGACGACAGCGTAGTCGCCGGCGTCGGCGGCTCGGGCGTTGGAAAAGCTATGCGTGCTGGCGGTCGCGCCGTGATCCTTTTCACAGGAGCACGCAGAGGGCGCAGGGCTAATTCAACTCAGCAGGGTCCCGGTTGTTTTCCTGCCTTCCTCCGTTCCCTCTGCTTCCTCCTGTAACAATCCTGCGAGCCTGACCGGCTGGTGCTCGCGAACTCGAGGATTGATCCCCAAAGGTTTGTTGCGTTGTTTTGTGCAAACGACCTTCCGCACAAAAGCCCAACCCAGTTGCGGTGAATAATACTGTTGGGCAATTTAAATGAACCGCTTCTCACTACTCATCGTTTGCTATTGTTCGCTTTGCCTGCTCGGTGCCGCCGACTTTACAGTCGTCGCGAAGATTATCGACACCGGCCTCACGCAGGATGGAAGACCGGCCTGCATGGTGCAGGCGGAAGTGAAGAATCAAACCAAAGTGTCGCTGTCGGTCGCCATGATGACATGCAGTTGGGGCGATTCTTGGTTCATCACTCCAGAGAAAGACTTCGAGATCCCTATCTGGGGGTGCGACTCGAATTTCCCGACGAAGTATGAGTTTCCCACGGGAGGCGGATTTATTTTTCGCTTCTGCGTCCAAGCACGTACCGCGGATGCGAAGATCGACGGGAAGAGTATTCAGTGTGGATTCCTCGTTGAGAAGTGGGATCAGGGGAGGTCGCTATTGTTTTCCGAGTCACGAGACGAGCGCACGAAAAAGTATCCGACCATTTGGTCTGAGGCGTTGGTGATACCCAAAGTCGGCGATAAGATTCTGCAAAACACATCAGAAAGAAAAGCACAGCCCAACAAGACGGCTACAGACAACTTGCGGGGCGTTGCCCCTGCGGTGTCTGAGCCATGCGTTGATCTAGGCGGCTCAGAACGCGCTTGCCGGAACACTGCAACAGAAAGAACAACCCCATGACTAAACTCCGTGTAGAAAGCTTCACCATTTCAATTGACGGCTTTGGCGCCGGCCCGGATCAGAGCCTCGAGAACCCGCTGGGCGTCGGCGGACCCGCCCTGCATGGCTGGGCGATGCCTACCCGTACGTTTCAGACGAAAGTTTTCGGAGGCAAAGACGGAGAGACCGGGATCGACGAAGACTTTGCCGCGCGCGGCTTCCACAATGTGGGTGCCTGGATCATGGGCAGAAATATGTTCGGGCCGGTGCGCGGTTCCTGGCCGGATGAGAGCTGGCGGGGATGGTGGGGCGAGAACCCGGTTTACCATACGCAGGTTTTCGTGCTCACGCATCATCCTCGTGCGCCACTCGTCATGGAGGGAGGCACGACCTTTCATTTCGTGACTGACGGGATTCGCGCCGCGCTGGAACGGGCCCGCGCTGCCGCCAACGGCAAGGATGTACGCATCGGCGGTGGAGCGGCGACCATCAGGCAATACCTGCGGGAGCGACTGATCGATGAACTCCATATCGCCATCTCCCCCGTCATACTTGGCGCGGGTGAGCGGTTATTCGACGGCATCAACCTCGCGGCATTGGGCTACACCTGCACCCGACATGTCGCGTCGCCGAGAGCCACGCACATCGTGCTAACCCGGACCTGAACCCAACGTCGCCCAACCATGCGACTCGAGCCAAGGCCAGGGGGTTAACCGCTAATGAGTTTCGCCCCATCGGCAGAGCTCAGGGCAGGCAATGGGCGAAACTTTAGAACACCCCTTCGACTGATCGTCTTCGGTGTGGGTTCCGGGGAGTCTGCTAATCGCAGACTGGGATAGCGGTAGCAGCAGACAACGAGACAACCGACGACGGGACTTGTCAGCGGGTAGGGTGTGACCGCGACGATTGCTGCAGCCTCAGCGGCTGGGTTTGCGGCGAATGTTGTTACGGCGGGGATTGGCCTTGCCCTGTGGCTCTAATTTGGTCCACTAGCAGCATGTCCAAGCATTCTACCGCCCGTACCCTGAAATCGGAGTTGGCTGGAGCACTGAAGCAGCGCATGGCGAGCAGCAATCTCGACGTCTCCAGCTTTGCCAAACAGATGCAGACAAGCCGGTCGGCCGTGCGCCGGTTGCTCGATGAAAAAAATACCGCCATCACCATCCACACTCTGGCCCGGGCGGCCGAAATTGCCGGCTTGGAAATATCGTTCACTGTGCGACAAAAATCTCCGGTCGAACTGACCGATCTTGCCCGGCAGCTTGCCGGCACCAAATCTCCGGCCAAGGCGGCCCGGTTGAAAAAGAGCCTCGTTGCCGGGTTCTACGGTCAGGCGTGATTCGCCATGCCCCGGATCAAACGCAGCGGGTTGCCCAAAGCACTGTTTGATCATATTCTGCACCGCATTCGGCAACGAGGAATCACGCCGGAAGATCTCGGTCTCATGGCCGCTTGGATGGATAAGGAACCGAACGTTCCGGAGGGCGATTGGTTCAAGCGGTTCGATACTTTCACGATCTGCGGGGAAGGAGAGCTGGTTAAAACTGTGCTGGCACCCAAGCAGACCGCTATTGGCGAGGAAGTGAACTGATCCCATGACCACCAAGCATCGTATTTTCTCGGTACCTGTCGCGAACGTCTATCCCTACTATGTCGCCAAGGCAGAGAAGAAGGGTCGAAAGAAGGCGGAGGTCGATGCCGTGATTTGCTGGCTGACGGGCTACACGGCAAAGCAGTTGGAAAAGCAGCTGAAGCAACAGACGGACTTCGAAACCTTCTTTGCGAAAGCGCCCAAAATGAATCCGGCGCGAAAACTGATTACCGGTGTCATCTGCGGCGTACGCGTGGAGGATATCGAGGAGCCCACGATGCGGGAGATCCGCTATCTGGACAAATTGGTAGACGAATTGGCCAAAGGGAAGTCGTTGGAGAAGATCCTGCGGGCCTGAGTAACTGACGGATGGGTTAACCACGGACGAAGCGCGGGAGCGCGGAGATGGTCGTGCCGTAAGGCATGGCCCCGCAGGGGGACTGGAGCAGGTGCTCTTAGGGCGGCGCAGGAACAACACACGGAAAACACAGAAACCAAACCGATCCATTTTCACAGGAGGTAACGGAGGAAACAGAGCAATCCCGCCGAATTGGGCACCACCAAGCACACCAAAGAGAGATTCAATCCAGCGCCCCAACGCTCACCCATTCCAGTCGTCCCATTTTCGTGTGTTCCCATTCTCGTGTGTTTCGTGGCTTTGCGTGCCTTCCTCCGCTCCCTCTGCTTCCTCCTGTAAATCAAATTCCCTTTCCGTGTTTTACACGATTCGAGTGTTTCGAAACGGAAAATTTGCCTTATGTGGAATAATGCTTCGGGTGATGGTCTCTTATCCCCACATGTCCAGTGAGACTTTCACAGCTTTGGTGAATGCGCAGTATGCGCCGCTTTACCGGTTTGCCCTGAGCCTGACGAAAAATTCGTCCGAGGCATGTGATCTTGCGCAACAGACTTTCTACATCTGGGCCCGCAAGGGGGAGCAGTTGCGCGACACGAACAAAGCCAAGTCGTGGCTGTTTACCACGCTCTACCGGGAATTTCTCCGCAACCGCCGGCGGGCGGGGCATGTCACGGCGCTTGAGGATTTGCCGCCATCGGAAGCCGATCCGGCCGCGCCGGAAGTCGATATGGTGACGGGCATGGATGCGGGGCTGGTGGTCGAAGCGCTGCAGGAGGTTGAAGAAGTTTACCGGGTGCCGCTGACTTTGTTTTACCTGGAAGATCTCTCGTACAAAGAAATCGCCGAGACGCTGGAGGTCCCGATTGGCACAGTCATGTCGCGGCTTTCCCGGGGGAAGAGCCAGTTGCGGTCCTTGCTGGAACAAAAGGAAGCCAGCACAAGGAATAAAGTTGTCCCCATAGGCTCTCATTTGGGACGAAAACTTTCATGACCAACGAAGAGGCAAAGTTTATTTTGCAGGCTTACCGACCCAACGGGGCGGATGCGGGCGATCCCACGTTTAAACCTTCGTTGGAGCAGGCGCGACAGGATGCCACGCTGGGCCGGTGGTTTGAAGGGCAACAAAAGTTCGACCGGTCGGTGGCGGCAAAACTGCACGCGGTCGAACCACCGGCCGGGCTGCGCGCGGCGATCCTCACCGGTGGGCGGGTCAGCCTCGCCAAGGCCCGCGTCTGGTGGCAGCGGCCGGCTTGGCTGGCGATGGCCGCCAGTGTGCTTTTGCTCCTCACCGTGGGCCTGGCCGGGGTTCTAAGAACCCGTGCGCACCAGGAGGATGAACTGCCGGTTTTTGCGACGGATTATGTTTCCGGCGGCTTTTTTCTCAGTCAGCACAATGCCAATGTGGATGAACTGCGCAACTGGTTGAGCAAGCAGCACGCACCCTTGCCAAAGACTCTGCCCGTGGGATTTGCCCAGTTGCGCGGTCTCGGTTGCAAGACGATCGACTATCGCGGCAAGGAAGTGTCCCTGATCTGCTTTGGCGCCGGCAAGGAATACCATCTGTTCGTGGCCAGCCGGGCGGACTTTCCCATGATGCCGGCGAGTGCCGTGCCGCAATTTTTGGTGCGCAAGGGCCATGCGACGGCGGCGTGGTCGGATGAAAACAACCACTATGTCGTGGTGACGGACGACTCGCTGAAGGCGCTGCAAGAATGCTTGGGCTGCAGCAGCTCGTAATCAGTGCCGCTTGCCGGCTTCGTGCGGGAAAGGAAGGATTACGCTGTGATCGTATCAAATGAACAGCTTTCGACCGGGGTCTCGCAGTTGGGACGGGCGATGATGCCGGGGAAGGGTTCCGCGGCGAACCTGCGTGTCGGCTCGGCAAGCAGGTGCCGGTCGCAGACCGCGAAGAGTTCAGACTCGGTCATGGCGCGGCGCATGTCGTGGAGAAATGAACCTTGGGGGTCCACGCTTTGGCCGACGAAGTTCAGGTATTTCTTCATCTTGGCGACGTGGGCTTTCTCGGGCACGTCGCGTTGTTGCGTCTCGCCGTAGAGCCGGGCGACGTATTCCCGGACATCGGCGAGAGTGACCGGAGTAACGGCCTGCCGGGCCTGTAATTCGCGGGTTTGACGGAAAATCCAGGGATTGCGGATCGCGTGCCGGCCCATCATCACGCCGGCGGCGCCCGTTGCGGTGAGCACGGCGGCGGCCTTGGCGGCGGAAGTGATGTTGCCGTTGGCGAGGACCGGACAACGGACGGTGCGTGCCGCCTGGCCGATGAAATCGTAATGCACTTCGCTGTGATAGCCTTCCTTGACCGAACGTCCGTGGACGCTGAGCAGATCGACGCTGTGCTTGTTGATCAGTTCAAGGACCGTGGAGTAATTGGCGGTCGAGTCGAAACCGATGCGCATCTTGACCGTGAAGAGGCCGGGCGCGGCGTCGCGCAGGGCACCGAGCAGCGAATCGATCTTGGCCGGATCGCGCAGCAGGCCGCCGCCGACGTTCTTCTTGTAGATTTTCGGCGCCGGACAACCCATGTTGAGGTCGATGCCGGCGATGGGATAATGCAGCAGCTCCTTGACGGTACGGACCATGTCGGAGATGTGCTCGCCGATCAACTGGGCGAAGACGGGGCGGCCCGTCTTGTTCTCCACGATGGAGCGCAAGATGTGCTTTTCCGGGCGCGACTGGGAATGGACGCGAAAGAATTCGGTAAAGAAATAATCGGGCGCGCCATAGTGGGCGATCACCCGCATGAAGGACAGGTCGGTGACATCCTGCATGGGCGCAAGCGCGGTCAGGGGCAGGCCGGACGCAATGCGTGCAGGAAGCGTGCGTGAGACAGAGGGTGTCATTGGCAGGAGCCTGTTTACAGGCGAGGGGTGGGCCACTGGCAAGCAAGCTCCCACAGGAAACTACTGATCCCCCTCGTCCTTGTTTTCCTCTTTCTGCTGCTTGAGCACACGCTCAAGGATTTCGCTCATGTCTTCCACGATGTCGAAGACAGAGCGGGCGACAAAAATGGGACGCTTTTGCTGGAGGGCGAGCACGATGGAATCGCTGGGCCGCGCATCGAGCTCGAGGATTTTCAGGCCGAGTTCGTTTTTCATCTGCAGGATGACGCGGGCAAAGTAGGTGCCGTCGTTGACGTCATTGATGATGATGCGCTCGAGGGCGATGCCGAAGCCGAGAAAGATATGGCCAATGAGGTCGTGGGTCAGCGGGCGCTCCTTTTTGACACCGTTGATGGTCATCGAAATCGCGCTGCCAACGCTGGGGTCGACGTAGATGACGAAAGTCTTCTGCTCATTGCCGAGGAACACGGCGCAGCCATTGGCTGTGGGCATCAGGCCCTTGATGGTGACTTCGATGACATCATGCATGATTAAAAGGTGGATGAGGCGCGGGAAAGTGCAAGTGGAGGCAGCACTCTGTCGATACAATTTCAGAAACCGAAGAGCGCTATGCCCTGCGCCTTGGCCCCGGCAATGACCGCCGGCTTTTCCAGCATAATGACCTTGCCGGCTTCCAGGGCCGCCGCAGTGATGCCGGCGGTCACCATCGTCTCCAAGGTGCGGAGGCCGAAAACGGGCACGTCAAAGCGGTAATCTTGGGCGCTTTTCACGGTTTTCACGAAGAGCGTTTCGTCGGTCTTGAAGGTGCCGGCGCGCAGGAGCATGGCGTCGGTGCCCTCGAACGCCTCGACAGCGAGAACGGTGCCTTTGCGCACGACACAACCCTGGCCGATATCGAGCCGGGCGATCTCGCGGGCGATGTGGATGCCATGGTCGAGGTACTCCTGTTCGATGGGGAATTTCTTTCCGGTCATGGGGCCGGCGCCGGCCATCTGGTCGTCGATGAAGGCGCGGGCGTCGAGGAGGCTGACGCCGAGTTTTTCAATTTCGACGGCAATGGCCCCGAAGATGGTTTCGGCGTTGCGCCGTTTCAGGGAGAAGAGGATCGAAGCGGCCTTGAGGTCGGGGGTGAGGCCGTGAAAGAGCTTCCTGGGTTTTACCTGCCCGGCCATCAAAGCGTAGCCCGCGCCGAAATCCTTGAGGGCCGTGAGCATCTTGCCGATCTGGCCAACGTTAAGGGAGATTCGCTCGGGGGCGGGGAAAGAGGCGAGCAGCTCGGGACTGGTCTCGTCATCCATCGCGATCAGTCGCAGCGGCACGCCGGCTTGGCGGATGGCGGCGGCGGTGATGGCCGGATACTGCCCGCGACCGGCGATCAGGGCAACGGGGCGGCGGGGATCAAAATTGGCAGGCAGGTGGGCGGAAAGCATTTTGATAAGGGTGAATGCCGTGCCGATGGCCTGCCGGCAAGCAGGCTCCGACAAATTAAAAGGAAGTTCCGGCGCTCACGATTGTGAGCCGTAATATTTTTTGTAGCTGCGGTAGTAGCGGTAATTGCTGTAGTACTCGATGCGGCGGGGGGAAAGGCCGTTGAGCACGACGCCCAGCAGCTCGTTTTTGCTTTCCTTGAGCTGTTTGATATAGAGACGGATGTGTTTGCGGTAGGCGCGATTGAAGCGGCACACATAGATGATCTCATCGGTCCGTTCGGAAATCAGCAGCGCATCGGTGACGGCCCCCATGGGCGGGGAGTCGATCACGACCAGATCGAAGTGGCGCTTCATCGACTCAATGAACTGCCCAAAGACGGGATTCTCGAGGATCTCGGTCGGGCTCTTGGATCGACCGCCGGAGCGCAAAAGATAGAAATTCTCCTCTGATTTCACAATGCCCAGGGCGGGATCGGTCAACGGATCTTCAGGGATTTTGGCGCCGGCTTCGAACCAGGCGATGAGGCCCTGGTCATTGGCCAGTTTGAAGTGGCGGTGCAGCATCGGCCGGCGCATGTCGCAATCGATGAGAAGGACGCGCTTGCCGTGACGGGAGAAAGAGGCGGCAAGATTGCTGCTGATCATGGTCTTGCCTTCGCCGGGAATGGTGCTGGTGACGAGGATGGCCTTGGGAAAATCAAGCTTCGACTGGATTTTCACCGAGCTGTAAACGCTCAGGAAAGATTCGGCGCCGATGGAGGTCTTGTCGTTGTTTACCATCGTGTGGCGTTCGGCATCGGGCACGTTGCCGAGCTCGGGAATGATTCCGAGAAGATTGACGCCGATGAAACTCTCGATGTCCCACGCGCTCTTCACCCGGTCGTCGAGGAAGCTGAGCCCGATGGCGACAAAGCAGAAAACGGCGACAAACAGGAAGGCACAGGTCTTGGCGATATTCGTGAAATTGGGCGTAAAAGGTGCGCCGGGTGGGGTGGCGGGATCAAGGGGCTTGATGGGAACATTGCCGAGGTTTTTCGAGACGGTGACCTTGTTCAGCTGATCGAGGATGCTGACATAGTTGGTCTTGGCGACGGCCGCTTGGTTCTCGAGGCTCTTGAAGGGGACAGAAAGATCGCCGAGGCTCAACTGGTCTTTTTCGGCCTGACGATATTCACTTTCGTAGGATTTTTCGGATTGGGAAACATTGACAAACTGGGTGCGCAGATCGGAGATGGATTGTTCGACGTTACGGTTGATCTGCTGGGTGAGGACATCGATGGCGTTGGCGATGTCGATCATCTTGGGGTGACGTTCGAGGTAGCGCTCGCCGAGGATGGACTGCTGCTTGTTGAATTCGGCGAGCTGTTTCTTGAGGTCGGCGATGGTGCCGTAGTTGGAAATGTAGGATACTTCCAGCAGGTTGCCGCCTTCCTTCTGCATCCGCGTGATCTGATTGAGCAGATTTTCGAGCTCGATGCGTTTATGGCGGGCGTCGGTCAGTGTGGTGTTGATGGCGCGGAGCCGGTCGCTGATGATGTTGATGCTGTTGTCGAGGGAGACGAGGTTGTTCTTGCGGCGGTAATCCTGCAGGCGTTCCTCGGCCAGATCGGACTCCTTGCGCAGCTTCTCGGCGATGTTGCGCAGATACTCGACGGCAAACTCGTTTTTGCCCCCGACGTTTTCGATCAGATAATTCATGTACTGCTCGACGAAACGGTTGGCGATCAGGGCGGCTCCGAGCGGATCACGATTCTGCGCGGTGATGGTGATGATGAAACTGTTCCGGATCGAGCGAACCTCCGGGGTGCTGAAAAGACTGGAAGCATCCGGCAGGGCGCTGCCGGGGAGGGCGTCCTTAAGATAAGGTCGTTGCAGGATCTTGATATCTTCCGGGGTGAGGGACTGCGCGACGAGATTGCGAATCCGGCTGCTGGCCAAGGTTTCCTTATGGGTGCCGAGGTCCAGTTCCGAACGGATGGAGGTATCGACCACCTGCTCGTTGGCCACGACGCGATCCGGGCGTTCAAACTGCATCGTGGCCGTGGCGCTGTACATCGGCGTTTCCTTCGCCTGCTGGTAACCGTAGATCAGCGTGACCAGCAGGGCGACGGGCAGGGCGATCCAGATCCGTTCGCGCAGGATGATGTAATAATCGCGCAGAGTGCGGCGCTCGACCACTTGCTCGTCATTGCCGTGTAACGATGCCGGTGGCTTGGTTGGTCGGGGTTGGCCGGGGGATGACATTTCGCGAAATTAAATGAGCCGTTCCGGGATATAAACGATGTCGCCGGGCTCGAGCAGCAGCACGTTGTCTTCGTTTTTTCCTTGGCCTTTTTTCCCGCGGATGAGGCTTTCCACGTCGACGGTAAAGGTTTTCTGGCTGCCGTCGGGGTTGATCCGGGTGATGGTGACGGCGGTGCCTTTGCCGATATCGGTGATGCCCCCGGCCTTGGTCACAAGCTCGACCACCGTGTAAGTCGACTCAATTGGCAGCGTGTACCGGCCGGGATTGCGAATCTGGCCCTGGATGGAAACCTCGCGCGGGGCGTATTCCTCCACGCTGACCGTGACCTGGGGGTTGCGCAGAAACCGGCCGTCACGATAGGCCCGCTGGATCGCCTCCTGGGCTTCAGTGGCGGTCAGTCCGCCGACGACGATTTCACCCACCAGGGGCAGACTGATTTTGCCGTGCGCATCAATACGGGTCCGGGTGGTGAGATCATCCTCCTGAAAAATCCCGATGCGGAGCAGATCGGCCAGGTGCAGCCGGTGAATATAATTTTTCTTGGCTTCACCGTCGGATTCCGCCGCACGCAGGAACGCCGGTGCCAGCAGGCTCAGACAGAGGAAGAGAAAACGGATTTTCATGACGCAGGCTCAGAAGCGGCTGGAGAGGACCAGATTCACACCGTTGCTGGTGAAATCCGACAGGTCGAGCGTAGACCAGTTTTGCAGATGCACGTAGCTGAGAGTGGCCTTGAACTTCTCGCTCCAGGTGTAGGTGATGCCGGCATCCCAGGTGATGAAATCGTCCTGGCGCTGCCTTCCCCGTGCATCAGGAGTGCCGTTCAGAAAATGGTTGCGACCGTAGCCGATGCCACCATCCACCGAATAACGGCGGGTAAGCACATAGTTGGCGTGCAGATTGCCCGACAATGAATCGACAGAAAGCGTGTTGGCGGTCGTGCTGAAATCCCGGGAGAGCTGGCCGGCCATGGCGAATTTGCGCGTCGCATTCCAGTTGAGCTGGGCGAGGGCGGAGAAATTTTTAAAAGTGTCCGAGGTGGCGGCAATATTGCGGAGCTGGTATCCGAAGCGGATCGTTCCGTTCAGCTTGGCCAGAATGCCGCCGGTGGCGCCGACGCTGAAATTGTGGTCGGTGGTCCGGCCCGCCGAGGTGTCGGAAAAACGCACCCGATAGCCCCCGAGCAGATCGAGTTTGCTGGTGTAGATCCGGTAGAGATCCACGCCCTGGGAATATTCGGTCAGGTTGCTCAGTCCGTTCAGGGCGCCATTCTCGAAATTACGGTACAAATACCCGCTGTCGGAGGTGACATAGAATTTTTCGTTGATCGGATATTTGAGCCTGAGGTCAACGGGGTAAGTCCAGGAGCTTGTGAGCAGGTTGATCGCACTGTCGGTGCGCGATGCCCGGTCGGCACCGAGTGAAAAAGTGCCGGTGAGCCGCCCGGTGTTGCGGCCCAGTTCAAGTTGAAAGGAGGGATTCCAAGCGTCCCGATCCGGGTGTCTGGCGTAGCGCTCGTAGCCCAGTTGGGCTCTGGCATCGACCGAGAGCGTGCCGGCACCGCGCTTGTATTCGGTCCCCAGAGTGAAGGTGGAGATGAAGTCGCCATTGCCGCCGGGCTGCGTGACTATATTGGGGTTCTCGGCGAAGATATTCGAGTCGTAACCAAGATGCAGTTCTCCGAAGACAAAGATCTGGTTGCGGGTCCCGTCGATGTTCAACAATGCGAAAACGCTCTGCGGGAGAACCAGCAGAGCGAGGAGAGCGAGAAATCGGGGAAAATATCTGGGGATGGGGCCCACGGAGTCGGATGTGGTTTATAAAATCCGGTCAGGACTGATCGTGATGTTAACCGGCGGGGTTTGAGGCACGACGGGTACCGGCACAATCTCATTGCCGCCAGCGGTGCCGCCGCCATTGGTTCCGGCCGGGCCGAATTCGGCGCTTTTCTCAATGGTCTCAAACGAGACGGTGCGCCGGGCGTTGCAGGCGACCGCCACTTTTTCATCAAGCGCGGCCAAGAAATCCTTGTCGATCCGATCAATGGTCACAGTGGGAGGGGAACCAGCGGCGCCGGGACGGATGATGGCGCGTTCACCACTCTTGAGCACATGTCCGCCTGTATCCTGCTTGCCCGTGCGGACCGTGACATCGCCATCGATCAGATACACGATGGTTTCGGCGGGACTGGTTTGGATCGCGATTTTGCGGCCGCGGATTGCCACGGTGGCGTGTTCCGTGGAATAGTTCATCGTGGTGCCCGACACCAGTTGGCTGGTGCAAACTCCCACCAGCCCGCGCCAAAGAAAAATGTCACTCTGCGAGGCGGAGGGCTCGGCTTCGGTTGTGTTGCTGTTGGGCAGAAACCGTTCCTGGACAAACCGGTTCACTTCCAAACGGGTGCTCGCATCGATGTACATGGCCGTGCCGTTGGAATAGACGTAGGCTTGGTGCGAATTTGCCTCGGTCTCGATCACCGTTCCCGGAGCATCAAAGGCGGTGGCCTGTTTGGGTTCGAAAATCTTCCCATCGGCATAAATATGACCCAGGCCCTTGGTCTCAGAGAGATAGAGTTTGCTCGTGGGCCCCTTGGTTTGGCCTACCTGCCCGTCCGCGAATGTCTGCGACCCGCAACCCAAAAGCAACGCTCCGATAATGATGGTAAATTTTAGAGATATTTTCATGCCCGTTTTGTTGCTGAAATCACTGGGAGCTTCAAATTTTTATAGGGTAAAAATAGGTAAATACACCCACTTGTTTTTGCAATTAGTGGGCAGCACCAAATCAACTCTAGACCAGCAAGTTAATGAGCCTTCCTTTGACAAAAATCGAGCGTTTTAATGGCTTTCCCTGCAAATGGGGGGCAACCGACGGATTTTCGTAGGCTAATTTGACAAGTTCCTGCTCCGTGATGCCGACCGGGACCTGGGCGTCGCCGCGATGTTTGCCGTTAACTTGGAAAACAATCGTGATCGTGGTGGCGACCAGTTTCGCCGGATCGTACGACGGCCAGCCGGCTGCCATGACCGATCCGCTTTGGCCTAACCGGGCCCAGAGTTCCTCAGCAATATGCGGGGCGAGCGGGGCGAGGAGTTTCAAAACGTCCAGCATGACAGAGCGTGGCAGGACCGGCTCTTTCTGCAGGGCGTTGAGCAAAATCATCAGTTGCGAGATCGCGGTGTTGAAACGCAACGCCTCAAAGTCTTCGCCCACTTTCTTGATCGTTTCGTGGAAAACTTTCTCGGCGTCGGCCGACACGGCGCCGGTGTCGGAGATACGCGGATTGATCGCGCCTTCGGCGTCAAGGCACTCGCGCCAGACTTTGCGCAGGAAACGATGCACGCCTTCGATGCCTTGCGGATTCCACGGCTTCATTGCCTCGAGCGGCCCGAGGAACATCAGGTACATCCGCAGCGAGTCTGCGCCGTATTTGGCGATGATATCGTCGGGATTGACCACGTTGCCGCGGCTCTTCGACATTTTCACGCCGTCTTCGCCCAGAATGATACCTTGGTGGAAAAGTTTCTTGAAGGGTTCGCTTTGCGGCACGACTCCGAGATCGAACAGCACCTTGTGCCAGAAACGCGCGTAGAGCAGATGCAGCACCGCGTGTTCCGCGCCGCCGACGTAGAGATCGGGCACGTCCCAATATTTCAACGCGTCGGGGCTGGCGAGAGCTCCGGCGTTCTGCGGATCGAGGTAGCGCAAATAATACCAGCATGAGCCAGCCCATTGGGGCATGGTGTTGGTTTCGCGGCGGGCTCGTACCCACACGTCGCCGGCCGGACGCGGCTGGCTGGCGGGCACGGCAGCACCGGTTTGGACGTTCACCCAAATCTCCAGCCATTCGGTCACGTTGGCCAGTGGGCTTTCACCGAGACCGCTCGGCAGATAGGACTGCACCTCGGGCAAAATGAGCGGCAGCACCGCATCGGGTAACGGCAACGCGTACTGCGTGACGCCGTTCTCGATAAACTTCACCGGTTGCGCCGGCAAATCGCTGCGCACAGCGACGGCGCGCGCATAATCCGCTTCGCTAACCCACACGATGGGGAATGGCTCGCCCCAATAACGCTGGCGGGAGAAAAGCCAGTCGCGGAGCTTGTAGTTGATCGTGGCTTTGCCGGCACCACGGGCGGCGAGATCGGCGGTGATTTTCTTTTTTGCTTCGGGCCAGGGTAGGCCATCGTAGCCCGGAGAATTGATGAGCGTTCCATCGCCAGAGTAGCAAAATGGCTTGGTTTCGAAATCTTGTCCTTCACCAAAAATTTTCTCCGGTGTGCCGCGGATTACCTGGATCATTTTAATCCCATACTGTAGCGCAAATTCAAAGTCCCGCTCATCATGCGCCGGTACGGCCATGATCGCGCCGGTGCCGTAGCCCATGAGCACATAGTCGGCGATCCAGATGGGGACGCGCTCGCCGTTGACGGGATTGATCGCGTAGCTGCCGCTGAACACACCGCTCTTGTCCTTCGCGAGATCGGTGCGCTCGAGGTCGCTCTTGCTGGCGGCCTTGAAACGATACGCTTTCACGGCGTCGCGGTGCTCGGGCACGGTGAGCGAATCCATGAGCGGATGCTCCGGTGCGATGACCATGTAGGTGCAGCCGAAAAGCGTGTCGGGACGCGTGGTGAAAACCTTGAGATCACCGAGCGCGGCATTCTCCAATTTGAACAACACCTCCGCACCTTCGCTGCGGCCGATCCAGGCTTCCTGCATGCGCTTGGTGGAGTCGGGCCAGTCGACGTTTTTCAGTCCGTCGATCAATTGTTCGGCATAGGCAGTGATGCGGAGCACCCACTGGCGGAGATTGCGGCGTTCGACCGGAAAGCCGCCAACTTCGGACTTGCCGTCGACGACTTCTTCGTTGGCGAGCACGGTTTTCAGTTCCGGGCACCACCAGACCGGGCGCTCATCAACGTAGGCGAGCCCCTTTTTGAAGAGCTGGAGAAAAATCCACTGCGTCCAACGGTAATATTTCGGGTCGGTCGTATCCACCTCGCGATCCCAGTCGTAGGAAAAGCCCAGCGCCTTGATCTGCCGGCGGAAATTGACGATGTTGTTCTGCGTGTTGGTTGCCGGGTGGGTGCCGGTTTTCACCGCGTGCTGTTCGGCGGGCAGACCGAAAGCGTCCCAGCCCATCGGATGCAGAACATTGAAACCGCGGGCGCGTTTGTACCGGGCGAGAATATCGGTGGCAGTGTAGCCTTCTGGGTGGCCGATGTGCAGACCGGCTCCGGACGGGTAGGGGAACATGTCCAAAATATAGCATTTGGGCTTGGTTGAGCCATTCTCGGCGCGAAACGCCTTGGTTTTTTCCCAGATTGTCTGCCAATGTGGCTCGATCGTGAGAAACTCGTAGTCTTTGCAATTTGTAGCTGCCATTTCGATAATCCCGCACTGTGCGACATTCATCAACACCGTCAATCCTCCGTCTCCTTGCATTTTTCCTGATATTTTCAGGCCAGACCGGCATGTACGCGGCTACCAGCCGCGGCTTCAACCGCCTGCTGGATGCGGTCGTGCGCATCGATGTGCGAGAAACCACCATTGAGGATGGCGCCCAACGTTTCACCGGGGGTATCGGCTCGGGCGTGATTATTTCGGCGGACGGGCTGATTCTCACCAACGCGCATGTCGCCAGCCCGTTGGCGGTGGAGATTTCCGTCACGCTGGCCAGTCTCGAACGCGTCAACGCCAAGCTGATCGGCTGGGATCATTGGACTGATCTGGCGGTGATCCAAGTCGATCTGGGGGATCTTCGCCGCCGGAAATTGAAGTTCACCTACGCCGAATTTGGCGATTCCAACGCGTTGACGCCGGGTGAAACCGTCTACGCAGTCGGCACACCCTACGGCCTGACCCGCACGGTCACGCGAGGAATTATTTCCAACAACAACCGGCCCTTCGAGGATCCACGCGGCATCCGCGGCTACGAGGTGGGCATGTTCAACAACTGGCTCCAGACAGATGCCGCCATCAATCCGGGCAACAGCGGCGGCCCGCTGGTGACCGAGGACGGCCGTGTCGTCGGCATCAACTCCCGCGCCTACATCGGCGCTGACAATCTCGGGTTCGCCATTCCCTCCGCCATTGCCCAGCGGGTTTCGCAGATTTTGGTGAAGAAGGGCTCCGTCACCCGCAGCTACCTCGGCATCGTGCCGGGCGTGTTGCAGGATCTCGAACGTTTCTATTCGCTCGCGAGCAACACCGGCATGCTCGTGAACAGCGTGGACCCGGGCTCGCCGGTGGCGCGCGCCGGACTGCGTCCGGGCGACATCGTGCTGACGCTGAACGGCCAGAAGATCGACGGACGTTTTCCCGAGCAACTGCCGCCGATTCAAAACCTCATTGCCGATCTGCCGGTCGGTTCTGCGGTGAAACTCGGGGTGAAGCGCGGGTCTCAATCACTGGAATTATCCGCCGTGACGGAAAAGTTGGAAAGCCGCGTCGGCGAAGAAATGGTTCTCGAAAAATGGGGCCTGAGCGTCCGCCGCGTATCGCGGGCGTTTGCGCGCGAAAACCAACTGACCGACGATTCGGGTGTGCTGGTGATCGGCGTGCAGGGCGGTTATCCGGCGGCGTTATCCGGTATCGCCGTGGGCGATATTATCAGCAAGGTGGCCGGCGAACCCATCGGCACTCTTGCGCATCTGCAGGAACATTATCAGAGCTATGTGGACAAACCTGCCCCGGTCCTCGTCGAGGCCCAACGTAACCGCCGCATCGCGCTCTACGTTTTCAAACCATGAAGTTTTCCCGAATTATTCTCATTGGGGTTGCTTTGCTGATTTCCAGCCGGGCGGCCGATTTGCCGGCGCTGATCCAGGAACGGCTCGCGTCGGTTGTCGCGGTGGAGTTCGTCATCCAGACCGAGGTCGAACGCCATCCGGTCACGGCGGCCGGCACGGTGATCGACGACCAGGGCACCATTATTCTGCCGGGCTCGGTGATTCCGCCCACGATTGCGCCCGGGCAACTGAGCGGCTTCAAAGTCTACCATCCGGGCAGCAGCGAAGAGCATGAGGCGGCCTATCTCGGACAGGATGCGCTGACGGGCTGGCACTTTGTCCGCGCCGAGGAGCGGATGCGCAAGGAACTCGTGCCCATTGCCAAATTCGCCGGTACGGGAACGGCGGGGACGCGGATGGGCGATGAACTCTGGGGCATCGGACTGCGGGGCAAGCAGGAGGATTTTGTGCCGTATGTGCTGAGCTCGCGCGTCGCGATGATCGCGCGTTTTCCCAATGAGACGGCGGTGCTGGCGCAGGATGTGGCCGGCCCGGGGCTGCCCGTTTTCACGCCGGCGGGACAGTTTGCCGGACTGGCGCTCAATTCCTTCGGGCAAAATTTCCTGCTGTTTTCCCAGAATCACAATGGCACTCCGATTCTGCTGGTGAATGCCGAGGAGAGCAGCGTGGTGCTGCTCGCGGCGGAGGCGCTGCCACAGCTCGGCCGGATTCCGCAAGCGGTCACCGGCCGGCCCATGGCGTGGATCGGCGTCTATGGGTTGCAGCCGGTTGATCCCGAGGTGGCGAAACTCTTGAAGCTGGAAAAGCAATCGGGCGTGGTCATCAGCGATATCATGGCGGGCAGCCCGGCGGCGCAGGCCGGTTTGCAGGATCGCGATATCGTGCTCGCGATCGATGGCCAGCCGCTCCCGCGTTTCAAACCGGATCAGGTGGTGGTCACCTACGCGGGTCAGGAAATTGTCCGCCGCCATCCGGGCGATGTGATTGCGCTTTCCGTTTTGCGCGGCACGGAGCGCCACGAAATCAAGGTCACGCTGGGCGACGAACCCAAGATGATCCGCGAGGCCTCCCGCCGTTATTTTGAAAAGCTCGGGCTGACCGTGCGGGAATTCCTGAAATACGACGGGTTGATGAACCGTTCCTCGCCGGAGGACACGGGCGGGGTGGTGGTGCACTTTCTCAAACCCAACAGCCCGGCCGCCTCCGCAGGCTTGCAGCCAAATGACTGGCTCCGGGAAATCGACGGTGTGCCGGTCAAGGACTATGCCGAGGCGGTCGAGAAGCTCGCGGCCATCGAGGCGGATGCGGCCCGTCGGGAATTCGTCTTGCTGGCGAGCCGCAATGGTGAGACGCAGGTGCTCCGTATCAAACTCAACTGAATCATGTTCACCGGTATCATCGAAGAGGTCGGCCAGGTCGTGGCTTTCGTTCAGACGAAAACGGCTTGGTCGTTGCAAATCGCGGCGAAGCTTGTCACCCAGGATGTGGCCCTCGGCGACAGCTTGGCCGTCGACGGTTGCTGCCTGACTGTGACGCGATTCGACTCGCGGCATCTTGGGTTTGATGTCCTCGAAGAGACGCGGCGGCTGACGGTTTTCAATGAACTGAAAGCCGGTTCGCTCGTGAACTTGGAGCGCAGTTTAAAGGCGGAAAGCCGGATGGGCGGACACTTCGTCTCGGGCCACATCGACGGACTGGGGCGGGTGGAAATTTTCGAGCCGCGCGGCAGCGATCATTATCTGCGGATCACCGCTCCAGCGGGACTGGGGCGCTATCTGGTGCACAAGGGTTCGATCGCGGTTGACGGAATTTCGCTCACGGTGGCCGAGGTTGCGGGCGATAGTTTTGCCGTCTGGCTGATCCCCCACACACTGGCGGCCACCAACCTGCGGGAAAAGAAAACCGGCGGCGGCGTCAACCTGGAGTTTGATCTCCTCGCCAAGTATGTTGAAAAGCTGCTCACCCTTCGTTCAAACTGACCCAAGTTGAACGTCCGTGAACAATTGCTCGCCTTGAACGACGAACTTCGGCGCCTGAAGTCCGAAGGCCGGAGGACTGTCACGATTTCCGAGGACAATCTCGATCAGTTGCGGCAGGCGGTGTCGGCGGTTACCAGCGTGGCCGGCGATACTCCCGCGGTCCGCTTGCCGGAGGCCGGCGCGACAGCCGCCGCCAGACATGAACCTGCGCCAGCGCGTGTGACGCAATCGGCAGCTCCACCGGCGGCGCGTCCCGTCGCTCCGGTGTATCTCAGCGCGCCGCTGCCGACCACGCCGCCGGTGGTGACCTTGCCACCGGGGGACAAGGCCACCCGTTGGAACGCGCTGCGCGAGCTGGTGCTGAATCATCCCGTTTGCCGGGCGCATGCGCGGCCGGGCAAACAAGTGGTGCTTGGCGTGGGCGATCTCGATGCCGGGATATTTTTCTGTGGCGAAGCGCCGGGAGCCGAGGAAGAGGTGCAAGGGGAACCCTTTGTTGGTCCGGCCGGTCAATTGTTAACACGTATGATCCAAGGCATGGGTTTGAAACGGGAGCAGGTTTACATCGGCAATATCATGAACTGGCGTCCGGAAATGCCGGTCGGGCCCGGCGGCGAGCAGATTGGCAACCGGGCCCCTTCGCCCGAGGAGATGAACTTTTGCCTGCCCTTTCTGCGGGCCCAGCTGGAAATCGTGCAGCCGCGACTGATCGTCGCCCTGGGCAAAACCGCCGCCGAAGGCCTGCTGGGCCAGGGCACCTTCAAGACGCTGGGCGAGATCCGCGGCCGCTGGCACTCTTTTGGCGCACTGCCGCTGATGGTCACCTATCACCCCTCCTACATCCTGCGCAACCAGAGCAACAGCTCGAAACGCATGATCTGGGAAGATTTGCTAAAGGTGATGGAACGGGCTGGACTGCCGGTCTCCGACAAACAGAAAAAATATTTTCTCTGATGAAACCAATCCTCCGTCTTGTGCTGCTGTTGCTTGGAACCGGACTGACGCTGATGGCGGCCGACCGGACCTTCGATTTCGATGTGCTCCAGTTTCGCGCCAAGGCGCTCGCCGCCGCGCCTTATGCCGAGCCCAAGCAGCACATGCCGGATTGGCTGATGAAACTGGATTATGACCAGCACCGGGACATCCGGTTTGATCCGGCCCGGGCGTGGTGGCGGACGGAGAAACTGCCATTTCAGTTGCAATTTTTCCATCCGGGCTGGCTCTTCAAGCGCCCGGTGCAGATCCACGAGCTCGTGCGCAAGGAGGAGAAGCTGATCGATTTTTCCCCCCGGTTTTTCGACTACGGGCGGAACAAGCTGAGCGGACGCATCCCGGCCAGCATGGGCTTTGCCGGCTTTCGCATCCATGCGCCGCTGAACAATCCGGATTATTTCGACGAGCTCGCCGTTTTTCTCGGTGCCAGCTACTTCCGCGTCCTCGGCGTGGGCATGCACTACGGCCTGTCCGCCCGGGGCCTGGCGATCAACACGGCCGAAGCCGGCGGCGAGGAATTTCCGGTCTTTGATGAATTCTGGATCGAGCGTCCGCAACCCGGGGCCAAAAGCATCACGGTCTTCGCCCTGCTGAACAGCCCCAGCCTGGCCGGCGCCTATCGCTTTGTAATCACGCCCGGGGTGGAAACGGTCGTGCAGGTGAAGGCGACGCTTTACTGCCGGAAAAATCCCGCGATGCTCGGCATCGCCCCGCTGACCAGCATGTACGCGCATGGCGAAAATACCGGTTGGTCGCGCTCGGACTTCCGGCCCGAGGTGCATGACTCGGACGGACTTCTCTTGCAAACCGGAGCAGGCGAGTGGCTCTGGCGCCCGCTGATAAATCCCGCCCAGGTGCGCGTGGTTTCCTTCACGGATTCCAATCCGCGTGGTTTCGGTCTGCTGCAACGCGACCGCAAATTTGACCACTATGATGATCTCGAGGCCAATTATCACCTGCGCCCGAGCGCCTGGGTCGAGCCGGTGGGAGAGTGGGGTCGCGGCGCGGTGCGTCTGGTCGAGCTGCCCTCGCCGGACGAAACCAACGACAACATCGTGACGTGCTGGGTGCCCGCCCAATTGCCGCCCGAGGGCGAACCGGTCAATTTCGAATACCGCCTGCACTGGATGATGGACCCGGGTGAGCGTCCGCCCGGCGGCTATGTGGATTCCACGCGCCAAGGCTCGGTCCTGAATCAGCCCGAGCAACGGCGCTTTGTGATCGAGTTCAAGGGCCCGAAATTGGACCAGGCGCCGGACGGCACGCGGTTTGAAGGGGTGGTGACGGTCGGGGAAGGGGCCAGGCTCGTGAGCGAGGCGGTCACCCAGAAAAACAATTTTGCCGGCACCTGGCGCGTGGCGTTTGTGGTGCAGCCCGACGGCACCGGACGTCCGGTGGAAATGCGCTGCTTTCTCCGCCAGAAGCAGCATGTTCTGACCGAAACATGGAGCTACCTCTGGAATCCCTGACCGCTTTCCGTCCGCGCACCGGCACGCCGGAGCAGTGGAATGCCGCCTTTGTCCGCGTGGAGGATTATCTGCGGGCCCACCGGGTGCACAACCGGCTGCAACAAAGCCAGATCTTGCAGCGCGTGCTCGCGCAGGCCGCCCGCCAGCATGAGAAGGAACCCCATCTCGATCCGACGACGCTCGCCGCGGAGGAGATCGACCGGATGATGGACGCCTGGTTCGGCGAGCTGCTCGGCGACAAGAATCTTCCGCACGAACGCATCGCCGTCGAAGGCCGCGTCGCCTTGCAGATGTGCAACGGCGTGGAGCGCTGGCCCTACGCGTTTCTCGAACTGGAGAACGTCCCCCCGGAATTTGCCGAGGAGATGAAACAGCGCTCCATGCAGGCCGGACCCGACATGACGGTGACCAGCATGGTGCCGCGCCCGATTGAACTCGGCACCATCACCGAGGTGGCGGGCCAGACTTTTGAGCAGATTGAAAAATGGCCGATCCTGCGGGTCACGCTGCTGTGGGCCCTGTTTGTCTCCGTGTTGCTGATGCTCTTCAATATGACGCGCTGATCCCGGATGAAACGCCCTTTCACAGTCGAACAGGTGGACAAGTCGCAGGTGAGCCGGCGGCGGGCGACCTTCTTCACCCTGGTGTTTTTGCTCACCAGCACGGCGGTCTGGTTCATGGCCGATCTGCTCTGGCGCGGGCCGGTGGACGCCGTGGGTCTGCTCGTGCTGATCCTGTTCACGATTCTCTTTGCCCATATCGCCATGGTATTTTGCACGGCGCTGCTCGGCCTTTACGTGCTCAACCGCGGGGATAGCGCCCGCATCAGTGGCAGCATCGAGGGCGAGACACTCGGGCAACTTCCGCTCGGCAGCACCGCGATCGTGATGCCTGTTTTCAACGAGGACACGAGCCGCATCTTCGAGGGCCTGCGCGTCATCTACCGCTCGCTGGAGCGGACGGGCCGGCTGGCGGATTTCGATTTTTTTATTCTCAGCGACACCAATGATCCGAACAAGTGGATTCAGGAGGAGATCGCCTGGTACGAGCTCTGCCGGCAATTGAACGGTTTCGGGCGGATCTTTTATCGGAAGCGCCGGATTTCGATCAACAAAAAGAGCGGCAACGTGGGGGACTTCCTGCGGCGCTGGGGCCAGAGCTACCGTTACATGGTCGTGCTCGATGCCGACAGCATCATGACCGGCGAGGCCATCGTGAAGATGGTGGCCATGATGGAGCGCAACCCCGGTGTGGGCATTCTGCAAAGTGCGCCGCGCATCGTGAACGGCGTCACGCTGTACTCGCGGCTCCAGCAATTCTCGAACCGGCTCTACAGCCCGCTGTTTCTCGCGGGGTTGAATTACTGGCACCAGGGGGAAAGCAATTTTTGGGGCCACAACGCCGTGATCCGCGTCGCGCCTTTCATGGAGCATTGCGGGCTGCCCGAGCTGCCCGGCGTGGAGCCGTTTGGCGGACGCATTCTCAGCCACGATTTCGTGGAGGCCGCATTGATGCGCAAAGCCGGCTGGCAGGTGTGGCTGGCCTACGATCTCGAGGGCAGTTTCGAGGAAGGTCCGCCGACTCTGATCGACAGCGCCAAGCGCGACCGCCGTTGGTGCCAGGGCAACATGCAGCACAGTTGGCTGCTGTTTGCCCGGGGCTTCCATCCCGTCAACCGCTTTCATCTCCTGCAGGGCATCATGGGTTATGTGGCCTCGCCGCTGTGGCTGCTGTTCATGCTGATCAGCACCATGCACGGTTTTCATGTGGCGATGCATCCGCGCCCGGGAGGATTTGCCGCGCAGAATTACACGCTGATCTTCGATTACGCCGTGCCGCTGCCCGAGGCGCTGTCGCTGTTCGGCTTCACCATGCTGCTGCTTTTTCTCCCGAAAATCATCAGCCTGGTGCTGGAGCTGAGAAAACGTCGCGGCGCGGCCTATGGCGGCCCGCTGCGGCTCGTGTCCAGCGTTTGCTTTGAAATGATCGCATCCGCCCTGCTGGCCCCGATCAACATGATCTTTCACGCCAAGTTTGTGATCTACATTTTGCTCGGGCAGGGCGTTTCCTGGGTGACACAGCAGCGCGCCGCCAGCGAGGAATCGGACTGGCGCGAGGCCATCATCACGCATTCCGGCCAGATGGCCTTCGGTCTGATCTGGGGCGCTTCCGCGTATGTGCTGGTGCCGGCCTTTTTCTGGTGGCTGCTGCCCGTGCTGCTCGGCCTGGTCCTCGCCGCCCCGCTCTCGATTTTTCTGGCCAAGGCCAGCTATGGCCGCCGCGCCAAGGAACTGGGATTGTTTCTTACGCCCGACGAAACCGAGCCCGTGCCGGAGCTGCCGCTCTTGGAACGCCACCTGGAGGAGTGCTATCGCCACATGCAGCCGATTCCCGAATTGCGGCAGGATTACGGGCTGATGCAGGCCGTGCTGGACCCGTATGTGAACGCCGTGCACGTCTCGCTGCTGCGGCAGCGGCGGCCCGGCAGCTATTCCGTCCGGCGTTATTTCATCGAGCTTCGTCGCCGTCTGCTGGCCGACGGGCCCAAGACCCTGACGCAACGCGAGAAGATGGCGCTGTTGCTCGATCCTGAATCGATGAACTGGCTGCACGAGCAACTGTGGAAGAAGCCGCCCGATCTCCTGTCCGAATGGTGGCGCCTCGCGATGCGCCAATACAACGTCCTCACCGCCACGCCCGTGACGGTGCTTTACCGGTGAAAAAGCCCAAAGCGTTTGCCGAACCCAGGATCAGGCCGCGTGAAACCGGCTCGATTAAAATGCGCTGAGCCGATGGCCGCAGTTACTCCGGGCAAATATTTCAAATCAATCTCATGGTCTTGGCCGGGCGTGAGCCGGTGGCTGCTGCCCGGCATGTTGGCGGGATTTGTCGTCGCCCATTGTGTCCTGGTTTCCCGCACGCACTTGTTTTGGGCCGACGAGCTTTTGACCTGGTATCCGGTGTCCGCGCGGTTTGGGGCCATGCTTTCATCAACTTCTGATACGATCAACGCGGCTCCTCCCCTGTACTTTATTCTGACGTGGTTTTGGGCCCACGTCTTCGGGAATTCCCCGCTCGCGCTTCGGCTGCTTTCGGCGCTGGCGCTGGGCGCGGCCGTTTTGATCATGTTTTATGTTTTGCGGCGCGTCTATGGGGTGCTCGCCGCCATTTTGGCGGTCGCGGTCGCCCTCGCGTTTTGCGATCCGGCACTGCTGGCGCAAGCGACCTTTGCGCGCTTTCACACCTTGATTGTCGCCGAGGTGGCCCTCGCGATCCTTCTCTATCAACGGATGATGGCCTGTCAGGGCCGGGTGCCGCCCACCTTGTTCTCAGCCAACGTTGGGATTCACGCCTGCATCGTGATGACGCATTACTTCGGACCATTGTACAGCGGCGCTGTGCTTGCCGGGGTTTTGCTCACGGGGGCGATTCGCCGCTTCAATCCCTTCCGGGCGGTGGCTTCGATTGTGCTGGGCTGGGCGGTGTTCCTGTTTTGGGTTCCCTCCTTTCTGCGCCACCGTGATATGGCAAAACCGTCGTTCTGGATCGCGGTTCCCGATGCGGCCGCCTTGCGCCAGTACTACGGGCACTATTTCACCGGCGATTTCTGGCTGATGATCGCGGCGGGCCTTGGATTTTTTGCCCTGGCCGGTATCGCCCTTGCGCTGGGCGGTGGCTGTGGATCACGGAAATTATTTTCCCGGATTTTCCTCATCCGTCATCGGGAACTGCCCTTGTTGATGCTGGTTCCGGGGATGGGCGCAATTCCGCTGATCGCGTATTTCGTTTCCATCCGGCCCGGTGGCGCTTCGTTTTTTCTGGACCGCTACATGCATTCTAGCGCGCTGGGCTGGGCCATTCTTTGCGCCCATTTTGCCCATCGGGCCCTGGCCACCGGCGCACTGAACCGGCACTTCCGCCTGAGGCAGATTTTTGCCGTGGCGCAGGCGGCGACGATTGCCGCGGCCATTTGCTGGGGTGGCTGCGGCTTGCTAAGAGACGGATTGAGTTCCAGCCCCAAGGGGGAATACGAAGATCCTTTGGTCGGATCTTTCTACTACGACAAGATCGTGGTGGAGCACATCCACGAATACCTGGGGCTGAATTTCTACTCCACCTGGCCGCAACGCTATGTGTTCGCCGTCGATGAGGAAGTGGGCATCAGGGAGGGCGGTGGCGGCGCGGCCAATCACCGGATCATGGCCGGACTGAAACGCAACTTTCCCGAATCCTTCGCCGGCGTGGTGCCCAGTGACGAGTTTTTAGCCGGTGCGCCGAGCTTTTGGGTGAAACGCAATCTCGCCACATTGTGGTGGCCGCTCCGGATCGAGGCGGATCCCCTGTTTGCCAGCGAGCCTGGTGCGGGCCAATTGGTCCATGTCCAACGCCGCGCCACTGCGCGGTAAAAATCCTAGGACGGGCGGATAATGTGTCTGTGTGGCCGGCCGTGCTGGCTTCGCTGCTGCAACTGGCGACGACGCGGGCTGTTTTCATGACCCAGCACCGGCTGTCGCGGGTCAAACCTGAATCGGCCCGTCACGATCCTGATTTATCAGGTGCCGGGCAAATTATCCGGGCAGCGGGACAAAACCCAGGGTTTGTGCCAGCGCGAGGCACTCGGCCTGAGGGCGGATGCTGGCGGAGCACGTGGGGTGCTGCAGGGAGGCGGCGGCGGCACTCACTCCAAGCTCAAGGCAGCGCGCCATGGGCCAGTTTTCATGGATTCCCATCAGCACGCCGGCGGCGAAGGCGTCGCCGGCTCCGGCGGTTCCTTTGATTTCCGCCGCAGGCATCCTGACGGCGGGTTGCCAGCGAATTTCTCCCGCCACGGAGCAAGCGCAGGCGCCTTCGGGAAAATGGATGAAAGCCCACCGGCCCACGCCGAGCCGGATGAGTTCGCGCGCGGACATTTCAACCGCAAATCGGCTGAGCGTGGCATCCCGGCCCAGGGGAATCCCGGTCAGTTTCTCCGCCTCGAAATCATTGGCGAAAAACAAATCCACGCTTGGCAGCACCGGTTTGACCACGGAGTGAAAGCGATCGCTGTTTTCACTGACGCAGTCGAGGGAGGTGAGCAGACCGGCGGCCCGGGCCGATTGGAGCACGGTTGAGGCCTGGGGCTGGCCGGTCGCATCGGGCTTATCCAGTGAATCAAGCAACAGAATGTAACCCAGGTGAAAAAGCTTCGCGCGAGTGGCGCTGAAATCGAAATGCTCCGGGCCGAGCAGCGCGTTGGCGCCGCGTTGATGGAAAAAAGTGCGGCGGCCGGTGGCCCTCTCGGTCATCACATCGGTGTAACTGGTGGCGCCATCCCCGGTGGTGCGCAGTTGGGCGGTGACGATCCTGTGCTTTTGGCAGTCGGCGAGGATAGTCCGTCCGTCGGTGTCGTCGCCGACCAGTCCGACCGCTTCCAGGGGGAAAGACGCGCCGAGCTTGGCGAGATTTTTGAGGAGATTGTACGGTGCGCCGCCGTTGCCGGCGGACTCGCTGAGAATGGTGGCGAGGGCGTCCTGCGGTGGCCAGGTGTCTATGATCTTGACGTGGTCGACAATCCAGTTGCCACCGGCGATGATGCCCGAGCGTGGATTCATCATCTCGGATGGGGTGCAGCGGTTGAACCCGGGATTTTCTCCACTGTCTGCCGTTGATGAGAGAGCAGGGCGGCGGTCCAGATTTCGTGCTGTGCGACTGCTTCGTCCGGTGTGGCGCAACCGAAGCGATCGCCAAGCAGTCCGGCCCGCTCGGTGAGAAAGGCCGCCCACATTTGCTGGAGGATGTCAGGGAAACCCGGTTCGAAGATGCCGCCGGTGATCGTCTTGAAGGCGGTAGCAAAACCAAGGTCAGTTTTTTCCCACCATTGTTCCTTGTCGCGACGGTAACGCCAAAGCGTTTTCGGTTCTTTGGTGGAATAGCGGACGCCGTGATCGGTGCCGACGGCTTCGAAGATCCAGGTGTTGGTCTCGGTGGGAGCGAGGCGTTTCATCTCCAGGGTGAGCGGCACCGGATACCCGCCGATTTGCGTGGTGGTGTGCAGCATGGCATTGTCCCAGGTATCGCACCTGGCCAGGCCGCCTTTGCCATCGGGGCGTTCGGGAAAAATGCTTTGCAGGTGCGCGTGGACGGAGGCCGGTTTCCAACCGAGACGCAGCGGCAGATGGGCTACGTGCAGACCGAGGTCGTTCATCACGCCCGCCTCGCCGCAGTATTTTGCCTGACGTTTCCAATTGGCAGGTTTGCCCGGGTCGAGGTCGCTCGAATGGAGAAAGGCGCAGCGAACGTCGAGCAGACGCCCCAACTCCCCGCTGCGGGCGAGTTGAAAAGCGCGCCGGGCGCCGGGGAGAAAGGGAAATTCCGAGGAGACGCGGACGAAGCGGCCGAGTTTGGCGGTCTCGTCGCGGATGCGGCGGGCGGCGGCGAGATCGATCCCGAATGGTTTTTCGGCCAAGAGATCTTTGCCCGCCCGCAGCACATCGAGGTAAATGGACTCGTGCAGGTGGTGCGGAACCGCGACGTAGACAACATCGATGTCGGCGTGCGCGAGAAGGGCGCGATGATCCGATTCGAAATAGCATACACCGGGTACAGAACGAAACCAGTCGAGAGCCGCAGGATTGACATCGCACACGCCGGCCAATTCCGGGCGCACCGGGCAATCAAGCAGGGCGAACCAGCGACCGAAGGCGCTGGCGACTTCGCGACCCATGAGACCGGCTCCGACGACGGCGACGCGCACAGGCGTGATGGCGGATGAACTCATTGGAAAAATTTCAAAGCGTCGGCCGGAGTTGCTCCGTCATGCACCACGGCCATGAGAGCGCGGGTGATAGCGGCGGGCTTGGGGTGTTGGATGATGTTTCGTCCATAGACGATGCCGGCCGCGCCCTGGGCGAGCAGCGCGGCGGTGCGGGCAAGAATCTCCGCCTCGGGGGCTTTGCTGCCGCCGCGGACGAGCACAGGAATGCCGCCGGCGGTCTCGATCACTTTGTGGTAGATCGACACATCGTCGGTCGGATCCGCTTTGATGATGTCGGCACCGAGCTCCACGGCCTGCCGGACGAGTGGAATGATTTTATTCGGATCGCCGTCGACCATGTAACCGCCCGCCTTGGCGTTGGGCTGGAAAACCAGAGGCTCGATCATGAGCGGCAGGCCATAGTGGTCGCATTGCGGCTTGAGCGTGAGAATATTCTGAATGCACTGGTCGGTGACTTCCGGCTGATCGGGAATGCGAAAGAGGTTCACCACCACACAGGCGGCGTCGAGCCGCACCGCCTGCAACACCGGCTCCGCAATAATCCGGGAAAAAAGCACGCGGGGGAGCTGCGTGCCGTAGACATTGGCAACATCGGTCCGGAGCACGAGGGCGGGCTTGGGCCGTAGCGGGAGTTTTTGCAGGTGCGGAGCCTGGCCGATGGTGAGCTGAATGGCGTCGGGCGCGGCGCGGACCAAGGTTTCTATCGCGCGCGGGAGATTTTCGATGCCGGCGAGGAAGGTGGCTTCATTGAAGAAACCGTGGTCAAGCGCCACATCGAAACAGCGTCCGGTCTTGGGGTTGAACAGGCGGTGCAGGCGGGCGGTTTTCATGGGCGAGATTGATTCTTCAGACGGCAGGGAAGAGTCCGCCATTAAGATACCATGTTCGCCCGCCGGACAAGCGGATTGAAGGCATCCGCTCGTTGAGCAAGGCAAGAACCTACCCGCAAATTTCCTTCGTGCGCGTGATTGCCTCGCGTTCAAGCGGGCTGTTGGCATGACCGACCGTCAGGCACTCTTTGAGGTAAGCGCGCAAAAATTCACCAATGCCACCGAGACGTTCGGCCTGGGCGATGTGCACCAGTTCGTGGACAATAAGCGCCCGGTCGTCCCAAAGATCCTGGCGGATGTAGGCGCCGTAGCCGTAGTTGACGCTGGCGGATTGCGGACCGATCATGCCGACGTATTCATTGGCTTTGGCGAGCACGGGCTGGGTGGGGATCGGAATGGCCGGCACTTTCAGCAGGCGAACGCGCTTGGGCGCCTTGATTCCGGCCAGGCGGGCATCGGCGCATTGCTGGTCGGTGAGAGCCACGCCGTCGCGCAAGATCAGCGTCTCCTGTTCCTCGGCGTAGGCAGTGGCGAGCGGGAGGGCGAAGTTAAGCAGCGTTGGAATCATGGCACGAATTGCTTGACCTTGAATATTACGATTCAAGCGCCCGTTCGGGAAGCCTGTGTTTAAAAAAGTTCACCTCAGTTGCGGCGAGGGACTGTCGGGGATCAATACGAAATCAGCTCGACGGAGCGGTAGTAAATTTCGGCGCCTTCAGACTGGAGCAGAATTTTGCCCGAGGTGACGTTGGCCTTGGTGCCGGAGTTCACCAGGTGTCCGTTGACGTAGTGCTCGGTCTGGTCGCCGTTGCAGATGATCTCGATGGTGTTCCATTCTCCGGCCGGGTTTTCGAAGTCGGCGGAGCGGTAGATGCGTTTCATGTTCCATTCGATCGCGGAGCGGTTGGGGCTTTCGACCGAGGCACCGTCAACGCACCAAGTATCGCCACAGTCACCTTCCTGCACCTGGCATTCGAGCGATCTGGGCCAGACCTTGTCAGGCTCGGTTGAGGCGAAGTGATACAGAATTCCACTGTCGCGTTTGCCGGTGGCGCGGGGTGCGTATTGATGCTGGCCCCATTTGAAGACGACTTTAAGGTAATAGTTGGCGAAGCTTTGCTCCGTGGCCAGATAGCCGAAGTTTTTCCCTTCGATGTGCAGCAGGCCGTCGGTGACTTTGAAATTACCCTCGGGGTCGTTGTTCTTGCCGAGTTTTTCCAAATACGAATACCAGCCGGTGGTGTCCTTGCGGTTGAGCAGATGCTGCACACCGAGTTCGCGAATCCATATATTGCGGAGGCAAAGTGGGTGCGCCGGGGCCTGGAGAACGAGGGGCTGCTTGAAGGCATGTTTTTCGTAATGGGGATTGTCTTGTCCCGCGGGCGAAACCGTGAGTGCAACGCGGTCGCATCTGAGCACGCCGTCGCGGAGTACCGTGATGACGGCGGGAGATTTCACGGAGCCGTCGTTGTTGAAACGCGCAGCACGGTAGGTGATATCGTAGCTCTGCCAATCTGAGGCGGAGGGGATGGTGGTGTTTGCCGAGGGCAGAGAGTAGCGGCCTTGAAAAAACACGGCGCTTGCGGGTGAGCCGAGTGATTCGAAATGCAGCTGGCAGTCGGCGAAAGCTTGCCGGGTGGCGAGTGAACCGCCGCCCGGATGGCTGGTGAGGGTGCCGTGCTCGATTGTCCATTGAGTCGGGGTCGGGCCGTCCGGCAAGTTAATCCACGCATCAAGCTTGGTGCCGTCGAAGAGGACGAGGGCGTCGGGGGGCGGAATCTGGTTGGGGGTGGCCGGCTCAATTGTCGCGCTGAGATTCACCGCGGTCAGAAGCAGCAGGAGAATATTTTTCATGGGGCAACAGCTAGAGATAAGAAGAGACTGAAAACGCCAAGCGAAGAAACGGTGAAGATTCCGCCGGTCCAGCCGGGTGATATATCGCGGCAAATTTTCACGTCCGGACAAAATTTAACCGGACGGGGCTTTCCGGAGACACGGGTTTAATAGCCGGGGAAATGCTTTTGCATGCACTGGGGGCAGATGCCGTGACTGAAATTGGCCTGCGAGTGTTGGGAGATGTATTCCTCCATCTGGGACCAGGAACCATCGGGATTGCGGATATTTTTGCAGTGGCCGCAGATCGGCAGGATGCCCTCGAGGGTCCTGATGGTTTTTTGCAGATTAGCTTCCAACAAACGTACGATTTCCGCCTGCTGCTGTTTGCGAAGGGTGACGTCGGTGCGGATGGCGACATATTCGACGAGTTTTCCGACGTCATCCTTGAAGGGAACGATCGTGGTCTCGACCCAATAGAGCGTTCCGTCCTTGCGCCTGTTGCAGAGTTCGCCTTTCCACACGCGGCCGCCGGCAATGGTGCCCCACATCTCACTGAAAAATTCGCGGGAATGCGTGCCGGAATTGATGAGCCGGTGCGTCTGGCCGAGCAACTCGGAGCGAGTGTACTGGGAGATCTCGCAGAACTTATTATTTACGTAGGTGATCACTCCCTTCGTGTCGGTGATGGCGACGATGGAATGTTCATCTAGCGCGGCTTTGAATTGGGCTAGTTTATGGCTGGAATCCATTTCCGGCGGGTGAGGTGACTGGAGGTGACAAGCCGTACAATGGAGATTTATCGCGCCATTGCCATCAAAAGTTACTCAAAGTAGACGGCTGGTCCGGGGGCAAAACCGGAGAATCATGCCATTGGCGAGAGCCCGTGAGAAGGCGGACGCTTCGGACAAGAGCCGCCAATCCGCCTAGGTTATCCACGATCAGCGCTTTCTCCGGCCGGAATCGCCACGCACCAGAAGAAGCACTGTTGGCCGTTCATATCAGGTCTGCTCGGGAGGCAGCACATGCAGCTTGAGTTCCGGGTTCTTCTCGGTGAAGTAGCGCGTGGTCCATTCATTAGGGAACAAAGCGACAGGATTTTCAAATTTGTCGGTGCCGAAGCTGACGCCGGTGGCGACAACCAGACGGGAGAAGTCGAAACCTTTGTTGGGCGTCTGCATCGATTCGGGAATTTCCAGCCAGCGTAAAACGGTCCACGGTGTGGGAGTGAGACGGGACTCGGCGTTGTACTCGCTCTGGAGGCGCCATTGCACGACTTCGAATTGCAGCGGACCGACGGCCGCGAGCAGGGTGGCACCGGCGGGGGCGTTCTTGGCGGTGAAAGACTGGACGACCCCCTCCTGCAGAAGCTGCTCCAAGCCGGCACGGTATTTCTTGGAGTCGCCGGTGTTGGGATTCGAAATGTAAGTGAAGACCTCCGACGGGAAACGTGGAATCTCGTCATACATGATGGCGCGGTCAGTGGTGAGCGTGTCGCCGATGCCAAACTCGCTGTGGCCAACGAGGCCGATGACATCGCCCGGCCACGCCTCGTCCACCGTCTCGCGTTCGCGGCCGAAGAGTTTGTGGGAGGAGGACAGGCGGACCTGTTTGCCGGTGCGTTGGTGGGTGACAACCATGTCGCGGTCGAATTTGCCCGAGCACACACGGAGGAATGCGATGCGGTCGCGGTGCTTTGCGTCCATGTTGGCCTGGATCTTGAAAATGAAACCGGAAAACTTCGGGTCGGTGACAGGCACCTCGCGCGCGGTGGTCGGCTGTGGAAATCCGGGGACGGTGACGCTGACAGATTTGCGCGGTGCCGGAGGAACGGAGTCCTGCAGAAATCCGTTCAGCAGGAGTTCGATGCCGAAATTGTTTACGGCCGAACCGAAATAAACGGGTGTCTGCTGGCCGGCCTGCACGGCCTTGAGATCGAACGGGTGGCCGGCACCGTCGAGCATCGCGAGCTGCTCCTGCACATCGCGGTAAGTGTCGTCGTCAAGCTTGCTGCGGACGGCAGGATCGTCGAGTGAGGTGACGTTGACCGGGGCTTGGAATTTTCCACCAGGAACACGCTCAAAGAGGTGGACCTCCTTGGTGCGACGGTCGAACACGCCCTTGAAAGACGGGCCGTTGCCGAGTGGCCAGATGACGGGAGACGATTGAAGGCCGAGCACGTTTTCGAGTTCGTCCAGAAGCTCAATCGGGCTGCGGGTCGGACGGTCGCACTTGTTCATGAACGTGAAGATGGGAACGCCACGGCGGCGGCAGACTTCGAATAGTTTGCGGGTCTGGGTTTCCACGCCCTTGGCGGCATCGATCACCATCAGCGCGGCGTCGACCGCGGTGAGCACGCGGTAGGTGTCCTCGGAGAAATCCTTGTGTCCGGGAGTATCGAGGAGATTGACCGCGCAACCGGCAAAATCGAACTGGAGAACGGTGGAACTGATGGAAATACCGCGCTGTTTTTCGAGCTCCATCCAGTCCGAGGCCGTGGCGCGCTGGTTTTTGCGATCCTTGACCGCGCCAGCGAGATGGATGGCGTTGCCGTAGAGCAGGAACTTTTCGGTCAATGTCGTCTTGCCGGCATCGGGATGGGAGATGATGGCAAAAGTGCGGCGGCGGGCGATTTCCTGGGCGGGCGTGGACACGGCAAGAGTGAGAGTGAAAGTGAAAGGGCCAGCCGTGGCCGGATGGCAAGGGCGAGGCAAGAAGTGGAACCTGTGAACAAACGGGAGGGCGGAGGGAGTGGGAAGCCTATTTTTGGTGTTAGAAATAACGAGGCGGATTGGTTGGTGATAATGGTTGATGGTGCGTTCGTCGCGCGAGACGGCCCGGGTTGCTGCAGAAAACAGAAGGAAACCAGAGCGGAAGAGCTTAAGAACAACTGTAAAGTGACGATTAAAAAAGCATGACCTTGGCTATGATCATTCTCTTCAGTGTGCCCATCAGCGGACTGCTGATGGCCGCCCTAACTCAATATCGCGCATTGCGCTAAGAGCGATTGAGTCAACCGGACTGCGCCAAAAAAAAGGGCGGACGGTGACTGAATGCGGCTAAGGTGAAAATTCCTAACCGGCTGCATCGAAGGACAAAGAAGTCCTCACCGGATGATTTGTTAAGAAAGGCTCAAGTTTTTCTTGATGCAAATTCATTGTTTAAGCCTCCGGGTAAACATGCCGATATTTGAGGTATGGTAATCGTCCTCACAGTGAGCGCTCTCGTCATCGGTGTGAGCGCGGCGTTTATCTGGTGCTTGAGCGCCGGAGCGCCTGAGGGCTATGAGAATGAAGCGGGCTTTCACTATTCGGCCAAGTCGGCGGCCGCAGTGAAGTCGGCGGACAAGAGTGTTCCGGCCACGCTGGACACGCACAACGACCACGAACCGATCGCGGCTTGATTTGCGCGATGGGTTGTCCTGTGCGCAAAATGTGCGCGGATGATTTTTAGCTTCTAAGCCGGGAGCTTACCCGAAACAGTGCGCGGATGATTCAAGCCATAAAGCTGAAACCCAATGCCAACTCGCGCGTGTTGAACGGGCATCCGTGGGTGTTTGCCAATGAGGTGGACGGACTTTTGCCCGCTGAAAACGACGGCCAGGTGGTGGAATGCCGCGACCGCACCGGCCGTTTTCTCGGTTCCGGCATCTATAACAGCCGGTCGCAGATCATCTGGCGGCGGCTGAGCCGTGAGCGCGTGGCGCTGGATGAAGCCTATCTCCGTCGGGCCCTATCGGGTGCCATTGCCCGACGGGAAATGACAAGTAACAAGGAGCAAGGAACAAGTGGGCGATTCAAGCGCTTGGTCTGGTCGGAGTCGGACGAACTGCCTGGCATTGTGGTCGATCAGTTTAACGACACGCTCGTCGTGCAGATTCAAACGCTCGCGATGGACCAGCACAGCGCGTTGATCGGCGAAATATTGACGGAGCTGACCGGCGCGGCGGAGGTGATTTATCGCAACGATTCGAATCTGCGGAAGCTGGAAGGCCTGCCACCCGAGGTACACACGCGGTCCGGAGAAATCTGGGAGCCGCGCTGGGCGACGATCGATGGCTTTGACTACTGGCTCGATCTGCAAGGCGGACAGAAAACGGGTTTTTATCTCGACCAGCGGCTGCAGCATGCGGCCGTCGCGAAATATGCGAAAGGCCGCCGGGTGCTCGATGCGTTCTGCAACCAGGGCTCGTTCGCGATGCACTGTGCCCGGGCCGGAGCAACGATGGTGCGCGGACTCGACAGCGCGTTCGATGCGATCGGACAGGCGAAGAAAAATGCCGAACGCAATCAGGTGCAGGCGGAGTTTGTCGGCATCAATGTTTTCGACTGGTTCACCGGCCAGCGCGACGCCGCGCCGGCGTGGGACCTGATCATTCTCGATCCGCCGCCCTTCGCGAAGTCGAAGAGCGCGTTGGACAATGCGCTGCGCGGTTACAAGGAACTCAATCTTCGCGCGATGAAAGCGCTGACGCCCGGCGGTGTTCTCGCCACCTACACTTGCTCCCATCACATGCAGGATGCGGAATTGCGTTCGGTGTTGGCCGAAGCCGCCAACGACGCGAAACGCCGGGTGCAAGTGATCGAATGGTGCAACCAGCCGCCCGATCATCCGGTGCTGGTGACAATGGCCGAGAGCGAGTACCTACGCGGGTATATTTTGCGGGTAGAGTAACTCAATCGGAGGACGGCTCGCCTAAGAGAGGCAACGTCTTTGATTGTCGAGTCCAAGTTCTTTTTTCTTAATCGACGGAAAGGACTCCCCGGAAATAAGCAGTGAAATCAAGCCCGGAACTACTGCTAGAAAAAGTGGCGTGATGCGTTCCGGTATGAACGTGGGCAACGCGCATCTCTGGATGCCACCTATCCACATAAGCGCCCGGGTCAGAATAGATGCGCTTAATGACGACAATGGGAATTGCGTAGTAAATTTCTGCCCGGGCACAGATCCATACTTCGTAATCGGAACTCAGAGTATTCGGATTGATGTTGTACCCAAACGTGGCTCCGTCTGCTGCAGGCCGTGAGCAGAAACGCATATGGATTATTTTCCCAGAAACTTTCCATTTCGACTGCCCATGTCCGCGTGCCTTTAGAAATAGTCGATTGCCCGACATCTGCCGCAAAACTTCTTCTTTAGTGCTCTCATTCATTGGATGATAGTCTTTCTTCTTTGCCAACAATGTTAGTGGAATTTGAAAGCAAGGTTTCTGCCGAAGGTGTGCATACGCTGAGAAAACAGGCCAAGCCTTTCAGCGGCAATCTTCGTTTTTAAGGGGAGCTGTTTACCCGGTGGCAATGACCTCGGCTCCAGTTTTGGATGACAACGCAAAGAGGCCGGACCTTGCGGTCCGGCCTCCGGTGTTTGCGTGTGTAGTAGCGGAGGGGTAGGGTAGGTGACCTTCTCCGTAATTCTTGATTACAGCTTGCCGCCGTAGATGGCGCTGGCGCCGAGCTCTTCCTCGATGCGGAGGAGCTGGTTGTACTTCGCGACACGATCGGTGCGGCAGAGCGAACCGGTCTTGATCTGACCGGCGTTGGTGGCGACGGCGATGTCGGCAATCGTCACGTCCTCGGTCTCGCCGGAGCGGTGCGAGATGACGGCGGTGTAGCCGGCTTCCTTGGCCATTTCGACGGCATCGAAGGTCTCGGTGAGCGAGCCAATCTGGTTGACCTTGACGAGAATCGAATTCGCGGTGCCGGTATCGATGCCCTTCTTGAGGAACTCGGTGTTGGTGACGAAGAGATCGTCGCCGACGAGCTGCACCTTGTCGCCAATGGCGTCGGTGAGCTTCTTCCAGGTGGTCCAATCGCCTTCGGAGCAGCCGTCCTCGATGGAAATGATCGGATATTTCTTGGTGAGCTTGGTGTAGAACTCGACCATTTCGTCGCCGGAGAGAATCTGGCCGGAGGATTTCTTGAAGACGTAGTGATTCTTTTCCTTCACGTAGAATTCGGAGGCGGCGACGTCGAGGGCGAGGTTGATCTCCTTGCCGAGCTTGTAACCGGCGTTCTTGACGGCGAGAGCGATGACGTCGAGGGCGGCCTCGGCGGATTCCAGCTTCGGGGCAAAGCCGCCTTCGTCACCGACGGCAGTGGCGAGACCCTTGTCCTTGAGCGCCTTTTTCAGCGAGTGGAAAACTTCGCAGCCCATGCGCAGCGCCTCGGAGAAGGAGCGGGCGCCGGTCGGCATGATCATGAATTCCTGGAAATCGATCGGGGCATCGGAGTGGGCGCCGCCATTCATGATGTTCATCATCGGAACGGGGAGAACCTTGGCATTGGGTCCGCCGAGATATTTGTAGAGGGGCAGGTTGCTGGCGGCGGCGGCGGCCTTGGCGGCGGCCATCGAGACGCCGAGGATGGCGTTGGCGCCGAGCTTCGACTTGGTGCTGGTGCCGTCGAGGGCGATCATGGCTCGGTCGATGCCGATCTGGTCGCAGGCATCGAAGCCGATGAGCGCGGGAGCGATCTTGGCCTTGACGTTGGCGACGGCCTTGAGCGTGCCTTTGCCGCCGAAGCGTTTTTTGTCGCCGTCGCGGAGCTCGATGGCCTCGTGTTCGCCGGTGGATGCGCCCGAGGGCACAGCGGCGCGGCCAAAGTGGCCGGAAGCGAGTCGAACATCGACTTCAACTGTTGGATTGCCGCGGGAATCGATGATCTCGCGGGCGGTGATGGCGGTGATGGTTGTGTTCATCAGAATATAAATGGGAAAACGATTGAAAGAAGGTCGACGCAGGAGGTGAAGCCGGGAGTTGGGCCGGGATCAAGTATTAGGCGGACGGCTGAGACCGATCATGATCAAGAAGCGGCGCAGCAGGCTCGGCGGCTTCGGACGGAACTCCGGGGGCAGTTGATCCGTGTGCCCGTGGCGGATGGCGGCGCCGAGCGGGGTGCCGCCGTTGTAATTGCGGATTTGCAGGGTGGAACGGTTGAAAAACTCCTTCGGTATCTGGTCGAGGTGGCCTTCGACGGCGGCGGCGTGGAACGGGGTGTCGCCATAGTCATTGCGCGAAAGGAGCAGGTCGATGTTGAGACGATCCCGGGGAATCTGGTCAAGGTTGCCCGCTTCGGCCGCCGCATGGATGGCCGTGTAGCCGCTTTTGCTGGGCAGGAGGAGATTTTCGGGGCTGAGGGCTTCGACGGGGATTTGATTCAGATGGCCCGAGATGGCGGCGGCGTGGAGGACGGTGTCGTGGTTAGCCGTCTTGCGGGTGAGATTGCCCGTGGTGAGAAACCGGGCGGGAATCTGGTCGAGATGGCCGTTGAACACCGCCACATGCAGGACGGTCTCGCCGCTGACATTGGAGGCGGTGAGGTTTTCCTGGGTGAGGAACTCGCGGGGGAAGCGATCCAATGTGCCGGCTTCGGCGGCTTCGTGCAGCAGATTATTGCCATGATCGGTCTTCGTGAAGGCGAGATCGCTGGAGAAAATTCCGGCGGGAAGCTGGTCCAGCGCGCCGGCCGAGGCGGCGAGATGGAGCGGGGTATAACCGCTGTTGGTGCGGACGAGCAACGCTTCGCGGGTCAGAAGCGCCGGGGGGATCTGGTGCAGAAGACCACTGCGGGCTGCCAGGTGGACGGGCGTGTAGCCGGCGTCGTTTTTGAGGCTCAGGAGCAGGGGCGTGAGCAAACTGGCTGGAAGCTGGTTGAGCGTGCCGTATTTGGCGGCGAGGTGCAGGGGGGTGTTGCCCGAGGGGTTGGGCTGGGACAGGTTCTCGGCGGACAATTCATTCGGCGGGAGGGTGGAAAAAGCGCCCTCGCGGGCTACCGCATGATAGTCGATTTTACCCATGAAAGAAGGCAGGAGGAAAGCAGGTCGTCAGACCGGCAGGCAAACCAAATCAGGCGCGCAAGAGATGGTGTTTGGATTTGCCATGCTCATCACTAACCCCACCATGGGGGCAGATGACCGAACCAGTCAAAGACCAGCCTCAGCCCAAAGGGGGCTCCGTTCTCCTGATCGACGACGAAAAAACACTGGTGCAGCTCTACGCCGAGGCGTTGAGCCCCCACTTTGATTGCGATCTGGCCAGTTCATCCCGTGAGGCAGGCTACCTGATGCACAAGAAGCAATACAAGGTGGTGGTCTGCGACCATTTGATGCCCGGTGGCAACGGCCTGAGTTTCCTGGTGCATGTCCGGGAGGAACATCCCAACACCCAGCGGATTCTGGTTACCGGTTACATGAAGCCGGAAATGCTGCTGCGCAGTGTGAATGAGGCCGCGCTCTACCGTTATCTGCTCAAGCCGGTTTCGCTGCCGGAACTGGTTAAAACCGTGCAGGAAGCCGCCCGGTTGCATGACCAGACGGTCGCCCAGTAATCCGCCATGTCGAACGAGACAAACGCCCGCCCGCTGCTGTTGATTTTGGAAGATGAACCTCAGTTGACGCTCATCATCTGCGATCTGCTCGGGGATAACTTCGATATCGAGACGGCGGAAAACGTGGAAGAGGCGCTGCATTTGCTGAAAATGAAATCGTTCGATATCATTCTGAGCGACCATATGCTGCCTGGGAAAAAACAAGGGCTGGATTTTTTGATGGAGGCGATGGAGCGGCAGCCCAACGCCAAACGGATACTGATGACCGGCTACCTCAATCCCGAGTTGCTCAGCCGGAGCACCACCATGGCCGGACTGAGTGCAGTCCTGTTGAAGCCAGTGGACAGCGAGCGCTTGCGCGAAGCGGTGCGCATGGCCTTGAACCGGCCCGACTGGGTCTGACTTTCACGCCAAAAATCAAGCGTGCGGCGACCCTGTGCAGAGCGCTTATTCGTAACGCCGGCGCAGGTTGCTGGGGAGCAGGCCCAATTCTTCGCGGTACTTGGCAACGGTTCGGCGGGCGATTTTCAATCCCTTTGCCTGGAGCAAGGCGACGATATCCTGATCACTCAGCGGAGCCGCCGGATCTTCGCCTGCAATGATGTCGGCGATCATTTCCTTCACGCTGGTATTGGCGACCGACTGACCGGCTTCGGACTGATAGCCGGAGGTGAAGAAATACTTCATATCGAAGATGCCGTGCGGCGTCCGGATGAATTTGTTGGCGAGAGCCCGGCTGATGGTGGTCTCGTGGACGCCGATGATGTCGGCGATCTGGGTCATCGTGAGCGGCTTGAGCTTGGCGACGCCGGCCTCGAAAAATTCGTGCTGATGCTTGATGATCTCGCGGGTGATGCGTTCGATGGTCCGCTGCCGTTGCTCGATGGCGTTGATGATAAATTTGCCCGAGCGTAGTTTCTCCCGGAGGTAATCGCGCTCCGCCTTGGCCAGCGTGCCCTTGGCGATGATTTCCTTGTAGGCATTGCTCAGGCGCAAGCGGGGAATGTAGTCGCCATTGAGCGTGATCTTCCAGTCTTCACCGTCCTTTTCCACGGTGACATCGGCCACCACCACACGGTTGGAATCTTCGGCAAAACGGCGTCCGGGGGCGGGATCAAGGGAGCCGATTTCGCCGATCGCGTCCTGGATGATTTCCAAGGAAAGCCCCATTTTGCGGGCGATGTCGGGGATGCGGCGGCGAACCAGCAGATCATAATGATCGCGGATGATCCGGGCGGGCACGGACTTTTCCCGGCCTTTTTGCGCCAGTTGAATCAGCAGGCAGTCGCTCAGGTCTTCCGCGCCGATTCCGGCCGGCTCAAAGGATCGGATAAGTTTTGCGCCCGCCTGCACTTTTTCGAGTGGAAGGCCGGAGATGAGGGCGATGTCGGCGAGGGATGAGGTGAGAAATCCGCGGTCATCCAGGCTGCCGATCAGGTAGCGCAAGGCCTCGCGAATCTCCGGCGTGCATTCCGCCAGCTCGGCCTGCTGCATGAGGTGTTCCGCGAGCGAGGTCTCGGTGGTGAGCGAGTCAAAGAAATGCTGGCGCTTCTCTTCATCTTCCGTGCCGTTGGCGCGGACGCCGCCATTGTCGCTCATCGAATCGCGCCAATCCTGGCCGATTTTCTCGAGCATTTTAAAGTCATCCTTGAACTCCATTTCCTCACGCTGATCGGCGTCCGGACCGGCGTCATCCTTGCTGGCGGCGGAGGCGGTCTTGTCGATGCTGATATCATCCATGGGCATCTCTTCCAACGTGGGGTTGGATTGGAGTTCTTCCTGGATCGTGGCGCGCAGGTCGAGGGCGGCTACCTGGAGAATCTTGAGGGATTGCCGCATCTGCGGCGCCAGTACGAGCTGCTGCGACTGCCGCTGGTGTAAACCTTGATTGAATCCGGGTCCGCTCATAGCCAGGAGAGGTTACCACTGGCTTTCAAGCGTGGTGGCCGCCGGGGGGCGAAGGGGAGGAGGCGGCGGCGTGGGCGGCCGGCTGGAGTTTTCTTGGGCGTAAATTTCCTGGATATAGACCGCGAGCTTCTCGTTGGTCGGACCATAACGGTCACTGTAAAGATAGAGTTCGAGATCGGTCATCATCTCATAGGCGGTTTGGTAGCGCTTGGCGCGGTCGCGCTGCAGGGCCCGTTGGAGGATGGCTTCAAGCTTGGGATCAATCTCTGGACGAATGGCCGAGAAGTTCGGGATCGGCATCGTCAGGATGTTGCGCCGCGAATCAAGGCGTTGGGCGGAACGGAAGAGATTTCTGCCCAAAAGCAGTTCGGAGAGGACGATGCCGAGGGAGAAAATATCCGAGCGGGCATCAGTCACCGCATAGCTGGCTCCTTCCGGGGAGATGTACTCATCCTTGCCCGGAATGACTTTGCCTTCCTCGTTATACATCAGATCCAAGGCCTTCGCTATGCCGAAGTCGGTGAGCTTCACGTCGCCTTCATAGGCAAGCATGATGTTCTTCGGATTGACGTCGCGATGGACAATGCCGATCAGCCGGCCTTCCCGGTCGCGTTTGGCATGGGCATAATTCAGACCGCGGCAAACCCGGGAGACGATGAACGCCGCGAGCTCGACCGGAATCGTGCGGTTGAGCTCCGCATGGCGATCGAGGAATTGCTCCAGATTGACCCCGGCCACAAATTCCATGGTCATGAAATACTGTCCGCCGATCTGTCCGAGATGGTAGGTCTGAACGATGTTGGTATGAATCAGGTCGGCCACCAACCGTGCCTCCCCGATGAAGTTCTTCTGGAACTCATGGATGCTGGAGTATTCTTCGCGAATCAATTTGATCGCGACCACTTTGCGAAACTGCCCCATGCCCGCCTGAACGGCTTCGTAGACCACTCCCATGCCGCCCTCGGAAATCTTGCGGGTCAATTCATAGTGCAGTTCGTTGACGATGTGTTTAAGCGATGACACGGAGAAATATAAGCGTCTGTTTTTGCGCGAAGCAAGAACACAGCGGTATAATTTGCACGCTTCCTGCTACAGGCTTGACTCTGCGCCCGGGTCTGTCGGTTGACAATCCTGAGACGGCTTCTACTTTGACGGCATGATCACACTCACGCCCCGCGCCGCGCAGCAAGTGCGCACGATGCTTGCCGCCTCGGGCGAACCGCAAAAAAAACTACGTGTCTTCGTCGAGACGGGCGGTTGTTCCGGTTTTCAATACGGCATGTCGTTGGATGTGGCGAAGACGGGCGATCAGGAAATTCTTAGTGAGGGTGTTGCCGTGCTGATCGATGCCACCAGCCTGGCTTATCTGAATGGCTCCAGCGTGGACTTTGACGACGGACTGCACGGCAAGGGGTTTGAAATCAAGAATCCCAATGCCGAAAGCACCTGCGGTTGCGGCAAGTCGTTCAACTGATCGGTTTCCGTTTCAAACCGGTCGGCAAATCGCCGGAGCGCTAGCGTGCCGCTTCGTGCAGCGCGACAATACCGAAGGTCAGTGGCTTGGCGCTGACCGAGCTGAAGCCGGCGCAGCGGATTTCGAGACTGAGGGCTGCGCGATCGGGGAATTCCTCGATTGATCCACAAAGGTATTCATAGGCCGCCTTGTCGCCGGTCACGATTCCGGCGAAAGTGGGCAGAATGAATTTCAAATAGGCATAATAAAAAGGCTTTAACCACCGGCTCGGCTGCGAGAATTCCAAGATAAAAAGCCTCCCGCCCGGCCGCAAAACACGACGTAATTCCTTCAGGCAGATTTGCCGATCGGCCATGTTTCTGAGTCCGAAGGAAATCGTCGCCGCATCGGTGGATTGATCGGGCAAAGGCAGGGCCAAGCCGTCACCTTGACGGAAATCGATGTAGGTCCAGCGTCTGTTCAAGGATTGTTTTTTCACCGCCTCATCAAGCATGGGCTGGCAAAAGTCCATGCCGATGATTCGCGCATTTCGGGGCAGTCCATCGGCCAAAGCAAAGGCTACGTCGCCACTGCCGGTAGCCAAATCCAAGACGATTGCGGGGTGGGCATCATGGACGGCACGCACCAATTTTTGCCGCCACCAGACATCAGTTCCCGCACTTAAAAGCTTGTTGGCCAGATCGTAACGACTCGCGATACGGGAAAACATGGCGTTGACTGAAAGCGGATCAGGCATGTGGCAGTAGATGCCTTTACGAGTGTTTGCGATTGACGCAAGCACGCGCTAGTGAATTGTTTGTGCCGTCAGCCGATTGCGTAACTCCCAACCCCCGTAACACATGTCGACCAATCTTACCAAACGAGAGATCGTACTCGAAATATACGAAAAGACCGGTTTCCCCCAAAAGCAGATTCAGGACACCGTGCAGATGACCCTCGATATTGTGATGGAAGCGCTCGCTGCCGGACGCAACGTCGAGCTTCGCAATTTCGGTGTGCTCGAAGTTCAAGTACGCAAGGCGCGCGTCGGGCGCAATCCTAACAAGCCCGAGACAGAAGTCGTCATTCCCGAACGGGCTGTCGTCAAATTCAAGTCCGGCAAGATTCTCAAGCAGAAGATCAAGCAATTGAGCATTGAGAAGTTGAAAGCCAATCCGCCTTCGCCGGCTTCCGCTGAGACTCCAGAGTAAGAACGCCCTCGGTTCCGTCTCTTCTCGCTCACCAATGGCAGGCTTTCAGTCGCTACCCGGCTTCCGTGAATTTTATCCGGAAGACTTCTCCCGCCGTCAGCATATTTTTCGCCTCTGGCGGCAAAGTGCCTCAGCCTTCGGGTTTCAGGAATACGATGCTCCGGTGTTGGAACCGCTTGAACTTTACAAGGCGAAATCCGGCGACGAGATCGAGACCCAGCTTTTTAATTTCACAGATAAGGGCGGACGTGAAGTAGCCTTACGGCCGGAAATGACTCCCACGGTGTGCCGCCTGGTCGGAGCCAAGGCCGGGTCACTGAAACGTCCCATCAAATGGTTCAGCATCGGCGAATTTTACAGATACGAGCGGGCGCAGAAGGGTCGGTTGCGGGCCTTCAATCAGTTCAACGCGGATATTTTCGGCGAAGCCGGCCCCGAAGCTGAGATCGAGCTGATCGCCCTGCTCATCCAATGTCTGACCGGCTTCGGTCTGACCAAGGATGATTTCTATGTCAGGCTCAGTGATCGCGATGTCTGGCTTTTTTTTCTAGGTGCGCTCGGATTGGATAACGCACAGAGCCGGGGGATGCTACAGGCAATCGATAAATACGAAAAACTTGGCGACGTGGCATTCAAGACTTACGTTGATGAATTTGGTGCTCTTGATGCGAAAATAAAAGATAGAATAATGAGTTTTCTTCAGGTTAGAAACATCGATCAACTCAAGGCATGTCTTGACGATGTATTCGATGAAGCTTTGCGGAACGGACGAGTGGCGAACGGACCACTTAAGTCGATGTTTAATTACGGGGATCGCCTTCTTCATTGGGAGAAACTTATTAACGGCCTTGCAGCTATGGGACTCGCTGAATTTGTCCAAGTCGACCTCTCGGTCGTCCGCGGTCTGGCCTACTACACGGGTTTTGTTTTTGAGGCTTTCGATCGGAAGGGCGATCTGCGGGCTCTCGCCGGTGGCGGACGCTACAACGACCTGATCAAAAAACTCGGTTATGCCGATCTGCCGGCAGTGGGTTTTGCCATTGGCGATGTCACGACCGGCCTGCTGCTTGAGCGACGCGGGCTGACGCCGACATTTGTCAGTGCGCCGGATATCTATGTGGTGTTGGGCGGTGAGGCGGAGCGCAAAGCGGCCTTTGCCGACATTCACGCTTTGCGATCGGCCGGCTGGCGGGTCGATTACCCGTTCAAGGATTCCGCTTTTGGCAAACAGTTCAAGGCTGCGGCTGAATCAGGGGCGAAGTTGGCGCTCATTTATGGTGCGGACGAACTGGCCAAGGGTGTCGTCAAGATCCGCGATATGGCCGATCGTTCCGAGCGGGAAGTGCCGCGTGATCAGTTGCAGTCGGCGGTGCGCGATTTTCTCTCGGGGCACTGATAGATCATGAGACATTATTCGGGCAGTGATCCGGATAAGTTCCAATGGGCGGAGATGTGGGCGGTGGCCAAACGCATTCTGCTGTTTTTGAGTGGGGTGTATCTTTTGCTTACGGTGGGCGTTCATTTTCTTGCGCTGGATCGGCTTTTCCCGATGGCACCGGTCCGATATAAACTTACGTCTGAGTATGTGCAATTGACCGCGTCGGACGGAGTAAAAATCATTGGACGCCATTGGGCCAATCCAGGGGCGAAATTCACGCTCTTGTATTTGCACGGGAATTTTGAGGATCTTGGCAGAGTGGGCGAATATGTGCCGGCTTTCCTTCGGGCGGGCTACGCCGTATTTTCGATGGATTATCGGAATTATGGCCAGAGTGGCGGCAAACCCACAGAGATGAATACCTGTGCGGATGTGCGGCTGGCCTACGAGTACATGCGGAAACAATTGGGCGTGCCGGCAGACAGGATCATAATCTGGGGCTACTCGGTGGGGAGCGGTCCCGCGGTTGAACTGGCGCTGCATCAGCCGGCGGCCGGTATTGTTTTGCAAGGAGCCTTTGTCAGTGTCTATCGCACCATGACAGGCATCCCGCTCTTCCTCGGGGATAAATTTGTCAACCTGAACAAAGTTCCGCAGCTAAGTATGCCTGTCTTCTTAATTCATGGCATGGACGACACCACCGTCCCACTCTGGCATGCGCAAGCACTGTATGCCGCTACCAACGCCAGAAAAGCCAGTCTGTTCATCCCCGGTGGACAGCACGGCGGACTGGCCGATTACGCCGGCTCGGTTTACTGGGAAGAGCTTAAAAAATTTACCGATTCCCTGTGAGTAGCCGAGTCGGGTGCTCCTGCATTAAGTTGCTACACCAAGTAGCCCGGGCCAAAGGCACCCGGAAGCAAAGTGCCGATGGAAACATCAATCCCGGTTTTGGCTGTCGCAGATCGAAATCACGCGGGCTTCGGGCCCAAATTCATGGATGACCTGCCGGCACGCTCCGCACGGCGTGGTCGCGGTCTTGGTTGGGGTGTAGAGCACGAGGCATTTCAGCCGAACCGGTTTTTTGCGCGAAACGATCGCATGGGAGATCGCGGTGCGCGCCGCGCAATTTGAGGTATCCGCTTGTAGGTCCGGCCGTCGCGCGGTGTTTCATCCAACGCCAGAGTGTTTTTGGGCGTAGCCTTGCACGGTCTCAGACCCGGCGTGATTCCATCGGGAAGGATGGGGTAGCAAGACGGTATTCCCAGGGTACGACGGTTTCGGCCAGAGAAATGCATTACGCCAGCCGGGGATTTTTAAAGTAGATATGTTCAGATACTGGCGGGTACTTCTCCTCATATTGAGTGGTCGGCTCACCAGGTGGAAACTTTGTGGCGCCAGATACGTCGTTGATGAAGACCGAAACATCTTATGCTCATTCAGCTCATAGATTTCATGCTGGCGATCGGAGCGGTGATCGCGGCCATCTCGGTGGGTGGAGTTTGCCTGGTTGGTTTGTTGGTATGGATGGGCGGTTGGAGTTGGAAGACGCCCAAACAGGCAAAGTAACCTCCTCTGTCCTTGGCGAAGCGGCGCAAAACCGTTTGGCTGCGTGCATGGATGTTAATGATCAACTGGCCCGACACCTTGGAAAAACTCCCGACACGGCGAACGCAGCCTTCGTTGCCGCCAATGCCACCGTGTTGGGTGATGTGCGACTGGGAGCACTGAGCAGCGTGTGGTACGGCTGCGTCCTGCGCGGCGATATCAATTCGATCGAAATAGGGGAGGGCAGCAACATCCAGGATCTGACCATGGTGCACTTGGCGGATGATTACGGGGTGAAGATCGGAAAATATTGCACGATTGGTCACACCGCGATCATCCACGCGTGCGAGATCGGGGATGAATGCCTGATCGGCATGGGCGCAACCATCCTCGATGGGGCGAAGATTGGCGATCACTGCATCGTGGGTGCCAATTCGCTGGTGACACAGCGCTTCGTGGCGCCGCCGGGCTCGATGATTTTGGGTTCACCGGCCAAGGTGGTGCGTGCACTTACCGAAAAGGAGCTGAACGGCCTGCGACCGTGGGCGGAGAAATATGTCAACGTGGCCAAGGCCCACGCCGCGCTCGGCAAATGATGGGCGCTTCGGCGGCGGATTGCGTGGTGGTTGTCGGATCAGGTTGTCGCGGGTGGCTCGGCGGATGTGCCAGCGGTTGAAGTGCTGCGGCCACGGATCCAGTTGAAGAACTTTTTAATCGATCCGGCCAGGGCGATGAGGCCGAGAATGATGAATTTTTTCAGAGCGAGAAGGCCGAGCCAAAGGCCTTTGAATAATCCGGCCTTGGCGGCGATACCGCCGGCAACGAGCGCGGCCAGACCATAGGTGGCGGTTTTGTCGGTGCTGGAGTTGTAGTCGGCATAACGCTGGCCTTCCATGAAGTTGACCATGCCGAGCAAGGTTGGGGTGGCGGCTTCGACCTGCGGCAGCTCATGCATGGAGGCCACTGCGTTGAGGACAAGCACGCCACCGCGACCGAGCATGCGGATGTTGTAGTTCAGGGTGTTTTCTTCGTCCGCGCCGAATTTGAGTTCCTTGGCCCAATAGAGCTTGTGCGTGGTTGCATCGTAGCGGGGTGGTTTGGCCCAGCCGACCAACTCAACCGCGCCGTAGCCTGCCTTTACCCGTTCCTTGCTGCCTTCGCGTGTGCTCTCCTGCATTTCCGCCAGCAATTTGGCATAGTCGATTTTGGCGGCGTCATCGTCCTTCACATAGCCGTCATCGTTGTAGGTGATGACCACGAGCCAACTGATGTCGCCGCCGATGGGATTGAAACCGGCGGGGACCAAGGCGCCGAGCGTGTGGGAATTTTTCGGATTGCCCCAGAGATCGGTCAGGACGACGGACGTGTCCTTGGGATCGAGATAGCGGAATTGGTCTGGGATGGTGACCTTGGCGAGTTTGTCGCCGATGATGGTTTCTCCTCGGCGGTAGGTGAGTCCATCCGCGAGTTTTTGCCGGGCGGCCATCCGGGCCGCTGCAGGGTCGGCAGCGGGTGCGGGAGCCGGGGCGGGATCAGCGGCGGACAAAGCGCACGCGGTGAGGAGCAGGGAGGCGAGCAGACGCGATTTCATGGGGTTTAGTGGTAGTGACTGTGGGGGTGGAGCAGATTGGCGACCAGCCGGAGAATTTCCGGGAAGAGCGGCCCGAGCACGCGGGAGGCGACGAGAACGCCGACGAGACGCAGCCACGGCGCCTGCAACATTTCGGCGTAACGTGCGGCGGCGGCGGGTGGAAGAAGCAGCAGCGGGGCGTTGCTGCCGTCGAGCGGCGGGAGGGGGATGAGATTGAAAACAAAAAGCAAAAGATTCAGCGAGAGGACGACGCTCAGCCCGGTGGCGGCGATCTCCGGCCAGCCCGATTGCATGGCAACCACCAAACGGGAGGAGTTGATGCTTTGCGGCGCGTCGAACCAGTGCCATTCAATGCCAATGCGGATCAACCATGAGGCGCTAATCACGAGCAGGAGATTCGCGGCCGGACCGGCCAATGCCATGAGGGCGGCGTGTCGCGGGTTGCGTCGCGCCCATTCGGGATTGAACGGTGCGCTGGCCCAGCCGAGCAGCCAGCCACCGGCGAGCCAGGAAAGAATGGGGACGATGACCATGCCGAAGGGTTCGCGGCGGATGTGCGGCCAGGGATTCAGGGAGACCTGACCGCCCCGCGCCGCGGTGTCATCGCCGAATTTCAACGCCGTCCAGGCGTGCGCGGCTTCGTGCAGCACGGTTGAAAAGACAAACACGCCATACCAGAGAATTCCCAGTTCCCAGCCAGATTGCATCGGCGAACCATAGAGGCAGGATGATGGCGGGGAAGGCTAAACTGGGAGTGATCGTGTCGGCGGTGATGTTTCACCGCCACTTCGGGCTAGCGCCGACGCGGGATATGAGGCAAGTTGCCGGCATGTTTGATCCCATTGAAAAATTAAAAGAATATGTGCGGCACGCGAGCGTGTCGGCCGATCCGAAATTCGCCGACGGCATGGTCGGCGCACAGCGCTTCCTGACCGGACTGTTGCAGGAACTCGGCTGCAAGGTGGAGGTGGTGCCCACGGCATTGCACCCGGTAATCGTCGCCAAGCGCATCGGCGAGGCGCACTGGCCTCATGTGATCATCTACGGACACTATGATGTGCAGCCGCCTGACCCGTTGCCATTGTGGAAGACGCCACCTTTTGAAGCGACAATCAAAGGCGGGCGCATTTACGGCCGCGGCACGGCGGACAACAAGGGCCCTTTGCTCGTGCATCTCACGGCCGTGGGACGACTGCTGGAAAAGAATCCAAATCTGCCGCTCAACATTACTTTCGTGGTCGAGGGCGAGGAGGAGATCGGCAGCAAGAATTTCAAAACGTTTCTGCAAGCAAACCGCGGGAAATTGGACGGCGATTTCATTTTCCTGTCGGACACCGGTATTCCATCACCGGATCAGTTGGTCGTGACGGTGGGATTACGCGGGATGCTGGCGTTTGAGATCGAGCTCACCGGCCCGCAAAGCGATCTGCACTCGGGCATGCACGGCGGCGTGCTGATGAATCCGTTGCAGGCACTGGCGGAATTGTGCGCGTCGTTGCACACGCCGGACGGACGCGTGGCCATTCCCGGATTCTACAAAAAGGTTGTTGAACCCGAGCCATGGGAGCGCGCCCAGTTGAAGAAAGCCGGGCTGAGCAAAAGAAAATATGCGGAGTTTCTTGGCATCAAAACATTTCACACGCCGCCCGGGTTCACGCCGTTTGAGGCCAGCCGTTTTTTGCCGACGCTTGAGTTCAACGGGATGAGCGGCGGTTATCAGGGTGAGGGGACGAAGACGGTGATTCCGAGCAAGGCCAGCGTGAAGGTGACCTGCCGACTGGTGCCCAATCAGACGCCCGCTAACATCAAAGAAACGGTGTTCAAAGCGATCCGGGCACGCTGCCCCAAAGGCGTGACCATGAAGATAACGGAGCAGCACGCGGCCACGCCCTATGTCGTGATTCCGCCAGATCGTTCGAACACGCCAAAGCACCAGTCGCCGGGGTTGGCGAAATGTTTTCGCGCGTTGGACCGGGCCGGCACGGAAGTATGGGGCAAGCCGCCGCTGTATTTGCGCGAAGGTGGCAGCGTGGGCCTGCTCGCCGATCTGAAAGAGGTGCTGGGGCTCGATGCGGTGATGATGGGCTTGTTTCTGCCCGAGGATAATCTGCACGCGCCGAACGAGAGCTTTCACCTTGGCGTGATGGAGAAAGGAATCGAGACGAGCCAGCGCGTGCTGGCGGCGCTGGCGGGAGGGTGACCGAGAGCGCCACGGCGATATCTGTCCTGTCGGTTGCGCGCGTGCCGAGCAATGTGGGTGGCGTGACCAGCACGCTACCTACGCGCGGAAGAAGGATAACCGTACCCAATAAAAAAGGCCGCAGATTGCTCTGCGGCCTTGGATTGAAAATCGGGAAGATTATTTCTTCAGTATGATGAAATCGACTCGGCGATCTTTCGACCATTCGGCTTCGCCACCACTTTGCTTGGCATCTTGCGATCCCTTGGAAAGCGTTTCGAGTCTTGCGGCATCGACGCCCATCGATTGAAGGAATTTCTTCACGGCGACGGCACGGCGGTCACCGAGGCCGAGATTGTATTCGGCGGTGCCGCGCCAGTCGCAATGGCCGGAGAGCACGAGATTCTGGCCGGGATTATCAGCCAGCCATTTGACGGCGGCCTGGAGCTTGGGGCGTTCAGCGGGAGGAACGGCGGCCCGATCAAGGGGGAAATAGATGGGTTCGACCACACTCTTCGTTTCGTCGCCGGGCTGGCCTTCGGTGCGTTTCTCCAAAGTAGTATCCGGCGCCACAGCTTCCACGTTTGGATTGATGGTGTCACCAATCGGGTTGGCATCGGCGGCATCGCGCGTGGGCTTTTTGGAGCACGCGGTGAAGAGCAGCGAGCTGATGGCGAGGGAGAGACCGAGGACTTGCGAGAGTTTCGTCATGGGGAAAGTTGATCCAGAATGTTGGCCGTTATCAATGAAACGGTTGACGCGGGCAAGAAATAAAACCCTCAGCCGCCAAACTCTTTACCAAGTCTGGGTGCGATGATCGATCAAACCGATCTCCAAGGCGTAGCGGGTGAGGCTGGCAACGTCGTGGAGATTGAGTTTGCGCATCAGGTTCGTGCGATGGTTGTCGACGGTCTTGACGCTGATGCTGAGCTTCAGGGCGATTTCCTTGGTGCTGTGGCTTTCGGCGACCAGTTTCAGGATTTCCCGCTCACGGTCGGTGAGCAGGTCGGTGCCGGTGGTGGGATTGTTGTTTGCAACCACATTGCGCAACAAGGCGGCGATTCCCGGACCGAAGTAGGTGCCTCCGTTGGCGACGCTTTCCAAGCCTTTCTTCAATTCGATGAGACCGGCGGTTTTTTCGACAAAACCATGCGCGCCGGCTTCGAGCATCTCGCGGACAAGGGCCGGGCTTTCATAGCCGGAGAAAATGATGATGCGGGTGCTCTTGAGCTGCTTGGCGACGCGGCGGAGAATATCCACTCCGCTCAGTCCGGGCAGCCGGGCGTCGAGCACCACGACATCAGGCTTCAGGTCGAGGAGCAGGTCGCAGGCGAGTTTGCCGTCGCCGCATTCGCCCACGATTTTATACGAAGGATCGAAGCGCAGGATCTCAGCCAGCATTTCGCGGATGGCGGTCTGATCTTCGACTATGACGAGGCGTTTGATTTGGGTGGCGGTAGACACGTAGAATAAAAAATTGCCTAAGTTTTAGGGAATCAGGGACGGATTAATGGCGCAGGCTGGGAAAAATACAAACACCGAGTGGATTAAAATTCCCGCTAAATTTTGCCGCTACATTGATGGATTGGAATGGTGGGTCGACCGGGATTCGAACCCGGAACCAACAACTTAAAAGGATGCTGCTCTACCGTTGAGCTATCGACCCATGCCAATACCAGCCGGCAGTTATTTTTACCAGCACGGGCAAAGCAAGAATTATTTGAGAAGATATGAAAAATCGGTCGATGATCAGCTCATTGATTGATCGTTTGGGAGGCGAAACTTGGGAGAGTTGGAGGAATAGCTCCATTGCCGCGATTCATCCCTTCAGTGAAAGCGTGGTAATAGTATGATTATTTTTTCGAATCGGCTCCGGTTGCCTGTTGACCAGCCGATCTGCCGGATTTAACGTTTAAATTCCTAAAACATGGGAACCTTATTCAAATTTCCCGATCCCAAAGAGGCAGAAGATATGACTGCCAAAGCCCAAGAAGTTGCCATGGATCGCCTGCTGGTCGACCGCTTTCGGGGCGGTGACGCCAATGCGTTTGACCAATTGGTTACCCGTTACTGGGATCGGATTTACGCGATGGTCAACCAACTGTTGCGCAACGCGCAGGATGCCGAGGAGGTCACGCAGGATGCATTCATCCGCGCGCACCGCGGCTTGGTTAATTTTCGCGGAGATTCCGCCTTTTCGACCTGGCTCTATCAAATCGCCACCAACCTCGCGCGCAATCGCTACTGGTACTGGTGGCGGCGCAAGCGTGATCAGTCCATCTCTTTCGACGCCGCTTTTGGTCCCGATAACGAAAGCACTATCGCAGACATCATTCCTTCCGAGCAGGAAACTCCGGAAGATGCGACCGTCACGCAGGAGTTCGTCAACCGCGTGGCCCAGTGCATGGAATTGCTGAACGAAAAACACCGTGAGATTCTCATCCTGCGTAACGTGCAGAATCTCGCCTACGAAGAAATCGCCGAAATCCTCGGCATCAGTGTCGGCACTGTCAAAAGCCGGATTGCTCGGGCCCGCGAAAGCTTGCGCGAGCGACTTGGAGGAGAATTTCAGCCATGAAAGACACCCGCTTCATCGAATTGATCAACCTGTACGTCGACCGCCAGATCTCACCGGCTGAAACCGCCGAACTGGAGGCCGAAATCCAATCCAGCCCGCGCCGCCGGAAGATCTACCAGCAGTATTGCCACATGCATCGCGCCACCAAACTGGTCTATGAGACCTTCCGCGCCAATGCCGAGCAACCCGCTGCTGCGTCCCGATCGGGAGGGGGCAGCGTCGCCTCATTTGAACACAGTCGCCACCGGACCCGAAGGAATCGCTGGCTCTATGCGACCGCCGGCCTGGCCGCCGCCGCATGCTTTGCCTTCGTGCTGGTCCGCACCGGTTCGGTTGCCCGGAAAGAAAACAGCGCGGTCGTGGCAAGTGCCCAGCCAAAGACGGCAGCCATCGCTTCCGCACCCGAAACCGCCCAGCCGGCATTGCCGGTCGCGGAAAAAAATGACCAAGCCGCGTTGGTAGCACAGCAAAACGCCGCCCAACTGTCTTTGAAGCGTCAGGAAGAGATGCGGGCCTTTGCCCTCAGCCAACCACGCATCGTCGCCCAGCCGATCACCCTGTTTGCCGACAGTATGTTTGATGAGAAGCAGGTTTTGACGGCTGAGAGCCAAAAGGTGCTCAAGCTCAAGGGTAAAACCGAAAGCAAGCCCTCCACGGAATTCACCGCGTTCCAATTTCAGCGCTGATCCAATCAATAGTGAACGCTTAAACTTAGCCCGCCGTATTCCGGCGGGCTTTTTACTGGCCGAGCGCCTGCTTGATGAGCGTTTCGGTGGTGGCCTTGATGCCCAGCGACAGTGAGGCCTGCCGGACAGCCTTGTCGGCATCGGAGGCCTTGTAGCCGAGGGCGACGAGCGCCAGGACGGCATCACGAATCTTGTTATTGCCTGCCGGGCCATCCGGGGAGACAGGCTGTTCCGAACCGGTCGGTGACGCGGATACGCCTTCTGCGGTAAATTTATCCCGCAGCTCAATGACCAGCCGTTCCGCGGTTTTTTTGCCGATGCCGGGGCATTTGGCCAAAAGGCCGACATCGCCCGAAACGATCGCGCTTTTGAGCATGGGCAGGGAAAGTTTGCTGAGCACAGTAAGCGCGGTCTTGGGTCCGACCCCCGAGACTTTTTCGATCAGCAAACGAAAGAAATCGCGTTCTTCCTCGGCGACGAAGCCGTAGAGGGTTTGGGCATCCTCGCGGTAGACTACAAACGTGTGCAACCGGACTTGCTGACCCGCTTGGGGCAGGCGCTCGGCTGTTGTGACCGGGATATGGACTTCATAGGCAAACCCTCCGGTTTCTACCACTGCGGTGAGCGGCGAAGCCGAGACCAGCAGGCCCGTGATGCGTGTAATCATGGGCTCAGTCGTTCAAGCCCAGCACATCCTGCATGTCGTAGACGCCCGGCTTTTGGTTCACCACCCACTGGGCGGCACGCAAGGCACCCCGGGCAAAGATGCCGCGATCACCGGCCTTGTGCGTCAGCTCCAGGCGTTCGCCGAGGGCGGCGTAGACAACGGTATGATCGCCGATCACATCACCGCCACGCAAGGAATGTACGCCGACTTCATTCGGGGAGCGTTCGCCGGTGATGCCGGCACGGCCATGACGCAGGGCGGACGCGTTGAGCTTCCGTTCTTCGAGAATGATTTCGAGCAGGCGGGCCGCGGTGCCGCTGGGCGCGTCCTTTTTAAAGCGATGATGCATTTCAACCACCTCGGTGTCGTAGTCGGCGCCGAGTACCTGGGTGGCGCGGCGGGTGAGGGCGAAGAGAAGATTCACGCCGACCGAAAAGTTACCGGCCCAGACGGTCGGGACCTTGGCGGCGAGGGCGAGCAAACGCTTCTTCTCCTCGGCAGAGTGGCCGGTGGTGCCGATGACAAGGGCTTTTTTCCGGGCGATGGCGCATTCGATGACATGCGTGGTGGCGCTATGAAAACTGAAGTCAACCAGCACATCGGCACCGGCGAGCGCAGCGGGCAGGTCGTCGCCTACGTCGATGGCCGCGGCGACCGGAAGTTTGAATTCGGCGGCGGCGGCGATCAGGGCGTTGCCCATCCGGCCCTTGGCTCCGTTGATGATGATGCGAGGCTGGCTCATGACTTGCCTTCGTAGGCGTCGATGGCGCTGAAAAGCACCTTGCTGCCGGCGGCACTGAGCGGGCAAAGGGGCGCGCGCACTTCGTCGGAACCGATGATCTTGCTGCGGGCCATGGCGGCTTTGATGGGCGACGGGTTGGATTCAACGAAGATATTTTTAAAAATCGGATACAATTTCCGATGCAGCGCCCGCGCCTTGGTGTATTCACCTTTGAGGGCATGGGCCGTCAGTTGAGCGACCTCCTTGGGATAGAGATTGCTGGCCACGCTTATCACGCCTTTTGCGCCCACTGCGATGAAGGGCAGGGTGAGGGAGTCATCGCCGCTGAACACCGTGACGGAGTCGCCCAAGGCTTGAATGAGCTGATCAACGCGGTCAACCGAGCCACCGGCTTCCTTGATGTAGTTCACATGCGGATAACGCGCACGCAGACGCTCGACGACGTTAACGCTGATCTCGATGCCGCAGCGGCCGGGGATCGAATAGAGGACAATCGGGCGGTCGGTGGATTCCGCGACAGCGCAGAAGTGTTGGAACAGGCCTTCCTGGGTCGGGCGATTATAGTAAGGTGCCACGACCAGCATCGCGTCGGCTCCCGCGGTGTGGGCTTCAGTGGTGAGATTGATCGCTTCTTTGGTGCTGTTGGAACCGGTACCGGCGATTACTGGGACGCGGCCCTGCGTGTATTCGATCACACAACGGATGACATCCAGGTGCTCGGCATTGTCCAAAGTGGGTGATTCACCCGTCGTGCCGACCGGGACCAATCCGTTAATTCCTTGTTTAATTTGCCAGTCAACGAGCGAGCGTATTTCGGCGTAGGCGACGTTTCCGCCCTCGAAAGGCGTGACCAAGGCGGTGATGGCTCCGGTGAGCAGGCGGCGTGTCTTCATGGAAAGTTCCTTGAATGGTAGAGAGTAAGACTGTAGGCAAAGCATACTTTCAGCCCGGTTCACGCCCAAAATATCCGATGAGCAATACATTTCATACCGAAATCATGAACGATCTGTTGAAACTGGCAGTCGAGAGCGGCGCCAGCGACGTGGTCGTCAAATCCAACAAGCCCGGTTATTTGCGCCTGAGCGGACGTTTGCGTCCGGTCGAAATGGACCCGATTTTGCATGAGCATGCCGATGCTTGGGTCAGTGAGTACGTGCCGGAAGTCTACCGGGTGAATTGGGAGCGGGATGGGCAGTGCGACTTCGCCTATTCCGCCCCGGACATCGGTCGCTTCCGCGTGAACGGCTTCCATCAGCGCGGTACGGTCAGCATTGTTTTCCGGCATATCAAGAATCGTCCGCCCACCTTTGGTGAACTGAACATTGATGAAGAGGTGCTGACAAAAATGGCCCAGGCCAAGGATGGCATTTTGCTGATCTGCGGCGCCACCGGTTCGGGCAAGAGCTCGACGATGGCGGCGATGATGAACTGGATCAATCAGAACGCCGACAAGCATATCATTTCCATCGAAGATCCGATCGAATATACTTTTTCCGATGAGAAATCCGTGTTCCAACAGCGTGAGATCGGGATCGACGTGCCGAGTTTCGAATTGGCGATCAGGTCGGTGCTCAGGCAAAATCCCGACATCATCATGATCGGAGAAATGCGCGACAAGGAGACCTTCGAAACGGCCATTTCGGCGGCGGAGACGGGCCATCTGGTTCTCTCCACCATGCATGCGGCGACCGTGGCCCAGTCTCTCACCCGTCTGTTCGAGTTCTTCCCGCCGGAGCAACTGATTCAAGCCCGCCGGCAAATTGCCGGTTCATTGCGCGGTTTCATCTGTCAGAAGCTGATTCCGGCGATGGAGGGCGGCGGCCGTTTTGCCGCGCTGGAGATTCTGAACGCCGACGCAACTGTGCGAAACCTGATCCTCGAAGGGCAGAACGACAAGATTCAACAACTGCTCGAATCCTCCGCCGACAGCATGTCGCGGTCTTTCAATCGTGATCTCTACCGGCTCATCAAGGATGGCAAGATCAGCAAGGCCGACGGTCTCCGCTTCTCGCCCAATCCCCAGGCCTTGGAAATGAATTTGAAGGGTATTTTCTTCAAAGCCACCTGAGCTGGTCCCCGACCAATCCGGTTCACTCACTGGTAGAGTGGGACGCGGCCTCCGGCCCCATTTGCTTCCGCACGCATCAATTGCAGTTGATCTGGGTTGTCGCGGATTTTTTGCATGATTCCTACTGTCCGTATTTGGATCAATTGACGATGGGGATAGGGGGGGGGATATGTCTCGCGGGCCAACGTTCAGTATTCTGCTGAGCGTAGTGATAGTAATAGTAATCCAATACCCCATGTTTTTATCTTCTCGGCCCACTGCGGCGCGGCTTTCCAACCGTGCCCTTGCAAAATCATCTTTCCACAGGCTCGCAGGCCGGCTCGCCCTGCTGGGAGTTTTCCTGCTGCTGTCGCAACCGGCCCAGGCGTGCTTTTTTGATTGGAGACTCTATTGGGAGTCGCAGGGTTTTTATGGCTATGATGCTTACGATGCCAATGGTCCTTATAATTATGATAAGGTGACACTCGATCCGTTTTTCATACAGGCGGACCCTTGCACTAATACTGATATTGGCGGCGGATGTACTGTCTCGGACTGCGGCTCTGGCGACGTTCAAATCTTATGCTCTCCTCCGGCCATTATATTCAATCCACCTCAACCACCTAACATCGATATTGGAACGGGCGGCGGCGGTTCCATACCACCACCGCCTGATGAGCCGACTTGCAACAATGATGGAGCGGCCGAAGGGGCGAATCCTTTTTCGCCGCACGACGGCAATGTGCAACGCAAAATCGCCGACCTGGCCATGAGCGGCGGTGGTTTGATCTGGCAGCGGAATCACAATTCCATCGCGCGCACGGAATTTTCCGAGCGTACCATGGGCAACGGCGGCGGCTGGCGCCACAACTGGCAGTATGAATTGGCGAGCGCGGTGTCGGCGGAATTCGGCGAAGTGCTCGAATTCTATTATCCCGACGGGCAGCGGACCTTTTTGCAATTGCAGCCGGACGGAACTTTTGCCGCCCCCGGCGATTATCCCGAGCGTGCCCGCCTCCTCCCGAATGGCGATTGCGTGCTGACCGCGCCGGATGGAACTGAGCTGCATTTTGTCGTGGCCGGCACTTACGAGGGGCGTTCGCGTTTTGCGCCCACTGTGCTCACCACCTCAACCGGGCGCGAGTATGTGATGGCGCGTGATGCGCAGGGCCGCCTGTCGGAAGTGCGCGATCCCGAGGGCCGCTGGTTGCGCCTGACCTATCGCGATCTGGCGCTGCCGGGCAATCCGCATCAGGTGGTGGTCAATCTGAAAACAGTTCCTGCCTCCGGCCAATGGCTGGACATCGACATTCCGGCCGGGCTGAGGGCGGCGGCCAAGGGCGTGTTTCTCCGCGCCGCTCCGGGAGCGAATGTCGCCGAGGCGCAATTTTTCGCGGAAGGCTCCGATACACCGCTGAGCGGAAGTCTGGCGGGCGACTACAGCGCAGCGGCGCTTGATGGCAACCCCGCCACTTCGTTTAAGGTCGGACTGACGCAGCGCCTGATCGGTTATGAATTTGCGGCCGGGCAGACCGTGAAGCTTGCCAAGGTGCGCTTGTTGGCGGCCCCGGGAACCGAGGCGGCGTTGCATGAGTCGAAGGTGGTTTTGGATTTGGCCGTCGTTCCGCAAGAAGCACTCGCCGTCATCGCGAAGGTGGAGTCGAGTGACGGACGCGCTGTCGCCTATGATTATGAAATTTCTCAGCAAGGCATGGGCGGACAGGCTGTCCTGACCGCCGCCCATTATGGTGATGGTACCGATGCGATTTACCGCTATTCCACTCCGGCCGATCAGGTGGGCGGCGGGGCGCTGCTGGTCGAGGCGGATGATCCGCGTTATGCGGGTCCGGCAAAACACATCAAATATTCCTACTATCAGCCTCGCAGCGACGGTGTGCTCGCCGGCACCATCAAGGCCGAGATCAACCCGGCCACCGGTCACGCCTGGGCCCGGCTGGAGTTCGACCCGGCCGATCCGGGCAAGCGCACCGTCTATTACTCGGATGATCGTTTTCATGAATACCACCTGGCGGCGGATGGCAGCGGTCGGATTGAGCGGCGCAAAGATTCGCTGGGCCGTGTCACCCGCTTTGAATTTGGCCCCGGCAAATGGAGCGGGATCTCGGCGGCCATCAAATCCGACGGCAAGCGCTTCGATCTTACGCGCAACGCCCGGGGAGAAATTGTTTCCGTGCGCGATCAGCAGGGCCGTGAGCGCAAGGTCGAGCGCGATGCGAAGGGCCGCGCCCTGCGGCAGACTGATGCTCACGGGCGCGTCACCACCACTGCACGCGATGCGAAGGGCCGTATCACCCGTGTGGCCAAACCCGACGGGCAGACGGAGGAGATGACCCGCGACGCCAATGGCCGCGTGATCGCCTTCAAGGGCAGGGGGAAGGATGCCGAAATGACTTACGATGCGCTCGGCCGGCAGACCAGTGTCACAGAAAAAATCACGGGCGGCACGACCCGCTTTACTTACGATACCCTCGGGCGCCGGGACAGCACGACCGATCCTCTCGGGCGCACGACCCGCTATGAGTATGACGAACGCGGCAAGGTGACCGCTATTATTTCCGCCACCGGTCTGCGCCACAGCTATCGTTACGACAAATATGGCCGCAAGATCGCCGAGACCAACGCGGCGGGCCACACGGCGGAATATGCCTATGACGAACTCAGCCGACTCACCCGCTCGGTGGATTTTGCCGGCAAGCTGACGGCCTATACCTACGCCGAGTTTCCCGGCGGTTGCGGCTCGTGCACGGTTTCGGCACGCCCCACCCGCGTTGTCGGACCGGATGGTGTGCCCCAGGAATTTCTCTACGACACGGAGGGACGTGTGCTCGCCCGCACCCTCGCGGTGGATTCGCCGGCGGCGGAGACCACCGTCCATGCTTACGATAATCGCAACCAACTGGTCAGCGTCACCGATCCTGCTGGCGCGATCACTCGCTATACTTACGACGAAGACGGCCATCGCCTGAGCGCCACCGATCCGCTAGGCCGCGTGACCAAGTGGACCTACGACGAGCGCGGCAACACGACCAGTATCACCGGCCCCGATGGCGGCATCACTCGCACAACGTACGATGCGAATGATCGCGTGGTTGCCACCACGGATGCGGCGGGTAACACGACCCGCTACACGTATGATGCTGACGGCAATATCGCCAGTGTGACCGATGCGGAGCGGCAAACCACCAGTTATGTTTACGAAGGCCGGCGCCCCTCCGCGACGATTTACGCCGATGGCAAACGCGCCACTTGGGAATATGATGCCGCAGGCCGCGTGATACGGAGCACCACGCCCGATGGGGTTGTGACGACCACGACCTACGATGTCGGCAACCGGGTGCTCACGCAAACCGTGCTTGCCACTCCGGCTTCAGTCCCTGCGATCACGACTTTCACCTACGATTCACTGGGCCGCCGCACTTCCGCCACGGATGCTATCGGACGGATTATACGGTGGACCTACGATGCGCACGGCAATGTGCTCACCACGGTCCGTCCCGATGGTCTTCAGACTGCCGGCACCTATGATGCACGGAATCTCCTCACCTCGACTGACGCCGCTTTGCAGACCACCCGTTTTGAATACGATTCTGCGGACAACCAGACCGCGCTGACCGATGCCAACGGCCACACCTATCGATTCACTTACGATGCGCTACACCGCCGCACCGCGATGATCTACCCTGATAATTCTCAGGAGAAATGGAGCTATGATACGGCGGGACGGCAGGTCAGCTACCTGAACCGCTCCGGCCAGACCAAGACCATCTCCTATAACAATGGTGGCCAGCCCGTCAGTGAAACTTGGACCGACGCCGCTGTAGGAGGAGCTTTACGCCCCGATCTTCCGGCTCCTGTAAACTACGATTACAATTCCGCCGGCCAATTGACCGGGCTCACCAACGGCCAGGCCAGACTCAGCTACGCTTACGACGATCTTGGTCGCCTCGCTTCGGAAACGAGCGACCTTTCCACTCTCCTGCCCGGCTTCGCGCCACACACCGTCACTTACCGTTACGACAAGCTGGGCCGGCGCGCCGGTTTGATTTATCCCGACGGCACCAAAGTGAAATACGATTATGATATCCGGGGCCGGCTGCTCACCATTGATGACCGTGGCCAGGGCAATGGGTCCGGTCAGGTGCTGGCCCGTTACGATTACAACGCGCTCGGGCAGATTGAAAAACTCAGCCGTGACAATGACGTCATCACCCGCTACGCCTTCGACATGGCCGGGCAATTGACCGACATCACGCACGAAAAGGGCAGTGCCGTGCTCGCCTCGTCGCACTACGCGCTCGATCAGCTCGGTCGCCGCACCGCGCAGACCCGCGAGGATGGGATCACGGAGAACTACAGTTACGATGTCACCGGCCAACTCACCGGCGTGGATTATGGGCGCACTCCGCCGGACCGTGAAACCTTCGCGTATGATCCCCTCGGCAATCGCACCCAGGCTTGGCGTTCTGCCGGTCAGCAGAACGCCACCACGAGCTACACTACCAACCCGCTCAACCAATACACGCAGACAAGCATCAATGACGTGGCTACCGCACTCGCCTATGACGGCAACGGCAACGTCATCGGCCTGGTCGACATGGCCACGGGCACCAAGTCCGCCACGTATGACTATAACGCCTTCGGCGAAACCATCCAGAGCGACGGCGTGGCCTCGGTG
>Ga0265318_10000147_pt1 | contig 63265 bp, 64 predicted proteins | sample 4821metaG_FD_192431 | JGI IMG/M metagenome (GOLD analysis project Ga0265318, IMG submission 192431) | Rhizosphere microbial communities from Carex aquatilis grown in University of Washington, Seatle, WA, United States - 4-8-21 metaG | ecosystem: Host-associated > Plants > Roots > Rhizosphere >... | reverse complement strand
GTTTGAACCAGTGGGTCGCCCGGACAAGCCGGGCGATGACGACGGGGGGTAGCCTACGACCCCGCCGCTGCCGCGAGCTTGGCTTCGCGGCCGATGAAGCCGCTGATGCGGTAGACGTGGGCGCCCCAGCGGCTGGCGTTCACGTCCCAGACGCGCACCTGGCTCCAGTCGTTGCCGGCGCTGACGTCGAGCACGGGCATGTTGTGGTCGATCTCGCCGTGGTTCTGCCAATTGGCATGGTCGACGATGATCTCGCGCGCCGAGACGATGCCGGTGACGACCGCGACATGGCCCTTGCGGATGCGCTTGGAGCCGCTGAACACCATCACGGCATCGACGGCGGGCGCCGCGAACTCCTCGTAGAGGTTGCGGGCCCTGGCCCACCAGAACTTGGCGTCGCCGAAGATGGCGAGCCCCGAGCGCAGCCTTGCATAGGGCACGCAGGTGAGCCGCTTCAGCGGCCACTCCACGCTGGGCTCGGCCGTGACGGCCCCGTCGTCGGGGCTGGCTGTCACATCCGTATCGGACGTGACGGTCACTTCCTGGGCGCGGGCGGCGAAGGGAAGAAGAAGGAGGGTGGAGAAAGCTAAGGCAGACAAGGGCGAGCGAATGGCGCGAAGGGTCATTCGGGGGTCCTGGCTCTGGTTAAAGGGGGTCGCTTAGGGAACGACCGTTCGACAGGCGCGTTTTTTACCCTGGCCCGAAGCTCAAACGCAACCGATTCTCACGCTACGTTGCATTTTGTTACGGAATCCCTACCTTTTCCCCGCCGATTCGAACGGAAAGTCCCCATGGCCAATCGTGAACAGCGTGGCAACAAGGAAAAGAAGAAGCCCAAGGCCGACAAGAATCAGAAGACCAAGACGGCCCCGCCGCCCTTCGTCGCCCCTGAACTGGTCCGCCGTCCCCATAAGGGCAAGCCGCCCGAATGACGTGTGGCCGTCCTTTGCGCTAGACTGCCTTGGGCAGGCGGCAAAGGGGGGGCGGATGCGGACCTTGATCTTGGGCTTTGCGCTCTTTCTGGGCGCCGAGGCCGTCGCGGCGGCCCCGGCCTTGGCCCCGGCGCCGCGGCAGGTCGCCATCTACAACGATTCCGATTTCGCCCTGGTCCAGCTCCAGGCCCGCGCGCCCAAGACCAAGCCATGGACGTTCGAGCTTCTGGGCAAGCACTCCGTCGGCGTCGGCCGGCCCGGCAAGGCGGCAATGCCGCCCGGCACGGTCTGCGTCTATGACCTGCTCGCCACCTTCGATGACGGCCACAGGCAGCAAATGCTCGCCGTCAACACCTGCAAGGCGGGAACGATCAAGTTTTCGCGGTGATCAACGCCCCACTGTCATCCCCGGCCGAGCCTTGCGACAGCAACGCGAAGGGAAGGGGACCCAGGTGGAGAGCTCCAGACCGGTCTAACCACCTGGGTCCCCTTCCCTCGCATCGACGCTCGCGCGTCGATGCTCGCCGGGGATGACAGTTGAGTTTACTGTTGCGCCTGTACCGCCGCCGCCGGGCACGCCGGCATGTCCTTGCCTTGCGCCAGCAGGCACAGCACCTGGCGGTAGGAGCCTTCGATGCGGTCGCCGGTTTCGATCCGGCGCGGCGGCGCGCTCAGATCTTCCTCGAGGATGCGGTTGGTGGCGTTGTCCATCGACAGCCGGGCGCGGCTCGACAGCATCCAGGTGAGCGGGATCTCCGCGCCCGGCGCGTTGTAGAAGCGCATCGTCACCGAGCACAGGATCTCGTTGCATTGCAGGCCGTTGGGCGAAGTCTGCTGGGCCGATTGCGTGACGGTCGCAGCCCCCGTGAGACGCTGGATCAGCGCGGTGACTGCGCCGAGATCGTTGACGGAATATTCCGAGCGCTTGTCGCGCGTGGCGAGCAGCGCGCGCAGGGGTGAGAGCACCTCGTTCCAGGTCGAATCCGCGTCGCCCTTGTAGACCTCTTCGTCGCAGCCGTCGCTCTCGGCCTTGCGCGTGCAGGGCTCGGAGCGGATCACGATGACGATGACGATCGCGTTCTGCACCGCCTGCTCGAGGTCCTTGTCGCTGTCCGAATAGTCGAGACGCTGGCCGATCAGGTTCTGCGCGATGCCGGAGAGCAGCCAGGTGCCGGAATTCTCGAAATAGCCGCCGTCGACATAGTGGCCGGTGTTGCCGAGCTTGGCGGCGGGCGTCAGGTATGGAAAGCGCGCGCTCAGCATCGCGGCCGTGCTCAAGGGCACGTCGTCGCGGCGCATCAGGTTCTGTACCGGCACCAGCGTCGAATGCGGCAGCGCCTCGCGCTCCTCTTCCGAGACCGTGCGCTCCGGCACCGCGAGGTCGCCGATGTCCCAGGTCGCGAAGGGCCTGCTCAATCCCGTGCCGGCCTCGGTCGTATTGAGGAAGAGATGGGGCACCGGCTTGCGCGGCTCGCCCCGGACGTAGAGCGAAGCGACGGGCTTGGACATCTGCTCGGGATCGCAGCCCTTGCAGCCTCGGTTCGCGTCGCGCCAGCCGCCTTCCAGCGCGTATTCGAGCGCGCGGGCGCGGTCGAAGCTGCGCACCGGCATCGGCAGGATGCGCTGCAGCGCGTCCGGAAACAGCGAGGCGCCGAGCAGCGGCGAGAGCAGGTCGGTCGCGAGCACGTTGCGCGCCTGGCTGAGCTTGGCGCCGGGCTTCATCGGCGCGTGCGTGCAGCCCGGGACGTCGGTGTTCGGCGTGACATCCGCGCTCTGGCCCGCGAACACCGCCGAGCCGACGCTGCCGCCCGACACGCTCGAGATCGCGATGACGTGCTGGGCGAAGCCGGGGCATTTCTGCTCGATCGCGTCCAGCACGGACGCCGTGAAATAGGCCGCGCGGATGCCGCCACCTTCGGTCGCCACCAGGAAGATCGGATAGTGCTCATAGGCGCGCCAATCCCTGCGGCTCTTCAGCCAGTCGCCAAGGTCGAGCTGCTCGCGGTAGTAGCCTTGGTCCTCGGTATGGTGCTTGGCCGAGCGCCAGGTGCTGGCGCCGCGCATCTGGTGATTGTCGTTCAGGTCGAAGCCCGCGAAAGACACACCCGCCACCAGAAGCATCAGAAGCAGCGGCACTTTCGTCATCTGCGAGAGATAGGCGATGGGCGCGAAGAGCGCGATGGCGGCAAATCCCCACAAGAGCATGATGGCGATGGGGCCGAGCGTCTGGGCGCGCGAAACCTCAGTCGTGTCGACGAAGAAGAGGAAGATGAGCACGCCCAGGACCGGGGCCAGCATGAAGAACAGGCGCCAGAACCCGCTCAGTGCCGCGATGCGGTCGGCGGCGATGCGCCAGCGCTCGCCCACGGTATGCGCAGCACCTTCGCCATGCGCCGCGCGCCAGCCCATCAGGCTGGCCAGGATCGCAACCCCGATATAGGCGAACGCGATGCCGTAGAACCACCACGTTTGAGGCCGGCTCAGCGTCTGGTGCGCGTAGTTCTGCATGAGTTCGACGGCCGCCCAGAACCCGACCGCGGCGGCGGCGACGCGCGGGATCAGGTCGAGCGGGTTGAGTCGGCCCTGGGTCCCGCCCTCCGGCGTGAACAGCGCGATGACGATGGAAAGCCCTGCGCGCACGACCGCCGCGGTGACGAACAGCGCGAGCCCCTCCATGATCATGTAGAAGGTGCCGCCCGCGCCCGAATAGCGTTCCACTGCGCCATGCGCGATACCAAGGAAGTGGTCCGGCGTGTCGCCGGCGAAAAGGCCCAGGATGGTTCCGCAAAGCGCGGCGATGGCTGCGAGCGGCAGAAGCGCCAAGCCCAGGCGCAGGACGATGCCGGCCTGCCCGACGCCGAAATCGTTCTCGTCGTCGTGCAGGCTGCGCGTCGCGCTCGCGAGCAGCCCGATGACCACGGCGATGATGCCGAAGACGAGCGCGCGGTAGCCCGCGCCGTTTGTGCCCAGCACCATCGCGCTGCCCGTGAGCTGGTCGAAACCGAGCTTCAGCATCGGATAGCCGACGGAAACGCCGACGATGAAGGCAAGCGCGCGGGGCAAGGTGCGCGCCATCACGCCGATATTGCCCGGGGTCTCGAGAAGCTCGGGCAGCACGAGCTCAATATTGGCCTCGGCGCCGTAGCGCACCGCAGCACAAGCGAGCACCAGCGCCGGCGCGATGAACGCGAACTGCACCGGCGCATCGACGATGGTGTAGCGCATCGCCTCGCGCATCGAGCCCGCGATCGCGAAGTCGAGCAGGATGGCGGCGAGGACCGCCGTCACCGCCAGCTCGAGCGCGCACAGGATCACGACATAGACGAAGGAGCCCACGAGCAGCGGCGAGCGCCGATGCGACTGCGCCGGCGTTGTCACGGAAGGCGTCATCGCATGCCCCTATTTGGCGGCGGCCGCGGCCGCTTTGCGGCGCTTGGCGAAGCGCATGACCGCGTAGCCGATCAAGGCGAGCGCCACGACCCGCGCGCGGAAGACCCAGTCGTTGGGGATCGTGGCCGCGAAATTGTGCAGGGTGACATAGGTCTCGGTCGCCCAGTCGCGCGCCTTGCCCATGAACTGATAGACGTCCTGTGCCGGGCCCGTGGCCTGCGACGGTCCATGCGCGGTCGAAAGCTGCGGCGCCTGGCCCGGTCCGGTCGTGTTGGTCCAGGCGAAGAGATCGTGCGCCTCGGTCAGGATGAGCGTGACGAGGCTCAGGAACGCCGCCAGGAACCCGCGGCCGTTCGAGAAGATGCGCTGCGTCAGCGTGCGGCTCTGGTCGATCTGGGCGAGCGCGCCCTGCACGTTTCCGGCAAGCAGGTTCTGCACGATCCTGGCCTGCTGCTCGTCGAAGCTGTTCTTGACGTTCTGGATCTCGTTGGAGACGTGCTGCTTGATGTCGGCGACGGCATCCTGCGGCGGCGTCGCGGGTGTCGTGGCGGCGGGCGCGGGATGTGCCGGTGTTGGCATCGGCGTCGCGGGATGCGTCGCCGTCGCCGGATGTTCAGCGGGCGCGGGATCGGGCGCGCGCGGCAAGGGCGCGATCGCGACATAGGGTTCGGTGATCGGCGGCACCGCGATGGCCGGCATCGGCACGTCGGGCACTTCCACCGCGACCGGCTGGGTGACGGAAAGATCCTCGAGCGCGCCGCGCGTGACGGGGCCGACCACGCCGTCGGGTTTCAGGTCGTGGGCCTGCTGGAAGGCGCGCACCGCCTGGTCGGTCGCCTCGTCGAAGGTGCCGTGTGCCTCGATGTCCAGGCCCGCGCGCGCCAGCCGCTCCTGCAGCCACGAGACGTCGGCGCCGGTCATCGGCGGCGATTTGAGGCTGAGCAGCCGGCGCGGTGCGCCGTCGGCCGTCACCTTCACCGGATCGGCGCCGGACAGCGCGCTCTCGTCGATGGTCAGCCCGCGCACCGCCATGGCAAGCGCCAGCGCCCAGTTCTCGGCCGCGAGAAGCGCTTTGAAAGCGTCCATGCGGTAGACGGTCTTGTGCAGCAGCGCATTGGGATGGGTGGCGAGCCAGTTGCGGCGCTCGTCCACATAGGCGCTCATCCATTTCTTCTCGCCGATATCGGCGAGCTCGCCGTGCGCCTTGCGGGTGATGTCGCGCACATGCGCCCACGAGCCGTGCACGGTGCTGTCATAGACGATGCCCGCGCCCAGCGCCGACTGCGCGCCGACCGCGTCGGCCGAGCGCATCGCCGGATCCCAATAGATGCGGTCGAAGAACGCGTCCTGCACCTCGTGCATCACCGGATCGTCGCCCGCGTCCTTCAGCAGGCTGCGGAACGTCATGTCGGTGTTGAGCTTTCCGTCGCGCGCCTCGAGCGCGGGAAGATAGGGCTGCATCGCCTTGGCATAGGCGCCGTCGGCGCGCGCCGCATAGTCGGCGATGAGCAGATAGAGATTGCCGCTCGCCAGCGTCGTCTGCGAGCGTCCGTAGGTGAGCTGGCCCGTGTCGCCGCGCATGAGCGTGACGTCGGCGTAGTTGCCGTGGATCGAGCCCGTCTCGAATATGTTGACGATCGCCTGCGCGGCCGCCTTCTGCAGCGCCGTCAAATTCATGGAACGCACCCCAACAGCCCCTGTGGATGGATTTTACGCGCCTGGGCCCGCGAATCCAAGAATGGGACAGGCCCGGGCGGCCGGGCCGCCGCACCCATGCCGCGCCGCAGCAAGGCCGTTTTGGTCAACTCCGCCAACGCCTTAAATCGTTTGCCGCACGCTCTGGCCCACAGCGCTTGCATAAAATATATGTGACGCGCCTTTCGCGGGCGTGGCGGAACGGTAGACGCAACGGACTTAAAATCCGTAGGGCCGCAAGGCTTGTGGGGGTTCAAGTCCCTCCGCCCGCACCAGCATCTTCCCATGGAGGGGGCCCGGCAATGGATTCGGTTGCTAGCTGATGGACTCAAAAACCAGATCCGTGAATTTGAGACAAAACTCCCTGAGCTGATCGGCACGAATCGTTGCGACAAAATTCGGATGAGAACGAGATTTACCGGGATAGTTAGAAATCTGAATATTGACTTCCTCCATGACCCGGCTATCCGACGAGAATTGAATGTTTCCATGAGAGGTACCGTTACGAAGACAGCGAATGAGCTCCCCCAAGGTTCGGCACTCTCCTTTGTCGATTTCCCAGTGCGGCCAGCCTCGCGAAACAAGATCGCTCAGTTCACAGGACTTGATGCTCTCGGAAAAGGATCTTTCCCACGGAAACACGATCAGGCCGAGCAGCGAATTGACGAGTTGCGTAACCACGTGAACATCGTCGCCGTGTTGCCTCAAGCACTCTATCGCGAGCAGGTTTTTCCTGGTGCACTCTGCGAAACCCAGGGAAGTTTGTCTGCTGTTTGGTTCGGCTGCTTGATTCACTGTAAGCTCACTAGAGCGCCTTGTCCGGCTCCACTCGTCTCGTCGTCACGTGCCACACCACCGCGTCCCAGGCGTTGTGGATGGCGCAGAAGAGCAGGGCGAGCGATACGCCGCCGGCCGCGAACATCGCGCACTGCGTCCGCGACGCGATGAAGAACGCCGACGCGGCCAGGATCGCATACGCCGCGAGCGGCATCAGCACGTGGAACAGCCAGTCCTCGAGATCGGGGCGATATGCCGACTGCCGGCGCGCGCGCCAGGCGGTGAGGAGGGCGTAGACCGTGCCCGCCAGTCCGATCGCGCCGACCGCTGTCGCGACCTGGCCGAGGCTGTCCCAAGGCACGCGGAACAGGGCGGCCAGCAGCAGCACCACGCTGAAATGCACGATGGTCGGCGTCGAGAAGGCGGCGCCCGCTTCCCGCATGCGCACGGGCGGGCGCTCGGCGATGAGCGTCATCACGACGAACTGCAGGCCGATCAGCGCGCCGGCCGCGCCGCCCACGATCACATAGAAACTGTCCCATCTGTCGAGCACGGGCATCGGTTAGTGGCCGGTCAGCTTCTCGAGCGCTTCGGGATAGCGTTCGCCTTCAATCTTGATCGCAGCCAGCGCGGCTTCGATCTCCGCGAGGTCGCCGGCCGCGAGCGCGACCCCGGCGGCGCCGATGTTCTCTTCCAGCCGGTGCAGCTTCGTCGTGCCGGGGATCGGCACGATCCACGGCTCTCGCGCCAACAGCCAGGCGAGCGCGATCTGCGCCATCGTCGCGTGCTTGCGCGAAGCGACCCCGGCCAGCGCGTCGATCAGCGTCTGGTTGGCCCGGCGCGCCTCGACCGAGAAGCGTGGCAGGGCGGCGCGGAAGTCCTTTTCGCCGAACGTCGTGCTCGCGTCGATCGCGCCGGTGAGGAAGCCGCGGCCGAGCGGGCTGTAGGGCACGAAGCCGATGCCGAGTTCCCTGAGGGTCGGGATGATCAGGCCTTCCGGCTTGCGCCACCACAGCGAATATTCGCTCTGCAAGGCGGTGACGGACTGCACCGCATGGGCGCGGCGGATCGTCTGCGCGCCCGCTTCCGACAGGCCGAAATGCTTGACCTTGCCTTCGGTGATGAGGTCCTTCACCGCGCCGGCGACGTCCTCGATCGGCACGCCGGGATCGACGCGGTGCTGATAGAAGAGGTCGAGCGCCTCGACCCTCAGCCGCTTGAGCGAAGCTTCGGCGACCTCCTTGATGTGCTGCGGCCGGCTGTCGAGGCCCGACCAGCGCGACTTGCCGGTGGGGTCGACCTTGAAGCCGAACTTGGTCGCGATCACGACCTTGCCCTTGAAGGGCTCGAGCGCCTCGCCGACGAGCTCCTCGTTCGTCAGCGGACCATAGACCTCGGCGGTGTCGAAGAAGGTGACGCCGCGCTCCGCCGCCGCGCGCAGGACGGCGATGGCGTCGCGCTTCTCCAGCGCCTGGCCGTAGGAGAAGTTCAGCCCCATACAGCCGAAGCCGAGGCTTGAGACTTCGAGATTTCCGAGCTTGCGTTTCAGCATCTACACCGTCTCGATCGTCTTGAAGTCCCACTTGGCGTCGCTGTGATAGACGGCGACCATGGCGGCGACGGGGCCGGCGAAGCCGGTTTCGGCTTTCAGCATGCGCGCCGTCTTGGAAACGTCGGTCACATGCTCGTCGTCGGAGACGGGGTGGCCGGCGCAGCGCTGATGGGCGACGACAGCAAGGGCTGTGGGATGATGGGCGCCGATGAGCAGCTTGATCTGGTCGAGCGCGGACTGCCATTCGCTTTTGCGCGCGGGCAGGGTCAGCCCATTCGGCCCCGGCGCTGCGATCACGTCTGCGCCATGGACTTTGAGCGCTCGCGCCAGCCTGCGGTTCATGTCCACCCGGCTGTGATGCAGCCGCCAGTCCGCGCAGGTAAGGACGACCGCCACTTTCTTGCGCTTCCGCCCGAACATCCGCCACCCCCGACTGGTTAACGCCGCACATGTAAGAGGAAGGCGAGGGCACATTGCAAGGGGACGCGCGTTAGTATTGGGCGCAGCCGTTCATCGCCAAGTCACGGACACGATGCTAGTCTCGCCCATGGTCAATCCCGCCGAAAGCGCCGTCGCCAAGGTCGTGCGGCTCTATTCCCGCCACGAGGAGACGGCCGACCTCGTCGTGCATGTGCTGGGCATCGTCTTCGCCATCAATGCGAGCCTGTGGCTGCTGTTCCATGTGACGGGGCTGCCCGTCGTCGTCTCGGTCACGGTCTATTGCGCGGGCCTGCTGGCGATGATCGGCTTCTCCGCCGCCTACAATCTGATGCCGCAGCATCGCCCGTCCAAGGCGTGGCTGCGCCGGCTGGATCACGCGGCGATCTTCATCATGATCGCGGGGACCTACACGCCCTTCGCGGTCAACAGGCTCGGGCCGCCTTATGGGGCAGCGGTGCTCGCGGCCATCTGGATGGCGGCGACGGTGGGCGTGATCCTGAAGATCGTCTTCCCGCGGCGCTTCGAGCGCAGCAGCATGGCGCTCTATCTCGCGATGGGCTGGATGATCGTGACCGTGATCGTGCCGCTGTCGCGCTCGATGGCCGCGTTCGACTTCTGGCTGCTCTCCGCGGGCGGGCTCGTCTATTCGGCCGGCGTCGTGTTCTACGTGATCGAGCGCATCCCCTATCACAAGGCGATCTGGCACGCGGCGGTCCTGGCCGCGGCGGTGCTGCAATTCTCCGCGGTCGCGTTGGAGTTCATGCGCTGATCCGCTAGACAGTCCGCATGATCCGGGCAGTCATCTTCGATTGCGACGGCGTGCTCGTCGACAGCGAGACCATCGCGGTCGAGGCCGAGACCGCGCTTCTGGCCGCGCACGGCCTCGACTACGGGCGCTCCGAATTCATCGCGCGCTTCATGGGGATGAGCGACAAGGCGTTCTATGCCGCGCTGGCGCAGGATTCGCACGCGCGTCTGGGCCGCGGTCTGCCTGCGGATTTCCGCGCCCGCGTCGACGCGCGCAAGCACGCGCTGAACGAAGAGAAGCTCGCGGCCGTCGCGGGCATTCACGACGCCGTGGCCACGCTCGCACTGCCCAAGGCCGTCGCGAGCTCCAGCGAGACCGCGCAGCTTTCCTACAAGCTGCGCAAGACCGGGCTGTGGGACCTCTTCGCGCCGCACATCTACTCGGCCGACCACGTGACGCACGCCAAGCCCGCGCCGGATCTGTTCCTCCATGCCGCCTCGGCGCTCGGCATCGCGCCCGCGCACTGCCTCGTCATCGAGGACAGCGTCAACGGCGTCCTCGCCGCGCGCGCGGCGGGTATGGAGGTGTGGGGCTTCTTGGGCGGCGGCCACATGGACGAGGCGGCGGGAACGCGCCTCACTGATGCGGGTGCGGAACGGTTGGTCGCCGACTGGCGCGAGGCGGGGATTCTGTTCGAAATTTTCTAAACCCGAATTCCGCTGTCATCCCCGGCGAGCGTCGCGTGCGAAGCATGCGGCGCGAGGGAAGGGGACCCAGCTGGACAGACCGGTCTCGATCTCTCCACCTGGGTCCCCTTCCCTCGGATCGCTCGCGTTGCGAGCGACCCTCGCCGGGGATGACAGTTGTGACGGGGGGGTGATCAGGCCCTGATCGAATACCGCACGGGCAGCGTCTTCAGGCCCGTGACGAAGGTCGACTGGATCCGCCTGGGCTCGCCGGTGAGTTCGATGGAATCGAGGCGGCCGAGCAGCTCCTTGAAGAACGCTTTCGCCTCCATCTTCGCCAGATGCTGGCCGAGGCACACATGCGCGCCATAGCCGAACGCGACATGGCGGTTGGGCTCGCGGTCGACCTTGAACTTGAACGCGTCGGCAAACGCGTCCTCGTCCCGGTTGCCGGAGATGTAGAGGAGCTGCAGCGCGTCGCCCTGCTTGATCGTCTTGCCGCGCAGCGCGTGATCCTGCGTCGCGGTGCGCATGAAATGCTGCACCGGCGTGACCCAGCGGATCATCTCGTCGATCGCCGGGCCCAGGAGCTCGGGATTGGATTTGAGCTTCGCCAGCTCGGCCGGGTTCTCGATCAGCGCGCGCAGGCCGCCGGCGATGGTCGAGCTCGTCGTGTCGTGCCCGGCGGTGGCGACGATGATGTAGTAGGACGCGGTCTCCAGATCGCCGAGCGGACAGCCTTTCAGCTTGGCGTTGGCGATGACGCTGGCCAGATCCTCGCCGGGACAGGCGCGGCGCTCCTGGGTCATTTTGTTGAAGTAGATGAAGAAATCCATGATCGTGCTGGTGCCGACCTGATCGTCGCCCGCATCGGGCCGGCGCATGTCGGGATCGGCGCCGCCGAACAGTTCCTGCGTCAGTTTGAGCATCAGCGGCTCGTCGCTTTCCGGCACGCCCAGGATCGACATGATGATCTGGAGCGGATAGTAGACCGCGATCTCGCGCGCGAAATCGCATTGCGGCCCCTTCTCCATCATCAGGTCGACATAGCGTTTGGCGAGCTCCGCCGTGCGCGCCTCGAGCTTCTTCAGGTTCCCCGGCATGAACCACGCCTGGGTGAGGCCCCGATAGGCGCGATGATCTTCGCCGTCCATGTCGATGAGCGTGCGGAAGGGCGAGACGCGTCCGGTCTTGGGATCGGGCCCGCCCCACATCGCCGCCAGGTCGTTCTCGGTCTGGATGTTCATCAAGGTCGAGCGCGGCTCGTTCAGGAACTTGTCGTTGAGCCTCTCGACCTCGAGGATGTCGGCGTATCTGGTGACCGCCCAATAGGGGCGGAAACCCTCAGGCGCGGTCCAATGCACCGGGTCGTTCTCGCGCAGATCCTTCAGGATCGCGTGGATCCGCTGCTCGTCGCCATAGGTGCGCGGATCGGCGATGGCGTCGTCGAGGTCTGACATCACGAAGCTCCGGCGTTTCGCCCATATGCTCAATGTTCCGCAACGTCAGTCAATTGCGGGGAATTCATGTGAGCCGCCACCCCTGCGCGCTAGGATCGCTGCCGGCGGGGACGGAAGGAAGATGCGCATGTTTTTCAACAAGACGCTCCTCGTGGCGTGCTTTGCCGCCTTGCCGCTGTCGGCGGCCCAGGCTTATCCCTGCAATCCCGTGACCGGCGTCTTCGGCGCGGCCGCGACCGTGGCCGGCGCCGTGGTGACGATCGGCACGGCGCCGCTCGTGATCCTCTCAGGCCATCAGCCGCGTTTCGCCGACTACACCTGTGGCCGCGAATACCGCGAAGCGCGCGCCTACGGGCCGCCGCCGGGCACTTACGCCGCGCCGCCGCCGGCCTATTACTACGCCAGGCCGCACCGTCCGCGCTGGTATTGGCGCCACGGCTACGCGCCGTCGGCAGCGCCGATACCGCCGCCCCCGCCGCCGGGCTGACTACCGCCGCGCGACGAAGGTGATGCCTGAGACGTCGTAGCGCTGCTGGCCGCCATAAGGGCCGCGCTCTATCGCCGCCAGAAGCTCGGGCGGCGGCATCGTGAAGGCGTTTTCGATGCGCTCGATCTGGGTGAGGCCGGACGCGTCGAACGCCTCGCGCATGCTCAGATAGCCGGCGCGGTTGCAAGTGTCGCTCTCGTAGATCTGCTCGGCGATCGCTGCAGCATGCGCGCGCGGCACGAAGCGCGCGGCGAGGTCTTCGACCATCTCCTGCTTGCTCAGCGCCAGATGCGTCCAGTCGCGCACCGGATTGAGCGCCGGATTGCCGAAGCGATAGCTGTGCCCATCGATCAGCAGGCCGACATGATGGCCTTTGCCCGAGGTCCAGATCGGGCCGCCATGGGCGAAGAGCACGCCGTCGCCGCGCAGTGCGTGCCGCGCGCCGGCGAAGAAGCGGTCCAGGCCGTGGATGTGCTCCAGGATGGCGACGCCGAAGATGATGTCCAGGCTCTCCGGCTCGAAATCGCGGTCGATGCAGCGCGCATCCAGCCTGCGCCATTCGACCGTGCCCTCGTTGCGCGCCGGCCAGCCCTCCAGCGTGTTGGCGCTGATGACGCGCGCGGCGCCGGCATCGGCCAGCATGCGCGCCGAGATGCCTTCCTTGTCGGCGCCGATCTCGAGCACGGTTGCGCCCTTGAAGCTGCGATAGCGTCCGGCGGCCGCTATCTTGCGGGCCATGTCCTCCCGGCGCTGCTCGTTCATCGCCACGGCGTTTGACCTCGACCAAGCTTGGCGGCAACGATAATGCCGATCGCAGGGAGCGTCAGCATGAATCGTCGAGAACTTCTTCTTTCCACCGGTGCCCTCATCGCCACCTCACGCCTCGCCCTCGCCCTCGCCGCGGACGGCGACGGCATCTCGCCTGAGGCTCATGCGCTCTACGAGAAGGCGATCGTGTTCGACGCCAATCTCTCGCCGCCGCTGAACGATGCGTTCCCGTTTCCGAAAGCGATGCTCGACATGGTTCGCGGCAGCGGCGTCACGGCGGTCAAGACCTCGCTCGGCGGCAGCGACGAGAAGTTCGAGGACACGCTCGGCGAGATCGCCTTCTTCCAGCGCATGGTCGAGGCCTATCCCGAAATCTTCCTGCAGGTGCGCGAGGCGCCGGATTTCGCCCGCGCCAAGCGCGAGAAGAAGTTCGGCATCGTCTTCTCGTTCGAATCCGCCGACATGTTCGAGGGCAAGGTGGAACGCATCGAGCTGTTCCGGAACCTGGGCGTGCGCGTGATGCAGCTCTCCTACAACAAGACCTCGCCCTGGGCGTCGGGCGTGATGGCCGATCCGCCGGCGGGGCTGACCGAACCCGGGCGCAAGGCAGTGGAGGCGATGAACGCGCAGGGCGTCGCCATCGACATCTCCCACGCCAATGAGGCGACGTCGAAGGACGTTCTCGCACTCTCCAAGCCGCCGGTGCTCATCACCCATGCGGGCTCAGCCGTCATCCATCCGCATCCGCGCAACAAGCCCGACTGGCTGCTGAAAGCGGTGGCCGACAAAGGCGGCGTGGTCGGCATCTTCGATCTGCCCTATCTGACCGCGAGCCCCAGGCAGCCCGCGCTCGACGACTACATGGCGCACATGACCCACGCGCTCGATATCTGCGGCGAGGATCATGTCGGCATCGGCAGCGACAGCAATCTGGGTCCCTTCGACCTCTCGCCCGCGGGCATGGAGGCGTTCCGCAAGAACGTCGAGTACCGCAGGAAGACCGGCGTCGCCGCTCCCGAGGAGGACCGGCCGATGTACGTCATCGGGCTGAACACGCCGCGCCGCAGCGAGGTCATCGCCGACGCGCTTCTCAAGCGCGGCTATTCCGCGCGCGTCGCCGAGAAGGTCTTGGGCGCCAATTTCGTGGGCGCGCTCGGGCGGATTTGGGGATAGCCGGAAAATCCTGCTCCTCTTGTAATCCGTTCGCCCTCTCCCAATCTCAATGGGAGCGCCACGAAGTGCTTGGAGGGAACCTATGGATTTCGCTCAGCTTTTGCCCAAACGTGCCTTGACCGCCGCTGTCGTTGCCGGCACCGCGGTCGGACTTTCGGGCTGTTTCGACCTCGCCCAGAAGGTGGCGGTCCACCAGGGCGACAGCGGCACCTATGACATCGAGATCGCGGCCCAAGGCCTCGTCGGCGACGCGCTTTCCGACAAGCATCACCACGTCGATATCGGCGATGACGACGACGACAACAAGGGCGTCACGCACGTCCAGCACAAGGGCGACGTCACCACGCGGACGACGGAGTTCGCGTTCAAGGATCTCGGCGCCCTTCACCTCGGCGACGAGACGATGAACCTGCGCGTCAAGGGCAAGGAGGGCGATCTCACCCAGGTCAATTTCCATCGCAGTTTCCAGATCGGCCACGCGCGCCACCGCCACGACGATGAGGACGACCATATGGGCCGCGACGTGCTGCAGTCCATGTTCGGCGGCCACAGCTACACCTTCGCCGTCTGGCTGCCGGGCAAGATCGAGCACATCGCGCCGGTGCGCGTCGGCAACCACACCGTGTCGCCGACCGTATGGGGCGACGCCTACGGCCACACGCTGATCTGGAAGATGCCGCTGACCGACATGTTCATGGCCGAGAACGTCGATTTCGACGTCGACTTCGCCGCCAAGGGCGACTTCCATGACGCGCAGTCCCTGCCCAGCGCGCATCACCGTCACCATCATCACGACGATGATGACGACGATGACAACGATTGAGGCCTAAAGCACGAAGTCGCCCGCGACGAGCACGGGGGCGTGGGCGATCTGGATCTCGAAATCCGCGACCCCGTCGCCGTTGACGTCCCCGGCCACGATCGTGTTGCCGCTGCCGTCCGAGAACTGGATCAGCTCTCCGGGCGTGTGGGTGAAGCTGCTGCCGCCGAGGTGGAACGCCTGGTTGCCGTGCTGCGTCGTATCGGCGTCGATGAGATGCAGGTCGATCTTGTCGCCGTCGGCATGGCTGAAATCTGTGATGATGTCGCGATTGCCGGCGCCGGGCAGGCTGTCGGCGACGCTTTCATAGACGAACTTGTCCGCGCCGGTGCCGCCCGTCAGCGTGTCCGCGCCCAGTCCGCCGACGAGCATGTCGTTGCCGGCGCCGCCGTCCAGGACGTCGGTGCCGCTGCCGGTCTCGGTGATCGTGAAGCCCGACATGCCGGCATTGCCCGCATCGGTGTATTTCGGGCCGTAGATCGCATCGCCATAGAGCTTGTCGTTGCCGCCGCCGCCGCTCAGCGTGTCGTTGCCTTCGCCGCCGAAGAGCTGGTTGGCGTTGCCGTCGCCGGTCAGATTGTCGTCGAAGAAGTCGCTGCCGGACAAGTTCTCGAAGCCGCTTGCCGTGATCGTGATTCCGCCTGCCGCCTGCGAGGTGCCCTGCAGCGCGAGCGAGAAGGTGACGCCGCTGTCGAAATAGTTCTGGAAGCTCAGCGTGTCGTTGCCGCTGCCGCCGTTCAGCACCATCGCCGAGCCCTGCGCGAAGTCGAATGCGAGCACCAGATCGTCGCCGCCATTGGCGTTGACCGTGTCGCTGCCGCCATTGGTGTTGATCCAGTTGGCGTTGTCGTCGCCGGTCAGCGTGTCGGCGTTGCCGGTGCCTTCCAGGCCCTCGAAATGAGAGATCGTCACCGACCGTCCGCCGCCGATATCCTGGGATGCGCCCTGGAGCTCGAGCGAGACGGTCACGCCCTGGCCGGCGTTCGTGAAATCCACCACGTTGAAGCCGGCGCCGCCGTCGATCACGTCTCCCATGATGCGTCCGGCGTTGAGATGGTCGTTGCCGGCGCCGCCCACGAGATGGTCGGCCGCGTCGCCCAGCGCCTGCACGAAGACGTCGCCCGAAACCGCCGCGGCGTTCAAGTTCACGAAATCGCTCTGCTGCTCGTTGTCCTGGAGATAGACCCGGATATAGGCACCCGCCTTGACGTTGGCGGCGTCGAGCGTGACGTCGTAGCTGCCGCCGCCGAACTCCGATCCGTTCAGATCGAGTTCTTCCACGTCGACCATCGACTTGGCGCCGAAGGTGAGGCCGTGGCTGTAGTCGCCGTTGAGGTCGAGCGTGTCGTAGCCCGCGCCGCCGTCCACCTTGTCGTGCGCCGTGAACGTCGCGCCGAAGTAGAATATGTCGTTTCCGGCTTTGCCTTTGACGGTGTCGTTGCCGCCCTGGCTCATGTCGAAGGAATCGTCGCCGGAGGTGCCGGCGATCTTGTCGTTGCCGGACGTGCCGGTGAAATTGTCGGGCGGCGGCGCGACGCCAGGCAGATCCTCATCGTCGAGCGAATGGAAAGCGTGGATCGTCATGGCCTGTTTCTCCACTGGCGGTTGCCGAGCTTAGAGAAGTCGTCCGCGACCGGCAATCTCAACGCGCAAGCGCGAACGCCACGACCTCGTCGCCGCGCCTGGTGCCGAGCTTGGAATGGCCGCCGGCGGCGATGACGACGTATTGCCGGCCCTTCCACACATAGCTCATCGGCGTCGCCTGGCCGCCGGCCGGAAGGCGCCCGCGCCACAATTCCGCGCCGGTCTTCGCGTCGAAGGCGCGCAGGTAGTTGTCCATCGCGGCGCCGATGAAGACGAGCCCGCCCGCCGTCGCCATCGGGCCGCCGAGATTGGGCGTGCCGGTCTTGCCCAAGAGGTATTCGCTGAACGGCGCCATGTCCTCGGTCGTGCCCAGCGGCACCGACCACAGGATCTTTCCCTCATGCATGTCGATGGCGTGGAGCTGGCCCCAGGGCGGCGGATTGCACGGCATGCCGATGGGCGAGAGCATCGTCTCGCGCATCATGCCGAACGGCGCACCCTTGTTGGGCGAGACTTCCTTGTCGAAGAAGCGCTCCTCGACCTGATCGTAGTCCTTGCGCTTGATGAGCGCGACCAGATGCATCGCGCTCGACGTGTTGACATAGACGACGTCGCGCGCCTGATCGAAGGCGAGCCCGCCCCAATTCGTGCCGCCGCCGGTGAAGGGATAGAGGATCGTGCCGCGCTCGCTGGGCGGCGTGTAAAGGCCGTCATGGCGGGCGGCGGCGATCTTGTCGCGGCATTTGCCGCGGTCCCAGAACGTCATGCCGAACGCGTCTTCGGGCTTGATGTGATTGGGCGCGAGCGCGGGAGGCGCGATGGGGATCGGTTGCGTCGGCGAAAGCACTTCGCCGGGGGCTCCGCCTTGCGGCACCTTGCGCTCGACGACGGGGATCAGGGGTGTGCCGCTGTCGCGCGTCAGGGTGAAGAGCAGTCCCTGCTTGGTCGGCTGCAGCACCGCGGCCTCGGTCCTGCCGCGATACGTCACCACGCCAAGCGTCGGCTGCGCGGGGATGTCGTAGTCCCACACGTCGTGATGCGTCGTCTGGAACGACCACGCGACCTCGCCGGTCTCGATCTTCAGCGCCACGACCGAGTTCGCATAGCGGCCGCGGCCTGCGCGCATCCCGCCCCAGAAATCCGGGCTGGTGCTCGACACGGGCAGGAAGACGAGGCCGCGCTGCTCGTCGACGCTCATGGGAGCCCAGACGTTCGCGGCGCCGCCGCGGAACGGCGGCTTGGCGTCGCCCAGCGGATCGAAGGCCCAGCGTGGCGCGCCCGTCATCGCATCGAACGCATGCACCGTGCCGCGCAGCTCGTCCACTTTTTGATTGTCGTCGATGGCGGAGCCGACGATCACGACGCCGTGGCTCACCACCGGCGCCGAGGTCGTGTGGATGCGCCCGAAACGTTTCGTTCGGCCTTCGCGCTGTTCGCCGGGCGGGATGACGACCGTGCCGTTGTCGCCGAAGCCCGCAACAGGCTTGCCGGTCGCGGCGTCGAGCGCGATCAGGCGCCGGTCGGCGGTGTTCATATAGATGCGGCCGTTCGCGTAAGCCACGCCGCGGCAGATATAATCGTTGGGATAGCGGATCTCGATGTTGAGCTTGGGATCGAAGCGCCAGAGCTGTCTGCCCGTGCCGGGATCGAGCGCGCTCACCTCGTTGAAGGGCGAGCAGACATACAGCCGGCCGGCCGCCAGGATCGGCGTGTCCTCGAACGAGGCGCGCTTGATGACGTCGCCCTTGCTCGCGAGATCGCCGGTCGAGAAGCTCCACGCCTGCTGAAGGCCCGCGACGTTCGCCGGCGTGATCTGGGCGGCGGGCGAGAAGCGCTGCCCCCGCTCGTCGCCGCCATAGGCGGGCCAGTCTTCGCCGCGCAGCGGCGGAGACTGCCGCGGCGAAGCGCGCAAGCGCGAAGCCGGGCTGGTGACAGGTTCGCGCGGCTTCGCCCTGGCAAGCCCGCCCGCCTCGGCCGCCCGGGCGCAAGGCGCCGTCAGGGCAGCGGCGACCACGAGACCCACTGCCACATCGCGCATCCGTGCCATATCTTCCTCTCATGTCCGGTCCCACCCAATCTGCGTCTTCGACACGCGTCGCGAAAGGGCGCGGGGGCGGCGCGCGCGCAATAGGTGATGTCTGGCAATGGCTTGGGATGAGCGGCGACGCCCTGGGGACGAGCGGCACGCTGCGGCGGACGTTCCTGTACGGCTTCGCCGCCGCCGCGGCAATGGTCGCGGCCGTGAACGTCATCAACGTCATCACCATCGCCCACGAGCAGCCTGAGGTCGGGCTCGCGGGTCCCCTGGTCTGGGAGGGGTCGAGCTGGGTCTCGCTGATGCTGTTCTTCTGGATCCCCTGGATCGGCTACCGCCTGGCGCCGCCTTTCGTCAGGCCGCGCTGGTGGCTGCTCGTCCACGTCCCGGTGGCGCTCGTGTTCTCGCTCGCCCATGTCGCGGGATTCGTGGCGCTTCGCAAGCTCGCCTATTGGCTGGCCGGCGATACCTACAGCTTTGGCGCCTTCGTCGCCCAGTTCTTCTACGAGCTGCGCAAGGACGCGCTCGGCTACGTCCTCTTCATCGCGGGCTTCGCGCTGATCGAGCATCTGCTTCGCCAGCAGCAGCTCATCGACACGCCCGGCCAGACGCTGACCTTCGACATCCGCGACGGCCAACGCCTCATCCGCGTGTCGCTGTGCGACATCCTGGCGGTGACCTCGGCCGGCAACTATGTCGAGTTCGTGCTCGCCGACGGGCGCCGTCCGATGATGCGCTCGCCGCTCTCCGCGCTGGAGGACGAACTCGGCTCGCGCGGCTTCGTGCGCACGCACCGCTCCTGGGTGGTCAACGCCGCGCGCATGACCAGGCTCGAGCCCGAAGGCTCCGGCGACTACACGGTGGAGCTCGAGAGCCTCAAAGTCCCGCTCTCGCGGCGCTACCCGCAGGCGCTGGCGCGGCTGCGGTCCGGCGCCGCCTGACCTCGCGCTGGTCTTGTATCGTTTCCGGATAACCGCAATAGTTGTCCCGAGGCATGGTCGTGGGGGACGAAATGGCCGACCAGGGTATCGATCCCGGCGCGCCGCAAGGCGGAGCAATCGAGGAAGCCGCAGTCGCGCAGGCGAATTTCGGCGCCGCCGCGGCAAGAAGCGGCGACGCGGAAGCGGCCGCGGCTGCGGCTTTCACGACGATCGCCTTCGACGTGCAGAAAGCGCTCGATTTTCTGAAAGCCTGTGAGACTTCGACGCCGCGCATCACCTATGGACTCGGGGCGAAGTGCAAGTTCAACGCCGTTCCGGGGCGCGATTTCACCGAGATCGATTGCAGCGGTTTCGTGCGCGAATGCGTCCGGCGGGCGACCAGTTTGGGGAATTCCTTCCCCGACGGTTCCGTGGTTCAGCATGACTGGGTCCGTGCGCACGGTTTCGCGCCCGCAACGGTCGCGGACGGCAAGCTCGCCGACGGAGGCGTCAGGATCGCCTTCCTTCCGGTGACGCCGCAGCGCAGGATCGGCCATGTCGTCCTTCTCTATAAGGGCAGCACGATCGAATCCCACGGCAGCGTGGGGCCGGACTCGCGGCCCTGGACCGGCACGCAATGGCAGGCCGAAACCGACCTCTTCGTTCTTTCGCCCGCCGGCGGCGTGCCGGGCGCAGAGCGCTTCAGCCTGGCTACGCGGCTCGTCTCGGCCGTCATAGAGCCGCAACCTTCCGAGAAAGCCGTCGAGCTCATCATCTTCTTCGAAGTGTCGGACCAGAGCACCTACGAACACGAATACCGCCACACCACATGGGCCGGAGGCGCATCCGGCGTGACCATCGGCATCGGTTATGATGTGGGCTACGTGTCGAAGAACGATCTGCAGGCCGATTGGACAGGCGTGATCGCCGACAGCACGATCGCCGCGCTGGAGCGCGCGGTCGGGGTCACCGGGCCTGCCGCCAAGACGCAGGCGCAGCAGCTTGCGGGGCAGGTGGACGTATCGTGGGCAGCGGCGAACCAGGTGTTCCGCGGCAAGACCGTTCCGACACTGGCGCGCCAGGTCGCTGCCTCCCTCCCCAACAGCCGCGATTTGAGCGCGGACAGCTTTGGGGCGCTGGTATCCCTCGCCTACAACCGCGGCGTCACGTTCGACAGCGGCGGCGATCGCTACCGCGAGATGCGCAACATCAAAGCCGACATGGCGGCGAAGAAGTTTTCCGATATCCCCGCCGAGATACGGTCCATGAAAAGGCTCTGGCCGAACACGCCGGGCCTGCAGGACCGGCGCGAGAAAGAGGCGCGGCTGTTCGAGCAGGGGCTTGCGGTCCCTTCGGCCTGAGCGCCGGTTTCATCCGGGAGGCGAGGTCCGTGCGCCGGCGCGGCCGCCGAGCAGGCGCCGCACGAACTTGCGATATTCGGCGGCGACGGTGGCGTTGAATTCCTTCACATAGTGTCCGGATTCCGCGACGATCGCGGTCTGCACGCCATGCTTGGCGACGAGCTCCGCCGGGTCCCAGACGGGAATGCGCAGGCGTGCGGCGATGGTCTTGAGCTGCGTCTTGAAACCTTGCGGCCAGTCGACGGCGCGCCCGTCGGGCATGTAGCGGAAATTGTGCAGCACCATGCCGATCGCGCCGCCCAGGAATCCGCGTATGGCGCTGAGACGACCATGGATCTCGTCCTCGCCGGCGACATGCGAGCGCGTCCGCGCGACGAGGGCGCAGGCGAATTCGTTTCCTTCAAGATGCGCGATCAGCGCGGCGGCGCTCTTTTCGCGAAGCGCGTCGCTGTCCTTCGTCAAGGCGTTCAGCCAGGCCGCCGCCGGCTTGCGGTCGCCGGCCGCATCGGCCAAGCCGTAGACGAGGACGCGCACCCGGTTCCGGTTCAGGATATAGCCGTCATATTCAAGCTCGACCGGCGAGCCGATCTCCAGCAGGCATGCATCGGCGGCGGCCAGGCGTTCCGCTGCGTCCGCGCGCAGTTCCGAAGGCAGCGTCTCGTGATAGCAAAGGTCGGACAAGGCCGGCGGCGGCAGAGGGGTCGCGCCGCGCGCGATGTCGATCAATTGCTGCGCGCTGCCGGCGGTGAGCACCAGCGGCCAGCGCGGGAAGCCGATCTCGCTCAAGACCGAAGAGATGACCTGCCTGCGGTGCAGGCGCATCAGGGGAATCGTCAGCGTGCACGCGCCCAGGGGCAGCACGCTGGGACGATCCTTCATTTTTTCGCTTCGCCCATCACCTGCTCGCCCGCGGCCTCGAGCAGCTCTTCCATCTTGGCGCGGATGACGCGGTCGGCGCGCGCGAGCTTGGCGGCGTCGAAATCCGCGCGCAGCTTGCGGAACACGTCCTCGCTGCCGGCCTCCTGGAAATCGGCCTGCACCACGCTCATCGCGTACTCCCTGGCCTTGTCGGCACCGAAGCCCATCTCTTCCGCCGCCCACAACCCCAGAAGCTTGTTGCGGCGAGCCATGACCTTGAAGCGCATCTCCTCGTCATGGGCCCATTTGCTCTCGAAGCCCCTCTCGCGGTCCTTGAAGGCGTCGGTCATGTCACAACCCTTTGATAATTAAGGAGAAACCCAGGCCCGCACGAACGCGCGGCGAGTCGGTCCAAACCGCCCACAGATAGGGCCGATTGCGGCCAATCGCAACGTTGTGCGCTGCGGCCACCCTCGCTATTTTGCGCCTTTGACGGGGTCCCGTCTTCCGTTTTGGGCGCACGCGCCTGAAGGAAATCCCATGAAACGCCGCCGCCAGATCTACGAGGGCAAGGCCAAGATCCTCTATGAGGGGCCCGAGCCCGGAACGCTCATCCAGTACTTCAAGGACGACACCACCGCCTTCGACGCCACCAAGAAGGCCGTGCTCGACGGCAAGGGTGTGCTCAACAACCGCATCAGCGAATATCTGATGACGCAGCTGAACGCGATCGGGGTTCCGACCCATTTCGTGCGCCGCATCAACATGCGCGAGCAGCTCGTCAAGGAAGTGGAGATCATCCCGCTCGAGGTCGTGGTGCGCAACGTCGCCGCCGGCTCGCTCTCCAAGCGGCTGGGCATCGAGGAGGGCACCGCGCTGCCGCGCTCGATCATCGAGTACTATTACAAGAGCGACGCGCTGCACGACCCCTGGGTCAGCGAGGAGCACATCACCGCGTTCGGCTGGGCGTCGCCGCAGGACCTCGACGACATGGTGAACCTCACCATCCGCATCAACGATTTCCTCTCCGGCCTGTTCCTCGGCGTCGGCATCCGCCTCGTCGACTTCAAGGTCGAGTTCGGGCGGCTGTGGGAGAACGACTACATGCGCATCGTTCTCGCCGACGAGATCAGCCCGGATTCGTGCCGGCTGTGGGACGCGCAGACCAACAACAAGCTCGACAAGGACCGGTTCCGCCGCGATCTCGGCGGCGTCGTCGAGGCCTACAGCGAAGTCGCACGCCGTCTGGGCATCATGCCGGAATCGGTGCAAGGCGAAAGCAAGGGACCCCAGCTCGTCCGATGACCCTTCGAGGCTCGCTTCGCTCGCACCTCAGGGTGACGGGACAACACGGTCAGCATGGCGTGGAGCAGCAATGAAAGCACGTGTGTTCGTTACGTTGAAGAACGGCGTCCTCGATCCGCAGGGAAAGGCCATCGGCCATGCGCTGAACGGGCTCGGCTTCGGTGCGGTCGGCGAGGTGCGCCAGGGCAAGGTCATCGACATCGATCTCGCCGAGACGAGCCCCGACAAGGCGCGCGCGAGCCTCAAGGACATGTGCGAGAAGCTGCTCGCCAATACGGTGATCGAGAAATACGAGATCGAGCTGCGTTGACAGCCGGGAGAACTCTCATGCGTGCAGCGATCCTCGGAACGGCTCTGGCGGTGGCGCTCCTCGGAGCAGCGCAGGCCGAAACGCCTGCGCCCGCGGCGGCTCCTGCGGACCCGCAGGCTCTTGCGCCCGCAGCCGCCGCCCCGCCCGCGGAAGCGCCGAAGCCGAGCGACCGCCAGATCGCCGCGGCGCTCGATCTGCTCGACGCGAGCCACTCGATGAACAACATGACCCAGCTCGTCGACGCGATGATGTCGTTCGCGACGGTGCAGATGAAGCGCGAGCATTCGGGCCTCGACGACGCACAGATAGAGAGCTTCAAGAAGATCCTGAGCGACGAGCTCATCGCGCGCGAGCCCGACTACAAGCGCGCCATCGCCGTCGTCTATGCGGAGCATTTCAGCGAAGCCGATCTGCATGCGCTGGCGGATTTCTACCGCAGCGATGTCGGCAAGCGTTACATCGCGACGCTGCCCGCGATGATCAAGGAGATGACGCCGGCCGGCATCCTGTGGGGCGAGCAGGTCGCGCGCGACGCGCTGGACAAGTTCCTCAAGACGCTGCCCAAGAGCAAGGATCACGCATGAAATCCGCCGTCGTCGTCTTTCCGGCTTCCAATTGCGACCGCGACGCGGCCGTGGCGCTCGAACAGATGACGGGCCGCAAGACGCATTTGGTGTGGCACCAGGACAGCCAGCTTCCCGAGGTCGATCTGGTCGTGCTGCCCGGCGGCTTCTCCTACGGCGACTATCTGCGCTGCGGCGCGATGGCGAGCCAGTCCGCGGTGATGCGCGCGGTCAAGGCGCATGCCGACAAGGGCGGCGCGGTGCTCGGCATCTGCAACGGCTTCCAGGTGCTGACCGAGACGCACATGCTGCCGGGCGCGTTGATGCGCAACGCGGACCTCAAATTCGTCTGCCGCCCGGTGGCGCTCGAGATCGAGGAGACGCAGTCGCTCTTCACCCGCAAATACGAGAAGGGCCAGCGCGTGCATTTCCCGGTTGCGCATGGCGAGGGAAACTATTTCGCCGACGACGATACGCTGGACCGTCTCGAAGGCGAGAACCGCGTCGTCTTCCGCTATGCGGACGGCGACAACCCGAACGGCTCGGCGCGCAACATCGCCGGCATCCTGAACGAAGGGCGCAACGTCATGGCGCTGATGCCGCATCCCGAGCGCGTCGTCGACCCGCTGCTCGGCGGCACGGACGGCGTGGGCCTGTTCCAGAGCCTGATCGAGACGTTGTCCTGACGGCTCCCCGTAGCAACGCAGGTAAAATGCGCATTTTTATCGCAAAGGCTGATTGAGCGGCTGGTCACACAGGACGATCTTCATTGGTCGATGTCCCGTACATCCGAGCGTTGCCGGACAACAAAGGGCAAATGATCGCCATTGGAGGTGTTCTACTCGTACACATTTTGCTGATCGCGATCATTCTTTCCGGGATCCCGAAAATCATCGGCGCGCGCAGCAATGCGCGAGAGCTGTTCTTCGTATTCGCGCCTTTACCCAGACCTCAAGAGAAATTGCCTCCTGCCGCGCCGACGCCTTCGATACGCGCGCCGGTTTTTCGCGAGCGGCCGGCTTCGCCCAAAGCCGACACGGCTCCAAGCCCGCAGATCAATGGCCTTCGGTTGTCCATAACGCGGTGCGCCCCGGAAAACCTCGCCAACCTCAGTCCGGAGGAACGCGATCGATGCTCTTCCGCTTGGACGGGGCTGTCGCCGCCGCCAAGCGACGCGATCCCCGGAACCGTGCGGGAGCATGCGGTCGATGCCGGAACCTGGAAAGCCGCCATCGCGCGCCGCAACAGCGCCGTCCGGGTTCCCTGTTCCTACATGACGGAAGTCCCCGAAGACATAACGGCGGGACGAACGGCCAAAGTCGTCATGGTGGACCCGCTTTGCGCGCTCGGCCTGACCAAAAAGGAGTCCGGTCGCTGAGCCTCTTTTTGGCGTGGAATTGGGGCGGCACACCATATAGAACCCCGGAAACGATCAACAGATTGCGGTTTTGACGCGATGGCCTCCATCACCAGCGAACAAGTCAAGGAACACGGCCTCGCCGAGGACGAGTACAAACGCATCCTCGAGCTGATGGGCCGCGAGCCGACCTTGGTCGAGCTCGGCATCTTCTCGGTGATGTGGAGCGAGCACTGCTCCTACAAATCCACGCGCTTCCATCTGCGCCGGCTTCCGACCAAGGCGCCGTGGGTGATCCAGGGGCCGGGCGAGAACGCGGGCGTCATCGACATCGGCGACGGCGATGCCTGCATCTTCAAGATGGAGAGCCACAACCATCCCTCCTTCATCGAGCCCTATCAGGGGGCTGCCACCGGCGTCGGCGGCATCATGCGCGACGTCTTCACCATGGGCGCGCGGCCCATCGCGATGATGAACGCGCTGCGCTTCGGCGAGCCCGACCATCCCAAGACCCGCCATCTCGTCGAGGGCGTGGTGCGCGGCATCGGCGGCTACGGCAATTGCATGGGCGTGCCGACGGTGGGCGGCGAGGTGAACTTCCACCGCTCCTACAACGGCAACATCCTGGTCAATGCGATGTGCGTGGGCCTCGCGCGCACCGATAAGATCTTCAAGAGCGCGGCCAAGGGCGCGGGCAACCCGGTCGTCTATATCGGCTCCAAGACGGGGCGCGACGGCATCCACGGCGCGACCATGGCCTCGGCCGAGTTCGACGACGCGTCGGAGGAGAAGCGTCCCACGGTGCAGGTCGGCGATCCCTTCACTGAGAAGCTGCTGCTCGAAGCCTGCCTCGAATTGATGGCGACGGACGCGATCGTCGCGATCCAGGACATGGGGGCCGCTGGTCTCACCTCGTCATCGGCCGAGATGGGCGACAAGGGCGGCAGCGGCATCGAGCTCGACCTCGACCACGTGCCGCAGCGCGAAACGAACATGACCGCCTACGAGATGATGCTCTCCGAAAGCCAGGAGCGCATGCTCGCGGTTTTGAAGCCCGGGCGCGAAGCGCAGGCGCAGGCGATCTTCAAGAAGTGGGAGCTCGACTTCGCGGTGATCGGCGTCACGACGGACACGAACCGCCTCGTCGTCAGGCACAAGGGCGAGACCGTCGCCGACATGCCGATCACCGCGCTCTCCGACGCGGCGCCGGTCTATGAGCGGCCTTACGACCGCCGCGCGGCGTCTGCAGGCGTGCCGCAATACGACGCGAAGAAGCCGCTGCTGGAATCGCTCGCCAGGATTCTGGGCTCGCCCGACATGTGCTCGCGGCGCTGGATATGGGAGCAGTACGACTACACCGTCATGGCCGACACGGTGCAGCGCCCGGGCGGCGACGCCGCGGTCGTGCGTGTGCATGGCGGCAAGAAGGGCCTGGCGATCACCACCGATGTGACGCCGCGCTATTGCAGGGCCGATCCCAAGGAAGGCGCCAAGCAGGCCGTCGCGGAAGCCTATCGCAACATCAGCGCGGTCGGCGCATTGCCGCTCGCGGTCACCGACAACCTCAATTTCGGCAATCCCCAGAAGCCTGAGATCATGGGCGAGATCGTGGGCGCCATCGACGGCATCGCCGAGGCCTGCCGCGCGCTCGATTTTCCGGTGATCGGCGGCAATTGCTCGCTCTACAACGAGACCAACGGCGAGGGCATCCTGCCGACGCCGGCGATCGGCGGCGTCGGCCTGATGGCGGATGTGAACCGCATGGCCACGATCGCGTTCAAGCGCGCGGACGACGTGGTGATGCTGATCGGCGACAGCCAGGGGCGCCTCGGCCAGTCGATCTATCTGCGCGAGATCGAGGGCCGCGAGGAGGGCGCGGCACCCCCCGTCGATCTTGCGGCCGAGAAGAAGCTCGGCAGCTTCGTGCGCAAGCTGATCGAGGACGGCCGCGTCGACACGTGCCACGATCTCTCCGACGGCGGATTGCTCGTCGCGCTCGCCGAGATGGCGCTGGCGGGCGGCATCGGTGCCGAGGCCGGCGTCGCGGGCACGACGGTCGACGCGATCGCGTTCTTCTTCGGCGAGGACCAAGCGCGCTACGTGATCGCCACGCCGCTCGACGAGGCGAACCGGATCGAGCAGGAGCTGCGCGACCTGGGCATCGTCCATGCCATCATCGGCAAGACGCACGCGGCCAAGGTGCTGCGCATTGCGGGCGAGGGCGAGATCGCGCTGTCCGATCTGCGCAAAGCGCACGAAGGCTGGTTCCCCGCCTACATGGCGGTCGCGCACGAGAATTGAGCCCGCCTTCGTCATGGCCCGCTTTATGCGGGCCACCCATGGACACATCCCGCCTGTTGCCGTGGGTGGCCCGGACAAGCCGGGCCATGACGAAATTTATAGATGTGCTAAGGTCCTCCCATGCCGATGCCCGCACATGAGATCGAAAGCCTGATCAAGGCCGCGTTCCCCGACGCGGAGGTGACGATGACCGCGCTCGCCGACGACAACGATCACTGGGCGGCGATGGTCAGAAGCTCGGCCTTCAAGGGCAAGTCGCGTGTCCAGCAGCACCAGATGGTCTATGCCGCGCTCCAGGGCCGCATGGGCGGCGTCCTCCACGCGCTCTCTCTGCAGACAGCTGCGAAGGATTGAAAGATCAATTGAAGGTAGAGCCCGGCTGAGATAGCCTTTCGCGCGACTCATCGCCGGGGCTTCGATGTCGCGCACTGCCGCTATCGCCGTTCTTTGTTCAATGCTGGCCGCATCTGCGGCCGACGCCGTGCCGGGCACGATCGTCATCCTTCGTCACGGCGAAAAGCCGACGGGCAAGAACAGCGGGTTCTTCCTGTGCAGCATCGGCGTGCGCCGGTCCGAAGCGCTCGCCGCGCAATATCTGGGCAAGGATGCGAGCAAACCGCTCCTGCCTGTCGGTTTCTATGCGTTCTTCACGATCACGCCGCACACGCTCGAACTTGCAGCGCCGTCGGCCGGGACCTGGTCGCTCCCGCTCATCTCCTATTCCGTCCTGCCGGACGCCAAGGAGAGCGACGCCGACAAGACCAAGGAACTCAACGTCCGCACGCAGCAGGCGGTGAACAACGTGATGACCAATCACGATTGGGACGGCAAGGTCGTCGTGATGACCTGGGAACACAAGCACATCGCCAACAAGAAGCTCGAAGAGGAATTTCCGGGCCAGCAGGTGACGCTTCGCCAGCTGCTCCATCTCGACAAGCTCGGCAGCGTCGTGCCCGACACCTGGAGCGGCGACAACTACGATTATTTCTGGATCGTCAAATATGCCGACGGGGCCACCACGCCTTCCTCCTTCCAGGCCATCAAGCAGCATTTCGACGGTAAATACGCCGATCTCCCTCATAACGACTGGGGCAAGCCGGAGAAGCTGCCCAAGGATTCCGGCTGCGAGTCCTAATCTTGACCTTCCCGCGCATCGCGCCTATCTCACGGACTAGATGACCGCCGATTTAGCGGAGGAAAATGTGTCCAATCCCGTCCACGACCGCATCCAGCAGGAAGTCGCGTCCAGCGACGTGCTCCTGTTCATGAAGGGCACGCCCGTGTTCCCGCAATGCGGCTTTTCGGCCGCGGTGGTGCAGATCCTCTCCAACACCGGCGTCAAGTTCAAAGCCATCGACGTGCTGAAGGACCCCGAGATCCGCTCCGGGATCAAGGAATTCTCCAACTGGCCGACGATCCCCCAGCTCTACGTGAAGGGCGAGTTCGTCGGCGGCTGCGACATCCTGCGCGAGATGTACGAAGCCGACGAATTGGGTCCGTTCCTGAGCGAGAAGGGCATAGCGCTGGAAAGCGTGTAGGCCGGCGCTACCCTCATGCTTCGACAGGCTCAGCATGAGGGACTGCAACAATGCGCCGGTTGGCTCAGGCCCTCACCCTGAGCTTGTCGAAGGGTGAGCGGCAGCCAGGTGCGCGCTTCACCCCTGCTCCACCATCACCTCATGCAGCGGCCTGCGCGGCGAAGGCTGCGCGGGCTCTTTTGCATAGCCCAGACGGAAGGTGAAGGTCGCTTCCCAGGCAGTGGCGCGGGCGAGCGATTGAAGGCCGCTCGCGAAACGGTCGTCGCGGCCGCGCTCCTGGTTGCGGTCGACCATCTCGACGGGCTGGTTGAGCGGCTGGGCGGCAAGCCCCATCGTCGTGGCCGCCAGATGCAGGCGCTGCCAGGCGCGGCCCGCGGCGACGGCGCTTCCCATCTCGAGACGGTCGCGCACCAGGATCATGCCCAGCACCGGCGCATGCGTCTGCACGTCGCGCGTCATGTTCAGCCAGTATTTGTCGGCAGTCGCTGCGTCCTGGTCGGGCATCAGCTTGGCGCCCGCGGCCACAAGCTTCGAGACGCCCGACGAGTCGATGCCGATGCCGTCGCGGTGTTCGTTCACCTCGCGCTTGCCGGTGCGGAACCAGCGCGCGGAATCCTGCGACATCTGCGGATCGGCGATGATGCGCCCGGTCGCCTCGACGATCATCGATGCCATGTCGGCGCGCGCCTTCGCGTCGGTCAGGAACACGACGCGCACCTCCTTGTCGGAAACCAGCGCATCGAGCTTGCGCAGATCCGCCTCCGCGACCGGGCGCTCGTCGTAAGGCCCGCGATTGGTATGGCGGCTCGGGATCGCCTCGAACAGCGGATCGCGGATCGCGGGCGCCGCGTCGAGCCACAGATGCGCCGCGCGCACGGGCGTGTTCGCGGGCGAGGGTTCAAGCCGTCCGCCGCTGACGATCACGTTCATCGAATAGCCGCAGACGGAAGCGGAGCGCATCAGGTTCTCGATTGCGCAGCCCACGCCCAGATGCATCTCGCGCCGGAAGGGGTCGAAGCTGCCCAGATTGCGCGCGCGGTCGGCGAGCACCGCGATCGAGGCGCCGTGCGCCGCGAACAGCCAGGGCTGGGTGTCGTGCGGATTGGCGGCGAGGATCGCCGCGTGCAGCGGCTGCCTGGTGCCTTCGTCGCCGCGTCCGCGCCATTCCTCCCAGGGCTCGAAAGCGGGCCCCTGGCCGACCTCGAACACGCCGCGGTCCCAGGCGCGATAGCCGAGCGCCCCCAGCACGGCCAAACCCGCGCCCCCGATGACGATCCGCCTGGTGGTGCCCATCTCGGTCTCCGCGTTGTGGGATGAACTATAGAGGAAAACTCACCTGTCATCCCGGCCGAGCGGAGCGAGTGCCGGGACCCAGCGTGCAAGCTGCCTCTTGGGTCCCGGCACTCCGCGCTGCTGCGCAGCGCTCCGGCCGGGATGACAAGTTAGATAGCTTACGACCGGTCCCCGAAATGCCTTTGCCAGACCGGCGTGATCGCCGGGCGCTTGGCCACGGCTTGAGCGAGGGTTTCGAGCTTGGGGATATGGCCTTCCTTCAGCCAGTCCGCGCCGATGGAGCCGCGCCAGCGGCTGAACATGGCCGCATAGATGTCGACGATGGAGAAGCCCGAGGGAAGGAACCACGGCCCGTCGCACATGCGCTCCACGATCAGGAGCCGCTCGCGGATGCGCTCGCGCGCCGTCTGGCGCAGCGCCTTGGCCTCGTCCTTGGCTACGAAGCGCTCGGGATAGTCGGAGATCTCCACCATCGGATAGATCTCCGACGCCATGAAGGCTAGCCAGCGATAGGCCTGGGTGCGCGCGGGCCCGGCTTGCGGCGGCAACAGGCGCGCGTTCGGGAAATGGTCGGCCAGCGTCAGCAGGATCGCCAGCGACTCGGTGACGATCTGCCCCTCGGGCAGGCGCAGCGCCGGCATCTTGCCGCTCGGGTTGATGGCGAGGAAGGACGGCTCGCGCTGCTCGTTCCTCTCGAGCGATATCGTCTTGAATTCATATGGGGCGCCGGTCTCGGCCAGCACCGCCTCGGCGCTGAACGCGCCCGATCCCTTGTCGCCGTAGAGGATATAGCTCATGGAAGTTCCTCGCAGAAAGCGTGCTTCACAGATACGTCGGGCGCCGCAAAGTGCAAGAGTAAACCTCCCCCTTTGTGGGGAGGTCGAAAAATGCAAAGCATTTTTCGGGTGGGGGCTAGCACCCCGCACCGTTCCCCCACCCGAAAAATCCTTTTGCTGACGCTCCAGGATTTTTCGACCTCCCCACAAGGGGAATTATGCACTTGACAAAGTAGGTCAGGGGCATAGTCTGCCTTCGACAGGCCAAAGCTCTACCACATGCGGCTCGCCGGGAGATTCCGTCTCCCGCGAGACGGTCCATTATAGGGGCTGCCAGTGAGTGCCCCCCTAGCAGCCAGAAAACGTGCGCTACTTGACCATGAAATTGGCGAGGCGTTGGCTTATGCGAATCAATTCGCCCCGGCGGAAATCATGAAATTTACCCTCACCTATTCTGGGCCTCTTCCAGCTTCAGCTAACAACAATTCGCGCGCGACGGAAAAGTGGGACATCCGCCGAAAGTTCCATCCTCAATTGGCGGAGCTTTATCAGACCCACCCAGTTCTTAGGGGGCGAGCGATTGAGGCGAACGCGATAACGCCAACCGTCTATTACGGGATGCAGACGAACACCCCCGTCTCGTTTTCCATGACGGCAAGCGGTGCAGCGTTTCAAGAGCTTATCAATCAACCGATTCTTCGGGGCGATGCGAGATTTATCCCGCTCGTTAGGCAATCGCTTGGGCTGGCGTGCGATCTCAACATCACGTTCCTGCGAAAAGAAGAACCTGGGTCACTGGTTTTGCAAGGCGGCGATCTTGATAACCGCATGAAGACCTTGCTTGACGCTCTCAAAGTTCCTGGCGTCTCCGATATGAGAGCCGGTACGCCTGACACCAACCCTTTCTACTGTGTGCTGGAAGAGGATTCGATGATAACGGCGGTCAATATTAAGACCGACCGTCTGCTTACTGGCCCTACTAGCCCAGTGACAGAAGTACATTTGATTATCGAGGTGGTCGTTCGTGTCGTTCAATTCAGCATGCACAATCTTGGATTTCTCGGAGATTGAAGATGCCCCGCATAAAAAACTCCGACGCTGAACGGATCACTCAAGCTGAAATCGCAAAACGCGAAAAAGATGTCATTGGGCACTTTCTCGCGTCCAAACCAGAACCACACAAGCCGCTTGGAAAAACTGCGCAGGCGAAGCGGCGCAAGAAGGAAAAACGCGCAAAATGAAATTCTACAACTCAATAGTTTTTGAAAGGGTCGTAATCCTCGACGCCCTGAGAAAGAATGATAGCGGGAGCAACAAAATGCCCGACTTGCATTTTTGCCTTACAGCGGTTGCAGCTTAGATGATAAACGCCGTTGACCTCTTCAGTCGCGTTGAGAGGCGAAGCCTCCCCGTGCTGGTAGCAATTTTCACAGATATGATGAACTGGTTCTCCTCGGGCCATATCTGCCTTCAACGTGCGCACTATGACTCCCGGTGGAAGCTTTTCCAACTGATAGCGCTGTTTTTCTGCTTCCCATGTTTTGAAGCTTCGCACTTCTTCTTCAAGCTCGCGTACACGCTCAACCAACGCCGTTTGCGCCGATTGTGCGGAGAGAATCTTTTCTTGGAGTTCTATGATGGCCGCATTTCTAGCGGTGCCATCAGTGATATCCTTCAAAGCCTTCGCAGAATCCATCATCGCCTTGAAAGCGCTGATGCCGCCATAAATCTCAGCTATGGGCATGGTCATGATTCCTAGGTCTTTCGCGATTCCTAGGATAGCGCGGGAGGGGGTGCCGAGTCATTCGGCTTTCCCTTCCCGCGTCTTGCGCCAGCGAACGAAATCCCGCGCCTTTTGCTTAGGCGTTCGCGGTTTTGTCAGTCCGCCGATAGGTCAAACGCTTGCCGGTGATGCCTTGCAAAGCTTTGACCGTGCGCGTCGCGTCGTCAACGCCGAGCGCGGAACGCTCATTGTAACGGAAGTCAAACTCCGCGAGGTAGCGCTTAAGGTGCGCCTCACTGACATGATGGTACACGCCTGTAATGCCGCGCTTGAGCGTCGCGAAATATCCCTCGACCGTATTGCTATGCGCGTCCCCGCGAACGTATTCGCCCGCGCCGTGATCGACCATTTCGTGACGGGCAAACTCTTTGCCCATTTCCATGTAACCGCCCGCCGTATCTGTCATGAAGGACGACTTGCGGCTAACCTGCTTCATGACGATAGGGCGAAGGGTCTTACCGGCGACGTTCGCGATATGATCGGAGCGGGCGCGCCCGCCACGCTCAACGAGCGTATGGGCGATCATCTTGCCCTTGCCGCCGATGTTGCCCTTCGTGCGCTTGTTGCGGTGTTTGTTTTTCTCTTTGCCGCCGATGTAGGTGGTATCGGCTTCAACGATTTTGCCCTCGCCACCAAGCGGCTCAGGCTTCGCAGGCTTCATGCCCTCACGGATACGGTGCGCCATGAACCAAGCCGTGCGGTAAGAGCCGAGGCCAAGGTTGCGCATGAGCTGGTGGGCGCTAATGCCCTTTTTGGAAGAGCAAAGCAGGTGCGTCGCCAGAAGCCACCTATTCAGCGGGATATGGCTACGCTCATAGAGCGTGCCAACCGTGACCGTGAATTGCTCAAGACACTCGTTGCACTGGTAGAGGCCCTTGCGGTGCTTCTTGCCCTCAAGCTTGGTCACGCGCTCCGAAGTCGTGCCGCAATGTGGGCAGTACGCGCCATCCGGCCAGCGCACGGCCTCAATATACTCGCGGGCCTTGTCGGCATCGGCGTAGATCGCATCGGACAAATCGGACGGCAACATGGGCTTTCTCCTGTGGTTTGGAGGTTCCCATGAAGCCGGTACTTTGTCAAGTGCATAATTCCCCCCACAAGGGGGAGGTCAAGTCATTCTCTCTTGAACACCACGTCGCGCTCCTCGCGGCGGCTGGCGAAGCCGGTGATGCGGCCGTCCGCGTCGCGCTCGAAGATCTTTCGCGTGCGCGGCTGGCCTGGCGTGAAGAGCACGTCTGCGAGCTCGGCCTTGATCTCGACAGGCTTGCCGTCATTGGTCATGCCGTAGAGCTTCTCGCCGTTCTTGATGATGGTGCAGGTGTAGTCGGGGCCGGCGCGATAGCGTCCGACATAGGATTGCAGCATCGCGTCGGAGAGCGCCACCGAAGGCGGATCCTGCTGCAGCGCCATGGTCTGCAGCCCCACGAGCTTCCAGTCGCCGGCTTCCTTGATCCAGGTCGCCGTCGCGCGATAGAGCGCGTGCAGCTTCTGGCCGTGGAAGTCTTCGTGCTCGTCGTCGACTTCGGTGGTGACGGCCGTGCCGCCGAAGAAGCGCGCAGTCCAATCGGTCACCGCGATCGTGCCCGACGAGCCCTTGGGCAGCGGCGCGATGCCCGCGATCTCCTGGTCGTAGTTCGAGACCTCGCCGTTCTCGTCGGTGGCGACGAAGCGCGAGTCCAGGATCGCTTCCCACGGCGTCTTGTCGCCGGGCGCGACCGCGTCCATCAGCGTCTGCATCTTGGCCTTCAACACATCGCCGTCGTCGGCCCGCGCCGCCATCGGCGCGAGCAGAGCCAGCACGGCAAGAGCGAAATTCCTCATCCCACAACCCCTTTTGCCCCAAGGCAGCCTATCCGAAAACGCTCTTCGCCGCGGCGCAAATAACAAGACCGCGAGGCCTGCTCCTTGCCGCACTCCAGGCTTGGGTGTCTCATCGCGGCCAAGATCGAACAATCAGGGGGAAAGACATGAAGACAATCTCGATCCTGGTCATCGCGGCACTGGCAGCCTCCAGTTGCGCCGCTTCGGCAACACCCAGGGAAAAAGTCATCTACAGCTTCGACCCGGCAATCGGCGACGGTGCTCAGCCGCAAGGCGGCGTGATCATGGACGGCCAGGGGAATCTCTACGGTACCCTTCAGGACGGCGCGGGCGGCGGTTGCGGCGGCGGGGGATGCGGCGCGGTGTTCAAGCTCACGCCGAAAGGCGAGGAGACGATCCTGCATGTCTTCACCGGCGGCGACGGCGCCTTTCCCGTTCCCGGGCTCGTGGCCGATGCGGCGGGCAATCTCTATGGGACGGCGCTCGACGGCGGACCCATCCATCACTGCGCCTGCGGCGTCGTCTTCAAGGTGACGGCGGACGGTCAGTTCGGCATCGTGCATGCGTTCAGGGGCGGCGCGGACGGCGCGCATCCGGTCGCGGCACTTGTCATCGACAAGCGCGGCGATCTCATCGGCACGACCGTCGACGGCGGCACCGACTGCAACGGCACGGGCGAGGGTTGCGGCACCGTCTTCAAGATCAAGCCCGACGGCAGGAAGGTGGTGCTTCACGCGTTCGGCGGGGCCGACGGCATCGCGCCGGAGGCCGATCTCACGCTCGATGCCTCCGGCAACATCTACGGCACGACGGGCAATGGCGGCAGCGATTGCGACGGCACCGGCCAAGGCTGCGGCGTGATCTTCAAGCTCGCGCCCGACGGAACGCAAACCACGCTTTACGTCTTCGAAGGCGCAAGCCATGGCGCCTATCCGACGGGCGGCGTGATCATGGACGGGGCGGGAGCGCTCTACGGCACCACCAACAATGGCGGCATCGACTGCGACGGCAGCGGCGGCTGCGGCACCGTGTACAAGCTCGCGCCCAGCGGCACCGAGACGGGGCTGCACAGCTTCACCGGCGGCAGCGACGGCGAACATCCCAGAGCGACGTTGGCCATGGATGGCGCAGGCCGCATGTACGGCACGGCGGTGGAAGGCGGCAGCGAGAACGACGGCGGCGTGGTGTTCGAGATCAAGCCCGGCGGCGGGGAGAGGATCGTCTATGCCTTCACCGGCGGCAATGACGGCGGCGGCCCGTTCGGTCCGCTGACGATGGATGCCAAGGGCGATCTCTACGGCACGACCTTCACCGGCGGCACCGACTTCTTCGGCACGGTGTTCAAGCTGAGGCCCAGATAGAAGGAACTGTTTGGAGTAAATTGAACTGAAAAAAGTGTCATGGCCCGCGACTGCCGCCTTCGCTAAAGCTACGGCGTGCCAAGTGAAACTCACTCGCCGCGCCGAAGCAAAGCGGAGGCGGGCGGGCCACCCAGGTGACGCGCGCTCCATAGTCGACTGTGAAAGCGCCTCGCAAACCTTTGCCGGTTGTGCAGAACCCAACTGGGTGGCCCGTTCGCACGCTGCCGCTACGAACTCGCGGGCCATGACAATTTGGCCAAGAAAAGCAGAAGGCCGCGGAGACGATCCGCGGCCTTTGCATTCTCGATGTCGCGACGTCTAGCGCGAATAGAACTCGACGATCAGATGCGGCTGCATCTGCACCGCATAAGGCACGTCGGAGAGCTTGGGGATGCGGATCAGCTTGGCCGACATCTTGCCGTGATCGGTCTCGACGTAATCGGGCGTATCGCGCTCGGCGCTCTTGGCGGCTTCGATGACGAGCGCCATGTCGCGCGCCTTCGCGGTCAGCTCGACGCTCGAGCCTTCCTTGACCTGGTAGCTGGCGATGGTGACGCGCTTGCCGTTGACCTTCACATGGCCGTGGCTGACGAGCTGGCGGGCGGCGAACGGAGTCGGCGCGAACTTGGCGCGGTAGACGACGGCGTCCAGCCGGCTCTCGAGCAGGCCGATCATGTTCTCGCCGGTGTCGCCGGGGCGGCGCGATGCCTCGGTATAGTATTTGCGGAACTGGCGCTCGGTGATGTTGCCGTAGAAGCCCTTGAGCTTCTGCTTGGCCTGGAGCTGGGTGCCGTAATCCGACAGTTTCTTGGCGCGGCGCTGGCCGTGCTGGCCGGGGCCATAGGAGCGCTTGTTGACGGGGCTCTTGGGGCGGCCCCACACACTTTCGCCCATGCGGCGGTCGAGCTTGTACTTGGCGTTGGCGCGTTTGGTCATGCAAAGTCCGAAAAATGGCGGAAAACCGCGCTTTGGGCGAACCCGTCCGCGGAAGGTCGGGCACTATATCCATGGACCTCGCGCTGTCAAACGGAGGTTTGCGGCGCGGCCCCGGCGGCCCGCGCGATGTAGTGGAAAGGGTCGAAAACCGTTAGGTTGCCGGACGGTATCTGCAAGCCGTGAGGGTATCGCCATGAAAACCGGAAAGCTCCCGAAAATCGCCGCCATCGCCCTGTCGCTCACCGTGCTGGGCGGCATCGCCCTTGCGGCGCAGGACCGGTACACGCTGAAGATCCCGGACGGTCTCGCCTTCTCCGACTTCAAGGGCTACGACACTTGGCAGACCGTCGCGGTGAGCGAGACGGAAGGCAGCCTCAAGGCCATCCTCGCCAATCCCGTGATGATCCAGGCCTACAAGGATGGTATCCCCGGCAACGGCAAACCTTTTCCCGAAGGCTCCAAGATCGTGAAGATCGAGTGGGCCAAGAAGAAGAATCCCGTGTCCCCCTATTTTGTGGACGTCCCGGGCGAGCTGAAGACGCTGTCGTTCATCGAGAAGGACTCCAAGCGGTTCGCGGACACGCACGGATGGGCCTATGCCAAGTGGGCCTACGATCCGGCCTCCGATACGTTCAAACCCGACGGGTCTCTCTCCGCGACCGGACACAAATGCGGTTACGCGTGCCACACGCTCGTCGCGAAGAACGACTACATCTTCACGGCGTATCCGAAGCGGTAGCTCATCTGATTTGGTGTCATGGCCCGCATTCGCGGGCCATGACAAGTTGTTGAAAATCCCGGCCGCAACTTAGTCCGGACCTATTCCAGCAGCCTTGGATCGTCCTTCGGCAGGAACAGGACGTCGAGATAGCGCTGGGGGCGGGCGCGCAGCGATTCCATCATGTTGTAGAAGGAAAAGCCCTTCTCGCGCATCGCCGCCACGATGTCGCTGAAGAACGGCGCGTCCTCCAGCCGGCGACGGATCGAAACCTCGACGATGACGAATTTGATCCTGGGCAGGGCGGCATCCAACCCCGCGATCACCTCGCCTTCGAAGCCCTCGGCGTCGATCTTCAGGCCGATGCGCCCGCTCTTGAGCTCGGCTGCGATCAGCGCGTCCAGCGTGGCGACCTTCACGGGGTAGCGCTGCTTGGGGTCGGCGCGCTCGGCGTCCGCCCAGCGCAGGAAGGTCGAGCACACGCCCTGCTCGCTCAGCATCATCTCGCCTTCCTCGCGGCCGAGCGCGACGTTGACGAATTTGAAGCGCTTGGGCTTGTCCTCGAGCTGGCTTTCGGCGCCGCGCCGGGGATCGACGAGGACGAAGTCGCAATCGGGGAAGGCGTCGTAGAGGAACGGCGTGCCGCGGAAGACGCCGACGTCGATCACCTCCTCGACCTCGAGCCGCGCGCGGCGCAACACCCGAAGCGGGGTGACCTTCGGCGTGAAGCCGGCCGCGGCGCAGAATTCGGCGACGCGTTTGGGAAGCCCGGCATCGGGGGCAGCGCCCAGTTCCGCGATGAGCTTGCGCAGGTCGGCCATGGACGGCAGGCTAGCCGCTGGACAGGCAGGCCGCCAGGGAGGGCGCAATCCGTGAAGATCATCGTGCTCGGCGGCGACGGGTTCTGCGGCTGGCCGACGGCGCTGCATCTGTCCCGGCGCGGCCACGACATCGCCATCGTCGACAACCTCTCGCGGCGGCGCATCGACGCGGAGCTCGCCGTCCAGTCGCTGACGCCCATCCGCGCCATCGAGGAGCGGCTGGCGGCGTGGAAAGAGGTTTCGGGCGGCGCCATCGCCTTCCACGACATCACCGTGGGCAAGGATTTCGACGCGCTGCTTGCGCTCTTCAAGTCGTTCAAGCCGGACGCGATCGTCCATTTCGCCGAGCAGCGCGCGGCGCCCTATTCGATGAAGAGCGCTCAGCACAAGCGCTACACCGTCGACAACAATCTCAACGCCACCAACGACGTGCTCGCGGCCATTGTGGAGAGCGGAGAGGACATCCATCTCGTCCATCTCGGCACGATGGGCGTCTACGGCTACGGCGTCGCCGGCATGAACATCCCGGAAGGCTATCTGACCATCCGCATCGACACGCCGTCGGGCGAGCGCAGCCAGGAGATCCTCTATCCCGCCAATCCCGGCTCCATCTATCACATGACCAAGACGCAGGATCAGCTGTTCTTCTTCTTCTACAACAAGAACGACGGCGTGCGGATCACCGACCTGCATCAGGGCATCGTGTGGGGCACGCAGACGGAAGAGACGCGCCTCGACGAGCGGCTGATCAACCGCTTCGACTATGACGGCGATTACGGCACGGTGCTGAACCGCTTTTTGATGCAGGCGGCGCTCGACTATCCGCTCACGGTGCACGGCACGGGCGGGCAGACGCGCGCCTTCATCAACCTCCAGGACACCGTGCGCTGCATCGAGCTGGCGCTGATGAACCCGCCCCAGCCGGGCGAGCGCGTGAGCATCCTCAACCAGATGACCGAGACGCACCGCGTGCGCGATCTGGCCGCGATCGTGGCAAGGCTCACCGGTGCCGCGGTCGCCAACCTTCCCAATCCGCGCAACGAGGCCGACGAGAACGAGCTCAACGTCGTCAAGCCGCGCTTCATCGGCTTAGGCCTGAAGCCCATCACGCTCGAGGACGGATTGCTCGTCGAGGTCGCCGAGATCGCGCGCAACTATGCCGACCGTTGCGACCGCTCCAAGATCCCCTGCGTCTCTTTGTGGAACCGCACCATCCGCGAACGGGAAACTTAAACACCCTTGTCATCCCCGGCGAGCATCGACGCTTCGCGCCGATGCTCGCCGGGGATGACACCGGTGTTTCAAAGCAAATTCTCCGACTTCTTGAGAATCTCCTCATACGCCTCGAAACAGCGCCGGTTGAGATAGGCGAGCACGGGATCGGCGAGCCACTGCGCCATCTGCGCCTTGGTCGCGGGGATGTGGGGGGCGATCGTCGCGTCGTGGACCTCGTTGCGGTTGCGGTCGGTCCAATAGGCGCGGTTGAGCTTCTTGTCGTTGTTGGCCGCGGTGCCGCGATATTTCTTGGCGCGGTAGTCGGCGAAGGTCCGCACGGCATAGTGGTTGAGCTGCGCGTTCTTCATGCTGCGGAAGGCCGGCGGCATGTTGCGGAAGCGCTCGCCGCCATACGTCCCTTCCGGGACCTCCACGCCGCCGCCGTTGAAGATGCGCGGATGATGGTCTTGGTTCCGGGCGAAGCTCGGCATGTGGTTGGAGGTGATGCGGTTGAACGGCCCGCCGGTGCGCGCCAGGCTCTTGACGATGTCGTTCTTGAGGAAGCTCTTGCGCGAGGCCTGGGTGAGCTGCTCGATCACCAGTCCGTCCGACAGGCGCGGCAGCCCGCTGTCGCCGAAGAAGCGCATCTGCACCGCGATGATGTCGGCCTCCGGCGCGGTCGCGATGAGATCGGCGATGCGGCCCGCGCCCACCTTGATGCACAGGAACTCGTCGGGATCGATCTGCAGCACGTAGTCGGCGGCGAGAACCGAAGGATGGTCGCGCGCGGCATGCAGAGCCTTGTTCTGCGCCTGCTCGCCGGGCTCGAGCCGGTTGGCGACGTGGATCGCGATCCCCATCTCCTGGAGCCGGTCGAGGAGGGCGGGCGATTCGTCCTCGCAATCGTTGGTGTAGACGAGGAAATCGCCGACCCCGATCACCCTGTGATAGGCGATCCATTCCAGCAGGAACCGCCCCTCATTCTTGGTGAAGGCGACTTCGGCGACGTGCGGGGGACGGGGCATTCAAGAAGCTCGGAACGATTGCGGAACTGATCCTGAAACGTATTCAATTTCAATATGTTAACCATGGGCTTGTCAACGAGAACAGAATGTGTACGAAGTTCGGTTCCGGGGGCCCCCCTTTTCACTGGGAAAGGGGGGAGCGCTATGGAATAAGGGAGACGAAACCATGAGTCAGGCGGCTTTGCGGGTAGTGGGCAAGGAAGAGGCATCGGATCGCAAGCGCGCCCTGGAAGCGGCGCTCAGCCAGATCGACCGGGCGTTCGGCAAGGGCTCGGTGATGAAGCTGGGTTCGCGCGACCTCGGCCTCGATACCGACACGGTTTCGACCGGCTCGCTGGGCCTGGACATCGCGCTGGGCATCGGCGGGTTGCCGCGCGGCCGCGTGATCGAGGTCTACGGGCCCGAATCGTCGGGCAAAACCACGCTCGCGCTGCATGCCGTGGCCGAGGCGCAGAAGAAGGGCGGGATCGCCGCCTATATCGACGCCGAGCACGCGCTCGATCCCGGCTATGCCAGGAAGCTGGGCGTCGACATCGACGAGCTTCTCATCTCCCAGCCCGACACGGGCGAGCAGGCGCTGGAGATCACCGACACGCTGGTGCGCTCGGGCGGCATCGACATCATCGTCATTGATTCGGTCGCGGCGCTGACGCCCAAGGCCGAGCTCGAAGGCGAGATGGGCGATTCGCTCCCCGGCCTCCAGGCGCGTCTGATGAGCCAGGCGCTGCGCAAGCTTACCGCCTCGATCTCCAAATCCAACACGATCGTGCTCTTCATCAACCAGATCCGCATGAAGATCGGCATCATGTTCGGCAGCCCGGAGACGACGACGGGCGGCAATGCCCTCAAATTCTATTCCTCCATCCGCCTCGACATCCGCCGCATCGGCTCGATCAAGGACCGCGACGAGGTCGTGGGCAACCAGACCCGCGTGAAGGTGGTCAAGAACAAGGTCGCTCCCCCCTTCAAGCAGGTCGAGTTCGACATCATGTACGGCTCGGGCATCTCCAAGACCGGCGAGCTGGTCGACCTGGGCGCCAAGGCCGGGATCGTGGAGAAATCCGGCTCCTGGTACTCCTTCGACGGCACCCGCATCGGCCAGGGCCGCGAGGCGGCCAAGGCGTTTTTGGGCGCAAACCCGGACGTCTCGAACAAGATCGAGGGCCTGATCCGCCAGAGCGCGGGCGTCCTCGGCTCCTCCCTGGCGTTCGGCGGCGACGAGGGCGCCGCCGCGGCCGAGGACTGAGCGAAACAGGTTGCGGTTCCCTACTGGCATGGGGAACGGCTCCAGAGGGGGCGCCGGTATCCGGCGCCCCTTCGCTTTTATTTACCTCCCCCCTTGTGGAGAGGTCGAAGCGCGGAACGCGCTTCGGGTGGGGGCTGCCGTCCCGCACCGGCCCCCCACCCGAAAAATCCTTCGGATTTTTCGACCTCCCCACAAGGGGGAGGTTAATTCTGCCGTCCTAGACACCGAAAACCCCAAGCCGCTACAAGCAACTCCATGAAAAGCTTGAGCGACATTCGAAGCGCCTTCCTGGACTTCTTCCGCGACCGGCAGCACGCGGTGGTGCCGTCCTCGCCGCTCGTGCCGCGCAACGATCCGACCCTGCTCTTCACCAATGCCGGCATGGTGCAGTTCAAGAACGTCTTCACCGGCAGCGAGAAGCGCGCCTATTCCCGCGCCGCGAGCAGCCAGAAATGCGTCCGCGCCGGCGGCAAGCACAACGACCTCGACAATGTCGGCTACACCGCGCGCCATCACACCTTCTTCGAGATGCTGGGGAATTTCTCCTTCGGCGACTATTTCAAGGCCGACGCGATCGAGTTCGCCTGGGACCTGATCACCAAAGAGTTCGCCGTCCCCAAATCGCGGCTGACGGCGACCGTCTACGCCGATGACGACGAGGCGTATTCGCTGTGGAAGAAGATCGCAGGACTGCCCGGCGACCGCATCGTGCGCATCGCGACGTCGGCGAATTTCTGGTCGATGGGCGACACCGGGCCGTGCGGCCCGTGCTCGGAGATCTTCTACGATCACGGCGACCACATCCCCGGCGGCCCGCCGGGTTCGCCGGACGAGGACGGCGACCGCTTCGTCGAAATCTGGAACCTCGTCTTCATGCAGTTCGAGCAGGTGGACGCGGCCACGCGTCTCAGCCTGCCCAAGCCCTCGATCGACACCGGCATGGGGCTGGAACGCATCGCGGCCGTCCTGCAGGGCGTGCACGACAATTACGACATCGATCTCTTCCGTCATCTGATCGAGGCCTCGGTCGCGGCCTCCGGTGCTGCGCCCGAAGGCCCCGCGCGCTTCAGCCATCGCGTCATCGCCGATCACCTGCGCTCGAGCGCGTTCCTCATGGCCGACGGCGTGATGCCGTCGAACGAGGGCCGCGGCTACGTGCTTCGCCGGATCATGCGCCGCGCGATGCGCCACGCCCATCTCATCGGCTCGAAAGAGCCGCTGATGTACCGCCTCGTGCCCACGCTCGTCGCCGAGATGGGCCAGGCCTATTCCGAGCTCAAGCGCGCCGAGGCGCTGATCGTCGAGACGCTGAAGCTGGAAGAGGAACGTTTCCGCGTCACGCTGGCGCGCGGCCTCAAGCTCCTTGACGAAGCCTCGGCCGGCCTGCGCCAGGGCGAGCAGCTCGCGGGCGAGACCGCGTTCAAGCTCTACGACACGTACGGCTTCCCGCTCGACCTGACCGAGGACGCGCTGAAAGCGCGCGGCATTTCCGTGGACCGCGCCGGCTTCGACGCGGCGATGGAAAAGCAGCGCGAAGATGCCCGCTCGGCCTGGGCGGGCTCGGGTGAGGCCGCGACCGACGCGCATTGGTTTCAGGTGCGCGACGAGGTGGGGCCCACGGAATTCCTGGGATACGACGCCGAAGAGGCCGAAGGCGCGATTCTGGCCATCCTCAAGGACGGCAAGCGCGTGACGCAAGCGTCGCAAGGCGATACCGTCTCTATACTGACGAATCAGACGCCGTTCTACGCCGAGTCCGGCGGCCAGATCGGCGACCAGGGGACGATCGTGTCGGCCAAGGGACGCGGCCAGGTCATCGACACCGAGAAGCGGCTGGGCACGATGCATGTCCATGTCGTCGAGATGAAAGACGGCCGCTTCGCTGTGGGTGACGCGGTCGAGCTGAAGGTCGATGGCGAGCGGCGCCGCGCCACGCGCGCCAACCATTCCGCGACGCATCTCCTGCATGCCGCTCTCAAGCGCGTGCTCGGGGCCCATGTCAGCCAGAAGGGCTCGCTGGTCGCGCCCGACCGGCTGCGCTTCGACTTCAGCCATCCCAAACCCGTGACGCCGGACGAACTCGCGCGCATCGAGGACCAGGTCAACGCCGTGATCCGCCAGAACGGCGACGTCTCCACGCGCCTGATGGCGACCGACGACGCGATCAAGGCCGGTGCCGAAGCGCTGTTCGGCGAGAAATACGGTGACGAGGTGCGCGTGCTCGCCATGGGCGAGGACGATGCGAAGGATTTGGGGAAGGCGTACTCCGTCGAGCTTTGCGGCGGCACGCATGTGCGCCGGCTGGGCGATATCGGCCTCTTCACCATCCTGTCGGAAAGCGCGGTCGCGTCCGGCGTGCGCCGCATCGACGCACTGACGAGCGAAGGCGCGCGGCGCTATCTCTCGCATCAGGCCGAGATCGCGCGCGAAGCGGCCGCGGCGCTGAAGACCAACGCCGCCGAGCTTCCGGCGCGCGTCGCCCAGCTCGCCGACGGTCTGCGCAAGCTCGAGCGCGAGCTCGCCGAGGCGCGCAAGCAATTGGCGCTCGCCGGCCCCGCGCGCGAAGGCGGCGACGAGACCAAAACCATCGCGGGCGTCAAGACGGTGCTGCGTCTCGTCGACGGCGTGTCGCCCAAGGACCTCAAGGGCTTGGCCGATGACGCCAAGACGAAGATCGGCTCCGGCGTCGTGGCGTTCGCCGCGGTCGCCGACGGCAAGGCGTCGCTCGTCGTCGGCGTCACCGACGACCTGACCAGGCGCATCAGCGCGGTCGACCTCGTCAAGCTCGGCGCCGAGGCGCTGGGCGGCAAGGGCGGCGGCGGGCGCGCCGACATGGCGCAGGCGGGAGGCCCCGACGGATCCAAGGCGCGCGACGCGCTCCTGGCGATCGAGGCGAGGCTCGCCCAATTGCAATGAGCACCCAGCCGACTGCGATCGAGGACCATCTCACGACGCCCCGGCACCGCGTCTATGCGCTGCTCGAGGGCGGACAGACGGGCGGGTGGCTGGGCCACGTCATCGAAGCGGTCCTGATCACGCTGATCATCGGCAACGTGCTGGCCTATACGGTCCAGTCCGTCCCCGAGATCGACGCGAAATACGCGTTCTATTTCGGCGTGCTGGAATGGGTGTCGGTCGTGATCTTCACGGTCGAATACCTGGCGCGGCTGTGGACGGCGCCGGAGGATCCGACCGCCCAGCGCGGGCGCTGGCGCAGCCGCATCGGCTATGCGCTGCGGCCGATGATGGTCATCGACCTGATGAGCTTCGCACCCGCCTATATCGCGCTGTTCATCCCGTTCATCGACCTGCGCATCCTGCGGCTGATCCGGCTGCTTCGGCTGCTCAAGATCGCGCGCTATTCGCCCGCGCTGTCGACGCTGATGCAGGTCCTGGCCGAGGAGCGCCGCGCGCTCTACGGCACGGTGCTCCTGCTGCTCTGCGCCATGGTGTTCGCGGCCGCGGCCATGCACGTGACCGAAGGCAACGTCAAGGGCGCGAGCGACGCGTTCCACACGATGCCGGGCTCGATGTATTGGGCGATCACGACGCTGACCACGGTGGGCTATGGCGACGTGACGCCGATCACCGCGACCGGGCGCTTCGTCGCGGGGCTGACCATGATCGTGGGCCTGGGCCTGTTCGCGCTGCCCGTCGGCATCGTCGCGACCGGCTTCGTCAACTCGATCCATCGCCGCGATTTCGTCGTCACCTTCGGCATGCTCGCGCGCGTGCCGCTGTTCCGCGGCATCGACGCGCAGATCATCGGCGAGATGATGACGATGCTGCGGGCGCGGGCCTGCGCCGGCGGCACGGTGATCTCGGCGGCGGGCGCGCGCGCCGACGCGATGTATTTCGTCATCTCCGGCGAGGTTGAGGCGAGCCTGCAGAACCGCAAGATCCGCTTCCGCAGCGGCGATTTCTTCGGCGAGCTAGCGCTGCTGGAACAGACCATGCGCTCGGCCACCGTCGTCGCCGTCGAGCCGTCGCGGATCCTCACTCTCGCGGTGGACGACTTCAACCACCTGCTGACCAAGCATCCCGGCCTGATGCGCCGCATCCACAAGATGGCCGCGGCGCGCGCCGAGGACATCGCGCAGGCGGGCGCGATCTCCGAATCCGAGATCAAGGCCGCGCGCCGCATGCGCAAGCGCGCCGATCGCGACGCCGACGCCCCCGATCGCGATGCGGAGGCGGACACGCGCCCCGACGGCGAGCCGCGCCGGCGGGGGTGATGCATACCAACTGTCATCCCCGCGAACATCGCTGCGAAAGCAGCGATGTGAGGGAAGGGGACCCAGGTGGTTAGACCAGACTTGGTTTCTCCACCTGGGTCCCCTTCACCCTCGCGCTGCTGTCGCAGCGCTCGGCCGGGGATGACAATGGAGCTCTACGGCTTGCAGTACACACACAGTTTGTTGCCGGTGGGATCGCGCAGATAGGCGCCGTAGAAGGTGCGCTTGTCCGCGGGGCGAAAGCCCGGCGCGCCTTCGTCGCTGCCGCCATGGGCGAGGCCCGCTTCATGCGCCGCCTTCACCTCGCTCTCGGTCTTCGCGGCGAAGGCGAGCATCATGCCGTTGCCGAAGCTCGCCTGGCCGCCGTCCTGCGGCGGGCAGACATAGACGCCGTGCGCGTCGCTGCCTTTGGGGCCGTAGCCGATCCAGCCGCCGTCGGCGAATTTGCGCTCATGCCCGAAAGCACCGAAGAACGCGTCATAGAACTTGCCCGACGCCTCGCTGTCTTTGGCGCCGATGGTCGCGTAACCGATCATGGAAACTCCTCCAAATAAGGGGAGGCGGATTTTGGCCGCTCGGCTGGAACAAATAAAGAACAAACGGTCTGGGACAGGGTTGCGCCCCGCGCATGGTGTTCAGCGCACCGCCTTCAGCATCAGCTCCGCCGCCTCTTGAAGAAGCGCGAGCTTGGCTGCGGGAAGGTGGGAAAGCGACGCGGTCAGCCGCGCCAGGCGCCGGCGCCGCCCGGCGTCCATCAGCCGGCGTCCCTTCTCGGTCACCGAGACCTGGATGGAGCGGCGGTCGAGCGGGCGGCGCTGGGCGAGCCCGCGCCGTTCCAGCTCGCCCACCAATTGCGACATCGTCGGCGGCCGCACCTGCTCGGCCTGGGCAAGCGCGCCGAGCGTCTGGGGACCGGCGAACACCAGCACCGAGAGCACTGAAAGCTGCGCGCCGGTGATCCCCGATGCCACGTCCTCCTTGCGCACATAGCGCAGCAGCCGGATCGCGGCGCCGTGCAGGAGATCGGCGGTCTTCTCGACATTGCTTCCGGCCACTTGACGCGCTCCCCGAAAAATAGTTAGGTAACCTAACAGTGTGATGACCTAACTGTATGCGAAGGAGGCTTGGATGGGAAGCGAAGCGAATTTGGCGGGACGCAGGCTGGTGCAGGTGGCGCTGACCTGCCGCGACCTGGACCGCGCGCGGGCGTTCTATCGCGATACGTTGGGGCTGCCTTTGATGTTCGAGGCCGGCAACATGCTCTTCTTCCAGCTCGAGGGCCTCAGGCTGATGGTGGGCAGGGAGGAGCAGGCAGGCGGCGCCATCGGCGGCAGCGTGCTCTATTTCGACGCCCCCGACATCGACGCGCTGGGCCACGCGCTGGAAGCAAAGGGTGTGGTGTTCCTGCGACCCGCCGAGACCGTCCAGCGCACCGAAACGCACGAGCTCAAGCTGCGCGCCTTCAAGGACCCCGACGGCAACGCGCTCGCACTGATGGGAATGGTGCCGAAGGCTGCCTGATCTGCATCCCATTGTCATGGCCCGCGAATGCGGGCCACCCAGTTGGATCTTGCGCGATATCGAAATTTCTCACGCGGAGACGCGGAGTTCGCGGAGTTAAGCTCTTCTCCGCGGACTCCGCGTCTCGCGTGATCCCTTTGAAAGAGCCCGATAGATATCACCTGGGTGGCCCGCATTCGCGGGCCATGACATTCAGGGAGAATCTTGCAGCCGCGCGCGCAGCTCTTCCACGAACGTGTCGCGGCGCGCGGGCCCGTAGCGAACCACCGTGCCGTGTCCCCAGACCGGTCCGGGCCACGCAGCATCGCCCTCGTTGCGCGCTACAACGTGGACGTGGAGCTGCGGCACCAGGTTGCCGAGCGCGCCGATGTTGATCTTTCGCGCGCCGCTCATGGCTTTCAGCATGCGCGCGGCGTGCGCGACTTCTTCCGTCAGCGCGGCGCGGTCTTGCGCGTCGAGATCGAACAGCTCCGTCATGTCCGCACGCCGCGGCACCAGGATCGCCCAGGGATAGCGCGCATCGTCCATCAAGAGCACGCGCGACAGGCCCAAATCCGCGACGAACGCCGTATCGGCGGCGAGGCGGGGATGGAGGACGAAAGCGCTCATCCCAGCCCGATCATCGACGGCGCCACCAGGCCCTGGCGCCAGGCGACGAAGAGCAGATAGCAGGCATAGGACAGCACGAGCAGCGCGCCGCGCGGCCGCGACAGGCGCCAGCGCGAGATGAGCAGCGGCACGAGCAGCGCGCTCGCCGCCCCCATCGCCAGAAGATCGCTCTGCAGCGCGGGATTGACCTTGAGCGGCACGATCGCCGCGGTCGCGCCGAGCGCGCCCAGCACGTTGAACACGTTCGAGCCGATGAGATGGCCGATGGCCAGATGCGTCTGCCGGCGCACCGCCGCGACCAGCGTCACGACGAGCTCCGGCACCGACGCGCCGAAAGCGACGGCGGTGAGGCCGATGGTGGCCTGGCTCAAGTGGAACTCGCGCGCCACGGCCTGCGCGCCCGCGACGGTGAAATGCGCGCCCACCGTCAGCCCCACGAAGCCGAACAGCAGCAGGAACACGCCCGCCGCTCCCGACGGCGCGCCGTTCTGCAGATGCTGCACGGCGCGCGCGCAGGGCACGGAATGCTCGGCCGAGCGGCGCCAGTCGCTGAAGAAGATCGCCGCGATATAGAGCGCGAAGGCGCCCAGCATCATCAGACCGTCCAGGCGCGTGATCGCCGACCCGCGCGACATGATCGCGAGCGCCGCGGCGGCGATCAGCATCGCGCCGCCGTCGCGCAGCACGACCTTGGGCGAGCTCGGCAGCGGACGGATGACCGCGGCCAGCCCCAGGATCAGAAGCAGGTTGAGGATGTTGCTTCCGATGATGTTGGCGAGCGCGATGTCGGGCAGGCCCTGCTCCGCCGCCTGGAGCGAGACCGCGAATTCGGGCGCCGAAGTTCCCGCGGTGATCACGAGCAGGCCGATGACGAGCGGAGAGAGATTGAGCACGCGGGTGATCGCCACCCCGCCGCGCACGATCGCGTCGCTGCCGAAAAGCAGCAACGCCAGACCGCCGCCCAAGAACCAGTACGCCATCGCTACACCGAAGCCCCCGCTCCGTGCCGCGTTCGTTAACGAATGCCCGGCCTGGGCGCAAGCCGCGCCTTCAGAAACGGCGCGGATCGAAGGCCTTCGGGCCGGGGATTCGTTCCAGAACGGAACGCGACAGGATTTCCGCAATGGCCGGTGCAAACAGGATGCCGTTGCGGTACTGGCCCGAGGCGATGAAAAGGCCTGAAACCGCGCTCTCTCCCAGTATCGGCAACCCATCGGGGGAGCCGGGACGCAACCCCGCCCAATGCTCGTCGATGGACCAGTCGCGCAAGGCGGGCATCAGCGCGAGCGCGCGGCTGCTCAGCCAGTCCTCGGCCGCGTCCGTCACGGCGGTGTCGAAGCCCGCGTCCTCGAGCGTGGCGCCGATGAGAAGCCGCTTGCCGCGCGGCACGAGATAGACCTCGTGGCCCCACACCATGCGCATGGGCAGGGCTGCGCCTGCGGGCGGTGCCAGCGCCAGCATCTCGCCTTTCATCGGCTTGACCGGTGGCGCCGCTTCGCGCGGCAGCCCGCCGATCTCGCCGCTCCATGCGCCGGCCGCGAGCACGAAGGCGTCGGCCTCGCGATAGCCGAAGGGCGTGCGCACCGCGAAGGCGCGTCCCCGGTCGACCTCGATGCGCACGACCGCTTCGTTGGGGATCAGCGTGCCGCCGGCGCGGATGAAACAGCGCGCCAGCGCCGCGCCCAGCGCGCGATTGTCCACCTGCGCTTCCTTTGCCGCGAACAGCGCGCCGTGGACGGTGTCCGCGATCATCTTCTCCATCGCGCGCGCTTCGTCCGTCGAAAGCCAGGTCAGATCGTTCGTCGCGCGCGCGCGCTCAGCGAAATGCGCGGCCTCGGCTTCGTTCGTCGCGACCAGGAGCGAGCCGTCCTGGGAATAGGAGATGCGCGCGCCCGACGCGCTCTCGATCTCGCGCGCGAAATCGGGCCACAGCGAGCGGGCGTGATGGGCAAGCTCGGCTTCGGGCGTGGCGCCTTCGCCGGCTTCCGCGGTCGCGGCGATCATGCCGGCCGCGGCCCAGGTCGCGCCGCGTGCCGGTTGCGCGCGGTCGAGCACGGTGACGCTCGCGCCCCTCTGCGCCAGCCGCCAGCCGATGGCCAAGCCCGCCACGCCCGCGCCGATGACGATGATCTTCACGCTGCGTCTCTCGCCAGTGTCGCGCCCGCTGCCGCGAAGCACGCGATGCCGAGTGCATAGGCAATGAGGCTGAACCAGCCCGTCACGGCACAAGCGACGGCGAAAAGGACGGTGCAGACCAGTTCCGCGACCCTATCGACGCGCCTGACCGACAGGAACGCCACGAACCCGAAGAGCGCGAACGCGGCCGCGAGCGCGCGCGTGGGATCGGCCAGGGCAAAAGCAAACGGCAGGCTCGCGAAAAAGATCGCGGCGAGCTTCGCGGCCAGATCGGGCGCGTTGGCCCGCCCGACCAGCGCCGCCGCGCGGCTTGCGAGGATGAGGGCGAAACCCACCCAGAAACGGCCGAGCGTGATCGCGGGCAGGGCGAGAAGCCCGATCAGCAGCCCTGCCACCAGCAGCCGTCCCGCGCTCAAGCCCAGCGCGCCCGCGCGCCCAGCGGCACGGGCGAGCGGGGCATCGAGGGCGCGCTGAAAGGAAAACCCGGCCATGGGACCGCTTAGTGGCCGGGACGGCGCGCGTCAATCCGCGCCTAAGCGCATGGCCCGGTTGTCAAAATTGCCTCAGCGGTTAAGGTAGCGATCCAAGGGTTGGGGAGAACGGCCGAAACATGCGTGCGCAATGGATTTTTGCTGCGGCCGGTCTTGCCCTGGCCGCGCTGGCCCCGTGCCGTGCCGCCGCGGCCGACAGCCCCTGGTCGGCGACGCTTTATGCGGGGCCGTCCTCGACCAAGTTCGTCACCCAGATCCTCGGCGGCGATTTCGAGGTGAACGGCGGCATGGCGGGCCTCGCCCTCGACCGCGGGCTGTTCAAGCTCGGCTCGGGCATCTCGCTGGCGGCCGAGGTGCAGGTGACCCAGTTCTTCGGCAGCTACAGCTATTCCACCGGCGCCGTGGGCTTAGGCTTCCGCTTCGACGAGTTCCCGTGGAGCGACCGCGTGCCCACGACGTTCGCGATCTATACCGGCCCCTCCTATGCGCCGGACGCGCCGATCATCAAGGATCCGGTACCGCATCAGGATCCGAAATTCCTGAACTTCGTCAGCGTCGAGGCGGGCGTCGGCATCAGCCGCAAATGGGACGCGGTGTTCCGCATCTACCACCGCTCCGGCGCCTGGGGCCTCTACAGCAACACCGCCGACGTCGGCACGATGATCGGGCTGGGGTTGAGGCGGCGGTTTTAACAGCTCAACTGTCATCCCCGGCTGAGCGCCGCAACGCGGCGCGAAGGGAAGGGGACCCAGGTGGAAAGACCGAGTCTGGTCTATCCACCTGGGTCCCCTTCCCTCACATCGACGCTTGCGCGTCGATGATCGCCGGGGATGACAGTTGGGCTAAACCGGCAGCGTCTTCACGCCTGTATTGTACGCGGCCGTGAAATCGTCGAGGCCGAGCGAGCCGCCATTGACGAGCTTGCGCGCGGTCTTGAGGTCGTTCGCGGCGAGTGCCGCGCGGATCTTGCTTTCGTTGTTCTTCAGGAACTGCGCCAGGATCAATCCCGCCGTCGCGCCGTCGCAGCCCAGATCGGGATTGCCCTCGAGATCGACACTTAGCTGCTTGCCGACGCGCGCATAGTTGAAGCGGCCGGTGAGCTGCACATAGCCGCGGCCCTTGTAGCGCGCGCCGTCGCCCGCTTGCGTATTGCCGAGGTTCTTGGCGATCTGCGACGGCGGGTCGTAGAGGCCGAAGGGCGGGCCGCCCGGCGCGGTGTTGTATTTGCTCTGGCCTTCGGGGATCGGCCTGAAGCTCGCGGTCTCGGCGCGGATCGTGCCCAGCGCCATCAAGAGCATCTGCCGGTCGTCGAGGTCCAGCTTGCGCAAGCCCGCCTCGACGAAGGGCAGGTTGGCCTGGATATTGGCGCGCGGCGTCTGCGGAAACATCGGCGCGACCTGGTCGAGTGTGACCTTGCTCATGTAGTCGCCGCCCGAAGCGGGAGGCGGTGCGGCGGTTGCCGGCGCCAGATACTGCCCCGACATGAATCCGCCCAGCGGATTGTCGGCGATGGTGACGACCTCGACCCAATCGCCGTTGCGGCTCACCTCGCTCACCCGGTCGCCGCGCGAAAGCTTCGCTTGCACGGCCGCATCCGTCGACGGACCGCTGCGCAGGTTTACGTCGTCACCCGTCACGGTCAGCGTGTCGCCCTGAGCCATTTTGAGCCCTTCCCTTCGAATCCTCGGAGAGCCAAGCTATCGAAAGTTGCAGGCCGCCGAAACTGACCGTAGGTGCCGAAATTCGCGCTTGCTATGGCCCGCCGCGCGATTGCTGATAAGGTCCGCGCTTCGAAATTTGCGGGAGAATTCGCGCATGGAAAAGGCCACGTTCGGGGCGGGGTGTTTCTGGGGCGTCGAGCATTTCTTCGCCGAGGTGCCGGGCGTCGCCGACGCGGTGTCGGGCTATGAGGGCGGCCACGCCGACAATCCGAACTATCGCCAGGTGTGTTCCGGCACGACCGACCATGCCGAGGTCGTGGAAGTCACCTTCGATCCGGCGAAGGTGAGCTACGCCAAGCTCGTCGAGCTGTTCTTCAAGATGCACGATCCCACGCAGATGAACCGCCAGGGTCCCGACGTCGGCACGCAGTACCGCTCCGCGATCTTCGTCCATTCGCCCGAGCAGGAACGCGTCGCGCGCGCGGAGCTGGAGAAAGCGAAGGGCCGCTATTCGCGCCCCATCGTCACCCAGGTCGAGCCGGCGCAGACCTTCTGGAAAGCGGAAGACTACCACCAGGACTATTTCGTGAAGAACCACGGCCATTCGTGCCACGTCACGTACAAGGAGTTGGAGAGCCAATGAGAGCGGCGAGGGCGATAGCGGGGGCATTGATCATCATGGCGACGACGATCACGAGCAACGTGGCTTATGGGCAGCTTTCGCGCGGCGACCGCTATTCGGGTGCCGCCTGGGCGACACGCTCGCCGGTGCTCGCCCAGCACGGCATGGCCGCGACCGAGCAGCCGCTGGCCTCGCAGATCGCCATCGACGTGCTCAAGAAAGGCGGCAGCGCGGTCGACGCCGCCATCGCCGCCAACGCTGCGATCGGCCTGATGCAGCCGGTCTTGAACGGCATCGGCGGCGATCTCTTCGCCATCGTCTACGATCCCAAGACGCACAAGCTCTACGGCTATAACGGCTCGGGCCGCGCCGCACAGGGGCGCGATCTGGCGAAGATGAAGGCCGAGGTCGAGGCCGCCTACAAGAAAGCGGGCATGGAGCCAAAGCCGCACATCCCGCCGGTGGGATCGCTGCCGATCACGGTGCCCGGCACGGTGGATGCGTGGTTCGCGCTGCATCAGAAGTTCGGCAAGCTGCCGATGAAGGAGGTGCTGGCGCCCGCCATCCACTACGCGCAGGACGGCTGGCCGGTGACGCAGCTCATCAGCGTCTACTGGAAAGGCAACATGGCCGCGTTCGAGAAGAACAAGGGCCTGATCGAAGAGCTCGACAACGCGCGCCACACCTATATGACGCCAGACTCCCATGGCGGGCACACGCCGGCCGAGGGCGAGATCTTCAGGAACCCCGATCTCGCGCGCACCTATGCGCTGCTCGCCAAGGACGGGCGCGATGCCTATTACAAGGGCCCGATCGCGCACACCATCGACGCCTACTTCAAGCGCATCGGCGGCGATCTGCGCTACGAGGATTTCGCGCGCCATCACGGCGAATGGGTCACGCCCTTGACCGTCAACTATCGCGGCTACGACGTCTACGAATTGCCGCCGAACGGGCAGGGCGCCGCCGCGCTGCAGATGCTGCAGATCCTCAAGGGCTTCGACCTGAAGAAGATGGGTCCGGGCAGCGCCGACACGCTGACCGCGATGCTGGAGGCCAAGCGGCTGGCTTACGAAGACCTCGCGAAGTGGTACGCCGATCCGGCTTTCGTGCACGTGCCGATGAAGGGGCTGCTCTCCGACGCCTATGCCGACGAGCGCCGCAAGCTGATCGACCTGAAGAAGGCCAATCCGAACATCGGCCCCGGCGAGCCCAAGCTGCATGACGGCGACACGATCTATCTCACCACCGCCGACAAGGACGGGATGATGGTCTCGCTGATCCAGTCGAACTATCGCGGCATGGGATCGGGGCTGGTCGCCGACGGGCTCGGCTTCATGTTCCAGGACCGCGGCGAGCTCTATTCGCTGCGTGACGGCGACGCCAACGTCTACGCGCCCGGCAAGCGTCCGTTCCAGACCATCATCCCGGGCTTCGTGATGAAGGACGGCCAGCCGTTCCTCTCCTTCGGTCTGATGGGCGGCGACATGCAGCCGCAAGGCCATGTCCAGGTGCTCACCGACATCATCGATTTCGGCATGAACGTGCAGGAAGCCGACGACGCCGCGCGCTGGCGCCATTTCGGCGGCGCCGAGCCCACGGGCGAGCCCTCCACCGGCATCGGCACCGTCGAGATGGAAAGCGGCTTCGATCCCGCCGTGAAGGAAGAGCTTGGCAAGCGCGGCTACAAGATCGTGCCCGGCACGGGCGGCTTCGGCGGCTACCAGGCCATCATGCGCGCGCCCAACGGCGTCTATTGGGGCGCGAGCGAGATGCGCAAGGACGGGGAAGTGATCGGGTATTGAAATCGCGACGGCGCAATGAGGAGCCATGCCAGATGAATTCCAGGACCAAATATGGATTGTTCGCTCTCGCCGCGGCTTCGTTTTCCGTTCTGGCATTGACTGGTCCGTGCCAAGCCTGGGCGGCGGCTGGAAACGTTGATCCGGACGAATGGCGGGGCAAGCACATGGCGGTGTTCCTGCATAACGGCTTCAAGAAGATCACGTTGCCATCCGCGTGGACGCCGCTGGACAAACCGATCGTGTTCAATTGCACGAGCACCCGCGGGTGCCTCCTCGCCTACGATCAAGAGACTTTTGGAAGCGTGGGTTTTATGGCGTGCCTTACCGTCGATGGCGCGGCGGCGCATCCGCCTTGCGGCAGTGTTCTTCTCATGCACCAATCCACGCGCCTTGCGACCGGCACGCATACCATCCAAACCCTCGTGGAACCGGGCAGCGCGGAAGGAGGAACCCTGCATCAATGGGCGTTCGACTACACGATCTATACGCACCGCGATTGACGCGGAACCCGCTTGAAGGTCATCGTGCCGGCCGATCTTCTATTTGCGTTTGGCGCGGAAGCTCACGGGCACTTTCTTCTTCACCGTCTTGTGCGCTTTGAACGCGACTTTCTTGCCCTCGCCGGTCTTGAAGCCGACCTTGACCGGAACCGATACTTTCTTTTTCGCCTTGAAGCGAACTTGACGGGTCTTGCTCTTTTTTCCGAGAAGAGCCTTGGCGATAGCCGACCCCGCCGCGATCAATACGTGCGCCACCATGATTTCCCCCAACGAAAGAATTTCGTCAGGGTCAAGGGTGATGCCCACAACCTGAACGGCAAATGAACAACGCCTCGCGCAGGAAAGGGGAAGGGATCGGGTATTGATCCCCGCTCACTCCACGCGCTCAACTGTCATGGCCCGCGAATGCGGGCCACCCAGGTGACGTCCGCTCGATCCTAAAAGACTCGCACGCGGAGACGCGGAGTCGCGGAGAAAAACACCCTCCGCGACTCCGCGTCTCCGCGTGATTCATTTTGAGAGTGCAGAACCGAGCTGGGTGGCCCGCATTCGCGGGCCATGACAATTGTTGGGTGACAGGTTAACCGCCAAACACCCGCTTGAAGATCGTATCCACGTGCTTGAAGTGGTAGTCGAGGTCGAACAGCCCCTCCAGCTCCTTCGCGGGCAGCGCATTCGTCACTTCGGGGTCGGCTTTCAGCAAATCCAACAATGCGCCTTCGCCGTTCCAGGTGCGCATCGCGTTCTTCTGCACCAGGCGATAGGAATCCTCGCGGCTCGCGCCTTTCTGCGTCAAGGCAAGCATCACGCGCTGGCTGTGGACGAGGCCTTGCGTGCGGTCGAGGTTTTCCTGCATGCGCTTGGGGTACACGACGAGCTTCTCGACGACTCCCGCCATGCGCATCAGCGCGAAGTCCAGCGTGATCGTGGCGTCGGGGCCAATATAGCGCTCGACGGAGGAATGCGAGATGTCGCGCTCGTGCCACAGCGCGACGTTCTCCATCGCAGGCATCGCGAACGACCGCACCATGCGCGCCAGGCCCGTGACGTTCTCGGTGAGCACCGGGTTGCGCTTGTGCGGCATCGCCGAGGAGCCCTTCTGGCCGGCGCTGAAGAACTCTTCCGCCTCGAGCACCTCGGTGCGCTGGAGATGGCGGATCTCGGTGGCGAGCCGCTCGAGCGAGCTCGCCACCACGCCCAGCGCGGCGAAATACGCCGCATGGCGGTCGCGCGGGATCACCTGCGTCGACACCGGCTCGACCGCGAGGCCGAGCTTCTTTGCGACGTGCTCCTCGACGCGCGGATCGATGTTGGCGAACGAGCCGATGGCGCCGGAGATCGCACAGGTCGCGATCTCCTCGCGCGCCGTGACGAGCCGCGCGCGGGCGCGCTGGAACTCGGCATGGAAGCCCGCAAGCTTGACGCCGAAGGTCGTGGGCTCGGCATGGATGCCGTGGCTGCGCCCGATGGTGGGCGTCATCTTGTATTCAAAGGCGCGCTTCTTGAGGGCCGCGAGCAGCGCGTCCGTGTCACTGATGAGGATGTCGGCGGCGCGCTTGAGCTGCACCGACAGGCAGGTGTCCAGCACGTCCGACGACGTCATCCCTTGATGCACGAAGCGCGAATCGGGACCGACGAATTCGGCAAGATGGGTCGTGAACGCGATGACGTCGTGCTTGACCTCGCGCTCGATCTCGTCGATGCGCGCGAGGTCGAACTTGGCCGCGCCGCCCTTTTCCCAGATGACGCGCGCTGCCTCCTTCGGGATCACGCCGAGGTCGGCGAGCGCGTCGGCGGCATGCGCCTCGATCTCGAACCAGATGCGGAATTTCGTCTCCGGCGACCAGATCGCCGTCATTTCGGGGCGGGAATAGCGGGGGATCATGGGGGGGTTCTAGCCTCGCCCTCCGTCTTCGACAAGCTCAGGATGAGGGCGGCCTCGACCAGCGCCTTTGTCGCGGATTCCCTGGGGGATTTGGCCAAAACGGCGACCGGGCCGCGCTCGACCATGCGGCCGCGGTCGAACACCATCGCCTCGTCGCACAGCGTCTCGGCGACGGCGAAGTCGCTGGTGATGACGAGGAACGCGGCCTGGCTCTCGACGCGGAACTCGGCGAGCAGGTCGCGCATCGTCGTCTGGGCGATGGCGTCGAGCCCGCGCAGAGGCTCGTCGACGACCACGAGCAGGGGCGCCGCCACGATGGCGCGCGCCACCTGCAGGCGGCGCTGGTCGAAGGGCGTGAGCTGCGCCACCGCGCGCCGGCCGTCATGCGAGGCCAGCCCGACGCGCTTCAGCGCCGCATCGCGATAGCCCTGGGTCAGGTCGCGGCTGATCCTCAAATGCGCGCGCAACGGCTCGTCGACCGTGTCCCACAAGGTCATGCGCGGATCGAGCGCGCCTTCCTTGCTGGTGACGAAGGCGACGCGGCGGCGCAGGCGCAGCGCCATCGCCTCGGAGAGCATGTTGAGATCGACGGCGTCGAAGAGGATGCGTCCGGGCCTGCGCTCCAATCCCAAGAGCGCCGCGAGCAGGTGGTGCCGTCCCGATCCCGCTTCGCCGAGCAGGGCCAGCGACGCGCCGCGGCGCAATTCGAAGCCGATGGCGTCGCGCGCGCGCGGCGCCTTTTTCGGATCGCCGATGAGCGAAAGGCCCTGCACCTGCAGCAGCGGCTCGCCGCGCGCCGCCTTGCGCGGCGAGCGCTGTGTGTTGTCGGGCAGCGCCTTGAACAGCGACTGGGTGTAGAGATGCGTCTGGCCGCCGATGAGATGCCGCGCTTCGCCCTCTTCCACCACGCGGCCGCGGCGAAGCACGATCGTGCGGCCCATCAGCCGCGCCACCGGCTGCGGCTCGCGCGCGGCATAGACGATCGCAAAGCCCAGCCTGGCCTGCTCGTCCTTCAAAGCCTTGGTCAGGCGGTCCGCCCACACCGGCGAGATGTCGGCGAAGGGATGGTCGCAGAGCACGAGCTCCGGCGTCATCGCGCTCGCGCAGCCGAGCAGACCCCAGGCCAGCGTCGCGTTGTCGAGGCCGCCCGCGGGCGCGTCCAGCGTCTCGAGCGACGGGGCACCGGCGAAACGCGCGAGAGCGTTGCGCAGTTCTTCCCGCGCCGCGCCGCGCGGGCAATCTAGCTTGCGCGCGATGACGCGGGCGAGCTGCGAGGCAGCGCCCGCTTGCACGTCGAGCGGATGCTGCGCCGGGCCCGGAAGATAGGCGGTGCGCGCCATGGGCTTGGCTTTGCGCGAGGCCTGCCTGATTTCCCCGTCGCCGAAGCGGACCGTGCCGGTGAGCTCGTCGGCGCGGTCGAGGAATCCGCCCAGGAGCCTGAGCACCGCGTCCTTGCCGCTGTCGGCTTCGCCCAGCAGGATCACGGTCTCGCCCGCGTGAAGCGTGAGCGAGAAGGCCTCGAGCTCGCGCGCGTCGCCGTGCGAAACGCCGAGATCCTTGATCTCGAGGATCGTGCGCGCTTCGCTCATGGCCGCTCGCCCTCGTCGAGGCCGGCGGCCAGCCGCGCGAGCAGGATGAACGCCATCAGCGCAAGTGCGGGGAACGCGGCCGTCCACCACGCCTGGAAATAGCTGCGCTGCGCGGCTGCGATCATCAGGCCGAGGTCGCGATGCGGCGGGATGGCGCCGAATCCTAAGAAGCTCATGGTCGACAGGATGATCGCGACCGCCGCCAGCGCCCGCGCGACGGTGGGCAGGAACGTATCGCGGAACTCGTAGGCCAGGTCGCGGTTGAGCAGCGCCGAGGCCGAGATGCCGGTGGCGCGCGCATAGGCCGAATGCGCCGAGAAGTTTCCTTTGCGCGCCCGGTCGAAGGCGCGCACGAAGGCGAGCGGGGCCGCGGCGAGGCCCGCCGCCAGCCCCACCATGCCGCGCGTCGTCGCCGCGATGACGAGGATCGCGAGCAGGAGCGGCGGGATCGCGGCGAAGGCGCCGACGGCCCAGCGCAGCACCGCGGCCGACGGACGCGGCAGATGCGCGGTGACGAAGCCGAGCAGGCCGCCCGCCAGCACCGCGAGCACGGCGGCCTCTCCGGCTTGCGCGACCGTCGTGCTCAACCCGTAGAGCGTCTCGCTGAAGAGGTCGCGGCCGAGAAGATCGGTGCCGAAGGGGAAGGCTTCCGACGGCGGGCTGAGCGGCGCGCCGGCATGCTCGGCGCCCAGCGCATTGCGCGCCAGGAACTCGCTCAGCGTCGCCGCGATCACGATCAGGCCGAGCCCCGACCATCCCACCGCCATCAGGATCCTGCGCCAGGTGCTCATGACGCCGCCCGCACCAGGAAGCGCGCACCGATGCGGCCGACGACATCCGCGGTCGCGGTGAGCGCTGCAAACACGAACAGGATCAGCGCCGCCATGTTCCAATCGTGCAGCGCGATCGACTTCACGAACAGATCGGCGATGCCGGGGCTCTTGAAGACCCACTCCGCCACGACCGCGGCCGAGAGCAGGGCGAGCATCACCTCGCCCAGCGCGTCCAGCAGGCCGGCGAACACTTGCGGGGCGACATAGACGCTCTCGATCTCCATCGCGCTCAAGCCCAGCCGGCGCAGCCCGATCCGGAACGGCCCCTCCTGCGCCTGCGAGGCGGCGCGGCGCAGCACCATCTGCACCGCGGCGGTGCCGGCGAGCCCGACCGCGATGGAGGGTAGCAGCAAGCCGTCGAGCACGGCCGGGCTTTCCGCAAACCCCGCACGGCGTGCGGCATAGGCCAGCGCGAGGCCGGCGCAGAATACCGGCGCCGCCGAGACGATCTGGATGAGCGGGGCCGCGGCCCGCCGGATCGTGCTGCTGCCGAAGACGAGGCCCAGGGGCACGCCGAGCACGAGCGCGATCAAGGTCCCGAACAGCATCAGATGCGCGGTGATGGGGAGGTGGGCGGCCAACTCTTGCGCGGCGCTCCGGCCGCTGAGCGCGCTGCTGCCGAAATCGAGCCGGGCGAAGGACAGGAGCGTGTGGATGAGGGCCGGCCCGTACCTGCCCTTGGCCGAGGCGAGCGCCGACACGCCGACGGCGATCAGGAGCGCGCCCAAAAGCGCAAGCGCCCACCGTCCGCACGCCTTCAGCGCAAAGCGCCACATGAAGCCTGTCCCACCGCTGCCCGAGGCCTCTTTATAGCAACCTTGCGCGCGCGAAAGGCAGCCTCACGATTTTCCTCGCTTTAGAAGGGAATCTTGGTTAAGTTGATTTTAAGTAGATATCGCGAGGGGGTCCCGCCATGTGGAATCGCAAGCTCATTCAAGCCGCAATCGTGATGGGGGCGTTCGCGATCGCGGCGCCCGTCCTGATGAGTTCCGACGCCGCGACGCCGAAAAAGGCGATGGCGGCGAAGAAACCCGCGCCCGCCAGGAAGGCCGCGACCGCCCAGACGAACGCGACGGTCCCGATCACGGTCAGCTACCAGATCCCCGCCGAGCTCAATCCCACCGGCGGCGGCGCGGTCAATGCGACGCCCGAGCAGGCGGCGGCGTTCGCCTGGCAGGAATTCATCGCGCTCAACTGGTCGACCACGCCGAACAGCGGACGTGAGCAGCCCGCCGGCCCGTTCTGCCCCTTCGGCACCGACAGATGCGGCACGCCGCTCGTCTGGGAGACGATGCGCAGCAAGGTCGAGACGTTCCCCGGCAACAACCAGCCGCCGCCGGGCTATGTGCCTCAGGCGCCGAATTACGGCTACGACGCGGGCCCCGCCTACAATTACGCCAGCGGCGTCGTCGACGGTCCGTGCAACTCCGCCCAGGCGAACGATCCCACGCCGTGGATCAATCTCGACGAGACCGACCAGATCACGCTCGACAACATGTATGCGGGGGCCGCGCCCACGACCGCGACCGACGGCAACACCGCGCCGCAGCTCATCCGCTTCCTCGCGAAGTCGAACCGCGCCCAGTACCAATACGTCGCGAGCAACAGCAATCCCAACAGCGAGATCACGGCGTGGTGGAACGTGATCCCGGCGAGCATCGACACGGCGACGAAGGCCTATCTTGCGTCGCACATGGCCGCGCCGCCGCCGGGCAGCACGACGATGATCAGCAATCCCAACGGCACGATCGAGGTGAAGGCGGGCTGGCGCGAGCTCACCTCGGCCGAGGCCGCATCGGGCCATTTCCACACCCAGGCCGTGCGCTTCTACGAGCAGGGCAAGAACAAGTTCTCGGTGTGCTGGCGTGACGCGACCTGGGGCCTCGTCTCGCTCCACATCATCCAGAAGACCCCGAGCGCGCCCTATTTCATCTATGCGACCTTCGAGCAGGCCGACAACATCCTGACCGCGAGCGGCCAGCCGGTCGAGGACGCCGACGGCAATGTGATCGCGCCGCAGCCGACGGCGACGACGCCGCAGGTCTGCATGAAGGATCCCATCCCGAACCCGCCCGACACGAGCCAGCCGACCTATCCGAGCGATTCGGGAACGGTGGTGATGGGCAATCCGGCCAACTGCCAGGGGACCCAGACCAGCGCTCCCTACTGCACCAGTCCCGGACAGCGGATCTACTACCAGAATGCCAAGGCGGAGCCGCCCAACAGCGAGCCCGATGGCGGCTTCATCTGCGTCAACCAGCGCATCAACTCGATCACGCCGGACGTGATCGCCGAGAACGCCGCCGCGCACAGCGCCATCCGGCAGTACATCGGGGGGTCCGGCGCCGGGGGCCTGACGACGACGCCGTTCCTCTACTACAAGCTCGTCAACGTGCAGTACTACCCCTACGACCACGCCGTGCCGGGCGCGTCGTCGCCGAACGACGGCTACCTCTATACGCAGAACACGTCGCGGCCGCCCTCCGCACAGAACCCCACCGCGGGCAGCTACTATCTCGCCAACATGGTGGTGGAGACCAACCGCTCGCTGCAGCAGTTCTCGGGCGGGTTGTCGCCGCAGATCTCCACGGTGTGGAACGCCGACGATACGCGGCACAAGAACAGCTATTACAACGGACATTTCGTCAACATGGGCGGCTGCATGGGCTGTCACGGAAGCCAGGGACAGAACCCCACGACCAATCCGTCGGGCGATTTCAGCGTGATCCTGTCGCGCGGCGCGGTGATCACGCCCGAGACACCGGCGCCTCCGACCGACAGCGGCGCCGCCGCCGTCGCCCGCAACCGCAGCTTGAGCAAATAGCCGAAAGGAACTCCCATGTCAGGTTCAGGACTTGGCCCCATCGTCGATCCGTCGCAGCTCAGCTGCCCAACGACCCCGGTGAGCTGGGCGAACGACGTCGCCAAGCTGTTCAGGCAGAAAGACGTCGACCACATGCTGCAGGCGACGGGCGGGCGGCTCGACCTGAGCAACGCCCAGAGCACCGAGATCTGGTCCCATAAGGTCTATGCCTACGTCGCCAACGGCTACATGCCGCCCGACGGCCCGTGGACCCAGGCGATGGTCAACACCTTCGGCTGCTGGATTCAGGGCGGGTTCCAGCCGTAGGGTTTTTTTGTCCTCCCCCGTCCTTACGGGGGAGGCGCCGAGCGAAAGCGAGGCGGAGGGGGGCGTCCCCCATAGGCGCTAACTTAAGCCTGGACGTGCTGAATCGATCTGTGATTCATAGGTGGGATGCAGATCGCATCATTGTTGAGTGGTCGCTGGGACGAGCTTGCTTTGGCGGTGATGCCCGGCGCG